>FWPU01000768.1_pt1 | contig 102040 bp, 122 predicted proteins | sample 2228361 | NCBI WGS metagenome assembly FWPU01 (sample SAMEA103939777, study PRJEB20133) | metagenome | reverse complement strand
CAGAAGCTGCAGTCGTTCACCGCCGAGCGAGATGCGGCAAGCCCGAGCGCAGTGAGGGCTTGACGAGGAGCGAGGTGGAAGGGGATCATAATGGGTCGCAACCCCTTATTTCACTTTGCCCAAGCCCTAATTTTATGGACGCCTGAAAATTTACTCTCCTCGCCTTCGGCTCGTCGGGGCGTTGCACTTTCGCTTCGCTCACCACGCCTAACAGGCATTACACTCAATTTCCTCACATTCGTTCAGAAACTTCTCCGCTCCAGTAGGTGCTCGACCTTCCAGAGGGAAAAATAAATGTCGCTCATTCTCACTCACTCTTTTACTTTATCCGCTCATCAGGGAGTATAACACTGATTATGTGCAATCGGAAGAAATGCATCGCTTCTTCAGCGGGGAGGAGTATTTATTTGAAGCATCTGGTTGACAATAATCAGAAATCAGATAACATACTCGACATCAAGCTTTTTGAAATCAGAATCAAGGGTTGCAAGCTTCTTTATGCCAATGTGGCGCATGCACGTATACGAAATGCTGTCATCAATTGTGAGCTTAAGGGACTTCATTGCATCAACAGCTTCTGAAATAAGAAGCGGAGAGGGCCTGAAGATTGTGATTTTTGGAAAATTCGCAAGCACCCCTATGAACTTCTTTATGTCATCTTTTGTCTTTTTGTATTTGAGCATTGTCAGAACAATGCCGTATAAGTCAAAATCAGAGACAAAAAGTGCCTCTTTCCTGGCAGATTCCAAGAACTGCTCGCATAATTGCGCTTTTTCCTGATCGAGGGCAATCTCCAGCCAGATACTCGCGTCTACCCAAATCATTTGACAAACAACCCTGCTGCCGCGTGCTTCAGCTCAACGCTACCCATCTTCACATTTTTCAGCATTCCGCGCAAAGCACTCAATGGCTGGGGCTGAATGCCTGTGGGCTTTGAAGCCAGCCAGACGCGTATCGCCTCCTCAACAGCTTCCTTAATTGCACCCTTTGAATAACCAAAGCTTTTCATTGCATTCTCCCTCAGCTGCTCCTCGATTTCCTCATCAAGCTGAACATAAAGCGCCACATTCATAGATAAATATATTAATATTTATATATTTTTCTGTTCTTAAGCGTAATAATCAAAATCAGATATCATGTCTGTCCAGAGGTCCCTGCTTTCCCTTGTCAAACAACACGCTTAATGACTGGCCTGTTGCTGTCCTGTAAATTGCCTCGCCGAATAGGTTAATCAAGCTCACGACTTCTATCTTGTCTGACTCTGGCGCCTTCAGTGTGTCAGAGACAAACACTTTGTCAAAAACACTGAATTTTGCAATGCCATCGCTGAACAAGCCATGAGTGCCATAACAGAACACCTTCTTTGCGCCAGACTCCTTGAGTTTTTCAGCGGTCTTTATCATCGTGTTGCCGGTGTCAATAATGTCATCAACAATAAGGCAGTTCTTGCCGGCAGCATCGCCAATAATGACTATCTGCCCAACCTCGTTTGCCTTTTCCCTGCGTTTGTGGCCAAAAGCAACATCTGCTTTTATGCCTCTCTCAGCAAGCCTCTTGACAAGGTAATCAGCCCTTTTTCCCCCTCCAAGGTCAGGGCTCACGATGACAAGGTCCTGCAGGAAGTCGGGGTGATTTTTCTGCAAATAATTAAGCACGCTCGTCAATGAGTACAGGTTGTCAACAGGAATGCTGAAATACTCCTGAATCTGCGGAGTGTGCAGGTCAACAGTCATCCCGCGGTCAGCATAAAGGGAAATAACATCCGCTAGGGCTTTTGCGTTAACACTCACCCTTGACTCGTCCTTCCTATCCTGCCTTGCAAACCGCATGTAAGGCATCACGATATTGACCTCTTTTGGCGACGAAAACCCCATTGCCTGCAGCTTGAACACGAGCTCAGTGAACCACTCATAAGGCGCTTTGTTGCTGTCGTGAATTAAAAAGCACTTCTTGTTCCTGATGTTGTCAGCAATCCTGAGCTTTACCTCGCCGTCCTTGAAGACAGTCCTCTCAATATCTGCGAGAAAAACAGTAAAACAATTCCCCTCCTTGCTCTTCAAATAATTATAAACACCTTTTGCAAAATAAAAACCCTTTCCCTTAGAATCAGCAATAACCGCAACCTCCTCCATGAAAAACAAAAGAAAATCCTGCCCTATTTAACTATTATCGCAGTCTAGAATATACCTCTGACAAAAGATTGCGTTAATGCCTGGGTTTGCTGTGAATATAATGCAGTGCAAGCCCGGATAAAGCAAGCCCTGCACCAAGAATAAAAGCCAAAGCCCCCTGCTGCCAAGAGCCCTGTCCATAAGCATCCAACTGCTCCTGAACACCAGCACTGAAACAATGACAAAAACCAATTCCCAAAAAATACGCAGCCCTGTATTCATTAAGGGGCAAGATGCCCAAAACACTATAAAAACATTGCCCTTACCTCGCAGAATCAGCCGTACTTCACCAGCTTTACATAAAAGGATGGAAAGGCTTAAATAATAGTATCCTTTAAAGGTACTATTATGGGCTTGCCAAGCAAGGAAGAAAAAGTGCTGGAATTGTTCTTTAACGAGCCAACCAAGCAATGGCACTTTGAAGACATACTGAAAGCCTCAAAAACAAGCAGAAGCAAAGCCAGCAAATGGCTTGCAAAGCTTGCCAAAGAAGGCATAATCAGGCACGTAAAACCACGAGGAAAAATGCCTTACTTCCAAGGGGATTTTGACAATCCCGCGTACCGCTCCAGAAAGAGGCTATTTGCGCTCGTGCAACTGCAAAAATCAGGACTTATAGACCACCTTATCAGCCTTCCAAAAGCAAAAACAGTAATAATATTCGGCAGCTTTGTCAGGGCAGACTGGTATAAAGACAGTGACATAGACATATTCATTTACGGAAGCGACGAAGAGCTTGACATTCACCCTTATAAAAAAATCCTGAACCGCGAAATCCAGGTCTTCACAGCAACAAACGCTTCAGAACTTGACAAAATAGGACCTGGGCTTTTACGAAACATTCTTGAAGGAATACTCATTAAAGGCAAGATAGACTTTGTGCAGGTGATGCCAATTGCCACAATTTAAGACAAGCAAGGAAATATTCACAGAATGCCAAAGAGACGGAATCATAGTGGGACAGGAAGAAATAGACCCTGCAAAAATAGGCCACATGATATCACTTGCGATGGCTGACCTGAGGGCAACCAAACAACTCGCCCCACTCACAAAAGACCCTTATGAATGGAGTGTTCTCTATAAAATGTATTACGATGCATTCCACGAGCTTGCCGAAGCATTTCTGCGCCTCAACAGGCTCAAATGCAGCAACCACCAGTGCCTCTTTGCATACCTTTGCGAGAAACACCCTGAACTCGAGCTAAGCTGGAACATCCTGGAAAAAGCCCGCACCAAAAGAAACGGCATCCTCTATTACGGAAAACCAGTTACCAAGGAAGACTGGAAAGAAATAGAACTGCCAATCAAAATCTACATCAGCACGCTCAAGAAGGCAGTGGAAGAAAAACTAAAAACGTGATTCCACCAATCATCTCGCAGAATCAGCCTGTCTTTCTATCTCGTTCTTCTTGAAAATAGCAAGTGATTTCGGGTCGAGCTTGAAGGCATTAATTATTTCATCAGCAAGCGCGCTCTCAATGCCTTTCTTCTTATTGAACGACTTGTCAAATGCACCCTGCACAAAGTACCGCAAGGCAACATCAATCCTTCTCTGCGGCGAACACTCAACTGCCTTCGGATACCTCGCGCCGCCATACTCAATGGTCACGATTTCCTCGCGGGGAGCAGCATTCTCAATCGCCTTCACAAAAACCTTCACCGGATTCTGCTTTGTCTGGCGCTCAATAATCTCAAAAGCCCTCTGGACAATCTGGGAAGAAGTTATTGCCTTTCCAGTCGCGCCCTCACTTGTGATTGTGTGCTTGCTACCCCTGTGCCCTGGAACCATCACCTTGTTGATAAGCCTTTCAACAATGAACACCTTTGACTTGTGGAACTTTCTTCCTGCATACCTGGCACCTGTCTTTGGAACAATGCGCGGCTCCAATGAGATATACCTTACAAGCCCCGGGTCCTCAACTGTTATGCCTGCAGTGCTCCACTTGTTGAATGCAAGGATTTCTTTTCCCGCCATTTGTGCTTCTGTCATTTTTACTTGCGCGCCTTCTCTATCTTCTTCTGCCTGAGAGCCAGCAGCGACTGGTCATTGACCTTGATGACCTGCCACCTTATTCCAGAAAGGTCTCCGAGTGAGCCGCCCTTGCGGCCGCCAATCGCCTCAATAACGACTTCATCGTGCTCGTCAATAAGCTTCTGCGCCCCGTCGCCGGGCATAAAAGCAGTAACCTGCTTGGCGTTCTTGATAAGCTGGACCCTGCAGCACTTCCTCATTGCTGAATTGGGCTGCTTTGCCTCAACCTGACGTTTCTCCAAGACTATTCCTTTTGCCTGCGCAGCGCCCTCAAGGGGGTCTGCCTTTTTGCCAGTGCCAAGCATCCTGCGGACAAAGAGCTTCTTCAGCATCCTTCCATGGTGTCTTCTAGCCTTGAGCCGCTTTGCAGTGTTCAGTCCGTTGCTCTTGTTAGCCATAGTCAGCTACCCTCAGTTCCTTTATCGGAAAGAAGCGCTGCACAACAGCCTCATACGCCCGAAGAGTCTGGGCATTGCGGCCGATGAGCAGCCCCCTTGCCTTGAGGTCAGGGGGCACAAGAATGACGATTCCGTCTTCCTGCTCCCTTATATCCCTTACGTCGATGGGATACACCAAGTTCTTTATAAAGGTTACGAGTTCAGTTGAAAACTCCAAAATCCTGACCTTTTTCTTCAATGCTGCCTCAAGGCGCCTCACGTTCGCACCCTTTGGACCAATCGCCCTTCCAATGTCGCCAGGCTCAACAACAAAAATCACAAGGCTCTCGGTGACAACGCAGTCCTTGACGCGCGCACGGGTCATCCTCTCAAAGTGCGCAATAACCTGCATTGTTCCGGTGTCATAAACGATTCTGCCGGTCATGCAGCACTCTTCAGAACCCCAAGAACGCTGATTGCAAATGGCCTCTTGCACCAGACGCCCAATTCCTCATTAGAGACAGCAAGCTCCTGGCACTCAATTCCTGAAAGCCCGCAATACCTTGCTAAGTCCTCCTTGAGCCTTGGCGGGCAGTTTGCTGACAAGTAAACCTTTGCCAGCTTTCCCTCCCTGACAAGCTTTTGCACCTGTTCTGTGCCAAGCACAAGCTTCTTGTCAGCCATAAGCTTTTTTATCTCTGCAGCAGTGTCAACCATTCTCTCACTTCTCCTTCTTAACCTTTGTAACAAGCCCTGGCAAGCCTGTGCCCACAGGCACCGGCTGGTTGAGCATTATGTTCTCAACAACAGAATCAAGCTCGTCAACCTCGCCTGTCAAGGCTGCATTGATGATGTGCTTTATTGGAGTCTCAAAAGAAGCCCTTGCCAAAACAGACGCCTTCTCTGACACAACACCATACCTTGTTATCCCCTTCACCTCGCCGGAGACGCACATGGTGTCAGCCACAAGCATCACGTGCCTGATGTCAACCGTAAGCCCCTGAGCCTCTATGACCTTGAACACCTCGTCAATGATTGCCTGCCTTGCAGCCTCAATGCCGAATACAGAGGCAATCTCGTAAATGTCATTGCTGACTGTCCTTGTCGGGTCAACAAAGTCAAGCTCCAAAACCTTCTTCAAATTAGTGCCTGCGCTGATTATTATGAATTCTTCATGACGCTTCACAGGAAGCACCTGCGATATGCCCTTTATTCCCGTGACGTGTATTCCCTTGAGGTCCTCCTTCAGCTTGTAAAGCTCGTTAAGGTTCTTCTCATCCTTCCCCTTCAGCTTCACTTCGACGGCATTCTCTGTCTGCTTCACCGATGCAGTCTTCCCAAGCCCTTTTTCCATCGCCTTCGCAAGCATCGCAGGACTTATTCCAATGTCCTGCATTTTTTGCAGGTTAAGCCTGAGTTCTATCTTGAAGTCAACTATGTTTATCACGTACTCTGCAACAAGTTCGCCAAGCCTGGTCTCCTTTATCCTCATGGCAAGCTCCCTGATGTCCTTTCCCTTGTTGTAAGGCGGCTTGAGGAAAATCTCCATCATCGGTGTTGCCAAAGTCTTGCGGCCGTCAAGAATCTCAATGATGCGCGGAAGGCCCATAGTGACGTTGAGTTCAGCGACACCCGCAAAGTGGAACGTGTCAAGTGTCATCTGCGTGCCCTGCTCGCCAAGGCTCTCTGCTCCAATCAGGCCAACTGCTTCGCCAGGGTCAATCCTTGCAGCAAGATATTCCTGGTAAAGCCTTTCAGCTGCCTTTTTCAGCTTGCCCGCAGGGCATTTTTCCTCAAGCTCCTGAATGAGCCTTGGCGGAATCCTGCCCTCGTACTCCTTAAGCTCAGCATGCACCATTCTTATCCCCTCACAGAATCTATTATTTTCTGGACATCAATCCTGCCGTTCTCGGAGCGCGCGACATCAACGCCGTCCTCGCCGTATTCAAACTGGATAATCCTGCCGTTCGCGTCCCTCACAGTCCTGTCATACTCCACCCTCAAGTCCTGCATTGCGTTTGCAAGCCTGCGGTAAAGGTATCCTGACTTCGGAGTCCTCAGGGCAGTGTCCATAAGCGAGTCCCTTCCAGTTATTTCGTGGAAGAAAAACTCCTTCGGGTTGAGCCCGTGCTTGAAGCCGTGCCTGACAAACCCGCGCGCCTCAGGCGACAAGTCGCCCTTTCTGAAGCAGCTCAATGTCCTGCCGGTGTATCCCTTCTCAATGCGCTTGCCGCGCAATGCCTGCTGCCCGACACACGCGCTCATCTGCGTAAGCGCAAGGATGTTCCCGCGCGCCCCTGACTTGATCATGACCATTGTCTGGATGCCGGCCGGAGTGTTCTCCTTGACAATCTGCCCGCACTTGTTCCTTGCGCGGTTCAAGACCTCCAAAATCTTCAGCTCAAGGGTCTCGGCAAGAGTCCTGCCGGGGAATGCCTCAAGCGTGCCATCATGATAGTTCTTGATTATTACGCTGACCTCTTCCTCTGCTTTTGTAAGGGCATCATCAATCAGGTCATTTGCCGTCTTTGGAAGGTCATTGTCAGATATCGGCGCGCTGAACCCTGTCTTCAAAAGCACCTCTATGCCGAGCTTGAGAATCTTGTGAAGGATGTCCACTGTCTTTGTAGGGCCATAGTACCTGTGCAAAGTCCTGAGCATGACCCCTGAGCCCTCGCCGCCAATGCTGTTCTTGTCAATTACGCCCTCAATGAGTCTGCCGTTTTCAACAACAACAGGATTGCCTGCCTTGTCAGTCCCCTTGTAATTAAAGTCATCAGGCAAAAGCACGCTGAAAATCTCCCTGCCATTCAAGACCTTCTTGTGAGGCAGGCCCGCAAAGTCAGTTACGCCTGCTGCCGACAAAAGTTCAACAGCAGTTTCGCGCTCAAACTCAAGCTCTGAAGTAAGCAAATAATTCCCTGAAATGCCGTCATGAATGCAGCCGATCGCAGACATCCCATGGCCTGGCGAAACAATCTGCGTCTGCACCTCCATCAGTATTTCCGCCTCTGCCCTTGACTCCTCTGTCTGCGGCACGTGCAGGTTCATCTCGTCACCGTCAAAGTCCGCATTGTACGGCGCGCACACAGCAGGATTCAGCCTCAAAGTCCTGCCCGGCAGTATTTTTATGCGGTGGCACATCATGCTCATCCTGTGAAGCGAGGGCTGGCGGTTGAACACTGCAACATCACCATCCATAATGTGGCGCTCCACTATGTAACCCGGCTGCAATTCCTCAAGCGCAGCCTCCTTTGTCTCATCAGTTATTTTCTTCTTCTTGCCGTCAGGCCTCACGATATAGTTGGCGCCGGGATACTTACCAGGCCCGTTCTCCACAAACTTCCTCAAATAAGCAATGTTCCACTCGTTGACCGTCTCAGGCACGGTAAGCTTCATCGCCATTATGCGGGGCACGCCAACCCCATTTATCTTCAGCATAGGGTCAGGCGAAATGACCGAACGCGCGCAGAAGTTCGTGCGCTTGCCAGCAAGATTATGCCTTATGCGTCCCTCCTTTGACTTGATACGCTCAGTTATTGTCTTCAACGGCTGGCCTGACCTGTGCCTTGCAGGCGGAACCTGGGAAATCGTGTTGTCAAAGAATGTCGTGACATGGTATTGCAGCAGGTCCCAGAGGTCCTCGATTATGATTTCAGGTGCGCCTGCATTGATGTTCTCAAACAGGCGCTGGTTTATCCTGACAATGTCCCCAAGCTTGTGAGTCAAATCATCCTCTGAGCGCTCCCCGCTCTCAAGGGTGATGCTCGGGCGCACAGTGACAGGCGGTATTGCGAGGACAGTGAGGATTGTCCATTCAGGCCTTGCATACGCGGGGTCAATGCCGAAAATCCTGCAGTCATCATCAGGGATTTTTTCAAGCCTTGCCCTGACCTCTATCGGGCTGAGGCGCCTTTCGCCATCAATGAACGTCGTCGGCTTCTCAAGCGTTATCTTTGACTGCTTTGCCCTGCAGTGCGGGCACTTGTTGATTGTCTTCAATGAGTCAATTATTTCCTTTATCTTCATCCTTCTTGCCTCAATGCCCTCCTCCTGCTCAACCTGGTTCAGCAGCGCGTTATATCTTGTTATCTTTTCCTGTGGGATGAGAATCCTGCCGCATTCCTTGCACGTGCATTTCAGCAATGACTGTATGATCCGCGCGAACTTGACGTGGACAACAGGGCGGGCAAGCTCAATGTAGCCGAAGTGCCCAATGCATTCCTTAAGCTTGCTTCCGCAGGTCTTGCACCTCAGCCCGGGGTCAATCACGCCGAGCCGGACATCCATCAGCCCGCCGTCAACAGGATAGCCTTCCTTGTCATAAAGCTCAGGGGTGACAATCTTGGCAGAAGCCATCTTCTTTATCATCTTCGGCGACAGGAGCCCGAAGACAACGCTCTCAACCTGCTTGAACACAGAATGCATTTGCGCCTCAATGCGCTCGGGAGGGATGGGCTTCTTCGGGATTTCCGCAACAGCAGCTGCTGCCTTCTCCTCCTCTGTCGGCACTTTCTCAGTGCGCTTCTGCGCAACCTCTGCCTTCATCGCTTCCTCGCCGGCAGGCGCTTCATTGGCTATTGGGGCTTCTGACTCTGCAGCTGCCTCAAGCGCGCCCTTTGGCGCCTCCTCAACCGCTTCTTTCTTTTTCCTTGGCATTTTAGTACTTGTTCTTAAGCACGAGCTTTGGATAAATCCCGAGGGACTTGAACTCGTCCAGTATTAGCTTGAAAGCATAGCTTATCTCAATGTCATTGACATCAACATTGTCTCCGCAAATCGGGCAGTAGCGCTTGTCCTTGTAAGTGTCGTGTATTGCAATAATCCCGCAATTCTCGCATATCGGCACAACAGTCTTGTCAGAGTCAAAGCGCTCCTTGAGCAATAATGACGCGCCGTGCGCCACAAGGGTGTCCTTTTCCATTTCACCAAGCCTGAGCCCGCCTTCCTTTGCCCTCCCCTCTGTCGGCTGCCTCGTAAGGAGCTGTATTGGTCCCCTTGCCCTTGACTGTATCTTGTTCGCAACCATGTGCTTGAGCTTCAAATAGTATATGCTTCCGACAAAAATTTTTGCACTCATCCGCTCGCCCGTGATTCCGTTGTATAATGTTTCTGTGCCGTTTTCGCGGAAGCCCAGCGAGAGGAGCTCCTTGCGCATCGCCTCCTCAGGCTCTGAATCAAAGGTCGTGCCGTCAACAATCCTTCCCGAGAGCGCGCCCATTTTTCCGCCAATGAGCTCCAGCAGGTGAGCAATGGTCATCCTGCTCGGAATGGAGTGCGGCGAGAAAAGCATATCAGGGATTATTCCCGAGGCGGTGTAAGGCATATCGCTCTCAGGCACGATAAGCCCGACAACCCCTTTCTGCGAGTGTCTTGAGCAGAACTTGTCACCAATCTCAGGAATCCTCTGGTCCCTTATGCGCACCTGCACGAGCTTGTTGCCCTCCTCGTTCTCAGTAATGAGGACGAAGTCAACAACACCCTCCTCGCCATGCCTTAATGCAACAGAGCTCTCGCGCCTTATGTTTGATGACAATGAGTATTCCTCCAACGAGCTGAGGAACCTTGGCGGCGAGGTCTTGCCAATCACGACATCCTCCTCCTTGACCTGCGCTTCAGGGAAGATAATGCCATCAGCCTCAAGAAGCCTGTAGTCCCTCTCGCTCTTGTAGCCCTTAACCTCCTTGTCAGGAACGCATATGTTGTCCATAAGCCCGCCGGAATAGCGCAATTCCTCGGCTATCGCGGGCCTGAAATAGCTTGAGCGCGCAAACCCGCGCTCCACAGAGCCCTTGTTCAGGATGACTGCATCCTCCATATTGTACCCCTTGTAACTCATTACTGCAACGACGATGTTCTGGCCGCTTGGATGGGTCTCGTAAGCCGAGAGCTCGTGCATTATTGACTGCACTATCGGCACCTGCGGAGTGTGCAAAAGGTTGACATCCATGTCCATCCTCACAGGGAAGTTCGCGGCATAAAAGCCGATTGCGTGCTTCTGGTTCTTTGATCCGATTGCAAGCCTTGCTGAAGGGTTGTGGTGGCCGAAAGGAACAAGGGTTGTCACGATGCCAAGCATGGCAAGGGGGGTGATTTCCAAATGCGTGTGGTCCGGAGTCAGCTCCTTTTCATCAAACGCGACAAGGGCGTTCTCCTCCTCGGCAGCATCAAGATACTCAATCACGCCCTGCTGGACAAGGTCTGTCCAGCTTATCTCATTCTTCTGCAACTGCTTGATGTGCTTCTCGGTGAGGAGAGGGATTCCGTCCTTCACGATGGCAAGAGGCCTTCTTGTCCTGCCGCGGCCTGTTTCAATGTGGACCTGGTCAAGGTATTCCTCGTGCATGATGTTCGCGCCCAAGGGAAGCGCTCCCGAGCGCCTTGCAGCCCTGAACTGGCTGACAAAATCCCTTCCATTGTCAACTTCTCCTACAAACTTGCCGTTGACAAAGACTTCACTCATGGCTGCACACCCCTCAAGCCCATTGCTTTGAGATGCTTAATTATTTCCTGCTCGTCAGACTCCCTCGAAACCTGCGCGAACAATGCAAGGTTCTTCCTGAGCCCTATGTTTGTCCCTTCAGGAGTCTCCGCAGGGCACAATCTTCCAAGATGCGTGGCGTGAAGCTCGCGCGCCTCAAAGTTCTCCTGCGAGCTTGACAGCGGCGAAACAACGCGCTGCAGGTGCGAAATCGTGTTCAGGTGGTTGAGGCGCTGTATCCTCTGCGAAACACCCTTCCTCCCGCCAACCCAGTTGCCTGTCGCCATTGAGCTGTAAATCCTGCTCGTCAATAACTTGTCGCGGATGATGACCTTGATACTGGGGAACTTGCCCCGTTTCACAATGCGCTGGAAGTTGTACAATATATCGCCTATAAGGACCTTGAGGTTCATCCTGAACAAATCTGCAAGAAGGTCGCCTGACATCTTGATGCGCTTGTTCATGTAATGGTCCTTGTCATCCAATGGCACCTCGCCGTTCGCAGCAGCAATGTACTTCCTGAGCATCTTGCACAAATTGTATGCCTTTAACAGCCTGTCCTCTTTCTTTGTCCCGACATGGGGCAATAAGTACTTGTCAATGATTTCATTCATCCTCTCAAGGCGAACTTCCTTTGCCTGCGTGATGCCTATCTTTTTCGCAATGTAATCAATGGCGTCCTCGCTGTTCTTCACGCTCGCGTGCTCGAACAGGTTGATGAGGACCTCATCATACTGCCTGTCCTTGCAGACGAACTGCATTATTTCCTCGTCCTTAAGAAGACCGAGAGCCTTGATCACTATTATTACAGGAACCCTTTTCACCCTTGTGAATGAGAGATAAAATATTCCATCCTTTAAGCGCTCAATCGTGTGCGGAATCTTGAAAGGGCCGTTTTCAGAAAACATTTTGCCAGTGTACTCTGTAACACCTGACGTTTTCTCAACAATGAACCTGTTGCTTGCCAAATCCTCAATATTTACGAGGACGCGCTCTGTGCCATTGATTATGAAATAACCACCCGGGTCGTCAGGGTCCTCGCCGTTCTCAATCAACTGCTCCCTTGACATCCTGCTCAAGTGGCACTTCTTGCTCTTGAGCATTATCGGCAATGAGCCAATCTGGGTAGTGAACGTCTCCCTCTGGACGTCATTTATGTGCGACGAAACCTCAATCAGCACAGGCGCCGCATAGCTGAGCTTCCTCAATCTTGCCTCGACAGGTAAAAGCTGCCTGATTGAGCCGTCTGCCTCAGTTATTGTCGGCTCCTTGACTTCAATCTTGTCAAGGCGTATCTTGAATGACTCCACGTTTGGCGGGATTATCGTCGGCTCAACATCCCTGTTCTCATTGACAATGCGCTGCAGTTCGTGCTCGACAAAATAATTAAAGCTTTCAATGTCGCTCGCGACAATGGTGTTGTCAGCGAAGTGCTTTGCTATTAGAGTCTTCGCAATACTCGGCATTACCTGCTCACCACCCTCCTGTAGAACAGAGCCTCCCCTGCGGTTAGTGATTTCCTCGTGATTTTGATTATGTCCCCTTCTTTTGCGTCAAGCCCCCCTATTGCAGGATCATCCTTGTAAATCCTTGGAAGGTCCCTCAGGTCGGCAACATATTTTTCAAAAAGCTCCTTTTTCTCCTTCTCGCTAAGTTTTGAGTGTTTTGGAACAAGCGCGTGTTTTGTCACGTCATATTCCTTTGCCATTTTTTGGTTGACCTCTTCCGCAGTGTAAGCGGGCCCGACGCGATTTGAACGCGCGACCAGCTGGTTAAAAGCCAGCTGCTCTAGTGCCCCAAAACAACCTTGCGGTCATTCTGTCCAGGCTGAGCTACGGGCCCATATATTGATAGTGATGACTCTGACAGGCATTGATGAATTTGTGAGATTGTGTCCTTCTCCATGCAAAAAGATTAGTCTCCTCACGCTAATTGGCTTGTTTATACCTGTTTTTTTAGGGAGCGGTTTATAAAGCTTACGGTATTTTGGCGGAATCTGGCAGAATTATTGCCTGAACACGCTTGCTGCAGCAAGCGCAAGCGATGCAGCTGCCCACGTGCGGAATTTGGCGCTGCCGCCAATGGACCTGTGCTTTTTTGAGATTTCTTCAATCACTGCAGGCATTGTCCTGATGATGCCGTCTTCAATAGCATGAAGCGCGATTATCCTGTGCTCGATTTTGTTCAGGGAGTCGTCGCTTATGCCTGCGCCTTCAAGTTTCCTGGCAAGGCTGTTCTCGTGAAGCACAATGTCCGCACGGATTCTTGCCAGCATTTTTTTGCCATCGTTAAGAAGCTTAAGCACTTTTTCCCTGTCATAGCCGCCTGCAGATAATTTCCCAAGTGCATCGTCATCAACAACGTGCTCAACAACATTAAGCACGGCGCCAATGTTGGCGACCTCGTCATTAAGCAGGCCGTAATTGAACCACAATAGTTTCTGGGCCCTTAAAGATCCTGCCTGCATTCCATCAGAAGCTGCCTTTATCTGCCTGTTAATGCCCTCAACATCATCAAAGAACTCTGCTGTTGTCCTTGCGCCAATCCTTTGCCTGCGAAGTTCCTGTATTGTCCCGCACGTAGCGCTTATTGAGCTAACAGCGCCCTTTATGTCAGGCATTCACGCACCTCTTTTTATGGGAAAGCTGCGCAATACGGATATATAAATGCAGCGGAATACGAATCCCTTTGGCGGAATCCTGCATCACACTTACAAACATCAGTAAAACGCAGAAATTGAACACTTTGTAAGGGTAATGTTTAAATTCTCTGTGTGCTCAGCAAAAAAATAATGCGCCTTATCCTCAATGCAAAAAAGAGTGTGGAAAAGAATGCTGCTGACTATTTTGAAAAAGCAAAAAAGGCAAAGAAAAAAATTGAAGGATTGAAAGCAGCGCTGAAAAAGTTTGAATTGCAAAAAGAAAAGCTTCTCAAGGAAAAGGAGTCAGTGATTGCGCGCCTGGAAAAACCCAAAACTGCAAGGCAGAGGGAAAGAGAGTGGTATGAAAAGTTCAGGTGGTTCTATTCAAGCGAGGGATTCCTGTGCATAGGAGGGAGGGACGCAACAACAAATGATATTGTGATAAAAAAGCACACCCAGCCAGGAGACCTTGTCTTCCACACAGAAGCTCCAGGAAGCCCTTTCTTCGTGGTGAAGGCAGAAGGAAAAACAATAGGCGAGGCAACAAAAGAGGAAACATCACAGGCAACAGCGGCTTATTCAAGGGGCTGGAAGCTTGGCTTGAGCTCAATGGAAGTCTATCACGTGACTCCGGAACAGGTGACAAAAGAGGCAAAGGCAGGAGAATACTTGGCAAAAGGCGCGTTCATGGTCATTGGAAAACGCACTTATTACCACCCAAACCTTGAACTTGCAGTCGGGGTTCTTGATGATGGCAGGATAATGGGAGGTCCTTTGCCTGCAGTAAGAAAGCACTGCAAAAAATATGCCATAATAAAGCAGGGCGATGAAAAGCCATCTGACATTGCAAAGCACCTAATCAAGCTCCTCGGCGCAGGAACACCTGACGACATAATTCCTGTTCTGCCTTCTGGAGAAATGCGCGTGGCAAAGCAATGATTCAGCGCAGTTTCTCAAATTCCTTGCGTGCCAGCTTTATCTGCTTCAGGATTTCAAGAATCAGGCCTTTTCCAAGGTCTTCATTGCCGTGGACAGGAATTGTTGTTTTCCTCCCGTCAGGGTGCACGTAGCGGACATGGCTTCCGACCTGATGAACCTTTTGAAAACCCCGCTTCTCAACAAGCTTGCACATTTCCCTGCCAGAAATCGGCACGAGCTTCATACCTTTACTTCAACCTGCTGGACACCCACAAACTTGAGTTGCGCAGGCGCTTCCTTCTCTGCCTCAACACAGACCTGTATTGCTTCCTTGACCCGCTCCAATGCCTCCTCAACAGTCTTTCCCTGCGTGGCACAGCCCTGGAGGTCAGGAACCTTTGCAACAAACCAGCCTTCCTCGTCCTTCTCTATAAGAACTGTGAAATTATACACTTTCTTTTCCATACAAACACCCATATTTGCAGACTATATAAACTTTGTTGTCAGGCAATGAATAAAGGATTTTAGGTCCAGAACAGTCCTTCATAATTCTTTTTAATAACTGTGCAATCCTGCATTGCATGAAAAAAACCGAATATGTCCTTTCTCTTGGCGAAGTGCATGCAAACTTTTTGCCTGAAAGGAGCACATATCCTATGGACCGGCCGCTGAAAAAGCCATTAAAAGAGCTTCTTTTGGCTCCAAGAAGCAAAAATGTCTCAACAATATACGAGTGGAAAGACTACGGAACAGACCATTATCATTACTATCCTGTGCTTATGGCAGGAGTGCATTCCATCCCAAAAAACCCGCAAAGCCAGCTTGAAGAAATCCTTTCAAAAACAAGCGCTGCAGCGGCAAAACTAAACCTCAAGCTCTCAGAAGGCATCTGGCTTTATTGCACCCAAAAACTGCAAACTGAACCGCCAGCGGATGACCTTGTTGCGTCTGTCGGCAAGGGCGAGTGCGACGGGTTTGGCTGGGACGGGCACCACTTCCCTGCAACACCAGAAGAAATCACAGGGTATGCCTCAAAACTGCTCAATTCATTCAAAGCATACCTGCAAGTCCGCCACAAAACGCTCAAAGAAAGCATTGCCGGCTGCGGGAAAAAGCTCTGCCTCCTGAATTCCAGGAAATCGTTCTGAAACCGAAAGCTTTATATGCAATAATGAATTAGTATTCATAACTATTAATGAATTTTAATTCATAACGGAGGTAAAACACAATGCCGGGAATGGATGGAACAGGACCTATGGGGATGGGCCCGAGGACAGGCAGGGGAATGGGCCCCTGCGGAAGAGGGCTTGGACCTGGCTTCGGAAGGGGATTTGGAAGGTGCCTTGGCTGGAGATGGATGCAAAGCCCTTATTATGCAGACATCACCCTCTCCAAGGAGGACCAGAAAAAAATCCTCCAGGAAGAGCTCAAGGCTCTTGAAGAGGAAAAGAAGGCAATAATGCAAAAGATTAAAGAACTTGCCTGAAATCCTTGCGCCTGATGAGACCGAGGCTTTGCAGGAGAATCAGGTTCAGGCCTGACATCACCTACTTCAAGCCCGCAGGCATCAGGATGGTTGCGCTTGAGGAGTCAGTGCTTGCCGCTGACGAGCTTGAGGCAGTCAGGCTGAAGGACCTTGAGGGGCTTGAGCAGGAAGAGGCAGCAAGGAGGATGAACATATCACAGCCAACATTCCACAGGATTGTGGCATCCGCGAGGAAAAAAATAGCTGATGCAATCGTGAAGGGGAAGGCAATCAGGATAGAGAGGCATTGACGATGAAGACTGCAAAATTTTGGCTGCTTGCAATAATCCTGCTGGCACTTCCGCTTGTCTCGGCGCAGGAAAAGACCTGCTTTTACTTCTTTTACGGCGATGGCTGCGTGCACTGCGCAAAGGCAGAGCCGTTCATAAGGCAGATCGAGCAGTCCCTACCTGTTGAGGCGCACAGGTTTGAGGTTTACAAGAACCGTGAAAACCTTGTCCTGCTGAACAAGTACTTTGACAGCTACGGCGTAAGCGAAAAGGAAAGGGGCGTTCCTGCTGTCTTCCTTGCCAGCACTTACCTGATAGGGTATTCCCCAATTGCCAACAACCTGAGCGCAATAATCGCCCAGAACGGCGGCGCAGAATGCCCTGCGCTTGATGGTAGGGTTGTAAGCGGAATCTCAAACGGAATTGCACCTGTTGAAAAGCTGAGCAAGCTCACCTTGCTGACAATAATCAGCGCAGCCCTTGTTGACTCAATCAACCCGTGCGCAATAGCAGTCCTGCTTATACTCCTTGCAGCGCTGCTCGCAGCAGGGCAGAAAAAGCGCGTGCTCAGGGCAGGGTTTGCGTTCACGCTCTCAATCTACATCGCGTACCTTCTTTTTGGGCTTGGACTGTTCTCTGCACTGCAAATTTCAGGGATTTCATACTGGTTTTACAAGATTGTTGGCGCGCTCGCAATAATCATCGGGCTTGCGAACATAAAGGACTATTTCTGGTACGGCGCAGGCGGTTTCGTGATGGAAATACCGCGAAGCTGGAGGCCTGCCCTGAAAAAAATACTTGGAGGAATAACCTCTGCCTGGGGAGCATTCCTTGCGGGCTTCATAGTCTGCCTGTTTGAGCTGCCGTGCACAGGAGGGCCTTACATAGTAATCCTTGGGCTTTTGGCAGAAAGGATGACAATGCTTGCATCGCTGCCATTGCTCCTGCTCTACAACGTGTTCTTTGTCCTGCCGTTGGTCCTGCTCACTCTGCTCGTGTATTTCGGCTATTCCAATGTTGAGACCGCAACAGAATGGAAGGACAGGAACATAAGGCGCCTGCATTTGTTTGCAGGGGTGGTCATGCTTGTTCTCGGGCTGCTAATAGTGCTGGGGCTTGTCTGAGCAGCAATGTTTTTATACGCGGTTGACAAGCATCTGGCAAAAGAGGCGCTTTATGGCAAAGAAGAAAAAGGCAAAGAGAAAAAGCTGCAGATGGTGCTGAAAGTTCTGTGATATGGAAACACACGCATTGCCAGTACTCGTGAGAATCGGAAAGGCAGGAATCACAGAGACTGTGCTTGAGGAAATAAGAAAGCAGGTGAAAAAGCGCAAGATAATCAAGGTCAAGTTCTTGCCAGGCCACGCCAAAGGAAAGGACAAGAAGCAGTTTGCCAAAGAAATCGCTGAAAAAACAGGGACAATGCTTGTCTCGCAGGTCGGATTTGTCTTTGTATTGAAGGAGCATTTAAATACAACTTCATCATAAAACCGCAATAAAAAGAGTGGTACAATGCCAGAGATGCCAGAGGACATAAAGGGAGAGGGCGCAAAGAGACTGATAATGTTCGGCTTCTACAACAAGAAATTCAAGAAAGACTATCCTGACTGGGACAAGTATGACGAGAAGAAAAAAAAGCAGGTCCTTGACGCGATGTCTGTTGAGAAGGCAGAGGGGTATGCGGACCAGGACGAAATGGAAATCCAGAAGGATCAGATAATGAGGATGCCTTACCCAAAGCCCTCAAACAAGTACCACTTGATTTACGAAGTGCCCCACGAGAGCGTGGAACCAGTGTATTATTGGTGCCTGGGCCACCTGACTTATGACTGGGGGTTCCCGATATTCCACAAGATATCTGACATTTTCACTGCAGCAGAGCATTCCTCTTTCTACGGTGCGTCAGCGCAAAGGCTCGGGCTCGCCCAGGACAAGGTGTCCCAGTACCTGGCAACCATTGGCAAGATGATAAAGGACATGTTCCAGTTGGTAAGGGAGCTGAGGTGGATTGACGAGCGCAAAAGGTATTACGAGGACTCAGAAGCAGGAAAGGAAGGCGCTGAAATCGCGCTCAAGGGCTTATGGACTGATATGGTTGACGGGGTTGTCGGAGGGCAGAGGACATCAAGCAACATTTTCGTGATGGCGCAGCAACTCCAGTTCTCAGCATTGCCTGACCTGTTCTTCAGCATAAACATAACAAAGCCAGTGGTTGCAAAGCTGAAAGGCAAGAGCCCGAGGAACGTGACAGATGAAGAATTAAGGGGTGCTGTCGACGGCATTGTTGAAAAGCAGGCGTCAGGATTCAACAAGGAATTGAGGAACATACTCAAGCGCAAGCTCTACCAGTACCTCGTGTGGAGGTCAGAAACGTGGCTTGAAATACAAAGCAGAAGGAAATTCACGCTTGACTACCTGAGGCAGCACAACGAAATCATCAAGATGTATATGACGTGGGTCAAGCCCTACCTCAAGCACATCCAGAAGCTCGGCGCTGACGTGAGCAAGATGAGCAGCGCAGACCTGATTGCGGCATTTGAAGGCTCGCTGATAGAAATAGAGGTGCTTGGGCAGAAAATCCACGAAAAAAACAAGAACGTCTACTCATGTGTGCTGATGACTTTGCATTACAGGACAAGGCCTGAAATGCAGTTCGCGCAGGAGGGCGGATACCACAGGGGACCATTGCATCAGGGAGAGACAAGGCTCTTCCTGCGCTCATACGGCTGGACAGAAAAGGATATAGAGAATTACAAGAAAATGAAGGACGCAGAGGACATGGAACTGATAAAAAGCATTGATGCCTCACTGAAGGCTGCAATGGACGCGCTCGGCGAGGACCTCACCAAGTACCTTGACGAGGCAAAGGCATTGCACGAGGAAAAAAAGGAAAAAGCGCCGGCAAAGCGCCCAAGCATTCTTGAGCCCTTTAAGGAGCTGGGACTGGGGTTCAAAAGCACTTTCACTGCATTCCTGCCTGAAAAGAAAAAAGGCAAGCCAAAAGAGGACCTTTCAGATGAAAGGTCAAGGGCGGCAGACGAGGCAAGCAATGCAATCTGGCAGACATACAAGAACTTCAAAAAAGCCCACAAAATGCTGTCGTGGTGAGATTGATTCTTTTGAGTAAACAACCCCTAATAACGCGCCTCCGGCGGATTACACTCGCTGCGAATTCGCGCTCGTAACCTCGCTCCACTGCGGTTCCGCTCGTTCCTCGCGCTCATTCAGCAGCTCGGAATAAACAAAGAGAAAGAATCTCCATTATTATTGGTAACGCGACTGTAAGGTGTTGAGTAAGCGAAGCTTCTCAACATGACTTGAGCAATGCCGCGCATTGTCAAGTTCGTTGGAAACCGAAGGTTTCCGAGACTCGGCAATCTTCAGATTGCCGACAAGCCAGTTATTAGTCGTTATTCCTGCATTTTGCCCATGCCTTATAAATTATAGAGCAAGCCATTTAAGGTCTGCCGCCATAATATCCTACATGGCAAACGGGGTGTTTTCGCACAGGCACGGGGAAGACCTATCGTGCCCCAGTTGCGGGACGCCGATAAGGCACGGCGTCACAACACAGTACCTGGACGACCTTGATGCGGAAATATGCGCAGTGTGCGAACAGCCGCTCAGCTATGGTGAGAACCAGCTGACGACTGCAGCACTGCACAAACAGTAATTCTCAATTACTTGCAGGAAAGTGAAGACCCTCAAAGATGCATTGCTGCGCTTCCTGAAACCGCGACATTTATAAAATATGATGCATACCCCAACACCATGTGTGGAATGGGTGAAGACAACTATTTTGAAGTGCCTGAAAAAAGGAGGCAGGACTACATTGAAAAACGCATTGTTGTGCAAGTGCCCAAGGAAAAGCGGAAAGACACGCGGGCGCGCGCAAATGAAATCGTGGCAAAATACCAGGGCTGTGACTCAGACGCCCTCAGGATACTGGCATTCGCATCAGAGCGGAAGCTCTTTGACGAATACGCCTCAAAGCTTGAGCAGTTCTGCAGCGAAACCCTTTGCAGCATCCCGCCAGAGTCAAGGAGAAACTGCATGCCGGGCGCAGCAGCAATCTCGCAATTCTTTTCAGAGTGCTACGACGCACTGCTCGCAACACAAAGGGGGCACTGATGGAACGCATTGACTTCAACAGGATAAGGAAACTGCCCCCTGACAGGCGCATCAAGGCACTGAGGGAAGTGCAGGAAGAGCTTGACAGTTTCATCAAGGAAAAAACAAAGGAAATAGACGAAAGCCAGCAGGAAATCAAGGACGCGCAGGACTTCCTCAAGGAGGCTCAGGAAGAATTGCAAGTCCTTGAGGAAATGCAGGCAGAAGCCCCGAAAATCAGGAAAATAGACGTTGAAAAGCTCTTCGAGCCAACCAAAAAGAAAGGCGAAAAAGAGCTTGAAGCAATTGCAGAAGAAGCCCCAAGAACGCCGATGCCCTCGGAACAGGAGGCATACATCTCAAGGCTTGCCCAGCAGCCAATAGCAAACATTTATGAAAGAATCCGCGCAATAGGCGACGAAATCAGGACAACAGGCACAATCTCGCCATACCAGCAGGAACGCCTTGAAATGTTCGGCGAGGCAATCAGGGCAAAAGAGCAGGCAATCAAGGAAGGCAATTATTCACCAGGAAAAAAGGCAGAACACCTGCTCACTGCCGCAGAAAAGGCAATAATGTACGCAACAGGAAGATAAGCCCTTCTAAAACCTAAAGCTTATAAACCCAATATACCTTTTTGTATACCATGGTCGAGTTCAGGACAGAATATTACACACCGATGGACCGCGGCTACCACGAACGCATTGAGCTAGAGCCAGCCAGGCCAGAGGCCGCACTCGAGCAGCCTGTAGTCCCCATAGCGCAAATCGGGCAGACAGTGCCAGAGCACGACCCGACAGGCAGGTTCAAGAACGTCATACAAAACGTGCAGGCGGCAATAAGGGGAGGAACAGGAAACATACAACTGGTCTTCCAGACCCCCTTGGAAAACCCGATAGGCGGAAGGCCGAAAGGATACGGCGAGGAAGTCAGGAGGGCAATAAAAGAAGTCGCGATGGCAAACGAAGTGCTCTTTACAGGAATGGAAATGCCAACCTCGCTCTCAAACCTCTCAGGATGGGACCCGCAAAGAAACATAGTGGACGAGGAAAAAAGGCAAAGGGATTTGGACGAAGTAAAGGAAATGATAAAGTTCGCAGCAGAAGTCGGGCAGGGAGGAGGGGTTGATGTCCTCAGCTGGGAATACGACCGCCCAATACACCGCGCTCACTGGTGGAAGCCGGGCTCAAAAGAGGAAAAGGCATTTGAGCGGCTCGCAAAAGAGGAAAAAACCAAAGAAGACATCAGGTTTGTCGACATACGTTCAGGACAGGTAGGCTCAATCCCGATTCGCGAAGGAATACCCATGTTCATCACAAAAGACAAGTTCGAGCCCATAGACCCTATGGTTGGAAAGCCAGTGCTCTGGAAATACGAGGACTTTGAGGCATACGCAAAATCAGGCAAGGCGCCTTACAAGGAAGTCCAGGAACTCATCAAGCGCCACTTCCTTGACGAGCAATTGAAGGTCGCAAAGTCGCAGCAGGGCTATTACAAGGAGCGCTATGAAGACGCAACTGATGCGGAACGGCAGTCCGGAATGATAGTAAAAGATCTGAAGGAAGGCGGGGAACCCCCGCCTGAAATTCTCAGGAAGCTGCCGGAGGAAGTCAGGGAAGACAAGAACAAACAAATAAAGCACTTTGAAGACAAGCAAAAATTCTACCACGACCTTGCAGAGTCATTCCGCGCAGGAGTGGAAGAACAAAAACGCATTGAAGTGCAGACATTGGAAAGGATTCAGAGCTGGAAACCGATGGAAGAGGTTGCCGTGAAAAAGAGCCAGCAGTCATACGCAGAGGCAGCCATCACTGCAATGCAGATACAGGACAGAATGGGACCAAAGAACATCAAGCACGACCTTTACATCGGACCCGAAATCGGATGGCCGCAGTTCTACGGAAGCCACCCAAAGGAATTTGTTGACATGATACGCGGCTCAAGGGAAATAATGGTCAAGATGCTGACCAATTCAGGGGAATACAAGGGCAAATACAAGGAATTCGGGCTCAAGGAGCCAATGACGAGGTCAGAGGCAGAGGAAGAGGCAAAAAGACACATCAAGGGAATGCTTGACACTTCGCACATGGGCATGTGGCTACAGAACTTCCATCCGGAAATGCCATGGGACAAGCGCGTAAAGGAATTCACGAAATGGTACAAGGACCAGATAGAATGGCTCGCAGAAGTCAACAAGAAAGAGCAAATAATTGGCGGAATACAGGCAGTTGACAGCGCAGGAGCAGCACACGGCCACCTGCCGCCGGGACAGGGAATACTGCCAGTAAAGGAAGCTGTTGAAATACTCAGGCAGAAAGGGGGCTTCACAGGCTACCTCACCTCAGAAGGCCATGAGGAGGAAAGGTTCGGCGAGGGAAGAATCCTCCTGAAGACATGGCAGCACTTCAATGCGCCAATAGCAACAAGATACGGTCCGGGGGTGCCTGTCCAGCGCTGGGGGGACATCCAGCACGCATACTTCGGCAGGACATACTCGCCAATGTTCATGTTCGGCTCATACGCGCCAAGCAACGAATTCAAGCTATGGTCAGAAGTGCCATTGGAATAAAATAAAAAAAACAAAAAAGTGTTTTCTTAGTGCAGTCCTGCGTCAATCTTCTGCGCAAGAGCAACGAGCTTGTCAGCAGGGCACAATTCATTCATTGCGCCAAGCCTTGTCAGGAAAGTGCCCCTGACCCAGACCACATTGTGCCTGGAAATCTCATCGTACTCGTAGCTGCGCTCGCCCACAACCTTGCTTTCGGTTGCTCCCTGAGTGAGCCTTCTTGCCTTGACTCCGCGGTCAAACTCTGAATTTGCCTTTTCCACCTTGCTCCAGTCAACCACAGTAAAGCCCGCAGTCAGCCTGTTGTTCATCTGGTCTGCAATGTTCACCCAGCAGCTTCCTGCGCTTATCTTGGGAGTCAGCACGACATTGCCCTCATACCCGCAGACGCTTTCAAAGTCCTCCGCAGTAAGCAGGCCTGCGCATGCGCCCTCAAGCCCTATCTCCCTATAAGGCCCTTCTGGAACTGCTTCTGCCTCTGCAGGAGCCTGCTCAACATCTGCTGCCTGCTCTGACGGAGCAACAGGCTCTGATGGCGCTGGCGCTGCAGGAACAGCCGGCGCTGCAGGCTGGCAGCCAAGCAATAACAGTACAGACAAAACTGTCAATGCAACCAACATTCCTTTCATCAAGATCACCCCGCATAAACCAGCATGCTGTTATATTTAAACCTTACGAGTAAAAAAGCGCCTCAAAACACACAACTTCATTATCCCTGACTGCCACTTTCACAGCTGCGCTCCTGCCTGGGCACAAAAACCACCGGCCATTTATCCTTTTCCACACTGGCTTTGGAAGGTGCTGGTGCCCGAACAAGCTAAGCTTTGGCCTGAATTTTGTGCTAACAGCAACAGCGCCAGAGTCAATGCCATAATCCTCCTCAAAATACCCGTACGCAGGGCTTGTTTTATTGTGAAATTCATGCTTGTAAGACTTGTGCGTGATGAAAATGTCAATCGTCCCTGCTCTGTCAAGCAGTTTTTTCGCAGGCTCTGAAGGCAAATTATTTCCGTCTTTTTTTACCGCACAGTACCAGTTCAAATGACTGTAAAATTCAGGGCAGAAATTTGCAGCGCGAGTCCAGCCGTCTGTTGCCGGCAGACCTGCGATTGTTATGCCTTGGAATTCTGCAGTGCTGCCAAGCAGGTATTCCACTGACTTCATGTGCGGCATCACGAATGTAGGATCATGGTTGCCAAGGGTTGCAAAAACAGGAATGCCAGCCTGCCTGTAAAAACCATTGATAATCCCTGCCTTGTGCTCATATTCGCGCCTGAATCTGTGATTTATCTCCCTTGCCCTTCTTTCCCTGTTAACAATGTCCCTGAATTCTTCAATTGTTTTTTGCAGCATCAAGTCAGATTCGTCAATACCATTAAGCCACTTGTCAAAATCATCGCCTGCGCTCAGTATTGCATCGCACCCCTTTGAGAACTTTACAATCTGCTCGAGCTTTTGCTCGTTCTCGTGAACATCAGAAACGCACAAAAAGATTGTCATGGCTAAAGTAACAAGAATGTCAATAAAAAGCTTTAGTAAAAGAATAACAAAGCCATCGGAGGTCAGAATGCGCTCGTGTGGGGGAGTGCTGCTGGGTCCTCCGATTGACTATGTTAGAGCCCTGATATGAGAATGGTATTTATAAAGCTTATGGGTTTGTAATCACTTGCGAGTAACTAAAATACTGCTGACTTGATTGAGTAAAGCAAAAACCTCATTGCAAATCCGATGGAAATCTTGTAGTTCTCAAGCCTTTCGGCAGCCTCTGCGCTCCTAGGAATGCGCATATTGCTTATCTTCAGCGTGTTTGCCAAAAGCTCTGCGTCCAATTCCCTGTCAAACTCATTTGCAGCCTCAATGGCATAATCACCTGCAGAATAGCTTACCTCTGGCTCGTCATCATCGTCATCAGCCGCCTTGTAGCCAGAATCCCTGTAATTTTCAGGCAGCTCAGCAGCATCTGCCCTGTAAGAAGCCTCATTGCCTGAATAAAGCACAGGAGATTCTGCAATTGCAGCCTCAATGCCTTTAACAGGCTCCTCCCCGATTATTTTGTCAAGCGAGACAGACGCCTCTGCAATGGCAGAGTGCACCTCTTCCTCGGTCTCAAGAGAAACCGAATATTCCAGACTCCCCTCTTTTTTCATCAATCAAAGCTTTTTGCAGCCTTGTTTTTATTGTTTTCGCTGCTGCATTCTCCACTTTGTCAATGAATATCTTCATTCACAAATAGTAAACAAATCTTATATATGCTCTAAAAGGTGTTACCACTATGCAATTCAAAGTCAGGCAGAGAAGGCACCCGAACGTGCCCCGCTATCCCACAGACGACTACCAGCTCGCGACCAAATTCTCAGAACTCCTGAAAAAAGAACTCGGCGACTTTGTAAAGGCAATAGTGCTTTTCGGCAGCGCGGCAAGGGCGGCAGAGCACAAGTCCTCAGAAAAAGGGCTTCACGAGCACGACATCGACGTCCTTGTCATCGTGAACGACCTCACAATGGTGATGAGCCCTGAAGTCGTTGAGGCATACAGGGTAATCACTGAAAGCACAGCAGCAAAAACAAGCCGGAGATTGCACATAACCACGATGAAGCTGACGAGCTTCTGGGAATACATGCGCAGCGGGGACCCGATAGCAATAAACATGCTCAGGGACGGAGTGCCATTGTACGACGTGGGGATATTTGAGCCGTTGCAAATGCTCCTATTCCAAGGCAGGATAAGGCCTACAAAGGAAAGCGTCTGGAACTATTACGCAAGGGCACCTGCAACAATGGCAAACGCAAACTGGCACGTCCTCCAGGCAACAATAGACCTTTACTGGGCTGTTGTTGATGCTGCCCATGCTGCCCTGATGAAAATGGGCGAAGTGCCTCCAAGCCCGGGGCACGTCGCAGACATGATTTATTCTCGGCTCGTAAAGCCAGGCCACGTTGCAAAGCGCCACGCAGACACAATGAGATTCTTCTATGAATTGAGCAAGAAAATAACGCACAGGGAAATCCGCGACATACCAGGCAAGGACTTTGACCGGTACCATATGCTGGCAAAGGAATTCATTGATGCAATGCGCAGGGTAATCGAAGGAAGATAGGCTTTATATAAAATATAAATTTCCGAAAGGCTTAAATATTTCCATCCACTTAATACGGAAAATGGATGTGAAGATGATCAAGCTTGTCGATGACCCTTGTTTTGGCAAGCATTACGAAAAACACCCGCAATGCACGCATTGCTGGATAAAGAACTCCTGCCTGGTCAGCTTCCGCAACAGGAAGTAATCTCTTTCTTATTGTCCGGTAAAAACGTGCATAATACTTGTCCTCTTCCATTCCCAAACAACTCCGCATCATTGTACATACTATTTCGTCGCGTATGCCATCATTTTGGCATTGTAATGCATAATCGACAAGGTTTCCATCTTGCATTTGGCTGCGATTAAGATGATTTCATAACACGCATCCAATTGCCTGAATTATTTAAGCGTCTTCCTTATTCATCCTCAAAACTGTTTTGTATTCCCCGAATTCCGCATTTTCCGGAACAGAAAGCCTCACTTTGACCTCCCCTGTTTTGCCCGGAAGTATTGCACTGCCTGAAAGTTCAAGGTTTTCAAAAGGAATCTTCTTGTCGCCAAAAACAAGGTCAGAGCCGTGCCACGATGCGGAAAAAGGGACATTCCCCTCATTTTTCACCGTAATCGAGCCAGAGGCAGTGCTGCCGGGCGATGCCTGCAGGGAAACTGTCTTTGTTTCAAGTTTTCCAGCTCTGAGTTTAAGGATTGTGACAGGGATTGTCAGGTTCCGGCTTTCAGTTGCCACAAAAATGTTTTGTGTTCCAGGAGGCCGCCAGCACTCAAGCAAAAGTTCACCAATCCATTTGCCACTATTTTTCGTAAGGCTTACTGCATTCCCAAACCACAATGCGCTCGCGCTTGAGCCGTTATAATATACCTCAAGGTGCAGCGTGCGCGTGCCTCCTGCAACCGGCTTGAGCTGCACGCCAGGCTCTGCGCTGTCGTCCTCGTTCAGCACTGCACCAAGAGGAAGAGAAGAGATCTTATTCGCAACTGCCTGATTTGTGACATTGACAACAATTTCAACGATTTCGCCTGAGAAAAACACAGGCTCTGCCTCAACAAGATCAGCTGCGTTGTTGTTGGTGTCCTTTTTCCTGACAAGGGCTTTTCCTGCCTTAACAGGAGAAGCTGGTGTTCCCTCATACAAACCCTGTTTTATGTTAGCAGGATTTCCCCAGCCAACAGCATCAATTGCCGTGCCTGATGAGTCCTTTAATGCAATCCCTGAGTCAGAGTTTGCCATTGTTATTGTTTCCTCAAGGTCAGCGTTCCTCCAGGCAGGATTGTCCTTTGCAGAACTCCATCCAACGTCGGCAATGAGGAACGTGCCGCCAGGCTGCAACACTGTGTTTTCAGGAATTGTTGCATCTGCTGCAGAAGCCGCTGTTGCGAGAACCCACTTGCTTATGTCAACAGCAGAAAAACCGTCATTCCTTATCTCAACAGCCTCCCCGCCGCTTTCTGTGTTTATCGGGTCGTAGAGCACTTGCGAAATCACCACTGATGCCTGCACTGCATTCATGAGCGCAAGCAAAGCCAAAACCCACAAAACAGCTTTCATGCATTGGGCTAATGCACTTGTTTTAAAGTGCGTTTCTGCCAGAAAACAAGCATTTTTCCGGCGAAACCATAATAAATTACGGCCTGGCTGGAATTATTTCCGAAACCGCTTAAAAACCAAGCGCAAAGCATTCCGGATTATCCGGAAAAAACCAACAAAGAAAACGCTAAAAAACTAAAAAATCACGTGCCTTTTACAGCACGTCCTGCCTTGGCCTGCGGAACGCAACCACGAGCAGGATTATGATTATTGCGAGCAGCACCACTCCAAGCCCTGCCAGCAGCCAAATGTATGCCGGGCTGTCTGTGAACCTGCTTGTGCTTGTTACGCGGGCCCTTGGCACTGCAACCGCGCCGCTTGTCGGCGTTGTGGCCTGCGTGCCTGCTGTTGGAGTGACTGTGGCGTTCTGTTGCTGCACAGGCGTTGTCACGACAACCTCCTGCTCAGTGCACTTCTCGACAGCGAACTCAAGCGCCTGCGAGTTGCTTGGCGCTGTGTTGTCAAAGAAAGTGCTTAATGTCGCCCTGTAGATTCCCGGCTTTGAGTTTGCAGGGATTGGAATGACAAAGCTGACTGATGTGCTGTCGTCAGAGTCCAGCTCTATGTCTGTGACGCGCTTCTCATACTTCAGGTCAGGGACGCTGAGCGAGACAGCAACAGAGTCCTCATCGCGCCTTCCGAAGTTCGCAATGCGCGCAACAACCCTGATGCTGCTTTCATCACAGGCGCTGACAGTTGTTTGGGACAATGAAGGGGAGCGTATCTGTATGTCGTGCGACAGCCTTACCACGTCAAGGCGTATCTCCCACTTCTCGCCGTGGACTGCGCCGTTGTCGTCCTTGCCGTACACTGTTATGACCATTGTGTACGTGCCGTCGCCAACATCATCCGGAATGTCAAACTCCATTGTGGCGCTGTCCTTGTCATCAGCATCAAGGCCGTCAATGTCCTCCTCCTCGCTTACGTCAAAGTCAGAATCATCAACCTCTGCCTTGATTGTGACAGTGTCCATCTCAATGTCGCCTATCTTCTTGTCAGTGCCGTCATCGTACTCGTCATCGTCCTCGTCAAACTTGTTTTCAACCTCGACTTCAAGGGTGCACTGCGTGTCGGGCTTGAGGTTCTTGACTTTTTCGCCGTCATCAATTGACTTTGCAGTTCCGCCGTCGCAGGCAATCCTTACTTTCTTTATGCCCAACTGGTTGACTGCCTGCATCTTCAGGTCCGAGGATGCAACAACAGTGCTTCCTGACTTTGCATGGATCTGGCCTATCATGAATGCCTTTTCCTCAAGGTAGTCGGATGCGCTCTTTGACGGCTCAACCGCATTGAAGTTAAGAGGTATGTCTGCATAAACAGAGATGCTCTTTTGCTCGTTCGCTGCAAGGGTGACTGTTGCAGGCTCGAAACGGACATTGTATTTTGCATCTGCAGTGGATGCAAAAGTCAGTGTTACAGAACTTGTTTCGTTGTTTGTTATCGTGAATGTCTGTGTCGCGTTCTTGACGCGGTCCTGGCTTTCGCCGCCTATTGTCACTGCATCAAGCTGCAGCGCCGAAACGCTTGCAACAAGGAGGACAAACAAGGCGACAAACGATATCATTGTCATAAATTTCTTCATTTTTATTGCCACCCCACTTGAGTATTGGTTTGTTATGAGCGTAGAGTAGTCACATTGTTTATAAAGCTTGTGCTTTTATTGACTTCTCCAAACTCTATTTTGCAATATAGTGTCCGTAGAATATAAAGGTTGGGTTTTTATTCCCCTTCCAGCTTCTCTTCCTGCACTTCCTCTGCAAGGTCTATGTTTTCCTCAACAACACCGACATCATACTCTTTCCCGACAAGCTCTTCATCAAGCTCCTTTGTTTCCTTTGCGTGCTCCTCGTGATGTTCTGCGTCATCCGCCTGCTGCTCCTTGAGCTCTGCAAGCTCCTTTTTCAGCAGGTTAAGCTCAACCTCTTCCTTTTTCAGGAGCTCCTTTGCCTTCTGCAAGTCCTCCTGCGTGACTCCTGCTTCCAGCATCATTTCCTTAATGCTCTTCTCCTGCCCCTGCGTTGCGGTTCCAAGAATAATCTCCTTTGCCCTCTCATATGCCTCCTCAGAAGATGATGCAAGGTGCAGGTCCTTCAGGTTCTTCGCGAGCTGGCTTATCTTCTCTGCAGTTTCAGCATCCATGCAATGCGCTGCGCAGACATTACTATATAATATTTTGTGTAGGGGAGTATATTATTAGTCCCTTGTTGTCGTGAACCTTGTGCCGTCAATGTGGAACGGCCGCTTTGCATCAGCATTGACTTCTTCTGCGTGCAGTATCTCGCCAAGGAACAATATGTGGTCTCCAACGTCAAACTCGCCCTCAACGCGGCATTCAAGCCAGGCAGCAGCGTCCTTAATCCTTGGGGTGTCAGTGAGTTTCTCACAGGCAGCCCTTTCCAACCCTGTAGCAGTGAACTTGTCATGATAAGCGCCATGAAGCATCCCTGCCTTCACGATGTGGTCAACGTGCGAGAAAGGCATGAAGTTCACGACAAAAGCCCGCGAGTTCTGAATCAACGGCAGGGCAGGTGCCTTCTTGCTCACAAGAATCAGGTATTTCTTCGGCACTTCAGAGGCAGGCGAGTGCCAGTCAAGGGGAAAGATATCCTCAATTTCCTCATCCCTGCCAAGATGATGAAAAATGCCCCTGCACGAAACAAGAACTGTCTGACGCGGGTTGTAAATCATTTTTCTTTCTTGTTGTAGTGCACGCACAATGAGGCACCGATGGCGAGCACTGCAAGCACAACAGCAGGGACAAGATAAATCTGGACAAGGCCTGCAATGCTGAGCACAGGCACAAGCAAAACCGGCTTTACCGCGCCCAAAACAACTTCTGCAAGCACAGGCAATGTTGAGGCATAACACGTTGTCACGAAAAGCTCCTTCCATGTCCTGCGCCAGTGGGTCAGGTCAAGCAAAACAAATAGTATTATTGACAGCGTGAAAATCATGAGGAAATACTTCAACCAGACCATAATGAACGCATAAAACAGCACAGAAGGAAGAATGAAGAACACGGTTGCCGCAAGAAACCTCTTCACGTTTTCCCTGTTATTCTTCAGGTCCTTGAGCTGCTCCGTATTGACGTAATGAGTCCTGACGAAAGGCCTGTAAAAAATCTTGTCTTTGGTGATAAGGACGCGCTCGCTTGTCAGAGCAGTATACGCACCGCTCGTGTCAAAGACAAAGAAAGGATCTGACCTTGGCAGCCTTATCGGAGAACTCATGGTGAAGTTTCCTGAGAGCTGCAAAACATCAAACTTGCCAAGCTGGTCGCTGATCTCCTTAGGCATCCTCAGAAGAGAAGGTATTGCGAGCAGCATCATCACCACGAACGCAAGCAAAAGCGCCTTCGAAAAGAACAAAACACCCCTGCCTGCGCTTTTCTCGCTTAGCTCAGCCCAATGGGAAGGCATAAATGACTGCCACACCTCTTTAAAAAAATCTGCCATATGAAGAAAATAAGTCAAAGTGTTATATAAATCAAGCGGTTATGTTGCTTTCCCAGCAGCCCTTTCACTGCGCTTTTTCTTCACTTCCTGAGCGCGCGCATAACTGTCTTTTATGAGCTGCTCAAGCGCGCTGTCCTGCGCAACAACCCTTTGCCCCTCCAATGCAGCAGTCAGGAGGCGGGATTTTACCCCCTTTGCATCATACTTTGTTCCATGAATGTGGAAAATGAGCCCGTCAAACTGGACATATTCAGGATTCAATGCCCCAATACCCTCAATTTTATGTTCTTTTACGCATTCCGGCTTTGACGAGAAAAACTTTGACATCACATACTGCGAACCCATCAAGCGCAACAGGTAGTCAGGCAATTTTTCCATAAGTCCTCACCCTGAATCATGTGAAAAACCAGCAGGGTCTATAAAAAACTTTATATTCCTGAACCCTTAAACAGGCGATATGGACAATGGCTTTTTGGAGTACCTGATACCACAGATTCACAACCAGCAGACACCAAAATATGTCCATTTCTTTGAGAGGCGCATCAACAGAATCTGTAGGGAAGAAGGATTTTACTGCAGGCAGGTTGACATAAATGACTCCTTAGGACCCGGCGTCTTCCTGAAAATAGAATCAAAAACAGAGAAATTCTCATTTGGAATCTGTTACGCAATAAGATATTCTGTAATAAATGACGCCTCGCAAATAATATCCACGCAATACCTGCGGAACAACAAGCCCGCAGCAGCACTTCCAAAACGCCACAAGGCAAGGGTTGACGCTCTTGATGCCCGCATAAGGCGCCTCTTCCCCTCACACCCGCGCATGGTAGGATGAATCCGCCAGACCTGGAATGATCGTATTACTCGCAGAACAGAATAAAATCCTTGGGGTCCTCAAGCATTTCCTTCACCTTGAAAGTCCGGCTGACCATTTTCATAAGCCCCTCACAGTCCTTTGCGCGCTTCAAAATGCTGATTGCAAACCTGCCGGTGCCAACCCTTTTCATCTCAAGCAAAGCCCTCAATGGGTCTGTGAAGTTGTGCAATGCTGTCAGGCAGACGACTATGTCAAAAGAATTGTCCCTGAACGGCAATTGCTCTGCAACTCCCTGCACGACAGGCATTCTTGCCTTTGCCTGCTGCAACAATTCAAACGTCGGGTCAACGCCAAACTTCTGGCAGGTGAAAAGCAGTGAGCTAAGCCCTGTTCCGCACCCAACATCAAGCACCCTGTCTGTCTTGCAGTACGGCAGCCTTTCAAGAACAACCTTAAGCTTTCCCAGCTGCTCCTCCCTGTACAATTCCTCATAGCCCTGCGCAATGCCTGAATAATACGCCATGCCCTGCAGAATATCGCCTGATTTATAAAAACCTGCCTTTTCCCAAAAGCAATGGCAAACACAATAATCTCTCACAGGGCGGCAATGCCAGAAGACGGCAGGATTTATGTCCCTGAATGCCTGCGCCAATTTCTCCAGTCCACGCTTTGCGCACGCATTGAGGTGCGCGATGACATCGGCTCATGCATTGCATTTTACCTGAAAATGCACGACGCCATAAAAGGGCAGGGTGCTGATTATCGCGACGGATACCTCCGCCTAGGGCAGATGTGTTCAAAGGCAAAACTTACTCCGCCTTTGATGTGGCGCGCATCAACAAACTCCAGCGGAGGACTGGTTGAGCTTTTGCTGCACGCAGATGACAGCGCAGGCACTTACAAGGCAGTCAAGCAAAGGTGAAGCTTTAAAAAAGCCATTTTTGTGCTTCTGTGCATGATTTCAGGAAGGTTTGACACAAAAATAGACGCGCACGGCAGGGTGTTGCTGCCTGACCGCCTGAGAAAGTGCTGGAATTCGCAAAGAGTGTATGCTGTGACAGAGCTTTGCGAATCAGGAATGTATGTTGCTTGCTACCTGTGCCGGCCAGACCAGAAAGAATACCTGAATTACAGGCGCGCAAGGCTTGAAAGAATCCTTGCAGAAACACACCGGCCAGAGGTTGCGCACAGGACTGCGCTTGTGGAAATAACAAAAGACGCGCGCTTTGCAGAACTCCCAATTGACAGGCACGGCTCAGTCCTGCTCCGTGACTTGTGCAGGGATGCAAGGATTGAAAACCCGCTTTTATGGGTCTCAACAGGCATGCCGGCATTTAACAATACTTACTGCGTTGAGCTGTGGAACGCCGCTGATTTTAACCGCGCAGAAGCACAATTTTACAAGGAGCTTGGCGACAAATTAGCAAGGGTTTATCACGTTTCACTACACGACTAACGAAATCTTTTTAACCCCACTGATTCCCGCACAAAACTTATGGCTCTCAAGATGCCCGAATCAATGGACGAGTGCGTTTACTTCACGAGGCGCTCAAAGCCGCAGGTAGTTGCGTGGGTATTCAGGGAAAAATGCCCAAAATGCAAAAAGGCATTGATGGGCAAGCCAAAAGACGCCTCTGGAAAAGTAAAAATCAGGGCAAAAGAATATGTCTGCCCTGAATGCGGACACGCAATCGAGAAAAGCGCCTACGAAGACACCCTCACAGCAAGCATCCAGTACACCTGCCCAAAATGCGGATTCTCAGGAGAACACCAGATGCCATTCAAGCGCAAAAAAATCAGGATATTTGACGAGGAAGAAGGAAAGGAAGTGATGGCAGACGCGCTGGTGTTCAACTGCCAAAAATGCAATGAAAAGATTGCAGTCACGAAAAAGATGAAGTGATTTCACATTCATTAGCTATATTAACAGAAGACAAATTGCGGTTTTTATGCGGCTTGTGAACACAATCGAAGTAAGCTTTGAAGAAGTCATGCGCAGGTACATGAATGATTTTGGCTCAAAAAACAACCTGTGGGAAACAGAAAACCTGCAAAACGCAAATAACAAATTTGGCAGATGGCTTCATACACAGATTCCGATAGAAGATATTGGCGAAATCATCATGCCATTCCACAACCGCGGAGGGGCTGCCATAACACCCGAATGCGGAACCACACTTGAGGAAGCATACAGGAATTTCAAGGCAAACAGGCAAATGTTTGAAGTGCAAAACCCCACGTTCTGCAAAAATTTTGAGTTCCACAAGTCAGACATAATGAAAAACGGAATGAAACCAGTATACCTCAGCCAGGAGCCATTGCTCACAGGACCCTCGTATTCCAAACTGACGGCATACAAGGGCAGGATAACGCACCTTGACGGCTTTCACCGCCTTATGGCGCTGATGGACCTGCCAAAAAAACCAAAATGCGTAGAATGCTATGTTGCCGTGTACGATTCGTTCAAAAGCTGAATAGTTTCAGTCACTAAAAAAAAGAATCACTGTCCTTTTTTTCATTTGTCCTATTCAGAGATAGTCCCACACGTCAACATCATCGCCCGAGTTCTTCCCAAGAGATTCCTCCATTGCCCTGACAACAACAGCCGCCACCTTTTCAGGCGGAACACCCCTGAAGCCTGTCATTGCTGTTGCAGTAGTGCCGGGATTGACAGCATAAGCCCTTATGTTTGGCGGCAATTCCATTGCCAATGCCTGCGTGAATCCCCTCACCCCGAACTTTGTCGCGCAATAAGGAACAAGCGTTGCATGGCCTTTCTTGCCGGCGCCGCTCGCAATATTGATAATCACCGCATCATCCTGTTTTTCAAGCACAGGAAGGACAGCAAGAGTCATCTTCATAAGCCCCGTGAGGTTAACCTCAACCTGCGCCTCAATGTCCTTTGGCTTCTGCTTCCTGAAATATTCCCATTTTATTATCCCTGCATTGTTGTCAAGCACGTCAATCCTTCCGAACTTCCTGAGGACCGCCTTCACTGCCTTACTGATTGAGCTTTCCTTTGAAACATCCAGCTTGACAAGCATTGCATCAGAATGTTTTTTGCACTCCTTAAGGACATTCTCGCCGTCCCTTTTGCCGGTAAGGTATGTTACTACAACCTTTGCGCCTTTTTTCGCGCAAAGGATTGCGGTCTCTTTGCCGATTCCTGAGCTTGAGCCTGTGATAAGCACGACCTTGTCCTTAAGCTCCATGCCCTGAATATTTCACGAAAGGGTATAAATGCTTTGCTGAGAATCAGGCAGAAACAGCAGAATTAATCCTTCGCTTTTTGCAGCTTGCATTGAATCTCTGAATCATGCCCTCAAGCCTGCCAAGGTCATCACTGTCAAGGATAATTGTTGAATTCTTAAGCCTGATGACATTTCTTGAGTTCTGATTGTAGTACTGCTTAACCATCCTGTACGTCTGCCACGCAACATCCTTGTCCTTGAACTGGTATGCATACCGCATAACAAACAGGCGCAAGCGCGCGGCTTATAAAATTTTCTTTATTTGAGATAATCTTTATATACTCGTGCCAAACGCTTTCTGTGCATGACAAAGCCAACGTTTTACATCACAACGGCTATTGATTACACAAACGCAAAGCCACACATCGGGCATGCTTACGAGAAGATAATAGCTGACGCTCTTGCGAGATGGCACAAGCAGTTTGGAGAGGATGTTTATTTCCTCACAGGCACAGACGAGCACGGAAGCAAGGTTGAAAAAACAGCACTAGCTCAGGGAAAAAAGCCAAAGCAGTTTGTTGACGAAATTGTTGTTCACTTCCAGGACCTTCTCAAAAAACTAAACATTTGCAACAATGACTTTATCAGAACAAGCTCGGGAAAACACAAAAAAATCTGCCAAAAAATCTTTCAATCAGTGCTTGACAAGGGGTTAATATACCAAGGCACTTATGACGGGCTTTACTGCTCCGGCTGCGAGGCATTCTACACAGAGAAAGACCTTGTCAACGGAGTATGCCCTGTCCACCAAAAAGCGCCTGAGAGAGTAAGCGAGGAATCCTACTTCTTCAGGTTGTCGCAATTCCAGGACTTCCTTCTTAAGCACTTTGAAACTCATCCAGAATTCCTTTTGCCTGACTTTCGCAGAAACGAAATCGTCAACAGGCTCAAGGAAGGCCTGAAAGACCTTAGCGTCAGCAGAAAGAGCATCAAATGGGGAATACCGCTGCCAAATGACAAGACGCACGTGATTTATGTCTGGTTTGATGCACTCCTGAATTATATCACTGCGCTTGGCTATCCCGACGGCAGGAAATTCAGGAAATACTGGCCCGCAAATGTCCACGTCATAGGCAAGGACATTGCGTGGTTCCACACAATAATCTGGCCAGCAATACTGCAGGCAGCAGGAATTCCACTGCCAAAAACAATCCACACACACGGCTGGGTTCTTACTGGCGGCGAAAAAATGTCAAAAAGCCTCGGCACAATCGTGGACCCTGTTGCCCTTGCTGACAAGTACGGCGCAGACGCTTTGAGGCTCCACCTTTTGCGCGAAATACCAGCAGGAAATGACGGAGACTTCAGCGAGGAAGCACTGATTGCAAGGGCAAACGCAGACCTCGGAGACACCCTCGGCAACCTGTTGCAAAGGACATCTGTGTTGGTGCACAAGAACTTCCAAGGCAACATTCCAAAGCCAGGAAGGTTTGCAAAAGAAGACAAGGAGCTCATAGCGCAGGCAAACAAAGTCCTTGAGGAAGCCAATGCCTTTATGCAAAAGTTTGAATGGCACAGGGCAGTTGAGACAGTCTGGACATTCCTGCACGCCTGCAACAAGTACGTAAATGACCAGGCGCCATGGCAAATACAGGACAAAGACCGCCTTGCAACAGTCCTGTATGTTGTTGTTGAATGCCTGCGCCTTGCGAGCATACTCACGTGGCCATTCATACCTGCAACAGCAGAAAATATCAGCAAGCAGCTTGGACAGAAGCTTGGCAATTTCAAAAAGGCAAAGTTCAAGCGCTCAACAAAAGGAACACTCCTGCAGCCAGAAATACTATTCAAAAAAATAGAAGCCCATGATGTTGCCTGCAAGCCGGAAGAGCCGGCAGCAGCGCACGAGCCATTCAGGAAACTCCAGCTCAAGGTTGCAGAAGTCACTGACGCACAGCCCCACCCTGACGCAGACAAGCTTTTGGTGCTGAAAATAAATCTTGGAACAGAACAAAGGCAGCTCGTGGCAGGAATAAAAGCAAACTATCAGCCAGAACAATTGAAAGGAAAGCACATTGTAATCGTGGCAAACCTGAAGCCAGCAGTTTTGAGAGGCATTGAAAGCAAGGGAATGCTCCTTGCAGCACAGCTCGGAAATGAAGTAAAAGTGCTTGAAGCGCCAAACTCAGCCCCTGGCAGTGATGTTTTTGTTGAAGGAATACCTTGCGAGCACGACCAAATCACAATAGAAGACTTTGCAAAAATCAAAATGACCACCAAAGGCAGCAAAGTGATTTACAAAGACAAACCCTTGAAGACAAAAACAGAGGAAATCTCAGTCCAGATAGGAGACAATGCAACAGTCAGGTAAAGCGACCTGGATTTGTGCAATCATTTTTCCATTCCTAATGCTATTGTTGATAGGAAATGCACTTGTCTTTGATGTTTCTGCATACAAAGCGCTCTTGAGACCTGGTGCTGTCAATGCAACAGTGCAACTCCTTGATTATTTCCAGGGCAGGGCAGAAATTCCGGATATTTTTGACGCGAATGAGAAAGCACACCTTGCTGACGTGAAAGGGGTGATTTCGCTGTTGAGGTGGGTTTCTTTGGTTTTGCTCGCAGTTTTTTTGGCGTTGATGACAAAAGCAGACGCTGGTGCAGTGCTTACAAGAGGATTCATGATGCTTCTTGCGCTTGTTTTGTTTTTTGCATTTATTCCGTTTGACACAATTTTTATTTGGTTCCACAAGATATTCTTTCCGCAGGGCAACTGGGTGTTTCCTTCAAACAGCATGCTTATTCTCCTTTATCCAGGGACATTTTTTCAGGCATTTTTCTTTTATGTCATCTCACTCACTCTTGCCTTTTCTGCTGTTCTCGGAGTATACGGTTATATAATCCAGCACAGAAAAGCTTAAATATCATTTACCATTCCGCAAAGGTAACAGAGATTTACTCTTAAAGGGGGAGTGTAAAATGGCGAAAACAGATTATTGGATTGTTGTTCTGGCAGTAATCACAATTCTCGTGCTCAACGGTTGCGCGCAATTGCTTCCGCCGGGATGGAATACGACAGGCGCCGAGTCGCCGACAGGGGCAGTCGGTGCAGAGATTGAGGAGGCAGAAGAGGACGTCAGCGTCATTGGGGAAGCAACTGAGCCGGTTGCTGCTGAGGAGGTGCTTGTTGAGGAACCGCCAGCTGAGACACCTGTTGAGACAGCGCCCGCAGAAACACCTGCTGAGCCTGTTGCCGAGACAGCCCCTGCTGAGCCAGCTGCCGAGACAGCGCCTGCTGAGCCAGAAGCGCCTGCAACCCCGACAGTTTCGCCAGAGGATGCAGGGCTCCCGCGCAAGACAGTCATCGAAGGGGAACTCGTAAACTTCCCGAACCTGGAGGCAACAGACCCTGACGGAGACCCCATCACCTACACATTCACCCCTCCATTGGATGCAACAGGAAAGTGGCAGACAAAAGTCGGCGACGCAGGCACTTACAGGGTTACAATCACTGCATCTGACGGAAAGAACAGCGTAAGCCAGATTGTCATAATTGAAGTCAAGCCAAAGAACCTGCCGCCGCAAATCCAGCTCGCAAGCAAGCAAATAACGGTAAAAGAAGGCGAAATGGTCACAATCAACGTGCAGGGTTCTGACCCTGACGGAGACAAGATCGTCATGAGCTTTGACGGCTGGATGAACGGCCCGTCAAAGATGACAGGATACGATGACGCTGGAGTGCATGAGGTCGGCATAATCGCGTCTGACGGCAAGGCAACAGTCCGCGAGGTTGTCAAGGTGATTGTTGAGAACGTTGACAGGCCGCCGGTCATATCGCCATTACCTGACGTAAAGGTCAAGGAAGGCGACAAGGTCACCGTCAAGCCCACCGCAACAGACCCTGACGGCGACAAGGTGACATTCAAGTTCAGCCCGCCACTGGGCCCGGACGGCACATGGCAGACAACAAGCAAGGATGTTGGCAGATACGTAATCAACGTGACAGCAGTCTCAGGCTCGCTCGGCTCAAGCACGAGCTTTGCGCTCACGGTAGAGTCGCTCAACAAGCCGCCTGTAATCCAGGTGACCACGCCTGTGACTGTTGACGAGGGCAGCACTGTGGTCCTGAACCCTGTCATAACAGACCCTGAGGGCGACGAGCTGACAATAACGTACTCGGGCTGGATGAAGTCAAACACTTACACGACAACATACGAGGACGCAGGAACGCACCTGGTGACAATAACAGCCAGCGACGGCATAAACACAGCCAAGAAGGACGTGACTGTTGTCGTGAATGACGTCAACAGGCCGCCAACATTCGGCTCAGGAGCATTCATCTGAAAACAATTTTTTATTATTTTATTATTTCTTATGTTGCTTAGACTACAAATAGCGCCTGCGGGCGAATGAGACTCTCGCTGCGAATTCGCGAACTCCGTTCAGCTCATTCAGCAGCTCGGAATAAATAAAGAGGAAGAACTTCCATTATGGTTGGCACCGCGACTGTAAGGAGCTCGTATTAATCGTGGTTGTTGTTTAACGCAGTTTTTCGGAGCCCGTTGTTCCCGTAGTTGTTTAATGCAGTTTATCTTCTCCATCACAACTAATAATATATAGAACTGCATTTGTGTGGGCATCATGCTTTTGAAATCTCTCAGGTTAAGGAATATCCGAAGCTATGTTGAGGAGTCCCTTGAATTTCCCGAGGGAATAGTGCTTCTCGCAGGAGACATTGGCGCAGGAAAATCAACAATCCTTCTTGCAATTGAGTTCGCACTGTTCGGAATACTGCGGGGAGAACTATCAGGGGCTGCATTATTAAGGCACGGAGCAAAGGAAGGAAGCGTTGAATTATCCTTTGAGATTAACGGAAAGGATTACACAATAGGAAGAAAACTCAGGAGAAACAAGGACAGCATAGAGCAGGAAGCAGGCTACATAATAGAAAATGGCAGGCGAAGAGAGGCAACAGCAGTCGAGCTTAAGACAGCAGTGCTGAACCTTCTCGGCTACCCGCAGGACATGGTTACGAAAAGCAAGAGCCTGATTTACCGCTACACGGTCTACACGCCACAGGAGGAAATGAAAAGAATAATCCTTGGAGACAAGGAAGACAGGCTAGCCATACTCAGGAAAGTGTTTGACATTGACAAGTACCGCAGGATTTCTGACAATGCAGGAAATTATGTCAAGCACCTGCGCGAAAGGAAAAAACACTGCGAGGGCCAGCTGGTGGACGAACCGGCAAAAAAACAACAGCTTGAGGAAAAACAGAGGCAGTCATCAGATGTCAGGATAGCCCTCCTTGACATACAACCGCGATTGGAAGCAGCAAAGGCAGCAGTGGCACAGCAAAAAATGGTTGTGGAATGCATCGAGAAGGAAATGAAAGCCTTGCAGCAGCACAGAATAGCATACCGGGCAGCAGAGGCAGAACAAAAAACCCTTCTTAACACCCAAAAACAATTGCAGGCAGAAATAACGGCGCTTGCACCCCTTCTAGCACAGACCCCTGAAAAACCGGCCCAGACCCCTGAGGAAATCCAGCAGTTAATCCAACAAAAACAGAACGAACTGCTGGTTGCTGACAAAGAGCTTAGGACAACCATTTTAGCACATGCAGAACTGAAAGCAAAAAAACAATTATCCGAGTCAACAATAAAACGGATTCTGGAGCTCAACAAGTGCCCAACATGCCTTCAGGAAGTCAATGAACAGCACAAGCACAGCTTTGCAGAAAAGGAAAAGCAAAACACAGACACAATCATTGCACAAATGGCATCATTTGAATCCCTGATAAGCCAGAAAGAACAGGCAAAAACAAGACTGCAGCAGGAAATCCTTGCCTTCCAGCAGCAACAGAATGCTGTAAGGGACGCCCAGCACAAATTCCAATTATACCAGCAGAACCTGCAAAGGAAGCAGCTTGCTGAAAAACGCCTTGCAGAAACAATTGCAGCGATTTCGGCAGCAGAAATGAAAAAACAAGAAGCAACAAAGCTCTTGCAGAACGCAAGTGACCTTGAAACAAGGCATTTGGCAGAAAAAAACAGGCTTGAAATGCTCCAGCAGCAGGAAAAGACAGCAATCATTGAGAACGCAACACTCCTTGCCCGGCAAAAAATGCTTTTCGAGGCAATAGAACTGCTTGAAAAAGACCTTGCTGCAAAAAGGGAGGCAAGGAAAATGCTCGAACGCCTTGACGTGCTGGACCAGTGGGTGGGAGACTTCTTCACAAACCTGATGTCAGTGATGGAAAGGCACGTGATGAAAAAAGTCTACCACGAATTCAACACTCTTTTCCAGCAATGGTTCAGCCTCCTGATAGAGGACGAGGTGCTTTCTGCAAGACTTGACGAGGAATTCTCGCCTGTAGTCCAGCAGAACGGGTATGACACTGAAGTGGCAAACCTCTCAGGCGGCGAAAAGACAGCATGCGCGCTGGCATACAGGCTTGCCCTAAACAAGGTAATCACTGCCCTGCGCTCCACAGTCCACACAAAGGACATAGTAATACTTGACGAGCCGACAGACGGCTTCAGCGCAGAACAGATTGACCGCATGAAAGACGTCCTGGAACAATTAAAGGCAAGGCAGATAGTCCTCGTAAGCCACGAAGCAAAGATAGAAAGCCTTGCAGACCACATCCTGAACGTGATAAAGGAAGGGCACGCAAGCAAAGTCATGGCGGAAAACCGCTAAGTTTTCTGCCGCCTGCCAAGAACGTCAAAACGGTCGCAATTGCATTCTTGTCATTGTCGTCTAAAAGAACAGCAAAGTATAAATATGAGTAAGTCACAGGAGCAGGGCGGTGATAAGAGGTGCGCAAGCTTCTGTGGGTTGCAGTTGCGGTGATGCTTTCCACGCTTGTTTCTGCATTTGACTATTCTGTTGAGTTCTCGCCAGCACAGCAGTCCATAAGGCAGGACGAGGTTGCAAAATACAACATCACAATAACGCACGACTATCCCAACACGGAATTCTTTGAGGTCTATTCGCCGGAGGTGCTTTGGGACATCAGGACCTTGATGCCATTGCACGTCAAGCCCGGAAAGCCCTTCACGACCGTGCTCACGATACAGCCATTGAACATCAACCCAGGACTGTACGGAGTGCCAATACACGTGAAGCGCACAGGCACAAGCCAGCTCAAGAAGGCACTGCTGTACATGGAAGTCTCAGGACCGCCTGCAACACACACGTACCTGCCTGCAGTCAGGGGAACCGTGGAAATTCCCGCGCTCGTGGACCCAAGAAAAGACATCCCCATAACTGTCAACCTTGAAAACCAGAACAGGAGGAACCTCTCGGAAATAAGCATAAAGGTGCGCAGCAACGTCATAAACCAGGACTATACGGAATCGCTAAACCCGCTCGAGCGCAAGACAGTGAGGCTGACTGCGCGCGTTGACGCCCAGACACACCCTCAAAGGGACACGCTCAAAGTGTCTGTTGTTGCAACAGAGAAGGACAGGGGCTACAAGTTTGACCTGCCTTTTGTTGATTACGAAATCATGTCATACGGCCAGCTAACGCCAACAATAGAGGTCTCAAAGTCATTCCTGAGAACCGCGCGAGTCATAACTCTTACGAACAACGCAAACATCCTGCTGGAGGAGCCTTTCGCATACCCCGTGCCGTGGTATGCGCGCATTTTCTCAAAGACAGAACCAAAGGCAAGGGTCGAGGGCGGCAGCTTTGTCTGGGATGTCAAGATAAACGTGGGCAACTCAATGCAGGTAAGGGTCATCACGAACTACAGGCCCTTGGCAGTCATCATCCTGCTTGCCGCAATACTGCTCATAGCATACCACGTCTTCCGCAGCCCGCTCGTGATAAGGAAGTCAGCAGCCGTGTTAAGCACGCGCGAAGGAGGAATAAGCGAACTCAAGATTCTTTTGGAGCTCAAGAACCGCTCAGGCAAGCCATTACGGGGAGTCTCAATAATTGACATCGTGCCAAGGATTGCAGAACTCATCAAAGAATACGATGTTGGCACGCTGACGCCGTCAAACGTGATAAGGCACGAGCGCAAGGGGACAATAATCAAGTACGAGGTCGGCGACATAATGCCAAGGGAGGAGCGCGTAATCTCATACAAAGTCAGGTCCTCACTAAGCATACTTGGCGGGGTCTCGCTGCCAGAAGCGGTCTCAAAGTTCACAACTGCAACTGGAAAGGAGCGCACAACAAGCTCAAACGTCCCAAAAGTAAGGATGCTGGGATAAGAATTCTTCATTAATAACAGCACACTCCTAATAACGGTGCTATGCACAAAAACACTCGCTGCGAATTCGGCTCTCCGCAAGCTCGAGCCTCATTCAGCAGCTCGGAAACAATAACATTTAAAAATCGTCAGTAGATTCATCGTCGTATTATCCCCGCGTAGCTCAACGGCAGAGCATTCGGCTGTAGAGCAGTCGCCCACAGACCACGGCGAATGCCAAGGCATGAAAGTGGGTCAGTCAGCGTTGAGCCCGAAAGGTCGCTGGTTCAAATCCGGCCGCGGGGACTTTCTTTTAGAAACGCTTAACCATATACGCCCCTTCCAATTCATAACCCAGCCTGCGGTAATACTCCCTGACCCCGATTCCAGAAATCACAGCAATCTTGTTGCAATTGTTTTCTTTTGCAATCTCCTCTGCCTTTTGCATCAATTGCTTTCCAATCCCCCTATGCTGAACTGCAGAATTCCTTGAACTTATCTCTGCTTCCTTGCCGTAAACATGAAGCTCACGGACAAGCAAAGTATTATTTGTTATTTCAGGACGCCAGGGACTTGAAGGAATCCTGCACCTGCACAAGCCAAAACAAACACCATCCTTGTTAACAGCCTCAACAAAAAACTCCTTGCCGCCACTTGCCTCGTATTCAATAACCCTTACTGATGCCCCAGCATCCACATTACCCTTCTGGAAGCCTATCTCCCTGCACCTTATACACAAGCATTTCAAGCCTCTTGATGCAAGCCATGCCTTTGCGTCCTCCCTGAGGTCGCTCTTGTAATTCCCAGCAAGCACGTTTTTGGGATGAAACTGCCTCATCATTCGCATAATCCTGCAATATGGAGGAACCGCCTGCTTCATTCTTGCCAATAATTCAATCAAAACCTGCTCTTCATAAGCAGAATACTTGTTTTGCCTCCACAATTCAGCCAAAGGAGTGTTCTCCATAACCTGGCACGGATAAATCTTAAGCTGGTCAGGACGGAAGTTAGAATCAACAAAGATTTTCTTGAACAATTCCAAGTCCTTATCAGGCGAGCTTCCGGGCAAGCCAGTCATTATGTGGTACCCAACCTTGAATCCTGCATCCTTAAGGAACCTTGTTGCTTCAATAACCTGCCTTACAGTGTGACCCCTGCAAACTTTTTTGTAAATTTCATCATCAGGCATCTGCACACCAAGCTCAATCCTTGTCGCGCCAAAACGCAACGCCTCGCCAGCATGCTCGGGCAATGCCCAGTCAGGCCTTGTTTCAATGCACAAAGCAACACACCTGTGTTTTGCTGTCTCATTTGCACTCTGCGCATCCTCAAGAGTCCTGCTTTCAAAACCATTCAATGCATCAAAACAGCCTTTCACAAACTTTTCCTGATATTCCTTTGGGTAAGCAAGAAATGTTCCGCCAATAAAAATAAGTTCAATCTTGCTCGTGGGATGACCCATTCCTTCAAACATTTCAAGCCTTGAACAAACCTGCCTGTGAGAATCATAATTCATCCCAGAAACACGCTTTATTGCAGGACTCTCGTCAAGATAACTCTGCGGAGCATTTGCTCCCTTTGGACAATAAATGCACCTCCCGTGCGGACAAGGATAAGGCATCGCCACAACCGCCAAAGGAGTAACCCCTGACCTTGTCCTTACAGGCTTCCGAGGATTTTCCCAGCTCCTCATACAAAATCCTAAAAAAGCTTGTTTTATAAATATGCTGAACAAAAACAAGCAATTATGCTAAACGAATGGGACAAAATAGCAAAAGAATGGAATCGATTAAGACAAAAACCAACCGAGTTTGCGATTAGTCTTGCTAACGAATGGCAGCAGGGCAAAATCCTTGACATCGGCTGCGGAAACGCAAGAAACCTCAAACCATTCCTTGAGAAAGGATTTGAGTGTTATGGAATTGATTCAAGCAAAGAACTAATCAAAATAGCCAAAGAAAGGATAAAAGAAGCAAAACTGACACAAGCCAGCGCAACAAACCTGCCATTCCCAAACGAAAGCTTTGACTACATTATCTGCCTTGCGGTCCTTCACCACTTAAAACCCAAAGACCACGAAAAAGTACTCAATGAAATCAAAAGAGTCCTCAAACCAGAAGGAATTGCAGCAATTGCAGTGTGGAACAAACTACAAATGCGATTCATTCTCGGAAAAAAAGAACAAATGATCCCCTGGAAGCTTCAAGATAAGATCATACAAAGATATTATTATTTTTTCACATACTGGGAACTTAAGAAAATGCTGAAAAAACAAGGTTTCATAATCAAAAAAGGCAACATTCTTGGAAAAAACATAAACTTCATAGTGCAAAAACCATAAGCATAAATACCAGTTAGTGAATCCTGCCCGCCTGGTGAGAGAATGAAATTATTGACAGCGATTATTATTCTCCTGACTCTTGTTGCCTGCCAGCCAGCAATTGTGCAACAGCAGAACATCACTTCGACAAGGACAGAATGCAACCCGCCTTATTACGAATACACTCCAGGAGACTGCTGCCTTGATAGCGAGCCAAACCAGGTATGCGACAGGTATGAGAACAAAACAATAATGCCTGCCAAAAACCTCACGACAGGACCGCAGGCACCGCCAAAAAGCCACATTTCTGACGCACTGCTGAAGCTCAGGCAGAACATAACAAGCTATTCCGCATTCAAGGAAAAAACACAATACCTTGTGCGCGGAGAACTTGCAAGAGTAAAACTTGACAAAATACAACGACCCAACATAAAAGTAAACAACACAATACCTGCCGCAATAACAGACATTTACGTTGACAGGCAGGCAAGAGAAGCAGTTGGCTACTGCGACCCGAGGCGGGAAAAGGAAATACTGGGCGAATTTGACCCGCAAAGAAGCGCATGCGCAAAACTCATAGACATACCAATCCCCCTTCCTTACGACGAATACAACCCATACTTGCCAGAAGACTGGCTTGCCCGCTTCTCACAAGTCCAACCAATCATTGCAGAAACAACAGAGCAGTACATCAGGGAGCCGACAGGATGGAAACTCGTGAACCCTGTCCTGCACTTCCAGGAAGGACCAAGCATCGTAATACTCAGGCTTGACTCAAAAACAGGCCTGCCGATAAAGATAGAAATAAAGGAAGGCGACAGGGCGCAGGTCATAAGCTACAACTGGCTCATCCACAACACAGTAAAACCAGAAGACGTGATTTACCAGAAATTCCACAAATAAAAACACACCAATTCAATGCACTTAACTCCTTTAAGGCGTGCTGAACCCACTGCTCCGGGCTGAGCCTTTTGTTGCACTCGCTGCACTCGCGCAACTTCAATGCGCTGCGGCGCATAAAGACACGCCTCACTCAACACTGCGAACTCCATCCAGCAGTGCGAATTCGTCGGAATTAATAAAATATCAATGAACAATCGTTATGTCTCTTGCGCGGTAACGCACACGTTATTCGTAATTAAATTTTTTGCAATGCCTGTGCAAAAGGTTTAAAAACAAGCCATTTATCCGTCCACAATGCTATGCCCGTGTAGTCTAGCGGCCTAGGATGGGACCCTGTCGCGGTCCCGACCCGGGTTCAAATCCCGGCGCGGGCGCTTTTTTTATTTTCTGGATAGTTTCATCGACGATAATTCTTTTTGAAAAATGCTGAAATGTTGATACTCGCACTGGGCGTTTAACCAAGGACACCGCCCAGTGAATGTGTTGTCATGACACTAATGCCGCAAAAGACGGCATTGCTATAAAACAGGAAAATGCTTGTTTGTAGCACTTTTGTGGCGACGAGCACATCATTTCGAAAGTTTTATATATAAGATGTATCTTATTTGTAAGATGAGGTGGAATTATGGCAGAAGCAATTGATATGGGGACTGTGAGCGCACGCGGCCAGGTGGCAATACCTGCGGAAATCCGTGAAAGAATGCACTTGAAAGAAGGCGAAAAAGTGTTGTTTATGCTTGAGGGGGAGTCCTTGCTGATGAAAAGGGTAAGCTCGCTCTCCTGGGAAGAAATCACAAAGCCATTGCGCGAGGCGGCAAAGAAATCAGGAATGAAGGAATCTGATGTTCCTGAGCTTGTTCACCGCATCAGAAGGAAGAAATAATGCTCCGAGTAGTTCTTGACACTAATGTCCTTGTTTCAGGCACTTTCTGGTCTGGCCCGTCATCCCAGATTATCAAGCTTGCCGAGCAAGGCAAAATAACACTAATCGTATCCAGAGAAATTCTGCAGGAGTATGACGAAATAATTCACTCCGAAGAAATCCGCCAGAAAGTCAGGCATCATGCAGAACGCGCACAGGCTGCGCTCAAACTCGTACAATTAGGCATGTTTATCGATCCAAAGGAGCGCATAAGGGTAGTCAAGGATGACCCTGACGATGACAAGTTCCTAGAAGCATCAATCGCCGGAAACGCAAAATACCTCATAAACAACGACAAAGCACACCGGTTACCGCTCAAGGAATTCCGAGGAATCAAAATCACGCCCGAACAATTCTTTCATCGACGGCTCTACGAGCTTTACAAAGCGGTCGTAGCTTCGGTCTGCTAAGCAAAACAACACACAAAAGACGATCGATGTGTGCACATCATACCGCTCATTTTCAGTCTTGCTCCAGTGCTCTCTCACGTCGGTGTTTCGCAAAAATTTGTGTGTTGTTTTAACAAGTCTTTTAAGGTTTACAGAATACGTTCTTGCCATGGAGGCCCGCCTCCCGCTAATCTTTGTTGGGTCACAACAAAGAGGCTGGAGAGGCCTCCTTTTAACTCATTTCAATCGAACTTGCAACAAAGCCAGTCTTACAAAAAACATTTATAAGCCAAATCCGAAAATAATCATCCAACTTTTCAGAACTTCCAATTCCCAAAAGCCCTTTGCACGACCTCTGGAAGCGCAGGGTGGATGTGGACTGCCTGCAGTATTCCGTTGATGCCAAGCCTTGCCTTCATTGCAACAACAACCTCCTGAATGAGCATTGAGGCATCGCTTCCTAGGATGTGGCAGCCGAGAATCTCCCTTGTTTTTGGGTGAGCAAGGACCTTGACAAAGCCATCCTTGTCCTCAATTGACTTGCCATAAGCAGTATCATAATATTTGTATCTGCCGACAATGAAAGGGATTTTTTTCGCTTTCAACTCGTCTTCTGTCATGCCGACTCCTGCTATTTGCGGAGAGGAAAAAATTGCGTGTGGCATTGCGTCATAAGGAACCTTCTGCCTTTCCCTTGGGTGCAGTGCGTTATGAACAGCATATTCTGCCTCAAGGTTTGCGGAATGCTTGAACAGGAACACGCCTGCAATGTCGCCAATTGCCCAGATTCCTGGCACGTTTGTTTCCATGAATTCGTTTGTTGTTATGAAGCCGCCCTTGTAAGTGGAAATGCCTGCTTTTTCAACCTCAAGAATGTCCGTGTTTGGAACCCTTCCTGTTGCAACAAGCAATTGCTCTCCTGCAACAATTTGCTTTTTGCCATTTGTTTCGCACTCAACAGCAATGTTCTTGCCCTGCTTGAAAACACGGACAACATTTGTGTCAAGCAAAACCCTGTGCTTCCTGGCAAAAATCCTTGTGAATGCCTGAGCAACTTCAGAGTCCTCTGCTGTCAAAAGCCATCCGCTGCGCTGAATAATAGTGACCTTTGTTCCCAAAGAGCCAAAGAAGTGAGCAAGCTCTGCAGCAATATAGCCGCCGCCAATAATTACGAGGCTTGCGGGCTGTTTTTTCAGGCGCAATGCCTCATCAGAAGTAATGTATTTCACCTTGTCAAGACCGGGGATTGGGGGTATTAACGGCCTTGTTCCTGCGCAGATAAAGATTTTGTCAGCAGTCAGGATATCTTTGCCAACTTTGAGCTTCTTTTTTCCAACAAATCTTGCTGTTCCCTTGAAGACCCTGGTGTTTTTTGCTGACTTGTTTGCCTGCTCTATTTCTTTTGCTTCGCGGTCAACTGTGCCTGCAGTCCTTTTGATAATGCCCTGCCAGTCAATCCCGGCCACTTTTGCGTTTATGCCGAGCAATTGCGCGCGCTTTATCTCGTCCATCACGTCTGCACTGCGGATAAGCATCTTGGAAGGCACGCAGCCGCGGTTCAGGCAGGTGCCGCCAAAAGGGCCTTTCTCAATAATGGCAACCTTCAAACCCCTATTTGCCAGTTCCGATGAAATAATCAGGCCAGAGCCGGCACCAATGATTATTGCATCAAACCTCTTTTCCATAAACCCACAGGAAAATGTAGGATATATAAATGCTTTTAAAGCCCAACCGATACATTTATATACTAGAGAACATATTTCAGAGTATAACAGAGGCAAAAGGTAGCACAATACAGGACAACTGGTATTGTGTTGGGAAGATGCGAATTCTTCTCGGGTCTATCTTTTGTCTATGTAAACAAAGGATAGGAACCGAGCAATTGGTTACGGAGTAAACAAAAGATGAAATTCACAGAGATGAATCTGAAGCCTCACTTTATAGAGGCACTTGCAAAACAGGGAATCACAGAGCCAACAAACGTACAGGCGCAAACAATACCCCTCCTGCTTGAAGGAAAGGACATAATAGTCCGTTCCAAGACCGGCTCAGGAAAGACAATGGCATTCCTGCTGCCAATACTGCAGAACCTGCAACCCAAAGGATTGCAGGCATTGATTCTTGCGCCAACAAGGGAACTGGCGCTGCAGACAGAAAAGGAAATCAGGAAGCTTGACAAAAGCGTGAAATCACTGACCGTCTACGGCGGAGTGAGCATTAACCCGCAGATTGAGAAACTCCAGCACGGCATCCAGATTGTTGTCGGAACTCCCGGAAGGATTCTTGACCACCTTGAGCGCGGCACGATTGACTTCTCAGGGCTCCGCTGGGTTGTCCTTGACGAGGCAGACAGGATGCTTGACATGGGCTTCATAGAGGACGTGCAGAGAATACTCAGCGCAACTCCGAAAAACAGGCAGACGACATTGTTCTCAGCAACGATGCCTGCTGAAATCATAATGCTCACGCAGGACTGCATGAAGCCTGACGCGACAAAAATCATCCTCGAGCAGGACGAAATCACGGTCAAAAAAATAAGGCAGGTATGCTACGGGCTTGACCAGAAGGAAAAGCTCGACACGCTCATTAAATTACTGCGAAAGCCAGAAGTCAAAAAAGTCATGATTTTCTGCAACACCAAAAGCTGGGCAGAAACGCTTGGCAGGATTCTCAGGAAAAAAGGGTTCAGGGTTGGAAGCCTGCACTCCGACCTGAGCCAGAAGCGCAGGAACCTTGTGATTCAGGACTTCAAGGACGGCAGGTTCAGCATCCTTGTCTGCACTGACGTTGCAGCAAGGGGACTGCACGTTGACGATGTAACGCACGTCATAAACTACGACCTTCCGAAAAACCCGAAGGACTACATACACCGCATTGGCAGGACAGGGAGGGCAGGAGAGGAAGGGGATGCAATCAGCTTCTGCACCATGAAGGACGAGCCAATGCTCAAGAACATCGAAAGAGAAATCCAGATGACCCTTGACCTGCAGACGCTCACCGGTGGAAAGTTCCAGTGCGTTGAAAGGCCGCAGATAACCGCAACCGCTTCAGCAGACAATGGCGACTGGGGCAACCTGCTCGACTAATTGCAAAATCTTTAAATACACAGCATAAGGAACCCTGAGGTATTCGAGCCCGTGGTCTAGCGGCATGACATCTCGTTGACGAGCAGATGCTCAAAATCGAGAAGGTCGCCAGTTCGAATCTGGCCGGGCTCATCAAGCAAAGCATTCTAAGGCAACTTTAGTCTCGAACTGGCGATAGGCTGACCGCTGTCTGGCCGGGCTCATGAGCACTTTCTAAATAATAAATGACTACAAATTGGGGGGCTCCGCCACAGAGACAAAACCATAGTGATAATTCTTCCATTATTTATGGTAACGCGACTGTAAGGAGCCCGTTAAAGGATTTATCACCTAATGAAGTTCTTTTTAAAGCAACATTTATAAACTCTTGGCAGCACTACTGCGACGAGAAAGATGGCATCGGTATTCCAGAAGGATGGGGTTTTCAAGTATTTTTTCATAACTTTGTTCATCTTCATAGCGGCGCTGACGTTCTGGGTGGCAAAGCCGTTCATCAATGCCCTGCTTGCCAGCGCTGTTGTTGCATATGTCTTCCACCCTGTTTATGCATGGCTGAACAAGCACATCAGGCGCAGGAACATAAGCGCGTTGATAGTCTCTGCATTCATACTCCTGCTGTTTTTGGGGCCTCTTCTGCTCGTCGTCCAGTCGGCAGCACCTGACGCAAGGTACGTCTACATTCGCGCAAAGCAAAAAATCCTAACAGGTGAAATCATTGACATCAAGTGCCCTTCAGAGCAGGACAGCATAGTGTGCAGGATGCAGGGCAGGCTTCAGCAGTTTGTCCAGGACCCTGACGTAAAATATTACCTGAGCGACGTGGTGGGCAAGATAACAAACTTCATACTTGCCAAACTCAGCGATGTTGTGCTTGCGCTGCCTTCAATATTCCTTAACCTTTTCGTGACATTCTTTGCAGTCTTTTATTTGCTCAGGGACGGAGGCGCCCTTGTGGAATACATCAAGAACCTCCTGCCCATACAAAAGAAGCACAGGGCGCACATATTCCCGCGCCTGCAAAGCACTGCAAGGGCTGTCATTTACGGCTCGCTCGTGATTGCAGTCATACAGGGAATATTTGGTGGGATAGGATTCCTCATATTCGGCATTTCATCACCCCTGCTGTGGGGAATGCTCATGGCCTTGTTTGCGCTCGTGCCATTTGTCGGCACGGCAGTAATCTGGCTGCCGGCGGCAATACTTATGATAGCAGCCGGCTCTGCAGAAGGCAATCCCGCAATGATATGGAGGGGAATCGGGCTCTTGCTTTACGGGTTTTTCATAATATCAGGCATTGACAACGTCCTGAAACCTGTGCTTATAGGCGACAGGTCAGGAGTCCACCCTGTGCTCATCCTTATCGGAGTGCTTGGCGGGCTCACCGTATTCGGCGTAGTTGGATTCATCATCGGACCCTTGGTGCTTGCATTGTTCAAGGTCTTCCTGGACATTTACGTGCACGAATACGAAGAGGAATAGTTCTATGCGGCAAAAGTGGTGAATCTGGATGAAATTGCGCGTGAAAGACATGGACATTGCCACAGGTGACGTCCAGGTCGCAATCCTAAACGAAAAAGACGCCTCAATCCTTGACCTTCACCACAACGACCGCATATTCATAAGAAAAGGATTCAGGAAAACAATTGCAGTGCTTGACATTGCCGAAAGCGAAAAAGCAGTGCCCCCAGGAAACATAGGGCTGTTTGAGGAAGTGCTGGACGCGCTGTACGCAAAAGACGGAGACCTCGTAAAGATAGCCCTTGCAAGAAAGCCGAAAAGCATAAGCTGCATACGCAAAAAGCTCGACGGAAAAGAGCTCTCTTACAGCGAAATCTACGAAATAATCAACGACATAAACAAGAACAGGCTTACTGACGTCGAACTCACAAGCTACATCACTGCAAACTACATCACGGGGATGAGCGATGCCGAAATCCTCAGCCTGACAAAGGCAATGGCACTCACAGGCAGCCGCCTGAAAATAAGGAAAAAGCCGGTCTTCGACCTGCACTGCATAGGCGGGGTGCCGGGCAACAGGACAACAATGATTGTCGTGCCAATACTGGTTGCGGCAGGACTGACTGTTCCAAAAACAAGCTCGCGGGCAATAACGTCCCCTGCAGGCACGGCGGACACAATGGAAGTCCTCTGCCCCGTGTCGCTGCCCATATCAAAACTCTACCAGGTCCTTGACAGGGTCGGAGGATTCATAGTATGGGGCGGCTCTGTCAACCTCGCGCCTGCAGACGACCGCATAATCAAGGTGGAGCATCCATTAAGCATTGACGCGGAAGGACAGATGCTTGCCTCAATAATGGCAAAAAAGGCAAGCGTGAGCGCAACACACCTTCTGATGGACATTCCAGTCGGCAAAGGCGCAAAAGTTGAGGACAGGAAACAGGCAGTGCATTTGCAGGGCCACTTTGAGCGCCTTGGAAAAGAGCTCGGAATAAGTGTGTGCACGATGATAACACAAGGCGCAGAGCCGATAGGCAACGGAATAGGACCAGTGCTTGAGGCAAAAGACTGCATCTGGGTCCTGAAAAACGACTCAAGGGCGCCCCAAGACCTGAGGAGAAAAAGCCTTGAAATGGCCGCAGTCGCCCTTGAATTCACAGGCACTGCAAAAAAAGGGGCAGGAATGCAGATGGCTGCTGAAATCCTGAACAGCGGAAAGGCATACAAGACATTCATTGACATCATCAGGGCACAGGGCGGAAAAGACATTGACCCAGAAAGCCTCAAGCCCGCATCACTGCAGCACACTTATGTCGCGCCAAGGACAGGCACTGTTGAAGTCCTTGACAATATCTCCATCTCAAGAATAGCAAGGATGGCAGGCGCGCCAAGGGATGCTGATGCAGGAATGCTTCTGCACAAGCACTGCGGCGACCACGTAAAGAAAGGTGAGCCCGTTATGACAATATACTCGCGCAGCAAGGAAAAGCTTTCTTACGCAATAGACCTGCTGAAAGAGCTTGACGGAATAATCGTTCAATAACCTGCTCTGTGCTCGCGCTCGTGCTGCTTATGTATTTCAACAAGAGCCCTGTGCGACGTGTAAAGCCTGCCCTTCGCCACCCTGAGAATCCTCTGGACACTCCTGATGCCCCTGCCAATAACTTTTGTCTCGCGGGCAATTTTTGCTTCCTTTGCAGCCTCCTCTGCCTCCCTAAGCATCCTTGCCTCGCGCAAAAGCACTGCCTCGTGCGCAACCTTCTGCCCGCTCTCTGCAACTTCCTCACCAATCCGGAAAATTGCGACCATCTCCGAATAAGTCCTGAAAATAAGGTAGAACGGGAACACCGCGACAATATCAATCCAGTAAAGCCTGAAAAATCGCCTGATGTTCCTTGTCTTGAACCACTTGAAGACAAGGTCAACAACAAAAAAGAACACAATGACGCCGTCAAAAATACCCATCCACGGCTCATAATCGCTCAAATGCACAACAGTCCAGAAAGGGTTCTCAAGCACAAGTGCAATTGCAATAAGGACAACAAGAAAAGGGATGACATGGTCAGTGAAGTGCTCGAATTCGTGCACCACAACCTGCCAGAAATTCCTCTTTTTTTCCATACGCGTAAGAGGAATCCGCAGGTATAAAAGCATTGCGCATACAGGCGGTGATGTGGCTGCCGCCACTGTTAAGGCTTATATCTTCCCAAAAACCTACTTATTTCCCTATGGCAGCCACCCAGGAAATACGCGAGCTTGGGGAAGAGTACAAGGCAGGAAAAATGGAATGGATAAGAACGCCGCTCGCCCAGAAAATACAAAAATACGCAGGCATAATCACGGCCTATGCGGCAAAACTGCAAAAACAGCATCCTGCGCTTTCCAGCGATGTCTGCCTTGAAATCGCGGTAAACAACTTCTTCATCCAGCACAAAACCGTTGATCCAAGGCACGAAATAACAGCACAGCTTGACGAAATCAAGCTTGAAATATATTACCGCCAGACAGAAGCAGGCCAGGACCTTGACGACGAAAAAATAATGAAGGAATGGAGGAACAAGCACTCCGCATTCTGGCGCGACCACAACATCATGAGAATAATTTATTTCTTCGAGCAGAACAAGCAGGCATACCTTGACGTCCTCAGGCAGGCAGCCTCACAACCTTCCCATGATGCCACCAAGCAATCCTGAGAAATAAGCAGCAGCGCCAGCAGCAGCCAAACCGCCGATTATTCCAGCAGCAATCTTCACACGCCTGTTACGAGTGTAATTGCTGTACTGCGCAGGAATAAACACCTCTTCAACAAGCCCTGCAGGAGCATGTCTTGGCAACTTTCCTTTCTCAACCCTGTCAAGGTCCTGCAGTATTTGCGAATAATCCTGATACCTCTTGTGCGGCCTGTTCTGCATCATTCTTGCAATTATGCGCTCAATGCCCTCAAGCATTATGTCCTTTTCGGAAGCAATTCCCTGAATCCTGTGCTCCCTTTCTCGGGCAATTGCAACAAGGAGCTCCCTGGGCGGGACTTTCTCGTCTTTAATGCCCAAAGGCATCCTGTCGGTCATTAATTCATAGAACGACGCGCCTGCGCTGAACTGGTCACTCAGCCATGTCGCGTCCTTGCTGTTCCTTGCCTGCTCAGGGCTCATGTAAGGCGCAGTGCCAATGATGTTGCCTTCCATTGTTGTCCTTGTGAGTTCAACATTTTCAGGACGCATTATCCCGTAATCAGCAATCTTGACTGTGGTTCTCTTTTTCACGAACAAGTTTCCCGGCTTGATGTCCCTGTGGATTATGCCAAGCTCGCGCAGTCGCCTGAGCCCCTTAATCACCTGCTCCATAACTTTCAGGTGCGTTCTTGCCTCCCACTTCTTTGTCTTTTCAGGCTCAAGGCTGCCATCAAACAATTCCACAAGCGTGAACCCCTGTCCTGTCGTGTCAACAAGACCTGATGCAAAATGATAAGTGAGGTTCGGGTGGTAAAGACCAATTATGAAGTTTTCCCTGCCGCCGCGCCAGTTCATGTCCTGCGGAAGCTTTGACACGCTCACCACAATTCCGCGGTTTCCGTTGACCAGCTCATTTTCCTCAAAGAAATCCCTGACTTCCTTTTCAAGCCCGCTCTTGGACATTTCCTTTGCCTCTTCCTCTGCCGACTTGCGGGCTTCCTCCCATTCCTCAAGGCTTGTCCCTTTCAGGTTCTTGTGCGTCCTCATCGGCACATAAAGCGCGCGGTAAGCATCAACATCAAGATTTGAATAAGTAAGCTGCCCCCTGAATGCAATCCTCTGGCTGCCAATCCCTATTGGACTGCTGTCAGTTATTGAGATTGCCTTCCCAACAGGGTCTTTTGTGGCGAGCGTGCCGTCTCTTCTGCAGATGTTCTTCAATGTGGTCTTGGCAAACTTGCTGTCATTATCCATATATGGTGCAACAAGAAACCGCTTTATAAAACTTCTCACCAATGTCACTTCGTAGTGATGAAGAATACGCCGGCGCTCGGACAGCGGCTGACTGCGGTCATCCAGCCCGAGCTTGGCGTTCTCACTACGTTCGAACGCCGGCGCTCGGATTTGAACCGAGAATTCCTTGCGGAACCCGCTCTCAAGGCGGGCGCACTACCGGGTTATGCGACGCCGGCATTATACAGTGAAATAATCCCACCGATACTTTAAAAAGCATGCGGTTCTCAGCAGGGTTTTATGCCTGCACACTGGGTTGAGGACATCAAAAGCCTCAAGTACGCTGACATCATTCGGAGGAGAAAGCAGACCCCGTTTATCGTCTTCATCTTTTTTGTGCTTTCATTTGCAGTTGCAAGGCTGACAATACTTTACGGGCCTGAATGGCTCCGCCTGTACATCAGGCACTACCACATTCACCACTTTTATTACGGCTTTGCGCTCCTGGCAATAGCGAACTGGATTGCGCTCACAACAAACAGGGAGCACATGTTCCAGTTTGCAGCAGCGCTCGTCGGCATAGGGCTGGGCTTGTTTGTTGACGAATTCGGCCTCCTGCTGACATGCACGACGCCGCCAATTGGCTGCGACTATTACGCAAGGCAGAGCTATGACGTGTTCATGCTGATAACCGGCCTGATGCTTGCAGCGCTGTACTCAAAGCCGGTCTTTTCAAAACTAAAACGTTTATTTGTCTCGTGAGGCAAGAATGAAAAAGGACAAAGCAACAATAAGGAAAGGAAGGCTTTGGCAGTTCCCGTCACTAATACCTTACGTAATCATCAACACGTTTGATGCCCTCTCCTTGATTATGAACCCAAAGACATACGTGGCATTCCACGGCAAGTCAATAGTCTCATTCTGCTGCATAAAGCGCTGGGGAAAAATAGTTGAGATAGGCGACGCTTACACAATGCGCAAGTTCAGGAGGCACGGCCATTTCAAAGAATTGATGCAGTCAGTCCTGAAAGAATACAGGCGCATTTACGTGCTTACGCACGGCAGACTCATTGAGGTCGCAAAGCGCTACGGCTTCAAGCCTGTAAAAAACCCGCCATTGCACCTCCGCCTCAGGCAGATACTGGCATACGCTGTCCTGGGATTATTCTACAGGCCCTGGGAAATACTGAAAAGAGATTCCTGACTTCAGGGCTGAGGCAGAAGTGATTTAAGTGTTTTAAGCTGGAATTCCCTGTATTCTTCAATTTTGCTTTCAAATGGCCTGCTTTTCTCGATAAGCATTATTGCATCCTTGATTTGCATTAGCGTTTCCCCTTGCCAAGCATCTTCCTCACCAGAAATGTCTTTGTAACCAGTTATTTTGCCCGTGAATAAATGCATTTCATCACCGTCAAACTGCTTTTGGCGATCCTTTTGCTTTTCAGTTTTTGCCCAATTTTTATCCCACTTTATTCGCAGAACGCCAATTTTCTTAATGTCCTCAACGACAGCGCCTGTTTCTTCAAGTGTTTCACGCAATATTGCCTGTTCTGCTGATTCGCCAGGATTAACTCCGCCGCCAGGAAAAATTACGTATCCTTTGCCGCTGTCTTTCGCAAGAATTCCCCCCTTTCCATCTATAAAGTACCCTTCTGTATTTTGGCGGAAGCCCATATTATACCTGCGGCAATAAGACAGGAATTCCATCCTTCACAGGATATTTCCTGCCGCACCTTGTGCAAACAAACTCATCTTTCTCAAGATTTAGCTCTGCCTTGTCCTCAGGGCAGGCAATGACTTCAAGCAACTCCTTTGTGACACCATCTGCCATGCTCGTCTACAAGAACCAAAACACTTAAAAGGATTTCGGTATGACTTGTATTCTGCAGAAAATAAATCTTTATAAATCACCTGCTTGGAGAAGTATAAATATATTATTGTGGTAGTTCCTCTACATTCTGACGTATATGTCAGATGAAGAGGCTTGTGGGGGAGTGGTGCTTAAGTGTACTACATCAAGAAATGCCCTGAATGCGGTGGCATAAACCTGTTCGTGAACCGCGAAAAAGGGGAGATAATCTGCAAGGACTGCGGCCTTGTCGTCGAGGACAAGATGGTCGAGTTCGGGCAGGAATGGCGCGAATTCGAGAGCGAAGGCTCTGGCGAGCAAAGGCACAGGCGCACAGGCGCTCCGATGACCTACACCCAGTATGACCAAGGGCTGGGCACAGAAGTCGGGCAGAAGGCAGACCTATTCCAGCTCGGCTCAAAAGACCGGAACAAGTTCTTCAGGCTAAGGAAATGGCAGTACAGGATTTCAACAGCAATTGAAAGAAACCTGAAATTAGCTCTTGCCGAGCTCAAGCGCGTTTCAAGCTACTTAAAGCTGCCAAAATCAGTCGAGGAAGAGGCAGCAATGATTTACACCCATGCAGTCCAGCGCGGACTTGTCAGGGGAAGAAGCATGGAATCAGTTGTCTCAGGAGCACTATATGCTGCCTGCAGGAGGCACGAGGTTCCAAGGACTTTGGACGAGCTCTCTGAGGCGTCAAGCATTGAGAAAAAGGAAATAGGAAGGACATACCGCTTCGTGACAAGGGAGCTCGGAATAACAATACTGCCAAGCAATCCCGCTGACTACATCGCAAGGTTCGCAAGCTCCTTGAAATTGTCGCCAGAAACGCAGTCAAAGGCAGTTGAAATCCTTGAAATGGCACAGCACGAGGAATTGACATCAGGAAGGGGTCCGACAGGAATAGCAGCAGCCTCGCTTTACGTTGCTGCCCTGATGCACGGCGAAAAGCGCACGCAGAGGGAAGTCGCGGACGTTGCAGGAGTCACAGAAGTCACGATAAGGAACCGCTACAAGGAACTTCTTGACGAACTAAAGCTTGACAAGGCATTGAAGAAAACAAAGAAAAAGAAGCGGTGACGGGTTTCTTTAAAAATACCCCTGCATATTATTACACAGGGACAACCATGGCGATAGCAATAATCTCAGACATACACTCCAACATCGAGGCGCTTGACGCAGTCCTGAACGACATCTCAGAGCAGGAGCAGAAGCACGGCATAACAGAAATACACTGCCTTGGAGACATTGTTGGATACGGACCAAACCCGATAGAATGCATACAGCAGGCAAGGCAGTCCTGCAGCGTGGTAATCGGGGGGAGTCATGAGGAGTCTGTCTGCTTTGTCCCGAAAGAAGTAATGCCTGACCTTTACAATGATGATGCAGTGCCGTCAATACTCTGGACAAGGCATTTGCTTTACACAAAAGCAAAAGAACTGATTGCATACATTTCAAATCTGCCGTATGTCAAGCTCCCGAATGCGGACGACGCGCAAAAGCTCATTGCAGAAGTCCACGGCACGCTCTGCCACACACTGCAGGACAACGACGACGCGAACTGGAAAAAAAGGCATCCGAACAAGCCGCCGCACGGCGCAATCGCCTGCGCGAGCATAAACGGCTATGCAACAATTGCAGAGGGCTTTCCTGAGGGGGAAGACAACATCGGCAGGTGCTTTAACTCCCTGACCCAGATAAAAAGGGCTGCATGCTTTGTCGGCCACGTGCACACAGCACAGGCATTCAGCTGGAGTCCAAAAGGCAAGGGGTTCCATCGCGTGCCAATCGGCTTCGGGGATGAGTTCCAAAACACTGCGCGCGTGGAGCTGAAGCTGGCTGACCCAAACTATTACGTCATAAACCCCGGCAGTGTCGGACAGCCAAGGGACAATGACCCGCGGGCAAGCTACTGCATTTACAAGGGCGACAGCATTATTTACAGAAAAGTCCCTTATGATTATGTAGAAACAATGCACAAAATAATGAGGATTCCCGACCTTGACAAGACAACAAGGGCTCACCTCAGCGCAAGGCTAAGGTATGGAGTCTAGGCAAAGCGCTTCAGCTTTTTCTCAAAACCAACAACCCTGCCATTCCTTACTTCAACACCCTCTTTTTTCAGCAAGGCAATCTTTTGGGCAATCTTCCTGCCAGTCTTTGCCCCCTTGTAGCCGCCAATCCTTCCATCAGAGCACACAACCCTGTGGCACGGCACTTTGGGAGCATAAGGGTTGTTCTTCAATGCAACCCCGACAGCCCTGTAGACCTGCCCGTACCCGCCAAGCGCATTGCCTATCTCGCGATAAGTCGAAACCCTGCCCTTAGGAATCTGCTTGCAGACTTTATAGACTTTTTCTGAGAATTTTGTCATGCTGGCTTTGGCGCAGGAACAAGATCTGCATTGTAAACAAGCCGTTCTGCAGGGATTCCTCTGCCGTTATCGTGCAGCGATTCGTAAACCCCCGGCTTTGCATTCAGGAAAATTATGCCGGTTTTGTCCTTTGTTGCCTTAATAATGTCCTGCGTCTGGGCAAATCCTATGTCCCTTGTCCTTGTGAGGTCAATCACAACCCTCCTGCCATGGGCTGCGCTAATATATGCCGCATTCAGCTTTTCCTCAAATGTCTCACCGTGCCACATATCCTTCCTGTTCCAGTGGTCGTCTATGAAGTTTGGTGCCGCAACAATAAGGTCCTCCTCTTTTTTCTGGTAAGGCTGCCTTGCCACCTTTTGCAGGGAAACAACCGCTCCGCCATACTGTATCCTGTCCACCCTTATGTTGAGCAGGAAGCTGGTTTTTTCGTCGCTCGACGAATACGCTATGCCTTTCAGTTCAAAGCTATTCGCGCGTTCCCCTTCAAACTTTTCATGGCAGAGCTCATTAAGCCTCCTGAAGACCTCTGTCTTCAGCTTTAGCGAGTCAAGAAGGATGGTGTCGCTGCAGTAGCCAAGCTTAAGCTCTGCAGTGCGCGTTGCCAGCGTGAAATTATAGTTTGCATCAAGAAGAAGCACAGCATCGTCTTTCCCGTAAAATGCGCCAATCAGCGCCCTTATCTGTTCTGGCTTTATTGTGCGCGCCAAGCGCTCAAGGTCTGATTCCTGAGGTAATTTCTTGTTGTCCATTGCATTTTGCTCCATATTTCTTCTTTATAAACATATCCCTTTTAAAAGCTCCCTGAACCTGCCTTTTGAAGGTTGCATCTTGTAGCGCATTGCCCAGTATTTTATGTCAGCAAGCGGCGCAATCTTTTGCTGAGAAGCAAAAGTGCATAACTGCGTGACATTGTGCGGCTTTTTCACCCTATGAGTTCTTTCAAAATCAATCATGACAACCTTTCCTCTGGGAGTAACTATTGCATTCCTGAGCGGCCTGAGCATTTCCTCCTTTGCAAGCCCTGCATTGTCAAGCACGAATGCCTGCCTGAACAACTCCCTGAAAAGATGCTTTTTAGCCTTTGTCGTGGCGGCTGCCAGGACATCCTCAAGATACCTTCCAGGAACATACTCGTAAACAACAAAATCCTTTGAAGCAAAAAGCAGTTTTGGACCAAGCCCTAATTTGTTCACAACTTTTAGCATTTTTCCTTCTTTTTGCGGGGCATTTGCAACACTGTCAGGACACCCTACCTTGACAACACACGCCTTGCTGCCAAATATGCCCTTGAAAATCCAGCTTCGCTTGCCCCTTGCGAAGTATTTCAACTGTCTTGCACCGCATTGCTCTATGCGTTTGAGCAGCCCTGATTTCCTGATTTTGTAAACAAACAAGTCCTCAAAAAAGATATGAAGCCTGTCCAATTCCCTGAAAGTGAGAAGGTTCTGCCTTATTGCCTCCTCAATTCGCTTTTTGCGGCTGAGCGAGGAAAAAAGCAGAAGAATTGTGCCGTTTGTCTTTAGGAATGCATTTGCATCATCAAGGAAGCGGACAATGGTCTCATAACCCTTTTTGCCGCCCTCAAGAGCAACATCCCTTTCCGGAAGTTCCTGCGGCAGGTAAGGCGGGTTAAAGATTATTGTGTCAAACTCGCCCTTGACTTTTGAAAACAAGTCGCTCTGCAGGCAATTTATTCTTTTGTTTGCAATTTGTTTCTCGCAGTGCCTGATGACAGCAGGGTTTACATCAACAGCAAGAACAGAACTCACTGCCCTTTTTTTTGCAGCAGCCAGCGCCTGTATCCCAGAGCCTGTGCCCATGTCAAGAACCCTGCCTTTCGCAAGCCTTTTGACGTGCTTTTCAAGCAATAAAGAATCCTCTTTTGGGGGGTAAATCATGGCAGTGCGTCGCAGACAAAACCAGTCATTAAGTAATCAGTGATGTTTCCCTTGAAGTATTCGTGATACAATACCCAGCTCTGGCCGTCAAACAATACAGGAATTTTCCTAAACCTCTTGCAGAACAGGAAAGTATTGAATGCATTCATCCTTGCCTCTTCATCCTCTGGGTACTGGCTTGTGAATTCGTTCTGCTCAACATTGCTCACAAGCGTTATTGACGTGGGGCCGTAGTTCACGGTTTCCTTGAGCCCATACATTGTTCCGCTAAGCGCAGAAAGCAGGTCATACCTCCAGTACGCGAGCACAAGGTGGTCATCCTGGCGCTTCATAAGCCTGAGCCTTCCATTACTGTCATAATACATGTCTGTCCCAACACAGCCCTTAAGCATGTAATAAGTCCTGTTGTACTTGTCATACGAGAACTCGGTGCTTGCGCCGCCATCCCTTGCAACACTGCTCAGCCTGCCTTTTGAGTCATGATAAACAGTAAGCTTTTCATCATTTTCCAAAGTCCATAATTTGCCTGTTGTTGGTGCATAAGTGAAAACCCACTCGTGGATGCCCTGCTTTGCACCCACAACCCTTCCCTTTTCATCATAAAGGAAAGCAATTGGCTTTATGCCGTCATCAATTCCTGCGAGCTTGCCGTCCCTGTAGTCAAGCACAACTGTCTTTGAGGAACTGTTAAGCAGCACAAGGTTTCCTTCCTTGTCATACCCCCAAAGAATCTGCTCTTTTCCGCGGGTCTGCCACACTTTTGTGTAAGGATAAGGAATCACGCGCTCTTTTTGGGCAACAGGCTCTTCCTTTGGCTCCTGCACCTGCTTCACAGGGGCTTTTTCCGGCTCCTGATATTCAGGGACGCAAGCCAAAAGAAGAATCACTGCCAGCAGGGCAAGTATTTTTTTCATTGTCAGTACGGCCTGAACAGCCAGAACCAGATTCTCCTGAAGAACCCTGTCGGCTTGTATTCTATCCTGCCGTCAGAAAGCATTGAAACAATCAATGGAGTGCGCTGGTCAGCAGCCTTTATTTCCGAAAGCGCGCCCTCATCAACCCATATGCTCATTGACGAGCCATTAAGCGCGTACGGGTGGACTTCCTGCACCACCCTCTTTGTCGTGACCGCGCTCGCCACGTACTCATTGCCATCCTTCATCTTGATGTAAAAGTTAATTTTCTCGTCATCAAAATAATCAAGCTCCTCAGGGATTATCTCGCCGACATAATCCTCAATCACAAAGCCCGCAATTTCTGTCTTGCCTGCCTTCCTTGTTATGTCATCAATAGTTGGCACAGGGATTTCATCTGTCGTGACATTGTGCTGTACCGGAGTCAGGTTGAGGTCCTGCTCAACCCTGACGCACGTGCAGTTCTGGCATACCCTTCCCTTTGGGCAGTCCTCATCGCTTTCGCAGTCCTCATTACCCTCAACCTTGCTGTCGCCGCAAGTGGAAAGCACCACAGGGATTCCTGAAGGGATGCAGTCACAGGTCTCCTTGTCGCACACCAGCGGAAGCCCTATTGCTGCAGAAATGTTCGGACAGAAATCAACAGGCGGCTCTTTTGTGCCGGGGTCACACATCTCAATGCCCTCTCGTATCTGGTTGCCGCAGTCCTTTGCTGTCCTTCCAGGCAGGCAGGCGCAGGTCTGCTCATTGCACACTGCTGCAATCTTTAGAAGCTTGCCTATCGCAGGGCAGATGTCATATGCAGTGTCTGGCTCGCAGAGCTCATACCCTTCCCTGATTCCATTGCCGCACTTCTGCTCGGTGTATTTTTCAGGAATCACGCTTGCTGAGGCTGCTGCTGAAATTACTGCAAGCGCAAGCACTAATGATAAAGCCGCCCTCATTTTAATCAAACCAGCCCCATATCCACCTGAAGAAGCGCCTGACAGCGTTCGTGATTCCCCTTGTCACGCCTATTCCCTTTGAATTCTCAAACTCAGTCGGCAATGGCGCGCGCTCCTCAGGGACTGCAGGAGGCTCTGCCTTTGGCGCTTCCTCTGGTTCTTCCTTTGGCTGTGCAGGCGGTTCTTCCTTCGGGGCAGCAGGGGGTGTTGCGTTCTGCTGGACGGTCACGTTCTGTACCTGTTCCTCTGTTTTCTCAGCGCCCTTGTACACCTTGCACTGGCATCCGCCATATCCCTGCGCGTTTGCCCTTGTGCAGATTCCTATGTTTCCAGAAGTGTCATAGCATATCTTGTCAGGAGGGTCGCACTGCTCGCCGGGGTCAACCTTGTGGTTTCCGCATTTCGGGCCTGTCTCAACCACGCGGGTTGTTGTTTGCGTTGCGTTCTTTCCAATGCATTTTCCGCCGGCGCATCCGGTGTAGCCGTATTTTGCGCAGTCAATGTCAAAATAAGCGCGCTGGGCACCGTCAGGGGTGTCCTTGCAGTAGTATTCGCGAACCCAATTGCTCGGGTCCTTGTGATAGCCCTCCTCATTGCTGACACACTCGTCAAACTTCTCAGAAAGCCCGTAGCTTACAGAGCCCTTTTCCGCAATGTAAGGCTCCGGGTGGCTCTTGCTCTCAGGACCCTTGTCAGAATCAATGCATTCAACGGCAAAAGCCGCAGAAGCGCAGAGCAAAAGCAAAATCGCGGCAATAACTGCAAGCTTTTTCATATGCAGTGTCCTGTATGATGATAGTATAAAAATCTTACTTATGATTAATACTAATAACATTGCTTTACAAGCCTAGTGACGTAATTATTGTTCATTGCCGCCCCATTCGTTTCGACGAGTTCGCACGGCACAACGTGGTTAGCCGTGCTGAACGAGGAGTGTCATTACCGCCCGCAGGCGTGATTAGGGGTTCTTGTTATCGAGAAATGAAATTCACAGCGCCAAAACAAGCCCTGTCACGGCGACGATGAGGACCATCCCGACTATGGCTGCAAGAATGTGCCAGTCTCCTGGCTCGCGCTTCTTGATAAGCGCCTTTATGTCATTCAGTGTTGACTTCCTGACACGGACGTATTCCATGGTCATCAGAAAACCAAGAACATTGCTGTCCACTCTTGCTCATCCCCTTTTTGTCATCAATTGGTTACGCTGTGTTCCTTTACAGGCAAACAACTTGCTTTTAAACATTATTGTAATGAAAAATATGGTTTCAAGAACATAAGTCATGCCTTGTCAAAGTGCAATGAAAATTTCTGTTCCTTGATTTTCTCATCAGAAGAATGCTCGTGCTTCCTTGCCAATGGCTGGTCTGTTAGCTTGATTGCCTTTGCACCGACCTTTTCCCTTATGGCAGTTTCCCATGGCTGCAGCATTGCGATGAACTGCTTGTCTGCCTGAATGACGAGTGAAATCTGGTCTCGCTTGTCCAAGCCAGCTTCCTTCCTCAATGCCTGCACGCGCCTCATTATTTCCCTTGCAAAGCCTTCTGCCTCCAATTGCTCATTCCTTGTTGTGTCAAGGTAAACAACAAAGTCCTTTCCTTCCATTGCGACAATATGCTTTGGAACCTGCCTCTCGATTATGAAGTGCTCTGCACCAAGCTCAACCTTTTCATTGCCAAGGTTAAGCGCGACTTTCCTGTCTTTTGCAAGGGATTTCAGGATGCTCTGGTCGCTTTCCTGCGCAATCTTTGCAATCACTTGGGGAGCATTGTGCCCAAAAGTCTTTCCAATAGTGCCATGGTTTGCCTTGACAACCTCTTTTACATGGGCAAATTCCTTCCCTGAAATAATGTCTTTCGCGTTGGTCTGGGTCCTGATGATTGCATCAAGAGTCCTGACATGACCGAGCAATTCATCATTTGCGCTGATGACATAAACGCACTTTACAGGCCACCTCAACGAGATTCTTGCCTTTTCGCGCGCAGCAAGGGCTGCCTCAATGACCTTTCCCGCAGACATCATCCCCTTCTCAAGCGCAGGATTAATGCTTTTTTTGTCAGCCACAGGCCAGCTGAACAAATGCACAGATTCCTCTGGCAGCCGTAATTCCTTCCTCAAGTCCTGATACATCTGCTCTGTGATAAAGGGGCATACAGGGGCAAACAATTTCATTGTCTCAAGCAGAACCTTGTAGAGCGTGTAAAGCACAACCTCCTTGTCATTTTCATTGCCGACAGCTGCCTTGTCCCTGACCAATTGCACATAAGTCCTGCTAAGCTCAAGGAACAATTCCTCAACAAGCCCAGGAACCTCATTAAGCAAATAATTCTCAAACCTTTCTGTAACTGCAGAAATCGTGCTGTTCAGCTTTGAAACAATGTACTGTTCCTCCTGCGAGAACAGGGTTTCCATAACCTTCGGATCAAGGTCAGCAGGATTCTTGCCAATCGTCCTCGCAAGGTCAAGCAGGAAATTATGAATGTTCCACAAGATTATCAGGTTCTTGTATTTCAGTTTTGCATCCTCGTGATTGTAGTTCAAATCCAGCCCGGGGTTTGCTGCGCCTATTATGTAAAACCTGAAAGTGTCAGCGCCGTACTTGTCAATGACTTCAGCAGGCTCAATGTAATTGCCGAGGCTCTTGCTCATCTTCCTCCCAAGCGCATCCTGGACAAAGCCGTGCATGTACACGTTCCTGTAGCTCTGCTTTCCGAACGCAAGAACACCGGCAACCATTAACAGGTTGAACCATCCGCGAATCTGGTCCTTTCCCTCAAGGATGAATTCTGCAGGAAACAACTGCTCAAACCAGTCCTTCCTTTGCGGATAATCCAAACAGTTCCAGCTTACTGTGCCGGCATCAACCCAGACGTCAAGGATATCGGGAATCCTGAGCTTTTTCTGCCCGCACTTGCACGGAATCTCGTGCCTGTCAATCCAGGGCCTGTGGAGCTCAACAATCTTTTTCTTTGACTTCTCCTCCAGCTCCGCAACTGTTGAGATAACATCATATTCGCCGCAGGTAGGGCACTTCCATATCGGCACCGGAGTACCCCAGTAATTCTGCTTTGTAATGCTGTTGTCGCGCAAGTTTCTGAGCCAGGAATCAAACGCATTCCAGGCAGCCTTCGGAATCCAATTGGAATTCTTGTGGATGGCAAGCATCTGCGGCTTCAAGTCTTCAACCCTGAAGAACCACTGCTTTGTCGTGCGGTAAATAACAGGGTTATGGCACCTCTGGCAGTGCGCGTATTCGTGCTCAACAGGCGTTTCTGCAATCAATGCGCACCTTTTTTTCAATGCCTCAACAAACTTTGGGTCATCCTTTTTGGCTATTAAGCCTGAGAATTCGCCCATTCCTTCGGGGAATTTGCCGTGTTCATCAATATTGTTCCATGCAGGAATTTTGTTCCTGTGACCTACTTCGTAGTCTTCTGGACCGCAGCCGGGCGCACAGTGCACCAATCCCGAGCCAGCGCTCGCATCAACATACTCAGAAGAAAGGACAACTGTGTGAGTCCTTGGCGATTCCGACTTTATTTTCCTGTACTCCCCTATCACGTCCTCGAACGGGTGAACGTACTCAACGCCTTCCAGCCGTACGCCCTTGAATTCCTCAATCACCCTTGGGAACTCACCTACAATACCCTGAACGATTGCATTCGCAAGCACCTTTGCAACAATCCAGACCTCGTTCTTTACCTGAACCCTGACATAGTCAAGCTCAGGGCTGACCATAACTGCAAGATTGAATGGGATTGTCCACGGAGTCGTTGTCCAGATTACAAGATATTCATTCGGCTTTTCCTTAAGCCTGAACTTTACAAAGATTGAGTTTTCCTTTACTGTCTCGTATTCAAGCTCGTGCTTTGCAAGGTTTGTCTCACAATGCGCACACCAAGGCATTGTCCTCAAGCCCTCATATAACCTTCCCTGCTCATATGCTTTCCTTATGAGCAACCATTCACCCTCAATGAACTCCCTGCTTATCGGGATGTATGCGCGGTCAAAGTCCATCCAGACACCAAGACGCTCAAAGTCCTTGTTCATCTGGTGCATCATTTCAACTGCAAAATTCTCACATTCCTTGTTGTACTTCTCAAGCCCGAATGCCTCAATTTCCTTGCGCAGAAACAATTTGTGCTTTTTCCTTATCTGGTTCTCTGTGGGCAGGCCGTGCATGTCATACCCTGCCCTGTCCCAGACATCAAGACCCCGCATCCTTTTGTATCTCAGGATAATGTCCTTCATTGCCTTGTTCCAAGCAGTACCAATGTGCACGTGTCCTGAGGTGTATGGCGGTCCGTCAAGGAAATAATACTTCTTCTTACCCAGCCCTTTCTTTTTTGCCTTATCATAAACCTGCTCTTTCTCCCAGAACTTCATCACTCCGGGTTCGATCATTTTAGGGTCATAAGCCTTGGATGCCATTAGAGAACACCACCGAGAAAGGGGTATAAATAATTAGCGAATAATCTGCCCTGTCTGCTCCTTGACCGGAGCAGATTCTTTTGGAACTGTCTGCTTTGGTGCAGCAGGTTTGACTTTTTCTGACTTTGCCTTGGCTGGCTTTGTCGCAGGCTCAGCCTTCTTTTCCTCTGCCTTTTTTTCGCCCTTCTGCGGTTCCTCCTTTTTAACTTCCCTTGGGGCTCCAAAAAGTTCTGCCATCACAACACCCTTGTCGTCCTTTGTCACGTTTACCTTGATGCGAGGCGGCGGATTCCTGATGCCGTGCTTCCATAATTCCATGTTAAGGTATTTGCCAAGCTTTATGTTTTCAATCTCCCTGACTTTCATGTGGCGCGCAAGGAACTCGCGAATTGCCCTGACTGCCTTTTTTGCCCGCTTGTACCTGACTGACTTCAGCCATTCCCTGCGCAATGGGATTGTGTAAGTCCTTTCAACAATTGCCATTTTAGACCTTCAGCTTCTGCCTGCGCCACGAGCGCTTTACGAATGTGTGCCTTCCTGGATGCACCCTCCTGCCCTTGCCGTATTTTTTCGGCACCGTCCAGAAAGGCGCCCACTTTGTCTGCCTCATTCTCTTTGCGAGGCGTTTTTTCCTTGCAGGATGCTTGTATCGTGACATTTTCATTCACTCTTTGGAGTCTCGGGCGGTGCCTCTGGGTTTTCAGCAGGTTCCGGCGTTTCTGTTGCTGGAAGCATTGCCTGAACCTCCTGCTTTTTCTTTCTTGGAGCACGCTTTTTCTTAGGAGCTTCTGCTGCAGAGGCCTGTGTTTCTGGAACTGGCGCGCTGGGCGCTTCTGCCGGCTTGCCTGCTGCCTCTGGCACGGCTGCAGGCACTTCACTTAATGCTACCTTTGCGCGCTTTTTCCTTTGAGCCCTTGGTTTTTTTGCAGGTTTTTCCTTTGGAAGCTCTGTAAGTGCCAGCTCGCCTGCTGGCTTTTTTGGAAGGATGATGTTCTTTTCTTTCATGTAAGCATCAGCGATTTTGCCAAGGAATGACATCCCTTGCGGAGTTATTATCCTCCCCTTTCGCAAGCCCTTGTCAACTTTTTTTGCAAACCCTGCCTTTTCCAGCTGCTGGAAAACCTTCCTGAGAATGTTTCCAGAGCCCTTGTAGAACCTTTCCGGCGCGTGGCCCTTGTTTTTCCTTCCGCCGTAAACAATGCGGAGCTTCTGGACACCAATCGGCCCGTCAGAATCACTCAGCCGCCTTAATACTGCAGCAGCCCTGACAAACCACCAGTCATCCCTTGACGGCTGCCTCTGCTTGTACGCTCCTGTCTTTGCAAACAAAACCCATTGCGGCGGCTTTATTGCCTCAACCTTTTGCAATTCCTTTGCAGCCCTTTCAATGAGCTCTGTCTTTGGAACATCATATATTCCCATGGTTTCCCTCTATTGCGGCCTTGCGGCCTACTGTGGACATCACAAAGGAATGTCCAGAATAACACTCAAACACAGGCACCTCTTTAAAAAGGTTTCTGATTTATGGCCGGCAGCATTGTTCCGGCAGTTTCGAAATATTTCCACCCGATTTATATGCCTGCCAAAAACATTCCGGACCAACTGGAAGAAAAACAAAACTGTGCCGAAAAATTTCCGGATTTTCCGACGAAAAACTTAAATATTCGCGCCACTTACATGCTTTTTATGACATTTTATTTGGCATCATTTTGGGTGTTGCTTGCGGGAACTTTCGCAGCGTATTTTATCACAAACTTATCACAAACGCGCTGCACTTGAGAAAGAGTGCGCGAATCATTGAAAAGTATGCCTTGCTTCCTGTGCTTGCTTCATTCGCATTCCTGATTATGGCTTTTCTCACAAACGACCCCTTCCTTCAGGGAATCGGGCTGCCAAAAGAATACGAATGGCTGGCTGGATTGATACTGGGCTTGTTCGGGCTTTGGAAGTTTTATCTCGGACCGCTTAAGGAAAGGGTTATCAGGGGCAAAAAGGAAATTGGTTCCATAAGCACCAAAGTTTCAGGAATACAGGAAGATATTATCCTGATAAAAAGAAAATTGCTGGGCTGATTGATATGAGCCTTCTTGATTATCTGATGCTTGCATTGATGTTTGTTCTTTTTGTTTGGTTTGTTCAAATGGCAGTTGGCTTATGAACCAATTCAGTTACCTTTTTATATACCATCCCTAAATTCAGCATTTATGCCGTCTGTTGTAGTGAATGGCAAGAAAAAGCAATATCCAGGCGCCGTATCCGGGATTGAGCTTGCAAAGGAACTTAAGCTTGAGGGCAAGGCTCTCGCGATGAAGGTAAACGGAGAGCTGAAAGACCTTTCTTCCAAAATAGAAAATGACGCAGAAGTAAAGCTTCTAACCTTTGATGATGCAGAAGGAAAGGCAGTCTTCTGGCACACTGCAGCGCACATATTTGCCTGCGCAATAAAGCAGATGTATCCTGATGCATTGAACACCATCGGTCCTGCTGTGGAGACTGGCTTCTATTACGATTTTGACAACCTCAAAATACAGCCCGCTGACTTTGAAAAGATAGAGCAGAAAATGCGGGAAATAATTGCCAAAAAATTGCCGTGCGAGAAAAAGGAAATGACTCTTGCAGAAATAAACAGCACTTTCGTTGACAACCCCTATAAAAGGGAGCTTGCAGAGGAATTTGCAAAAAGCGGGAAAAAACTCACAGTCTACACTCTAGGCAAGGAGTTCCTTGACCTGTGCGAAGGACCGCATTTGCCAGACACAAGCTACGTCAAGGCAGTAAAGCTGATGAACACTGCAATGGCATTCTGGAAGGGAGACCAGAAAAACAAGCAATTGACAAGGGTTTATGGCACTGCATTCCCAACAGAAGAACAGCTCAAAAAGCATTTACGATTCCTTGAAGAGCTTGAAAAACGCGACCACAGGAAAATTGGCAAGGACCTTGAATTGTTCATGTTCCACGAATGGAGTCCGGGAAGCCCTTTCCTGCTGTCAAAAGGAGCAATCATTTACAACGAACTGCTGAACTTTGTCCGCGAGGAATACAAAAAGCGCGGATACCAGGAAGTAATAACCCCGCAATTATTCAACAAGGCATTATGGGTGCAGAGCGGCCACTGGGAGCACTTCAAGGAAAACATGTTCGTCTTGGAAGTGGACGGAGAGGAATTCTCATTAAAGCCGATGAACTGCCCGTCGCACTGCCTGATTTACTTGCTCAAAAACCACTCATACAGGGAACTGCCATTGCGCATTGCAGACTTCTGCTTCTTGCACAGGAATGAAGTGCGAGGCGCGCTTGGCGGAATGACAAGAGTCAGGAAAATGAGCCAGGATGATGCGCACATTTACTGCACTCCAGAACAAATACAGGAAGAAATAAAAGACCTTCTTGATTTTGTCAAATACATTTACAAGGACATCTTCAAGATGGAATACACCGCAAAACTCAGCACAAAACCCGAAAAGGCAATGGGCGCTCCTGAGCTCTGGGAGCAGGCAGAGCAGGCATTGGCAAAGGCGCTTGACAGCACAGGGATGAAATACGTGATAAAGAAGGGCGAGGGCGCGTTCTACGGCCCAAAGATTGACTTTGATGTCAAGGACGCGCTTGGAAGGGACTGGCAGTGCGCAACAATACAGCTTGACTTCCAGATGCCTTTGAGGTTTGACCTGAAATACATGGCTCCTGACAACACACTGAAGACCCCTGTGATGATACATCGCGCAATCCTCGGCACGCTTGAAAGATTCATCGGAGTCATGACAGAGCATTTTGCAGGCAAATTCCCGCTCTGGTTGTCGCCAGTGCAGGTTCGCGTAATTCCTGTTGCAGAGCCATTCGTTGACTACGCAAGGTCAATAGGCGCAAAATACCAAAAGGGAGGAATACGCGTTGAGGTTGACGAGTCACAGGAGACTTTAAACAAGAAAATCAGGAATGCAGAGCTTGACAAAATAAACTACATACTTGTCGTTGGTGGAAAGGAAAAAGAAAACAATACAGTCAACGTGCGCACAAGAGACAACAAGGTTGAAGGCGAGAAAAAAACAGATGAATTCCTTGACCGGCTCAAAAATGAAATTGCAGAAAAGAAGTAAAGGCTTATAAACGAGTTCTTTCTAATGCGCTGTCGTGGGAGGGATGAAATTGCTGGCATTTTCTGCGTCACTCCTAGCAATAGCCCTGCTTGCAGCATCAGGAATAATGATGTTCCAAACAATTGAGCCAAGGGAGGAATACACTTTATCAGGCACTGCCTCTGCAATGCCTGCGCCTTTTGACCGCGTGCAAAAATCAAACGTGCAGGTTTATTCTGACCGCGCAATAATCTACATGGCAGGACTGCGCTGGGCAAACTTTTCCTCAACAGGATCCATGCTGCCAGTGCTTGGGCAGGGAAGCCACGCAATACAAATAATCCCGAAATTCCCTGAAGACATACACATTGGCGACATTATTTCTTACACGCTTGACGGCAGTGTAATAATACACCGCGTCATCGGAACAGGCACTGACGATGAAGGGCTTTATTTCATAACCAAAGGCGACAACAACCCCGCGCCAGACCCAGAGCCGGTGAGATTTCCGCAGATTGACAGGATTGTTGTGGGAATACTTTATTGAATAAGAAAGTGCATACTCCTAACAACGTGCCTTCGGCAAAAGGCACTCGCTGCGAATTCGGCTCATCGTTTCGCTCCACTGCGGTTCCGCTCACTCTTCGCCTCATTCAGCAGCTCGGAAATAATAAAAAAATAATTTCCGTTATGGTTGGCACCGCGACTGTAAGGAGCCCTGTTATCAGTAGTTTTTGATTAATGCGGTTTGTTATGAGGAAGTTTTTTATACTCTTTTGCAAGAATTTTCCTTATGCCAGAATACAAGCAGGTCATTCTTGTAAGGCATGACCTGAAGATGGCAAAGGGAAAAATGGCAGCGCAGGTCAGCCATGCTTCTGTTGAGGCCTTGCTGAAGTCGCACGCAGATGACAGGGACAAGTGGCGGGAGCAGGGAATGAAAAAAGTCGTGCTCAAAGTCAAGGACTTGAAAGAGCTCCTCGAATACAAAAGAAAAGCAGAAGACGCAGGATTGGTTGTTGCCTTGATTACAGACGCAGGGCACACGCAGCTCGCCCCAGGAACAACAACCTGCCTTGGCATTGGACCTGACAAGGCAGACAAAATAGACAGAATAACAGGAAGTTTGCAGTTAATCAGCTGATTCTTGCCCAATGATAAGATTTATAAACACCTTGTCGGTTTGTGGGAAACTATGGTAAGTTTCAAGGTGGTTATTGGGACAAAGGAAGGCAAATGCCTGCAGAAAGAGGTTGCAGAGCCAGACGCAAGCCATTTCCTCGGCAAGAAAGTGGGCGACAAGATAGCAGGCGAGGCAATCGGCTTCACAGGATACGAGTTCGAAATAACAGGCGGCAGCGATTATGCAGGATTCCCGATGAGAAAAGACATTCCCGGAGTCGGAAGAAAGCGCATCCTTGCTGTTGAAGGCATCGGCTTGAAAAAGATTGCAAAAGGAATCAGGATAAGGAAGACAGTGTGCGGAAACACAATCCACCCAAAAATTGCGCAGATAAACATGAAAATCCTGAAGGCAGGAGCAGCACCACTGCCGCTGCCAGAACCAAAACCAAAAGAAAAGAAAGAAGAGAAAAAGTAATTTTAAAAAAATATCCTGATCTGTTTCTATGGGCGGGATTACAGTGCTTGTGGCAGATGACTATGAGCCATTTCGTGAAGCAGTTGTTGGTGTTGTCAGGAATGCAGTCCGCGCAGAACAGGTGATTGAGGCAAAAACAGGCAAAGCAGCTCTTGAAGCATTACTGCAGAAAGCCCCCCCAAATAGCAATTCTTGATTATCAGATGCCATCGCTCAACGGGTTTGAAGTGATATGCCGCTATCACGCACAAAGACCCCCCCGGAAAAACACATTTCTTAATCATCTCAGGCAGTGTTGACGGCTTAAGGCACGCAGAAGAGCTCGGCAACCAGGTATGCCTTTTCCTCAACCTCCTTGTTTGTGCGCTTTCCAATAATTGGCTCTGCAGCATCGCTGAACTTGCCCATCAGCCTGCGCGTGAGGTCATTGAACATTGCCCTGCCCGTTGTGCCTGCCATGAATTCCTTGTAGTTTGCCATCAGGTGCTGGTACGCTGCTATCGCGCCGTAAAGGTCGCATTCGCGTATTGCCTGCCACTGCCTGGTTTCATCTGCGCAGACGTCAGAAATGCATTTTATATCCGGGACCTGCCTCATATAGCTTTCAGGCGTTATTGATTTAAGGTCCAGTTCAAGCGGGGTTGGCTTGGCTTCAATTCCCTTGAGGTCCATCAGCCTTGTGACCCAGAGCAGGTTGAGTATGCGGTGTATTGTGTCGCCGTGCACAGGGTCGCCCCTGTCCTGCTGGTTGCCTCCGCGGATTTTCTCAAGCAGGCTTACTGCCTCAAGCGGGTTCCTGCCTTCCCTGTTCAGGCGCAGGAACGCGGCAAGGTCCCCAAGGTATTCCTCAAGGCGCAGGGAGCCGATGTATTCTGCCAGTGTTTTTGCCTTTGCGAGCTTTTTCCTTTTGTTCTCAAGGTGGGAGCATTCGTGCTCAAGGACATAGAGGAGCTTTTCCTCTGTGTCAAGGATTTCCGCAAGCCCTGTTGTCACGTAAATCCCGCCGTGGGGAAATGCTAGCGCGTTCTTTTGCCTCTCAACAAGCAGGTTTGCGTACGCGTTTGCATCCCTTGCGCCCTGCACCTTGCACAGCATTTCGTTGAGCTTCACGACTGCGGGATGGGTCGGCTTGACTATTTTGTTTGATGAGAGAAGTATGCGCTCAAAATACCTGCTTTTGCGCTCGTCAAGCCTGCCAGGAAGCGGTCCTGACAGTGGCACGCGCATTGCTGCAAAATTAAACCTGTTTGTTATGTCTTCAATCAATTCCATACCAAACCTCTCATCAGGTATTGCTTAATGCTTATTTTTAAAGCTTCTACCTTTAAGCCGAATAACCTTTATAAACCAGCCTCTCGTCGTAATGCCAATGGCAGCCGTGCAGTTCTATCCTGTGGATGCAACTTACAAAGTGGTAAACGGCAAGCCGCAAGTTTATTTGTTCGGCAGAACAATTGCAGGAGAACAGGTATGCGTCATTGACCAAAATGCTGAGCCATACTTTTACGTAATCCCGAAGAAAGGCGAAGACCCAACACAGGAATTATTGCAATTGAAAAACGAGCGCCTGGGAGAAGCCTGCTTCGTAACACGGATTGAACCGGTGCAGAAAAAGCTTGTTGAAAAACCAATAAATGCGTTAAAGGTATTTACAAACATCCCCAAAGCAGTTGCCGAACTAAAAGATGCAGCAAGAGCACTGCCAAAAGTGGAGTCAATCCACGAATACGACATACCTTTCGTCAGACGATACCTCATTGACAAGGGCGTAACACCAATGACCCTTGTAAGCGTTGAAGGCGAGCCCTCACCAGAAGAACTCAGGGTGCCTGCCATCAGGGCAGCAAAAATAACGCCTGCGGTGGAAACAACGTTCTCAAAACCAAGAGTTCTCACCGTTGACATTGAGACATACAACCCGGAGGGAAAGCACGTCTCTGCAGACAAGCACCCAATACTGATGATTGCACTCGCAGGAGAAAACTTCAAGAAAGTGCTTACGTGGAAAAAAATAGAAAACGCAGAAAGCCACATTGAGTGCCTCCCATCAGAAGCGGATGTGCTGGACCGCTTTGCAGAACTTGTCGCCGAATACAAGCCTGACATGATTGCGGGATATTATTCGGACGGCTTTGACTTCCCGTACATCCGCGCGCGGGCAACAAAAAACAAAATCCCGCTCAAACTCGGGCTTGATTACTCCGAATTAAGGATTGAAGGACGGGCAAACACAACAGCAAGAATCACAGGCATAGCACACGTAGACATCCTCAGAATTGTCAGAAAGCTCCTTGCAAAGGCAATGGAGACGGACATTTTCACACTTGATGCTGTCGCGGCAGAGCTCTTGGGCAAGGCAAAGCACCCTGCAGACATTGAAAAACTCGCAGGAGCATGGGACAGCAATAATTCGGAAATGCTCAAGGAATTTGCAGCGTACAATCTGCAGGACGCCGAACTAACTTACGAGCTTGCCCAGCTGGTAATGCCAAACCTGATTGAGATGGTCAAGATAGTCGGGCAAATGCCTTATGACATAAACAGGATGGGGTTCTCTCAACTGGTTGAATGGTTTGCAATGAAGCAGGCATTCCCGCTTGGAGAAATCGCTCCGAACAAGCCAGGATACCGCGAGCAGGCAAGAAGGGCAATGGACAGGATAAAAGGGGCGTTCGTGTACGAGCCAAAGCCGGGATTGTACGAAAACATTGCGGTCTGCGACTACAGGTCGTTATACCCCACAATAATTGCCTCACACAACATCTCACCAGGAATGAGAAACTGCAAGTGCTGCCCTGACGCGCCGCAAATCAAGACAGACAGGGGGACATTCTGGTACTGCCAGAAGCGCAAGGGATTTGTCAGCGGAATAATCGAGGACCTGATAACGCGAAGGGCAAGGATAAAGGAAATACTGAAAAAAGGCGAAAAAGACCCGCTGTTGCTGGCAAGAAGCTGGGCACTAAAAGACCTGGCAAACTCATTTTACGGCTATCTCGGATTCTCCGCAGCAAGATGGTACTGCATTGAGTGCGCGGAAAGCACAACCGCATGGGAAAGAGAATACATACACGCAGTCATTGACAAAGCCAAAAAAGAAGGATACGCAGTCCTGTATTCTGATACTGATTCTGTCTTCCTCGGCTTGGGCAGCAGGACTCAGGATGACATCAGGGCTTTTGTTGAGCGGATAAACAGCGTGCTGCCAAAGCCAATGGAGCTTGAGTTCGAGGCATACTATCCTGCAGGAATTTTTGTCGCGGTAAAGGCAAGCGAGGCAGGCGCAAAGAAAAAATACGCAATGATTAACGCAAAAGGACAGCTGAAGATTGCAGGCTTTGAGACAGTCAGGAGAAACTGGAGCCCGATCGCGCGTGAAACACAGAAAAAAGTCCTTGAGCTACTTTTGTCAACAAGGAAGCCGGAAACAGCAATTGAATACTTAAAAAAAACAGTTGAGGACCTGAAGCAGAACAAACTGCCACTTTCAGCAGTCGTGATACACACTGCCCTGAGCAAAGACATTTCAGAGTACGAAAGCACAGGACCCCATGTCGCGGCAGCGCAAAGAATGCAGGCACAAGGACAGCAGGTGGGTCCTGGTGTAACGATAAGATATGTGGTAATTAAGGGCAGGGGCAGGATAAGGGACAAGGTAAAGCTCGAGCATGAAGCCTCACAGGAAGAATATGACGGAGACTACTACATCCACAACCAGGTCTTGCCAGGGGTTGAGCGAATATTTGACGTCTTCGGGATAAAGATTGCTGATTATTTCGCTGAGAAAGAGCAAAGCGCACTAAGCAAATTTTTTTGATGAATAATAACTGCGGCTTATGAGATAATGCGAACTCAATAAAGCACTGCGGTGCATAGTGACACTCCTCACTCATGCGCTCCTTATTTCATAATGTCGCGCGAGTTCGGAGAAGAATAAACGAAAAACATTGCTTTCAGGACCGTTGCAAAAGGCAGAAGTTTTTAACCAGTTTTTGCGATATAAGTAATGAATTCGGTTTCTTCTGGAGTGAAATCACTTTTGTAATCGCCGAATGTTTGGATATTAGTAAAACCTGCTTTGACGAGCAAGGATCGAAATTCATCTTTTTTAAATGGGTACAATACGAGGTGCGCTTTTTCTCCTTTTTCTGCGTGCGTATATTCCATGACAACCATGCTTGGAGAAGTATAAATTGGGCGAGGCACCACTTTATCAATGCCGCAATACACGACTTTACCAGAATGACGGAAATTGCCGTTGAGGATTTGCGCATAATTTCTTTCGTCAATGATAAGTTTGCCACCTGGGCGAAGCACATTTCTGAAATTAGTAAGTGTTTTTAGTCGATCTTCTTCCTTAAACAGATATGTAAGTGAATTACCAAGACAAAGAATTGCATCGAAAGATGGGTTGAATTTTTTGTCAAATTCTCTCCAGTCGTAATTTGTAACATTGAGCGAAATTCCCTGCCGAGCCGCGAAGGTCTGAGCTTTTTCAATAAGATAATTTTCAATTTCATTTGACACTATATCGTCTATTCCAGCAAGCTTTAAACCAATAGTGGTCGCGCCAGAACCAAGGCATGCATCGAGCACTTTAGGTTCAGGATATTCCTGAAGCTGGTCTAAAAGGAACGGGATCTCTGTTTTTCTCCGCTCTTCAAAATTGACGAAGTCCGGCAGGACTTGCCCAAAATTATCAACAAGTGGCACGGCCAGCTTTTGCAACTTTTGCCAGTCTTCTGGTGATACTTGAGATCGTACATAGTAGGCATAGTTCATTTTAACCACCTGATAGTGGTGTCCTATTTGTTATATATCAAATATTTGGTTAAATTTTCAGACAAAAAGAAAAATTTAAATAGTATATTTTACTTAAGACAATAAAATGCCAGAAGTCAATATCAATATGAAGCTTGATATGAAAGATGAGAAACTACTTTTCGAACTCGATTTTAATGCACGTGCGCCATATTCGGAACTCGCAAAGAAAGTAGGATTAAGCAAACAAGGTACAGAATATAAGGTCAGAAACCTCCTAAAAAAAGGAGTTGTCAAAGGCTTTTATCCAGTTATCAACGTCCCAAAACTTGGCTATTTCTATTGCAGGCTTCCCCTCACACTTCAAAATGTTAATCGAGACAAAAGGCAAGAAATCATCAAATATTTGATTGACCATCCCAAAGTATTTTGGCTTTTCCAAATGCAAGGTCCGTGGGACATTTTTCTTGTGATTTGGGCGAAATCCATTACGGAATTTAAAGACTTTATTGAAGAACTAATGGGTAGATTTGGACCTCATATTAAAAGGAAACTTGAAAGCATTGGAACAGACGTTATCCATCTCAAACATCGCTATCTACTCAGAACTCAAAAAACACCAGAAATTCACATTAAGGAAACAGACGAACGCGTTGAGATCGATGAACTCGATCGCAGGATTTTGACGCAGCTCTGTGCAGATGCCCGGATGCCTCTCGTTGAACTCGCAAAGAAAATAGGTGCTTCGGCAAAAGTTATCGCATACAGAATTAAGCGCATGGAGCAGCAAGAACTTATTTTAGGATATAGGCCAATCATTAACCATCCTGCTATTGGATATACGTACTACAAACTTTTCATAAATCTAAACAATATCTCAAAGGAAGAACTAGGAAAACTCAAAGAATATGTAAAGCTTAATCCGCTGGTTATTTATCTTGTTGAAGCAATTGGATTTCCTGCAGATCTAGATATAGAAATAATGGTGCAATCAAACCAGCAATTATTCGATTTCATTGAAGACCTCAGATTCAAATTCCCCACTATTATAGGAGATTATCAAACTGTAACATTCATAGACACGCTCAAAGTACGATATTTGCCCTAAACTTCTCGAAGACCTCACCTTCTCCTTCGGTCTTGATAAATGTCTATTCGAAGCGTCCAATTAACAATAATAAGAAAGAACTTCCATTATTGATGGTAATGCGACTGTAAGGTGTTGAGGAAGCGGAGCTTCTCAACATGCTCGGCAATCCGCAGATTGCCGACAAGCCCGTTTTAGTAGTTGTTTAATGCGTTTATTAATCAGTATTAGTTAAGTTTTTAATATGAACCTGTTTCCCACAGCATTATGGAAGAGCTTTTCAGATGGGCGCTCATCACAGCATTTGTTGTTTCCCTAGTGACTTACATTCTTAACTTTATCACGAGCAGCCTTGGAATAAGGATTCTTGTGGCTCTGCTGCTGACAGCTGTCTCCATAGTAATATTCATGCGCAAGTTCGGGCTTCCTGACGAGGGCTTCAGAACAGGCGCCACCATAGGTCTTTGCGCAATGGCAGGGCTTGCAGTAGTCATGACAAAAGACCTTCTTGAATACATCCTGACATTGCTCCTTTTCGTGATTGCGTACTTCATTGGCGGGCTTGTCGGCAAGTACTCCCTGCCAGTAAGCGAGCCAAGGGAAAGGAAAAAGCGCAAGGAAAACGAAGAAGAAGAGGAAGAAGAGCCAGAGGAAATAGAGGAAACAGAAGTCAGCGGAGAATAATCACTTTAAAATTTATATAAAAACGTATTTATAGCGTACGGCCATAGTGGTACGTAATACGTTTCTGTCTGAAATGGTGATAAAGCGTATTTGAAATCCCAAAAAAACAATGGAGCCAATTAACTTTTTCAACTCAATGGCATATCTGGAACCCAAGTGCCCAAAGTGCGAGCACAAGATAGAATATGGAATAACAACAGAGTGGAATGAAAAGCAAAAAGCCCACGTCTGCAAGAACTGCCATGCAGTAATTGAATGATTCTTCCAGGAGCTTGTTAAAATGGAAGCGCTTACGATTGATGAACAGGCAATTGCCGAATGGCTTGAAAGAGGCACACCCACTGATGTTCTTGCAGAAAGATACGGCATTGGTAACCTGGGTGCAAGGATTTTGGATTGTTTCAAGCGGTTTGTAAATGCTGCTTATGCTTATCAAAATGACAAGTCAGGAGAATTAACACATCGCAGTGCAGCAATCGCGCAAGGCATTGAATTGTGGATGTACGAATTATTCATGTCAAGATTCCAGGTTGACCGCGAGCAAAGCAAGGAAGGGATGAGCCGTGTTGGAGAGCTTAAGAAAACCCTGTTGTACAAAACATAATTCTTTCCGATTGCTTTAAATAACGTCCTGATTCACTTGTTCCCATGCACGCACTGCCATTTGAAAAAAGAAGGGCAAAACTGCTTGAAAAAAGGCACGCAGAAACAAACCCGGAATACGGCTGCATCCCGGAAAAAAGGACAGCAGACATACTCGTAAATTACGGCATCATTAATTTGAACAAGCCTGCAGGACCCACAAGTCACCAGGTATCAGACTACATTCAAAAGATTTTGCACATTGAGAAAGCAGGACATTCAGGAACACTGGACCCCGGAGTAACAGGAGTCCTGCCAGTAGCACTCGGCCGTGCAACAAGAATAGTCCAGACGCTCCTCACAGCAGGCAAGGAATACGTAGGAATAATGCATTTGCACGACGAAGTCCCAACAAAAGAATTAGAGGCAGCAATAAAAAAATTCACAGGAAAAATAATGCAACTGCCGCCGTTAAGGTCAGCAATCAAGCGGGAACTAAGGCAAAGGCAGGTATACTATTTTGACATCCTTGAAATACAAGGCAAGGACGTCCTCTTCAAGGTCGGCTGCGAAGCAGGCACTTACATCAGAAAACTCTGCCACGACATTGGAATCGCGCTCAAGGTCGGAGCCCACATGGCACAATTACACCGAACAAAAGCAGGACCATTCACACACGAGGACTACGTAACCCTGCAGGACCTTGAAGATGCTTACTGGTACTGGAAAAACGAAAACAACGACAAACTCCTGCGGCACTGCATAAAACCAGTCGAAGCAGGTGTTTCGCACCTGCCAAAAATCTACGTCCAAGACTCGGCAGTTGACACAATCTGCCACGGGGCATCACTAAAAATACCTGGCGTAGCAAGGCTTGACGCTGACATAACAAAAGGCCAGCACGTCGCAATAATGACCCTAAAAGGCGAACTCATAGCCCTCGGAGAAGCGCAACAAAACGCAGACGACATCCTGAAACTCGAGCGCGGAGAGGCAGTCAAAACGCACAAGGTCTTCATGCTGGCAGGAACTTATCCTACCCAGAAAAAAGACACAACCAGCGGCTGACTGAGGTCAGCGAGCTTGCTCATCCTTCGGATTTCACAAGCTTTATAAACCCCTGCCTTGCACACGCCCTATTCTCGATATTTATTGTCAGAATGAGTGAAGACAAAATGATTGACTACCTAAGACCAATAGCAGCCGCAACAGTGATACAGTCAGCGCAGTACGAGGTGCTTTTCAAGCGCGGCGAGCAAAAGAACCAGCTCTGGTACATGAACGGCAACGACAAGCCGCACTGCGCCCATTACAGGCCTGCCGACAGCATTAACGGCAATGCGCTTTTCAACGCTTTGGAAGTTATCCTTGGCGGGCTGCCAAAAGGCGTTGTGCATGTTGATGTCCGTGCAGAAACAGAATCATGCAAGGAAGCGCTGAAGCAGGAGTGCAGCAACAGCCAACAAGCAACAATCGCGCGCAAGACAGTCAAGTTCCACATTTGATTTTACTTCCTTTTTTTATTCTCTTTTTAATAACAGAAATACTTAAATAGGGATACCAGTATAGGCAAACGTATATGGCATTATTTGGCCTTGTCGAGATAGGCAGCAGTGCAGGACTTTGGGCATTGCTAAGCCTTGTACCCATAATACTGCTTTACCTCATACGCCCAAGACCAAAACAAATGACAATCCCAAGCCTGATGTTCTTCATGAAAAGCTCAGGCGCGACAAAACTAACAAGCTTCCTGAGACAGTTCCTAAGGGACTGGCTCTTCCTTCTCCAATTCCTCATAATATTCCTGCTCGCCGCAACAATCGCCCAGCCGTACGTGAATTATTACCACGACATAACTGCAGAAAACACAGTCATAGTCATAGATGTCTCTGCAAGCTCGCAAACAAAAGAAGGCGGCAAGACCAGGTTTGACATTGCAGTTGACAAGGCAAGGGCTTTATTAGGGGCAAAGAACACAATAATACTTGCAAAGGACACAGCACAGATAGGAATACAGGATGCTGACGTGGCTGACACAATAAAATACCTGAATGCCCTGCGCCCAAGGGACACAACAAGCAGGATAGGCGATGCAGTAATCCTTGGCGGGGAGGTATTGTCAGGAAAGGAAGGCAGGGTTATTGTCATAAGCGACTTCATCAACACAGCAGGGCAGGAACCAAACATTGCAAAGGCGGTTGTGGAAAGCAGGGGCATAGCAGTAGACTTCATCAACACGGCAACAGGCGAGCACCGCTCAAACATAGGCATAGTGGACATGCTTGTGGAACCAACAACAACCACGATTTACGTGAAGAACTACGAGCCGCAGCATCAAAAAGTAAGGGTCAGCATTGGCGACGGGGAAAAGGAACTCTCGCTTGCAGCGCACTCAATAGAAACATTTTCAATAATCACCCCGCCTGACATCACAAAAATAGAGCTCAATGTCCAGGACGACCTTGCTGTTGACAACAGGGTCTTTGTGAGCAGCCCCTCAGGAGCAAAGACAAAAGCGCTGCTAATCACGAACAACGCAAGCATATTCCTCAAGAACGCCCTGCTCGCATCAGGAGAAACAGAGCTAACCATTGCCGAGCCGCCAATAATCCCGCGGGAAAATTTTGACGTTTACATAATCCACAACATTGCAAAGGCAAACATTCTACCGGGCACGTTTGAAGACCTTGCCAGGAAGGTTGAGGGAGGAGCAAGTGTGGTCATAGCAGCCCAGGAGGACTCTGACAAGATTGACTACAAAGGGCTCACTCCTGTCGATTTGGGCGGAAGGGCAGAAGGCGGCTTCATGACAGTGGAGCAGCTGAACAGGTTCACTAAAAACATAGAGTTCGGCAGCGTGGAATACTATTTCAGCAGCACCCCAAGGGACAGCCCGCTCACAGTGCTTTCAGTAAACGGCAAGCCATTGGTCAGTGTCGGAAAGAGGGGAACAGGCAAGGTAGCATACTACGGCATCCTTGAAAAGGCATCTGACTTTCCGTACTCGCCCGGCTACCCGATATTCTGGACAGAATTCATACGCTTCCTCACTGACCAGCAGGACGTGCGCAACCTCAACTACAAGACAGGCGACACTCTTATCCTTGACGCATTGCAGCGCATAGAGTCCCCGACAAAAGTTATGAAAAAATCAGCAATAATACTTGACGAGGCGGGCTTGTACAAGTTTGAGGATGGCAGGACAATCGCGGTCAACCTCCTTAACGAGCGCGAAAGCGACATAAACGCCAACACCACAATGGGCGCGAAAAGCACCGAGTTCGAGCTAAAGCCGGTAAAGGAAAAACGCAAGTTTGACTTCGTCCAGCCCTTCATAATGCTCGCCCTGATACTGCTATTCGTTGAATTGCTGTACGTGAAAATGAGGGGTCTAGTATGAACATCGCGGGATTTGTCAAGCTGGCATACAACTACTTTGAGCAGCCGTTTGTCATCCTGCTCGCAATCCCCCTTGCCCTGCTCGCAGTCTGGCTGCTCAGAAGGGAATTCATAAAGCTCAAGGAAGACCCTGACGTTGTCAAGCAGAAAAAAAGGGCGCGGAAAGTGATGGTTTTCACGCGCACAATCATAATAATCCTTCTCTGCATTGCGCTCGCGTCTCCGTACATCCAGCACGAAAAAATCATTGAGGGAGACCCTTACATCAAATTGCTTGTTGACAACTCAACAAGCATGGAGCTCTTCGAGCAGGTCGCGCCCCAGCTCGCAGAAAAGCTTGAGAAGCGCCTGACTGTGGAGAGCAAGACCGTCGCAGTAGGTGAGCGCTCAGACCTTGGCGACGCAATCCTCAACAACATTGAGCCCGGCCAGAGCGTGCTCCTCGTGACAGACGGCAATAACAACTTCGGCTCAGACCTCGGCGATGTGGCGCTCTTCGCAAGCAAGCTCAACGCAACAATCAACGCAATACAGCTCAAGCCAAAGGCAGATGATGTCGGAGTTGCAATACTCGGTCCGAGCAAGACCATGTCAGACGTTGACAACACATTCACAGTCGTGATAAACCACGTCGGCAAAAAAAATCCTGTGCGTGTTGTTGTAACGCTTGACGGCGAAACCCTCATTGACGAGGTGACAGCAGACCCTGTCAGGGAAATCACCAAAAAGCTGCCTGAGGGATACCACAAAATGACAGCAATGGTTGAAACAAAGGATTACTTCCCCCAGAACAACGTGTTCTACAAGACAATAAAGGTCGTGCCAAAGCCAAGAATACTTTTTGTATCAGAAAAGACATCACCTATGAAAACAATCCTGGGAGAGCTTTACAAGGTGGATTCTGTTTCAACAATACCCTCCAATCTGAATGATTATTATGCGATAGCCATCAACAACATCAAGGCAGACAAGCTCAATGACGCAACAGAACGCCTCACGGAATTCGTGTCCGACGGCAACGGACTGGTTGTGCTCGGCGGGAAAAACTCCTTTGACGAAGGCGGGTACAAGGACTCTGTGTTCGAAACAATGCTCCCTGTCTTTGTCTCAACACCTGGAAAGAAGCCGGGCGAGATAAGCCTTGTTGTAGTGATTGACATTTCAGGAAGCACAGGCGCGCCGTTCGGAAGGTTCACGAGCACTGCAGAGTTCGAGAAATCAGCAGCAGTCGGAATATACCAGAACCTCAGGATGGACGTACGCCTCGCTGTCGTCGCATTCAACACCCAGGCATACCTTATCTCAGAGCCGAGCTATGTCTATGAAAAGGTCGGGCTTGAGGACCGCATAGGCAGGCTCAAGTTCGGCGGCGGCACGCTAATGCAGGCAGGAATGCTCAAGGCAATTTCAATGCTCTCGCAAATGGGCGGAAGCAAGAACATAATCATAATGAGCGACGGAAAGACCCAAAGCGAGAGCGCAGCAATCGAGTCGGCAAAGCTCGCAGCGAACGAGGGAATAAAGATTTACACTGTCGGAGTCGGGCCAAGCACAAACGAGAACCTAATGATTCAGATTGCGGAAATAGGAAACGGCGTGTACTTCAGGGCGACAGAGGAGACCAAGCTGAAAATAATCTTTGGCGACGTTGAGGAGGAAAAGAAGAAGGGCGGCACAATGGGGCTTGTGGTGCTGAACGCCAACCACTTCATCACAGAGGGCTATGAGCCAAAGGCTGACCTGCACGGCTTCAACCAGGTGGTTCCAAAAACCACTGCAAGGCTTTTGCTCACCACAACAACAGGAGAGCCGATACTCAGCGTGTGGAGGGTCGGGCTTGGCAGGGTTGCCGCGTGGAGCACAGATGACGGCACAGAATGGGCAGGAATGGTGCTGAACAAGATAAACAGCAAGATATTTGCGCGCATTTTCAACTGGGCAATAGGAGACCCTGACAGGAAGGCTGAAAGCTACATTGACGCGCGCGACACAATAGTCAACGAGCCCACAGAGATAACAATAAAGAAATCAGGCCCGCCGCCGGAGGCGCCTGGAATAACATTTTACAAGATTGACGAGGACCTTTATTCGGCAGCAATGACTCCCACAACGACTGGCTTCCAGCAGGTCTCAGGAGCAGTGTTTGCGTCAAACTATCCCCGCGAATATGGCGGGCTGGGCTTCAACGAGGAACTTGGCAGGATTGCAACAAGCACAGGCGGAAAAATCTTTGACCCAGAAGACATTGACGGCATAGTACTGCACACAAAGGCAAGGGCAAGGCGCATAATAAACACAAAAGACGTTATTGGCTGGCCGCTTGTGCTCGCTGCTGTCGTGATTTTCCTCATAGAAATATTTATAAGGAGACTTGTCAGGAGGGAATAGCGAAATGGCATACATAACGCGCAATGCAAACATCATTCTTTTGTTCCTTATACTGATAAGCGCGAGCGCGCTTGTGGCAGCAACAGTGTTCTTTCAGGAGAACTTTGACCGCATAAACACTGCATACAACTCAAAGCTCGCACAGCTCAACCAAGTCTCCGAGGACCTCAAGGAAAAGCAGGCAGCCCTTGACCAGATAAGGACAGAGCTCACGCTCAAGGCGGCAAGGGAAGAGGAATTCACTTCGCAGTACACCACCATAAAGACAGAAAAAACCCGGCTTGAAGGAGAGAAAAAACAGCTGACAGAAGTCAAGAAAAGCCTTGAAAGGGAGCTTGAAAGCACAGAAAACCAGCTCCAGACAACAAAGAACGCGCTCGAGGCAGCAAAAGGCGAGGCAGAACGCCTCAAGACAGACCTTGCAACAGCAACAGCAACAATCACTGCGCTCAACAAGAAGATTGACGACTACAAGGACACAATAAGCAAGCTTGACACGAAAGTGTCGTGCCTGCAGAGTGAGCTGGCAAAGCCGGACGCAGAGGAGGGCACCTGCTGATGACAGCCAAGCCAATCATCCATGCATTAAGGGAAGTGCGCAGCGCAGTCTCGCAGATAACATTATTTAACGCAATCCTTGACACGCTTGTGGTATTTCTCATCTGCGTGCTCGCCCTCATACTCATAACCCTGCCTTGGTGGTACGCGCTCATCCCCTCGCTCATTTACGGCAGCATCCACACTTGCAGGCGCCTCAAAAAACACAAAAACATGGCCTATGTCGAGGAAAAGGTGCCTGAGCTCAGCGAGCAGCTCACAACAGTGGCTGACAACACAGACAAGGAAAACGCAATTGTCATAAGCCTGCAGCAGGACGTTCTGCGCGGAATGAGGGCAATAAAGACCTCATACTTCCTGAGCTTCGGCAGGCTTGCACGCGAACTTATAACTTTGGCAGTTGTCAGCATACTCATAATCACCGTGTCAGCGCATGGCATAAAGTTCCTTGACTTCCGCGAAACCCTCCGCGACCTCGGAAAGCTCGGCGAGGGCGCCGGCGAGTACGGGCTCACGGGCGAAGGGCTTGAGTTCATAGAGAACATGAGCGAGGACATTTACGGCAACAAGACAATAGCAGAGCTTGGAAATGACGAAATACAATTGCAATTGTCGCCAATAATGAGCGACATCGACATCAGCAAGGTCCAGCCGCCGGAGACAAAAGAGTTCAAGAGCACCTTGCCCGAGGAAATCAAGGCAACAACAGACGTCTCATTCCAGGAAAGCATTCCAAAAGGATACCAGAGGATTGTGAAGTCCTATTTCCGCGAAATCGCAAAAACATCATAATGAAAGGAGGATGAAAAATATGAGACTGGAAGATACCAAAAAAACATTTGACCATTTGCTCCACGAGATGAACAGGGTTATAGTGGGCATGGACGAGGTGCTCAAGCAGATGGTAGTGTCCCTGCTGACCAACTCGCACGCAATACTAGAGGGCTATCCCGGGCTGGCAAAGACGCTCAGCATAAAGACAATGGCCCAGCTCTTGAGCCTGAAATTCTCGCGTATCCAGAACACGCCTGACCTGATGCCGTCTGACATCACAGGGACGTACATCATTGAGGAAACAACAGCCGGAAAGCGCACGTTCAAGTTCCAGCCAGGCCCTGTGTTCGCGAATGTCATCCTGGCAGACGAAATCAACCGTGCCACGCCAAAAACACAGTCTGCCCTGCTTGAGGCAATGCAGGAAAAGCAGGTCACTGTCGGAAACAGCACATTCAAGCTGGAGGAGCCGTTCTTCGTGCTCGCAACACAGAACCCGATTGAGCAGGAAGGAACATACCCCCTGCCAGAGGCGCAGAGCGACCGCTTCCTCTTCAAGATACGCACAGACTACCCCACTTTTGACCAGGAGCTGGAGATTGTCAACAGGTATGCTGAAGAGGAGAAAAAAGTATCCCTTAAGCCTGTGCTGAGCAGGGACGAGCTCATTTACCTTCAAAGCCTGACAAGGCAGGTGCCAATCGCGGCAGACATCAAGAAGTACGCCGTGTCATTAGTTGCCGCAACAAGGCAGAAAAAAGACCTTATAGAGTACGGCGCTTCCCCAAGGGCATCAATCGGGCTCGTGCTTGCCGCAAAAGGAAGGGCATTGCTTGAAGGAAGGAAGTACGTGTCAAAGCAGGACATTAACTCAATGGCATACCCTGTCCTCAGGCACAGGATAATCCTCAGCTTTGAGGCAGAAAGACAGAATCTCCACGAGGACGACGTCATAAAGCAGTTCCTGAAGTGATATGGCAATTGACCTTGGTTTTTTGCACAAGCTGGACAGGATGTCCCTTATAGTAAACAAGCGGCTCACGTCCAACTATGTCGGCGAGCGCAAGTCTGTCGCTACAGGCCGCGGGCTTATTTTCAAGGACCACGCAATGTATTCACCCGGTGACGACTTCCGCGCAATTGACTGGAAGGTGCTTGCAAGGCTGGACAAGCTATTTGTGAAGCGGTATGAGGAGGAAAGGAACCTCACTGTCCACGTAATAATAGACTATTCGGGCTCAATGGCTTTTGGCGGGAGGACAAAAAAGTACGAGTACGCAGACATGCTCGGGCTTGGCTTCTGCTATATGGCAATGAAGCACAACGAAAAGTTCGTGGTGAGCACTTTTGCCGACCGGCTTGAGGTGTTTAAGCCAAAGCGCGGAAGAAGCAACCTTATGCGCGTGCTTGATTACCTCAACACGAAAAAGCCAAAAGGGCTGAGCAAGTTTGAGTCCTCGCTCGCCGCTTACAAGAAGCGCATAAACACAAAATCATACGTTGTAATCCTGTCTGACTTTTTGTACGACCCTGCAGAAATAAAGAATGCAATCCTGCGCTACAGGGACCATACAGTTGTCCTCATACAGGTGCTTGACAAGACAGAGACAGAGCTTGACATTGAGGGAGACTTCAAACTCATTGATGCTGAGACAGAAGACACATTGAGGACATTTATTTCGCCTTATGCGAGGAAGAATTACCTTGAGCAGCTCGCAGACCACCAGGCAAAAATCAAGAAAGCCTGCGATGAAATAGGCGCCAAATTCTTTGTCTTCAGCACAGAATACCCCATATTTGACGCCTTCTATGAAGTGCTGAATGAATGAATTCAGCCAACTTCCAGCTTCACAATCTCCTTAATCTCGTCCTCTGAAATTGAGCAGCCGTTAAGCTTGACCCCCCAAAGGACTGACTCAAGGAGCTCTTTTTCAGGACGTGGTACTTTCACTATAAAGCTGTCAAGAATGCCCTTCTCAAATGCAACCGCGAGCAATTCCGCAGAGCGTATTGTCTCAATGTGCCTTGTGAAAGTCCTGAATTCGTCAAGACGCCCTGTGTCAACATGGATTTTTGTGTGCAACCGCCTTGACATGAGTTCCTCAAGCTGGTCGGGGGTCTCAAGAAGGCTCCTTGTGATTCTTTCATCCATCACAACCTTATTAGTGCCAAGTCCTACTGCAGCCGCAAGGCTCTCCATTTCGCCAATCTGGACAATCCTTATTGGTGACTTGTGCGCCCAGAAAATGTTGTTTGCAAGGTCAAGAAGCTGAAGTGCCTTGCTCTTGAACTCAGGCTCCTCAATTACGCTCAATGCATTGCGCTCTATCATCCTCTCAACCTGCAACGCCTCAAACTTGAATTTTTTTGTTGCCAGCGGATGGTCAACAAGTTCGCGCTTCACGCTTGAGACCACGAAGAACCGCGCGTTTGTCTTCCTTTGCAGCTCTTCAACAACCCACAACAAGCTGTTTGTCGTCAGGGAGATGAGGGGTCCTGCATCAATGATAAGTGCGGTCATTTGAACCAGCTCCGCGCTGTCTTAAGCCGCCTTGCAGCAGAAATGCCCATCTCGTGCTCGGGAATCCGGGTCTTTCCGATGTAGTCCTGCAATTCCCACTGCGAAATACCCAGCAGTTCTGCCGTCCTTGCAAGAGATATGCCATGCTCATGCACGTGGCTGCCCTTCTTTATCCTTGCCTGGTCAAGCACTTCTGTGGTGTAAAGCTTGAGCTTGTCATCGTGCTTCTTGATTTCGTCAAACAAGCCCTTTACGAGCTCCCTGTATTTTTCGTTGTTGCCTGCATCAAGAGCTTCCTTTGCATCTTTCAGCAGTGGAATGAAGTGCCTGCACGACACCCCTTTCTCGCAGAACCTCTGCACAACCTTTCCCAGTGCGTAAACAAGCACTGCGAAAGAGATTGAGTCGTCATCCTGGAATATGCTAGCGTCGTGGATGACGTGGTTGCTAAGTTCCGAAAGCGCGTGGTGGTCCTCTGCCTCAAGCGTCGCAATTACCTGCTCCATCACGTCAAGAATGTCCTTTCTGACAACATCGCGCATAACATAGAAAAATGCGGATAATGGTATATAAATTTATCCCGGCAGCATTATTTTCTCTTTTTCCGCCAGCCCAGAAGGAACAGGATTCCTATGAAAAATGCAGGGCCTGCGATTTGCAATGACCACACAATCATGAACCATTCAAACTCGCCCCTCATTGCGTTCACGAACATCAGGGCAATATACAACAGCCCTGCAAGGATGAACGCAATTCCTCCCACAATCTCGTGCTTCCACGATATAATTACCACAGCCAGCAGGATTAAAGCAGGGATGTTATGTATGAACAATCCCCCAACCACCTGCCAGAAGGTTCCTGTGCCTAAAACATCCAAAGAAAACAGTGCCAGGAACAGCACGAACAATATTGACAATATCCTCGGAGTCCAGTAAACGAACTTGCTGATTTTTTTGGCCATGTCCTGTTGTGTTATTTGTCTGTTTATAAATTTATTAATCACGTGAGCCAGAAATCTCCACACTTCAGTGCGTGAGATGAATGGCTCTTGCGTAAGCTATTTCTATCTGGGAAAAAATAAAATGCGTGGCGAGCGAAATTTTGCGCCACGCACTAACCCTTCCAAGTTAGCGTGAGCTTTGCTCGCCGGAGGAACTGAAAATGGCGAGCTTGGAAATGAAACATTATGCACACAAGGTTGGTGTGAACGTACACCATTTGGAATGGTGCACGAAATATCGTTATAAGATGTTCAGGCAGGACAAGTATAAAATTCTTGCGGAAAAAATTCTGAGGGAGACTGCGCAAAGGCACAAAATGGTCATTCGAGAGCTTTTTGTAATGCCGGAACACACCCATGTGAGTGTTGAATGCCCGCCCTCAATGTCTCAATCAAAAGCACTACAGCTCTTAAAGGGCAATTTGAGTTACAAGCTTTTCAGAGCAAACCCAAACTTCAGGCTACGCTACCCACAAGGACATTTCTTCAGCCCAGGAGCATGCGCCAACAGCACAGGATACAACACGATTGACGTCGTGGATAATTACGTCAGAAACCAAATCGACGTCCACCAAAAACACCTCTTAGACTTCACCGGAAGCCCCGCACTTTAGTGCGGGGAGGAGGTCACCTTTCCCACTGACCGCTGGACAGAAGGGCGCAGGGTATTTAACTGTTTCCAGAGATAAACTGGAGCGCTGTGGCAAGGGAAGCAATACAGAGGAAAATCGCGCTTTTGGAGAAGTTCAGGGAGTTCACAAAGGACAGCGAATTCACAGAAGAGGAAGCGCTGAAGCTTGGCAAAGAGCTGAGCGCAAAAGCAATGCGCAGGCACAAATAAGGCTTGTTCTTGGAGATAAAAGAAGCTGATGGATTCTTTAATTCTCAATCCACAGTAAACAGCGTATCATCGTGGTCTACGTCAAACAATCCTAATCTGGCTCCCGCGTCTAACCATCCGTGCGCATAATTCAAGGCAGCAAAGGCAGTCACTATGTCGCCTTTTTTCTCAAAGTGCCTTGCATCTGAGAAGTAGCGCTGTGCCATATCCAAGAAATCTTCTGCTGCTTTTTTGCCAATTGTCTTCTCAGAAGGAACTATCTTTACTTTCTTTAAAGCCCGTGAAGTAACATCAAAATACTTTGCAAGCTTTTCAGGACTAATCGTGCTGGCCATCAAGCCTTTGCTTCCTCTGCCTTTTTCTTCACCCTCTTGGCAGGCATTGGGCGCTTGACAGTAATCGGCAGGACATCCTTCTCAAGCTCCAATTTTGCAATCTCAATCGGGTTGTACCCAATCCTTTCCAGGTCCTTCTCGGACAGGGAAACAAGGAACGGAGCTCCCATTGAAATCTGCAGTGCCCTTGATCCTATCATTCTTGCAATCTCGTACTTGGTGTGCTTGTGAGCTTCTTCTTTTGCCATTGTTTTCACCTTTGGAGCTTCTTGCGCAATTCCTTTGCCTTTTCCTGCGCAAGGTCAATCATTGACATAATCTCGTCAGCAGACAACGGCGTTTCGCCGCCCTTTTGCATGGCGCAAAGCATGTCCTTGTCATTGAACGCCACTGTGAGCCTGGCATCAATCACCGCCTCCTCATCCGACGCGGGGTCAATAAGCGTCTGGCTGCCAATTTTTACAACAGTGACTTCCACAGGGGTCTGCACCAATGGAAGCTTCTTGTTGGTCTTCTTTGCGTAGTCTATGTTGCCTTCATCATCAATCTCAGGGAAAACAGCATCACGCAAGGCGGCAATCGCGGCCAGCGCGCTTGCATCAAGGAGGTTTCCTGCATCATTAATTGTGCAGATGTCAATCATGACACTCCAGACCTTTTCCTTTTCCTTAATGCACAGCTTTGCCAGGTCAATTGCCTTCGTTTCCCTGATTCCACGGTCAACAACCCTTGCGAGCTCTGTCGCCTGCTCGCCGGGCGGTCCTGTCTCAAACAATGGGCTGCTCATGGGAGTCAGTTCGGCATTCACCATCAGGTTGCCCTGCGCTGGGGTGTCGGGATAAGGCTCTTCAACGCCGAGCTTCACTCCCGCAACAACCTCTGTATTGCCAATCCTGACCCTGGCGCTCCCTTCTGCCATGTGCGACACTCCATACGTTATTGTTATCGGTCTGTACTCATCCATCTTCCTGCAATCATACCGCAATCCCTTTGTGATGTACTTCAGAATGTGCTCCTTCATCATGATCTCACCTTTCCTTCAGGCTCAAACTTTGCCTTGAGAGCCTCCTGCTGGACCCTGTAAATCTCCATTGCCTTTTTCTTTGCAAGCTCAAGGACTTTCTTGAGGTCCTCTTTCGGCACCTCTCCGTCAAGCTGCAACAGGGAGAACTTGTCCATTGACGGGATGTATGCTACAGGAATGTCCGAAATCCCAATCTCACAGTCCTCGTACCCGTCAATGTCTGCCAGTATCCTGCCCTCGTAATGCCCCATTGACAGGGCAACAACAAGGTCCTTCATAAGCAGTCCTGCATCAGCCAATGCCATTGAGGCTGCTGTTATTGCAGCGCACCTTGTGCCAGCATCCGTCTCAGGAAGCTCCACGAAAACGTCAACAACGGCATTCGGGTATTCCTTGAGGTCAAGCACAGGCAATAATGCCTTTGACATAAGCATGCTTATTTCCTGGCTTCTCCTTCCGCCGCCCGGCCTGACTCTTTCGCCGTGACCTGAAAACGGCATCATGTTATACCTGCACCTCAATATGCCCGTTTCAGGGTTCTGCATGAACTTGGGGTGAAGCTCACGCGGTCCGTAAACAGCTGCGTAAGCAACAGTATGTCCAATCCTGAACATTGCGCTTCCATCAGCACGGGGAATAATGCCTACCTTTCCCTCAACAGGCCTGAGTTCCTCCCAGTCCCTGCCATCATGGCGCTTCGGGTATGCCTGCTTTACTGCCTTTGCTGCCATCTCAACCACCCCTCCTTGGACTGCCAAAACGCCTTGGCGGACTGTGCCTTGAGTGGGGTTTTCTTTCGCCAAAACCCCTGCGCTCGCGGAACTCGCGCCTTGGCGGCTCGTGCTCAACAGGCTCTTCTGCAGCACCAGGCGCGATTACGGGTATTTCAACAGGCTTTCCTGTAATTTGCTCAAGGAACGCCTTCATGCGCTCTGTGAGCCCTGGCAAGTGCGCCTCTTCCTCAACCTTCTTGATTGCCTGCACTGCCATGATTTCCTGCTCAGGGCTTGGTCCCTCAACCCATATCCAGCCGTTCTGACCGACTGAAATATTGCAGCCGGTTGCGTTCTTTATCATCAATACCATGCTGCCGTCCTTTCCAATCACGCGCGGCACCTTGTGGGCGTTGACCTCAACAAGCCTGCCATCCTTCAGTTTTCTCAGTCCAGGGCCTTTCATCGTGACGTCAATAAGTTTTTGGCTCGTGACATTTATGACCTTGCACAACACGTAGTCGCCAAGGCTGTAGTACTGCGTGAGGTCGGCAGACCTCGGGATGAAATCCGTTGTTGCGTCCTTAAGCCCGAGCACTGCGCTGTACGGGCTGCGCGTGTCAACGCGCCAGCCGGTCATGAGCACGTCAATAATCTTTCCGACAACCTTGTCATTCAGCTTCGGGATATAAACGCCCGTCAGTGGTATGAGCTTGATTACCTTGCCTTCAATGCTTATCATTCCGAGCCTGCCTGCGTGGATTTTTGCGTCCTCCCTGTACAGGCCCTTGCTTGGCAGGAAACCAATCCCCTCTGCCACAACCTCCCCTGGAACAACAATATCGCGTTCCTTCACATGAAGTATTTCATCACTCATTTTGTTTCACTCCGTTTTCATTTGACATTGATTACCTTTGAAACAAGCCCGCCGTGCGTGACAGCATTAAGCCTGTCATAAAGCTCCTGCTCCATCCCTCCGGGCACCTCTACCGTGCCCTTCCAGGAGCCGTCATTCATCCATTCCTCCTTCAGTATTTTCCCGAACATTTTCACGACGCTGTGCGCCTTTGAGGCAAACTGTGCCGGAATCGAGAGCTCTATCTCTTTCATTTCAAACTTTATCGGCAGAATCGGGCGGAGCGCCTTCAGGACTTCCTGCACCTGCTGGCCGGCGGGCTTGAACTCATCAATCCTCACTTTTGCCTCGGACATTGCAGCCTCTATCCGCTGGGCAGGGTGAGGGGCGTGAGTCTTAGGGTCAACGCCGTTCCTGCGTATAAAATCAACGACCTGGCGGCGCTTCTGCTCCATTAGCTTCTGGCGGTATTCTGCAGTAATCTGGATGTTCCCGTCACAAATTATCTTTTTTGCAACCTCCAACGGGTCCGCGGTGCCGAAAACCGCCTGCATCCTCTGCTCCGAGGCAAGCATTCCTTTTTTTGCGTCGCTGAACACCTTCTGCACCCTGAGAGCGTCGCGTATGTCTGCCTTGCCATGCCTTGCCGCAACCGCCCTTTCAGGGTCAATCACGATCTCAAATACATCCGAGCCCTTCTTGAGCCGGGCTGTGTTAATTTGTTCCTCTGCCATGATTACTTCTTCCTTATCTCCTTCAGCACACGGTCAATGTTTGCGCGCTGCATCTCCTTCAGGACTTTCTCGTCAGTTTTGATGTATGCAGCCGCAATCCTCTCTACTGAGAAATTCTTGTCAAGCACCTGGTTAAGGGCGCGGAGCGCAAGTTTCAGCCCCTCCTCAATAGTCATGCTGTCCCTGTACTCACGGGCGAGGATTTCATCAATCTCCGGCTCGCCCTCGCCTATGACAGTTGCCTTGAACTGGAAGAATATTCCTGTAGGGTCCGTCTCGTAGACCTTTGGACCGTCAGCGTCAATTCCTGCAACAATGAGGCTTACGCCAAAAGGCCTCAGGCCGCCTGACTGCGTGCATATCTGCTTCAGTGCGCAGATGTCCTTGACAATGCTGATTGTGTCTATTGGAGTGTCATAAGTGACAGCGTGCTGCTGAGCCCTTATTTGTGCGCGCTCAATAAGTACCCGGGCATCAGAAATTATCCCTGATGCAGTCGCTGCAATATGGTCGTCAATCTTGAATATCTTCTCGACAGATTCTGGAATGACAAGCTTGTCAACTATTCTTTTGTCAGCCACAAGCAAAACTCCGTCTGAGCAGACCATACCGATTGCAGTGCTGCCCTGCCTTACTGTCTTCTTTGCATATTCAACCTGCAATAATCTTCCGTCAGGGCTGAACATAGTGATAGCCCTGTCATACCCCATAAGCTGGTGGGGCATTGGCTGCGCCCCTGCCTCTTCTTCTCCTTTCTTCATTTCATCATCACCCTGCTATGTGTTTTGTTGCTTTTTTCAAAGAGCCTGAAACACCAACACTTCTTATTATTGCTGGCACTCCATTAATCTCCTGTATTAATGCAAGTGATGCTTTCAATGCATCAACCTGGCGGTTGCTAACCCTGATAATTCCCCTTTGCGTTTGCGGGTCATACTTCTCTGGCAAAAGTATAAGGCCTGCTTGCGCAACACCTTTTGTGCCTGCAAAAGAAAGCATTCCCTGCCATATTGCCTTTGAAACGCCTGAATAATCCTTTATTCTCTTTTTAGATAATATTCCGAACGCTAAATAACGCTTTTTTTCCCTCAAACTCGGCAGAATTGCCTTAATCCTTGCCATTTGGCCTCTTCTCCTTTATAACACCGTTCATTGGTGAGAAAAACATCAAAACAACGTTTTCGTCCCTTTTCTCACTCACATTTCCAAGAGGTGGAAGTTCTTTATATAGGTTGCGGTCTTATTTGTTTTAAGAATTTTACCCCTTATTGGTGGTAAACTTTATATATTTGTGGTGCTTTATTGTTCTTATGAGCGCAAACATTCAGAACAGGCAGTACAGGATTGTAATTGCTGACGACGACCCTTTTATGCGCAGGCTTCTTCATACCTGCTGCGAAATGGGCAGGCGGGACTGACATTTCTGAATTTGCAAACGGCTATGACGCCTGCAACCACGTGAACCAACTTGAATACCTTCACCTGCTTGTCACTGACCTCGTTATGCCAAAGATGCGCGGCGACGAACTGATACCTAAAGTGCGCGAAAGATTCCCAAAAGTCCCTATTGTCCTGGTGTCAGGCGGAAATGATGACGCGCTCAAAAGCGCCAAGGACATTGCCTACCAGCTCAGTGTCAGATTTTACGAAAAGCCCATAACAAATATTTCCGGGTTCATTGAAACAATCCGGAATTTTGCTCCAAAACAACGAGTTTTATAAACACAGCACATTCACCAGTTCTTATGAGTGAAGGCAAAGAAGTCTGGATAGTTGATTCTGAAGCAGTTGAGAACAGGATACGATCAGAACTTGCCCAATTCCCAGTGCGCATTGTCAGCTTCAGGAATGTCTGTGATGCTATAGAGGTATTAAGGAACTGCAGGCAGAAGCCAGACCTCATTCTCGGCAATTATGCAGCAGCTGACCTGATGATTGAGGTGGCGCACCAAAAGTCAAGGTATGCAGGAGTCAGGACAGCATATGTCTGCAAAACAGACCTATCAGAGATTGCAAAATCCCATGAAGCAGTTTATGTCATGCTTGGCGATGATGAAAGTATTGACGGGCTGGCAAATCTCGTCAATAATCAGCCTCGCTGACTTCTTTTCCAGGTTAATTCAAGTTACGTGTGCTGATTTTCTTCGGTTATAATGATAAAACCATAATCCGAAGAATGCAAGGGCTCCTCGCAGACTTCTGAATGTATGGAACCACTTGGTTCGGCGCTTGACTTCCTCGTTCAAACGTTCAATGATTGCATTCTTTCCAATACCACTGGCAATGATGTGCCTCTTCTTTTGTTCTCGCCAGTTCCAACCTGTTTCTTTTTTTGATCGCATACGAATAGGCTTGCAAGACATCGGTAATAACCTTTTCAGGTCTTGCACTCGCAACGCGCATGGCGTTGCGAAAGACTTTGCGCGCGTCAGGAATTGTTCTTTTCTTGCTGATGTGCCACGCGAGCACTTGGCATTTGTCATATACAATCCGGAGCCAATAGCCTTTGCCTTTGATCTTGATGTATTTCTCATCAGCATGCCACACGGGAGAACTGGCAATTTCCCGACGAGAAATTGCTGCTTTAGCAGCTAACACCCACTGGCGAATTACTTCATAAGTAAACTTTACACCGAACGCTTTCTCAATCACTTCAGCAACCCCTTCAAGCGAGATCGCTTTTCTCAAATCCGTATAAAGTTCTACTGCAAAAACTCATGATGATGCTAAAACACCTGCGCTTTGGCAAGTCGCTCGTCCAGACAAAGGCGCATGCCGCACTCGCGGCATTGGTATCATGGTATACCTTGCTTGTTCTTTCCGTCACGGTAGAAGTGTTGTGCCCCGCACCTCTTGCAAAAGGGCACAAGCGAACCTTTTTTTATAGCTAAAGCTACTCAAATCTGTTTGTAACATTTTGGTTGCCTCCGGGACGGCAATCAAGCTTCACGCTTTTTTTTGTTGCCGTCCCAAAAATTTTTGGAGAAGAAATTACCCTATTTACTTTTCCCACTTAACTTGAAAGCACCTCTTTTCCAAAACCTTTTTAACTCTATTGTTGATTTTAGCGAGAATTCTGGGCCCTTAGCTCAGCCTGGCAGAGCATTCGGCTCTTAACCGAATGGTCAAGGGTTCAAATCCCTTAGGGCCCGTCCATGAAAAAAAGAGCAACAGCAATTTTCGTTCTGCTTTTTCTTGCAGGCTGCGTACCAAAGCCAGAGCCGTACGTGCTTGAGGAAAGAAAGCCAGCACCTGACATACAGCAGGAAATAGCCCAGATAGAAGCACAGGCAAAGGAACAGGCAAGGGAAAAGCTTGCTGCAGAAGAGCAGAAAAGACAGGAAGCCCAACAACAGCAGGAAGAGCAAAAGCCCGCAGAGCCGCAAGTGGTTGCAGTGCAGGAGCAGCAAAAAGCAGGAATTCCGCTTGGGCTTTACCCCACTTACTTCCTCGATGGCACTGACTTCAAGGCAAACTTCATAACCATTGTCGGGGAAGAGGCGCCCTCAAGCTATGTTGTAGCCCTTGCAAACTTGATTGCGCGCACTCCAGGAAACAAGCCGATAGGGTTCAGCAGGCTGGCAGGCGAGATTTCAGACCTGTCAAGGCATAATGCAATTATTGCAGGAACACCGTGCAACAACGAACTAGTCGCAAGGCTCCTTGGCAGCCCGGTGTTGTGCGACACTGCTGATTTGCCGCCGGGAAAAGGGCTGATAAGGCTGTATGCGTCGCAGAACGGCAATGTTGTCCTTCTGGCTGCCGGCAAGACAGACGCCCTTGTTTTGGCTGCTGTGAATGCTATTGGGACAGACCAGTTCATCAGCGTCACAGGAAACGAGATTTGCGTGCAGGGCACCTCATTAGTGCAGTGCTAGCAAAAAATTATTTCTATTTCATCTGTTCAAAGAAAACAATCCTGTTTTTATATCCACTGTGACAAAAAAATCATAAAGTTAATATACTAGTTGTTACTATGTGGTAGATATGAACTCGGAACTTGAGACTGCAATAGACCAAAAGGTAAAGCCAATAGTTGGCAGCGCAGTCCAGAAATACCTAGGGGTGAGGGTTTCGAACATTGAAGCAGACATTTCAGACGAGTTAAAGCGCTCCACCCTTCTTGACATTCCGATTGAAACAAAACTGCCGTTCAAGAAGGCAAAAAAAGCATTCAAAAGGGCATACCTGATGAGACTGCTTAAAATACATCTTGGAAACATATCAACAGCAGCAAACGTGGCAGGAGTTGACAGGAGAAGCATTCACAGGCTTGTGTTGTCATTGAAGGTTCCAACCCTGAAATTTCGCGAGGATGCCGAGCCTTCATACACGAGGCAGGCTGCGGTTCATAGCATAATTCAAGGCGTCTTGGAGCAGTACAAATCTGCTTTGAACCCTGTCAAATATAAGGCGCTTTCTGCGCAAACAGGGTCCATTTCAGGCGATATTGTCAAAGAGCTTCCAGACACGCACATGACCCTGAAAGAGGCAGAACGCGAGTTTGAGAAAGCATACCTAAGCCAGCTCCTGAAGGAATGCAGGACAATATCACAGGCATCCAAGGCAGCAAAGCTAAGGTATGAAGTGCTGCACAGAAAGCTGAAATCGCTTGGTATTAAGAGCCAAAAAGCCTGATTTTGGGGGTCTAAAATGAGGGTTTTCTTCGCCAATAAGGGCTTAAAAGGCAGTATGACAAAAATGTCACAGCAGACATGAGTAAAACGAAAGGCTTAAATATTAGTACTACTTACTAGTAGTCATTACAGGGGGTGTCTATATGGCATTCATTCACAAGAACGTCAACAGCGCATTGCTGATGCTGATTGCGTTCATCTCAGTCGCTTTGGTGACCGCAACGGTTTACAGCGTTGAGGCTTTTGACAGCATAAACGATGCTTATGCAGAGCAGGCCATGCGCGCACAGGCACTTGAGGCACAGCTTGCCGAAAAGGCAGCCATGACTGACACGCTCCAGAAGACAGCACAGCTGACCCAGGAGCGTGAGAAGGCACTTGCAGAACTGCTCGAGAAGCAGAGGCAGGAAGCTGCACAGCAGCAGTCCAGCAACACTGTCACAATCGACGCAACTGCAACTGGCTCAACAGTCCAAAGCCCAGGTACAGCAACGACTCCTTACAACCCATACCGTAACAGGTACTGGTGGTACAGGTGATCCTGAAGCATTTTTGTTTTTTTAATCATTTTTTCATGTTAAGTAAAGCTCTTAAGTATACACTTCTCCTTCTTTGAGAAAGGGAGGCGTGTGCAGAAACAGAAATGGGGTGCGCCTCTCAGGAGAG
>FWPU01000767.1_pt1 | contig 102223 bp, 62 predicted proteins | sample 2228361 | NCBI WGS metagenome assembly FWPU01 (sample SAMEA103939777, study PRJEB20133) | metagenome | reverse complement strand
GAAGGCCTCGAAGAAGGCCTGAAAAAAGGCCGGGAAGAAGGAATCGCAATTGGCCTCGAAAAAGGCCTCGAAAAAGGCCTCGAAAAAGGCCTCGAAAAAGGCCTGAAAAAAGGCCTCGAAAAAGGCCGGCTGCTCACCCAGATTCAAGCCATTCGCCGCTTTTATCTAAAGGGAATGGATGCCGCTTTCATTTCCGACATGCTCGGAATGAACCCCTCGGAAGTGGCCAAATACCTCGAACAGGTCAAACACTGGGACGAAATCCGGGCTCTGCTCAACAAACCGCGGGCTTCCGTCAAGACCATCGCCAAAAAACTCAGCGTCTCCCCCATCGTCGTCGAAGCCGTGAAATTGGAAACCAACGGAAAAGTAAACGGCACCAATTGAAAGCCGCCTATTCCCCAATGCTGACGTCATGTCGCTTTTCAAAGATTTCGGAAGAAGATTCATCGAACTCAAACCCGTCAAGGAGCTCCTGACCAAAAGCCTCGAGGAAGGTTGGGAAGAAGGCCTCGAAGAAGGCCTGAAAAAAGGCCGGGAAGAAGGAATCGCAATTGGCCTCGAAAAAGGCCTCGAAAAAGGCCGGCTGCTCACCCAGATTCAAGCCATTCGCCGCTTTTATCTAAAGGGAATGGATGCCGCTTTCATTTCCGACATGCTCGGAATGAACCCCTCGGAAGTGGCCAAATACCTCGAACAGGTCAAACACTGGGACGAAATCCGGGCTCTGCTCAACAAACCGCGGGCTTCCGTCAAGACCATCGCCAAAAAACTCAGCGTCTCCCCCATCGTCGTCGAAGCCGTGAAATTGGAAACCAACGGAAAAGCCCAAGGAAGATGAAACCCATCGACTCAGAAGATCAAATAGCATGCAACCCATAAAGGACTCCAGCGGCTTGTCCTACCCTACTTTTCCAGGTTGCTCGAAAAAGCTGAAGTGAGTCCCGCCATAAGTGCGCACTTGAATGAATCGGGGATGCCTTTCGAAATTATGATTGGCGTTGTGTTCGAGCACGAACCAACCACCAGGTTTGAGCAAGTTTTTCTCGAAAATGAGGTCGGGCAGTGATTCGAGTGAAGGCAAGGCGTAAGGTGGGCCTGCGAAGATGTAGTCGAATTGCCGATTGCACTGAGCAATGAACTGGAACACATCGGAGCGTACAATGTGCAAGGCTTCTTCGATACCGAGTGTTTTGGCAGTCTGTTGAACGAAGCGGACACAGGGGCCGAACTTGTCCACATAAGTCACATCCTCACATCCCCTCGAGATGAATTCATAGCTGTGACTGCCGGTACCGCCAAAGAGGTCCAGCACGCTCATGTTTTCGAATTGGAAGGAGTTTTCGAGAATGTTGAAGAGGGCTTCCCGAGCAAAATCGGTAGTGGGGCGAGTGGGCCATTTGTCGGCAGGAGGATGGAAGCGCCTGCCCTTGAAACGTCCGCTGATGATGCGCATGACAGAGGTGATTTAGAGCGCAAAGCTACAGGGTGCTCAGGGCAAAAAGATTGAAGAACAGGTGAGGTGGCACATTGGCGAACTTCTTCCCAAATGTCAAACCCATAGGCGCCTCTATGAAGCGAAGGTCGCCCACGTAACTGTAGAGCTTTGTGTAAATATCCGACTCCGCTGAAATGGCACCAGCCAAGTAAAGTGGCACGTTGGAGGTGTCGAGCTGGAAACGCTCATAGAGCAACATGGTGAAGTACAATACGTCTTGCGAAGCCTGAAAGGGGAAAGCATTGTAGAAGTGCAGCTTGCCCTGCCTGAGAACACACAATTGGACGACATGGCCAGTAAAGCCCGCACAAGCCATGGTTTCGAGCGAATGCTGGCGGCAGACCCTGCAAGCGCCTTCGATGAAGGTGGTGGCCAATGAATGAAAACGGGCAGTGGGAAAGTGCTTGCGCAGTGTGTCGGCCACCTGCAACGGCACTTTGTAACACACATTTACCTCTTCTGCAGGCAGCTCATCCACATATACACCATCGGAATCGGTGACAGGAACGAGGCTATCCACGTAGGTGTGAAGTTCAGCGGATTTAAAGAGGCGTCGGGGTACGAGCACCGCGCGTGCTTCTGGCAATGCAAGTCTTACCTTTCTGAAAAGTACCGATAGCAACTCCTCCTTTTCCAGTGAATCCTGTAGTCGTGCTGCGTAATCTTCGATAGAGGAATTAGCGTTGAAGGGAATGCTTTTTAGCAATAGGGCGGTGCCGTCGTCCTGATGCACGAGATAAACCAAACTGTCCATCCCGGCGAGGATGGACAGTTGGTAAGCGGAGCTGTCCCGCTGGTTGAAAGAAGGGTCTTGTATGTGAAAATTCACTCCCAACTACCTGTGAGGATAGGTTTGTTACGATCGCCAAACTTGATGCGTTTTTCAGGGTCGTATTGCTCGTCGTATTTGCGGTATTTCTTGTCAGCCCATTCACCCATGAAGACCTTGTAGGGTACTGAAACTTCCACCACATCGACCACGGCCTGCTGATAGGTGACAGTGTCGGCATAGATTTCGAATTCGGCACCCTTGCCAAAGGGCACCTTGCCGAGGTTGTCGAGTTCGAGTCCCAGCTTTAGAACCGAATCCCTGGCTGGTATGTAGGTGGTATCGTAGCGCACGGGGTTGTTTTGTGGATCGTCGGGGTCCCCATACACCTGTACAACCATGAACTGGCCTTCTTCGAGCCCTCTTTTCAGTTCCTCAAAACTTTTGGCAAAATGCCCGGTGACGCCGCGATATAGCTCCTGGGCTTTTCGAATTTGGATAAGCTTATCGATGACGGCCTTTTCACGCCGTTGCTTTTCGCGTTGAAAGGCGATGGGCTCCCGAATCTGGGCATAGAGCACGTAACCCAGAAATAGGATGAGAATGAACATCAGAACGTTGAAGATGGTGCGCTTTTTCATTCCGGTTTGTTTTGATGCAATGATAAAAGATTTCGAAGTCCAGCCGGTGTTCGAGGCTGCAATTTTACGGAATAGCCCAAACTCAACCCGGAGTCCCCGAAATTTTTGCCCATGTGCCTACTCTATGAGAGAGCACCTTGGAGACGAAGCGCCAGATGCAGTTGGTTCTTGAAATGGTGGATGCTCCATTCAGTCGTTGCCAATTTTACAGTTGCCCACATAGCGGGCCCCTTCTTCCACCACCAAGGTCTTGGCTTTGATATTGCCCTCGATAAAAGCGGTACTCTTCAAAGTGAGCTTTTCCTGTATGGTCACCTCTCCCTTGATTTTTCCCATGATGGTGGCTTCGTTGGCCGTGACATCGCCATCTATGAATGCATGCTCCCCCATGACGAGGAGTTTTTGACACTTCAACTCTCCTTTGAGTTGACCATCGAAGCGCACGTTTTCATTACTGCTGAAGCTACCTTCCAGGGCGGTGCCTTGGCCGATTACGGTAGTGGCATTGCTGTTGGGATTTTGGCCTTTGGCCGAGATCTCGTTGGTCTTTGCTTTGGTTTTGAACATGATTCGTGTATTTGCAGGGTTTCAGAACAATTCGGTTCGGCTTGCAGGCCAAGCCGCTGGGAACGGGCCCAAAGTTATTTCAGGCACACATGTGCTTAACTTCGCAACCCATTTCTCGATACAATATCTTTTACATGCCAGTAGTCATTCTTGGAATCGAAAGTTCTTGCGACGATACTGCCGCCGCCATCCTCATAGACGGCCGTATAGCGAGCAACGTCGTGGCCAGCCAGGAAGTCCACCGCTTGTACGGCGGCGTGGTGCCGGAGGTTGCCTCGCGAGCCCACCAGGAGCACATCGTCCCGGTAGTAGATGCAGCGCTGAAAAAAGCTGGCATTGAAAAACGGGCCCTCAGTGCCGTTGCCTTTACACGAGGCCCGGGCCTCATCGGTTCCCTCATCGTGGGTGCGTCTTTTGCCAAGGGTCTTGCTCAATCTTTGGGCATTCCCCTTATAGAGGTACACCACATGCAGGCCCACGTGCTGGCCCACTTTGCCGAAGAACCACATCCACCCTTTCCCTTTCTTTGTCTTACCGTTTCGGGGGGCCACACGCAAATCGTACGCGTCGATGACTACCTCGACATGGAAGTCCTCGGCACCACCCTTGACGACGCAGCCGGTGAAGCCTTCGACAAAACAGGCAAACTGCTGGGCTTGGAATACCCCGCTGGCCCCCTCATCGACGCACTCGCCCAACAGGGGCAGCCTCGTTTCGAGTTCCCCGAACCTCAGATACCCGGTCTCGACTTTAGCTTTTCTGGCCTCAAAACCGCCATCCTTTATTTTCTCCGCGAGCAAACGCAGCGAGATCCTGGGTTCATTGGCAAAAATCTGCCTGACATCTGCGCCTCCGTGCAGGAGCGAATCGTCACCATTTTGATGAACAAGCTGCGCCTGGCGGCTGAACAAACCGGCATCAGTCATGTGGCTATTGCAGGAGGAGTCTCTGCCAACTCTGCTTTGCGACGTCACCTCCAGCAGACGGGTGAGCAGCTCGGCTGGCAGACTTATATCCCACGCTTCGAATACTGTACTGACAACGCCGCCATGATTGCCCTTGCCGGCTTTTTCAAATTCCTGCGGGGAGAGTTCGCCCCACTGGACATCGCACCCTCAGCCCGACTCCCGTGGTAACCACCCAGGAACTCTTTTCACAGCCCGCCCGTAGGCTCTCGGGCCAGCTCCTGCCAAAAAGAGACCACAAGGAACAATTCCCTTGGCCCTTTGCGTTAAGTGCTAACTTTGCCGCCCCCGCGCCTTGCGGGGAACCCAAACACCCTCAGCAACATGCAATTACTACCTCGCATTTCCCAAATCCCGAATGCCACCACAGGTTGGCTGCTCACTTTGGCATTTGCCTTTACCGTGGCCACCAGCTATTCCCAGGAAGGCTTTGAAGCTGGTGGCTGGTTAGGAATGTCACACTACTTCGGGGATCTCAACACCAACATGCGCATCGACCATCCGGGCCTGGCGGGTGGCCTGGCGCTTCGGTATAATTTCAACCCTCGTATTGCCCTCAAACTCAGCGGCAACACCGGCACCGTGGCCGCTTACGACGCCGACTCGCCCAACATTTTCGAGCGTGCCCGCAATCTCCATTTCAAATCCCGGGTGGCGGATGCGGCGCTTCAGCTCGAGTTCAACTTCCTCGAATACCTCCACGGGAGTAAAGACCAGTTTTGGACACCCTACCTCTTCCTCGGCATGGGCGTCAGCTACTTCAATCCCAAGGCCAAACTCGACGGCACGTGGTACGAACTGCGCCCCCTGGGTACGGAGGGTCAGTTCAAGGGGGAGGAATACTACACCGTTTCGGGAGGTTGGGTCTATGGCATGGGGCTGAAGGTGGACCTCAGCTACGAGTGGAGCATCAACATCGAACTCAGCAGCCGACGCCTCTTTACAGACTACCTCGACGACGTCAGTACCGTCTATCCGGATCCTGGCGATGTGGAAAACATCCGCGGTGAGTTCGCTACACGCTTTATCGATCGCTCACCCGAGTTGTATGCCAAAGACCCCGAATTCTTCATGGTCAACCAAATTGAATACCCCATTGGCGAGCCCGGACGTCAGCGTGGCAACAGCAAGACTCGCGACACCTACGTCTATTTTTCCGTAGGCTTTTTTTACTACTTTGGCGACATCAAATGTCCTTACGGGCGCTGAGCCTGCTCGTCTCTTAGCAGGTTAGCAGCCCCAATGCCGCCGTACCTGCGATGAAGCTTTTCCTGTCTTTTTTTCTGCTATGGATCCTGGTGGCCCCTTCGCTTTTGACCTGGGGCTGGATGCAATGGCATCGCCTGCAGGTACGCAGCTGGGTGAAGGCGACGCTGCTGGGTCAATGCTGCGAAGATGAACTCTTGTTGCTGCGAATGCCGGTGGATGAGGCGCAACGTACGCTGCGCTGGCTCGACGAATCGGAGTTCGAGCTTGCTGGTCAGCGCTACGATCTCGTCAAAAAAAGCCGCTCAGGTGACACCCTGCTCCTCTTGGTATGGCCCGACCATCTCGAAACAGGCCTCAGCCACCAACTCGACTCCCTTCTCGGCCAATCGGCCGACCCCATCCAGCACCACCGACAAAAGCAACTCCTCGACTTCTTCAAGTCGCTCGGCCTGCCGGACGAGGTGGCCAGGCCGAGCCTCCCATCGCTTTGCCAAGGAAAGATTTGGTTTGAACAACCCATCCCGGGCTGGGAATGCGCCCCACTTCCACCAGTGCCTCCTCCCGAGGTTTGAAACCCCCTCTTCTCACTTCGACAATTGATATAACCGAGCACTTCAAAAGCTGGCGTGGATAGGTAAAGCGAGTGCCAGGTGCCAGTCGCTTGGCCCATAGACTCCTTGCGGTGCAAATGAGAAGGCTGCCTGCGCCAGAGGGCGGAAGGGGCGACCGCAGGGAGCGCCCGAGATGCCGGCCATGCTCCGATGAAAAGGTTTGCAGGGAGGTGCCTGCTGGCCATACCGAAACGGCATGCACTGCGGTGCCCGGCCGGCGAAGCTTGCGAACGCCGCCAGGAGGCGAGGGGGTCGCCCAAATAATTAATGCCAGCTTCATGCCGTGTGCTTACAAATAGCTTCAGAACCAATCTCTGTGGAAAAACCGGTGCCACTGGGTGTGCATGTGTCAGCCGAGCTTTTCCACAAACCCAAACACTCAATTTGGACAACCATGAAACACTCGATAACTATCCTCCTATTTCTTTTCCCATGGGCTTTCTCGATGGCGCAGGTGGTGAAGGTGACCGATGCGCAAACGGGAGAGCCGTTGGCTTGGGTTAGCATTTTCAGCAAGGAGCGCAATGCGCAGGCCGTCACGGATGAATCGGGCTCTGCCGACATCAGCGCAATGCGCGGAGCCGCCGACATCGAGTTTCAACTGCTTGGCTATGCTCCGCTGCGGCGGAGCTATTTCGAACTGGAACGCAGCAACTACCGCGTAGCCCTCGAGCCTTGGACCCTCTCTCTCCAGCAGGTGGTGGTATCGGCGAGCCGCTGGCGCCAGTCTCGTCGGCAGGTACCCAACAACATCCTGTCGATTTCGCCGAACGATGTGTCATTGGTCAATCCGCAGACGGCTGCCGACTTGCTGGGTAGCACGGGGAGCGTGTTCATTCAGAAAAGCCAGCAAGGAGGTGGTAGCCCCATGATTAGGGGCTTTGCCACCAACAGGGTGCTCATCGCCGTGGATGGTGTGCGCATGAATACCGCCATTTTTCGCAGCGGCAACCTCCAAAACGTCATTTCCATCGACCCTTACAGCCTCTCGGGCGCAGAGGTGCTATTCGGACCGGGCTCGGTGATGTTTGGGTCCGACGCCATCGGCGGAGTGATGCATTTCCAGACGCGCCAACCCGCCTTCTCTCAGGATGACAACACGCTGGTGCACGCCGGGGCCGCCCTTCGCCACGCCTCTGCCAATGGAGAACTGACCACCCACTTCGATGCATCGGCAGCTGGCAAGAAATGGGCTCTGTTGAGCAGTTTCACCTTCAATCACTTCGGTGACTTGCGCATGGGCCGCCATGGACCCGACGAATACTTGCGCCACTGGTACGTGGAGCGCATCGAAGATACCGACGTCACAGTAACTAATCCCGATCCGTTGGTGCAGAGGCCCACTGGCTTCGACATGGTGCATCTGCTGAACAAAATCGCATTCCGGCCTTCTGATAAATGGGAACTGACCTATGGCATGCACTACTCGACTACGTCAGACTACGGCCGCTACGACAGGCTCATCAGAACCCGACAAGGAAAGCCTCGAAGCGCCGAGTGGAACTATGGCCCGCAGGTGTGGCTGATGAACCATTTGCAAGTGGATCACCGCCACCAAGGCCCGCTCTACGATGAGCTGCGCATACACCTGGCTCATCAGTTTTTCGAAGAAAGCCGTATCGACCGCAACTTCAACAGCCCCTTGCGCAATGTGCAGGTTGAAAAGGTCGATGCCTGGAGCGCCAACCTCGACCTGCGAAAGCAAATCAGCCCCCGCTCGGAGCTCTTCTATGGCATCGAAGCAATTCTCGACGAGGTCAATTCCACAGGCCGGGTAGAGGACATCGAGGCTGGCACCACCGCCATAGGCCCTTCCAGGTACCCCCAAGCGAGCTGGACGTCCCTTGGCGCTTATCTGACCCTACAACACCAGCTCAGCGACAAGCTGCGCAGCCAAGCCAGTGCCCGCTACAGCCATTTCGGAATCGACGCCAGCTTCGACACCACTTTTTACCCCTTTCCGTTCACTTCGGCCAAGCTCGACGACGGCGCCATGACGGGTGCGATGGGTTTGATCTGGTTTCCTTCCGAAAAATGGACCCTCAGCCTCAACGCAGCCACCGGCTTCCGCAGCCCCAATGTTGACGACATGGGCAAAGTCTTCGACTCGACTCCCGGCGCCGTCGTCGTGCCTAATCCCAATCTGCGCGCCGAGTACGCCTGGCACGCTGAACTGGGGCTGGCTCGGCTCTTCGGCAATCATCTCAAGCTCGACGCCTCTGCATTCTATACTTTGCTCGACAATGCGCTGGTGCGGCGTGACTATACCCTCGACGGCAAAGACAGCATCCTCTACAAGGGTGAGCTCAGCCGGGTACAGGCGATCCAGAATGCTGCATCGGCTCGCGTGTATGGCCTGCAACTGCACGTCGAGGTGAAACTGGCAGCAGGTTTTGGTTTCCACGGCAATGTCAACTTCCAGCATGGCGAGGAAGAACTCGACGATGGCTCCACCAGCCCATCACGACACGCCGCTCCGTGGTTTGGTGCCTTGCATGCCACCTACCACGCCTATGGTCTCAAACTCGACCTGAACCTCCGCTTCAGTGGGAAAAAGGATTTCGACGACTTGCCCGCCGAGGAGCGAGAAAAGGACTACCTCTACGCCATCGACTCCAATGGCAACCCGTGGTCGCCAGGTTGGTACACCCTCAATTTGCAAACACACTTCCGCGTAAACGACAACCTCGCCATCAGCGCTGGCGTCGAAAACCTGCTCGACAAGCGATACCGCCCTTACTCCTCCGGGATCGCAGCGGCAGGGCGAAATGTGGTCATGTCAGTACAGGGGAGGTTTTGAGCTCGACGCCCTGCAATTGGGCAATGTCGAAGGTCTCGTCAGTTCCATGCCGACGAGACCTTTGCATTCATGGTATAGGGATTCACGGTTCAGAATTCCTTTCACTTCGGTAGCGATTTGGAGTGCCGCAGAAGGTTGTTGAATGAAATAGCCAAGCCCGTCTCAGCAGTGAATCGAACCCGTCAAATGAATGCATGGAGGCGACTCTTTCCACCTGGTCAACCCAACCCGTGGCGGGTAATGCATCACCCTGTAATTCATGCACCGTGAATCGCTTGAGCCACGATAGCTCACCAGCGGGGCTTCTGTTCACCGGGGAGCTATTTCCGTGCTGCATGGCGAGGACGGAAATGGATATCGCGACCGCAGGAACCTGAGCATATATTTTCCAATGGGTGGAGGGGAATTTAACAGGTGGGCTTCACCCCGCGAAATATGAGCGCTCCGTGGATGTCGTGAGGGACTTTGAAAAAAAGATGCGCGTGCATATTGGCTTGACCATTCATTTCATTAGCCGGGGAATCGGATGATCCCATACTTCACGCTGCGCTCATTCCAGTTTCTTCAGTTGTCCTTCTCGATAGACGATCAAAGTGCCATTGGATTCATTCACTTGTACATCGTGCAATGCAGTCACCAACTCGGGCCGTTCTGTTTCTCGAATCTCGATATCTACTTTTTCCGAATCGGTTTTTATCTCTTCATAAACAAAAATGGCGATGTCTTGACGCACGCCACGGGGCTTGTACTCTTTTTCGAAAATTATTTGGCCTTTTTCATCCTTTACGGTGACGAGAATGGGTGATCTCGTTTTGACTATTGGGGTTGTACTCCGCATGTGAGCCGGGACATCCCTTTGCTCGAGGAACGAGGTTGGAGCGGATACATATCGAAAATCCAAGACGAGGATTTTTTCTGAAGGATCATAGAACTGGAAAGTGGCGTTACTGAAAAAAGGCACCCACACGAAAAACATCAAAGTAACAAGTGCCGCGACGACAGGCCGTTGCTTGGCATGCTCAATAACAGGCAACTTGTTGTAAACCTTGGAATCATCGACCAGCTGGAGATCAGCTGCAAATTTTGCCAGTTCATTTTCCACGCCATCCGTTTTGCTGATAAATCGAATACGTTGCAAGGGTGTACGCCTGAACAAGGTGGGTCTTCGCTTCCTGTTGAGTCTCAGTTGTTCGAAATCTTTACCAAAGCGGAAATGGCAATCTTCACAAGCCACGATGGCAACTCCCTCCACATTGTTTTCCAATTGGGCTCGTATCGACTTGGGATGAATTCCACCTACACATGGGACTGCATATACGCTGGCGTCCAGACTTGCCGGCAGTGTCGGTTCATTGAAATGACAGTGATATACTGCCATGGTTTTTTTGGAAAATGCAGACTCACCCATGGGCACCTCTGGCACAGAAGCTATTCGAATGGCATCCACATGGCAACTTCCCGCACAAATAGAACAACCTACACATTTGGAAGGGCTGAGAATTGCCTTTTTGGCACCCTTATAGGTCTGGTCCATCATCGGCAACAGGTCGAGTGCTCCGTACGGACAGTCCACTACACATTGATTGCATCCATCACAGGTGTCCAAATCCACAACCGGTTTGGGCACTTCCTTGCTGCTCCTGAATAAATAGGGAAATATACTAAGGACTATCCCCGACCCAAACATCAGAATCCAATTGTTGATCGGAGACAATAGTTTCATAAAAACAAAACCAAAGCAAAAAAACCAATCGAACGTGGTATGAACGGGGAAAATGATCTGTTGGGCGGGAGGATCGCTTTGTGCGGGAAATAGCAGGCAAATCAGAATCAGCGTGGAGAACATGTAAATCATGGCCAACTTCGGAGGCACCAATCGAGGCGCCGAAACGGGAAGCACGTGTATCCAGATAATGATCAAGGTAAAAAGTGTGAAAAATATATGGCCAAATAGCGCCACTCTAAAAAAACCTCCGATCGAAGGAAGATCGTTCAGTAAAAATGCGCCAGTGATAGAGGGGTCGAAAACGGGAACGGCCGTGAGAAACTTGGCGATCAATATCCCGATCATTTTTGCTCTTTCATCCCAAACGAGCACGTAACCCGTCACTCCGATGAGTATGACGACGAGAAAAGAGGCCACCCCACTTATCCAAGAGATTACCCTCTTGAATTTCCCCGTAATCAACATGTGCAGAAAATGAAGAAGGATGAATACCACGAGCAAGTCAGAGCTGTATCTGTGGATGGACCGCATGACCCCACCTACCCATTGGCTGGAAATCACTTCGACCGAATGATATGAATGGGCCGGATCGACATTGTAAAACAAGAAAATGTATATGCCGCTCAATGTGGCAATGGCAAACATGAAAATGGCGACATCTGCCAGGTGGTAAAGAGGGTTGTATTTGGAAGAAAAAAAGGGGCTAAAAAACCCCGCCAATTTTTTAAACAACTCGTACCAGAAGTTCATGCCATTGCTTTGATTTCCAAAGTGATTCATCCTTGGCCCATGGCCTCTTCGACGATGAAAGATTTGTAAACTACAATTGAACAAATAATGACCATCAACACGCCCGCCACCATTTCAATCAGAAAGCTCCAATCAAAATGATAAGTGCCCGTTTGAGGATCATATTGAAAACACCTGAGATAAAAACCTTCCACGATCCCCAATGCGGCTACTTCTCTTTTGGCGTTCAATGCCGCCAGTTTGACATCCCGCGGTTTTGGCCGCATGCCATACAGGTACTGCATGATGCGACCCTTTGCAGATAGCACCACCACAATATTTGGATGATCGTATTGCTTGCTTACAGGATCGAAATCATATTGGTAATCGATCGATTGAAGCAACCTCGCAATATTGGCACTATCCGACGTCACGATTTTCCATTCTTCGTCGTCCAGGTTCCATCTTTCAATAAAGGCTTTTAAATCCTCTACCGTATCGTCTTTATCGAATGAGAAAGTGATAATGGAAAAATCCTTCCCAAGCGTTCCCAGTTCCGCTACCGATGATTGCAGACCCGCCGTAATGACGGAACACGCCTTGGGGCAGCGGGTATATATAGGGCTCAAAATGACCGGACGCCCCTTGAACAAGCTGTAAAGCTCGACCCTTGCCCCATCGGCCGTGAGCACTTCGATATTGGCCACGGGTTGATTCAGGAATGCCTTTTCATTGGGCAATTCATATCCCCACCCCATGAGAGGGGCCCCTAACGAAAGGAGAAAAATGATTGTACTTCTCATTGGACACTGTCGATGCGGCAGGGATGAAGAACGCTTGCCCTCCATCCCCGCCAATTCAATTGGCTTCATTCATGGCGTTCATTCAACCATCCATGTAGCAGCCAACCACTTCCAGTTCAGTGCAAACAATATGATGAAAGTGACAAAAAAGACGCCCACCAGGGCCACTGTACCCGGGGCTTCAATGCCACTTTTGTTGTGCTGCCCTTCTGGCGCCAATGGAGAAATTTTCAATTGCATGTCCTCTGGACCATTGACCTTGGGACCGAAAAAGACCGAAACGACCACGATGAGGATCCAGATGAGGGCACCAATGAAGGCAAGTACACCACCCAGCAGCAACAAAGCCCAAAAGAAATCTACTGCAGGGTTGAACTCATAGCTGAATGGCCCCCCTGAAAAGGTAGCGTCCCAATGGCGACGAGGCATGCCAAATTGACCTAAAACGATCATCGAAATGGCCAATATGGCTATCCCGAAGAAAAATAGCCACGGCTGTATTTTGGCCAATCCAAAGCCCACGATTTTCCTTCTGAAGATCAATGGAATGAGATAATATGTGACCCCCATGAACGTAAGCGTAGTGCCAATGACTACGGTACCCTTGAAGTGTCCGACTATGGCCAAGGTATTGTGTACAATGATGTTGGTTTGTTCCATTCCATATATTACACCGGTAATGCCACCAATGAAGCCAAAACCGATGATGGCCAATACGACAGAAGAAAAAGCAGGATTGCCCCATGGAGCTTTGGTCAGCCAGTCAAAAAGACCTCGATTGTAACCCCATCTGCGTTGGGCTGATTCAATCGCCGAAGGAACGGCAAAGGCATGTATCAATGAAGCCAATACCGCCAAATACATCGCATAACTGGTGTTCCACACTTTCCAGGCCGAACTCAAAGCAGGGTCGGTCAAAATGTGGTGAGCTGCAGCAAGACAAATGAACAATATATAGAAGAAAAAGGCCATCCGCGAGACCCTTTCATTGATGGAGGTGCCTCCCACAGATAGGTTGGCTGTGAGATACCAGATCGCTATCATGGCCGTGACGTTGATCTGTTGCGAACCGTGCCCCAATCCCCACCACATCAGTTTGTATGCAGCAGGATCGTAGTGCTCGATAAGACCTGCAGACCATAGAAAGGCGGGAATGTAAGCCAGCGCCCCAGAAGATATGGATATGAATGCAATGATCGCAGCAGCCAACAAGCCGTATGTGAACAAAGGCAGACTTCCTTGCACGAGATTGTCTCTCTTGGCAATCAAGATATTTCCGAAAAATAGCAGCACACCGATGAGCGCACCTACCGCAAACAAGATGATGCCCAAATAGAACAAGGGATGGGCTTTCAACGGTACGTAGGAGGTAAGACCGACATCAGCTTTCCCTGAGAGTATGATTATATCCGTGAGGATCATGCCGACCACCATCAATATGAGAGAAAGCCACCCCAGAGGAGGAGAACACAGGCGGTTGTTGAGCACGACCGTGGAACCAAAATACAGGCCCGCAACCTCGAAAAAAATGATCCAGAAAACCAGGGCATTGATCCCGTGAAAAGTTATCAGCCGGTAATACATCTCTGTATCCAACAAATGGATCGGCTGATACCGCGTCAAAACCAGTAACAAGGCTGCGATGATGGCAACCAACAACGCAATCACAGCAAACACGGCGTTGAGCCTGATCAGGGTCTGTGCCCTCATATCGACCTTAAACCCGGTGATATCGCAAGTTCTGAACATGGCTGATGAATTTTTCCGTCACTTGACGGTTTTGATGAAAGCAATGAGTTGGTTGATCTCTTCATCTGTAAGAGGCGGGATTACCATGGGTATGTTTTCATACCCTTTGACCTTCTTTTTCTCTGGTTCCTTGATTGATTCCCGGATATATTCCTCATCCACCGTGACCGTGATGTATTGGCCATTTTCATCCCGCACTTCTTCCTGGGCGCCAAAAATTCCTTTCCAGGTAGGAGCCACCAATTTTCGCCCATCCAGAGAATGACACGCACTGCATCCCTTGAGCGCATAAAGCTGCTTCCCAGCCTCTACCATGGCTGCTACATCTTCCCCCATGCCAGCGGCAGTGCCCGCTGTATCGGGTGTTGCCGTCTTTTCTTCGACCTGGGTCAAGTTCGACGCATCATAACCATACTTCTGTAACTCATCATCGGATTCGATGACCACAATCCTGCCGATCATCTGGTGGTGACCAATGCCACAAAACTCATTGCAAACCACACGAAAATCCCCGGCCTCAGTGGGCTTGAAGCGAAGCACATAATCATATCCAGGAAAAACCATGAAATTCATGTTCGGGGGCTGAAGGCTGAACCCATGCAGCACGTCCTTGCTCGAAAGATGAATGTTATACCATTCGTTTTTGCGCAAAATGAGCACGGGCGTCCATCGCCATTGTTCCCCAAGCATGAACACATCTTCGTTGGGCTTGGGCATCACCACCGGGATGCCGTTGTCAACGCCTATCATGTGCTTCTTCGTGAACGCCTCCGTCAACTGGGCGTACTCCTGAGGATCAATCCGATAGGTAATATTCGACGGGTTTTGATTGCCGTACACGTGCCAGGCAATCATCCAGAAAAACAGGGCAATGCACAATATCAAAGCGATGAGAACCCATATTTTCTCATCTTTTGATACGCGCTTTTCATACCAACCGACAGAAGGTGAATTCAGGCTCACGGCTACAGATTTTGAGTTTGTGAATGACTATTGGGAAAGCACACTGTTTTTGAGTTCATCTGGAAAGTCAGGCACATTGCCCAACTCGATAAACCCCCACGCCAGGTAGAATACCATGAACACCACTACCCCCAAAAAGAGAAGAATGATGGGGTCGTCCAAAATCAGCTTGAAGAATGGTTCCCGCTTTTCAGGTGTCGATTCGTGTTCCATATTCCAAGGGTTTGGTTGTTTATTCAGACATTTGCGTCCGAAATGTCGATCGACCTTTTCTTTGCACACCTAACTAATTATCACAGGTATTGATGATTTTTGTCATTGCACATCTCATGGCCATTACAAGACAGCCTTCATTGAAGAACACCTCGTTTTACTCCTGAGAAACATACCGCTATGAGAAATTCTCCCAATCCCGAACTCGAGCTGGCCGAAGCGTATGTCAAATACACCGACCGCAACGTATTCCTGACGGGGAAAGCAGGCACGGGAAAAACCACATTCTTGCATCGCATCAAACGGGAAGTCTTCAAGCGCAATGTAGTCCTCGCTCCCACGGGCGTGGCTGCCATCAATGCCGGTGGGATGACCCTGCATTCGTTTTTCCAATTACCCCTGGGCCTGCATCTGCCCGGTGCGAAAAGGGAAGAAACCAGCCGTTACCGCTTGTCGCAGCGTAAGCTCTCCACCATTCGCAACCTCGACTTGCTCATCATCGACGAGGTGAGCATGGTGCGTGCCGACCTGCTCGACGCCGTGGATGAAGCCCTGCGACGCCACCGCCGCAACCAGCATCCTTTCGGCGGCGTGCAATTGCTGCTCATTGGTGATCTCCACCAACTTCCCCCCATCGTCAAAGACGACGAGTGGGAGCTGCTCTCCAGGCACTACGACACGCCCTTCTTCTTCAGCTCGAGGGCCCTGCGCGAGGCGGGCTTCGTACCCATCGAGCTCAAACACATCTACCGCCAACAAGACGAGCATTTCATCTCCTTGCTCAACAAGATCCGCCACGGCCAATTCGACGAACAGGTGCTGGAAATGCTCGACAGCCGCTACCGGCCCGACTTCACCCCCGCAGCCGACGAAGGCTACATCACCCTCACCACCCACAATGCCATCGCCGACCAAATCAACCAGGAGCGACTGGCCCAAATCAACGCCCCCTCCACCCGCTACAAGGCCAAGATCGAAGGACAATTCCCCGAATACCTCTATCCGGCCGATCCTGAACTGGAGCTCAAGCCCGGCGCCCAGGTCATGTTCATAAAAAACGACCCATCCCCCTTTGAAAAGCAGTATTTCAACGGCAAAATAGGCTACGTGACCAGGTTGGATCTTCACGGCGTGCACGTGCAATGCCCCGGTGAGGAAGGGGAGATCTTAGCGACTCCCTTACTGTGGGAAAACGTCCGCTACGAACACGACCCGGCCACCAACACCATCAAAGAAGAGGTCATCGGCTCTTTCGAGCAGATACCCTTGCGGCTGGCCTGGGCCGTGACCATTCACAAAAGCCAGGGCCTCACATTCGACCGGGTCATCATCGACGCAGCGGCTGCTTTCGCCCATGGGCAGGTGTACGTAGCGCTGAGCCGCTGCCGCACCTTCGAAGGCGTCGTGTTGCGCACCCGCATACGCCGCAACAGCCTGCGCACCGACTCCAACGTCCAATCCTTCAGCGAGGAATCGGCAAGAAAAGCCCCCACACACGACCAGCTGCGCACGGATCAGGCCAACTACCAACAAAAGGTGTTGCTGGAGCTGTTCGAGTTTCGTCGTTTGATGGGAGCCATGGAGGCCCTCAAGCGCACCTTCATCGAAAACCGCAATTCTTTCGTGGGCAATCCCTCCGCTCAGCTCACTTCCATGGCCGAGCTCGTTTCAACCGAGCTGGTGACTACAGGGATAACCTTTCGACAACAATTGACCAACTACTATTTCCGAACGCAGCTTTTACCCGAAGAAAATCCCAAGCTGCAAGAACGACTTCGCAAAGCCGGAGCCTGGTACGCCGCCAACCTCGCCGACAAGCTGTTGCCTCTGACCAGCGAGATGCGCCTGCTCTCCGACAACAGGATCGTCCTCGAAAGTGCCCGAAAGAAATTGGTTGAAATCGAATGGCAATTGTTTTTGAAAAAAATGCTTTTCGAAAGGCTGGCCTCGGAAGGGTTCTCGGTGCAGGCGATCATCCAGACGCGCATAGAGGCCGAGGTCGCATTTGAAAAGTGGAAGGTTGGCAAGCAGCTTCGGGAAAGCGAGGACCAGGTGCCCGCCGATACCCCTCATGCCGAATTGTATCGACAGCTGCTCGAATGGCGTCAGCTCACAGCCAACCGCTCCGATTCGACCCCACACAACATCCTGCCAACCGCCGTAGTCGAGCAGATAGTCAGGGTGCTACCCAATACCCTCAAACGACTACAGGGCATCACGGGATTTGGAAAAAAGCGAGCAGTCAAGTACGGGGTCGAAATCCTGCAGATCGTCAAAGCATACTGTGATAAACATGGACACAAACCGGCACCTCCAGTAGAAGGCACACGGGAAATGACCCTTCGATTGTTTCGGGAAGGCAAGAGCGTGGATGAAATCGCCAAGCTGCGCGGTTTGCAGAAAAGCACCATCGAAGGGCATCTTGCCCGCTTCATCGAAAAGGGCAAGGTCTCCGTGGAAGAACTCATGGATCAAGGAAAAGTGGCAAGCATCCAGGCTGTGATCGAGAAAAACCCCGAAGCATCGCTCTCAGAACTGAAGCAACTGCTCGGTGATGCCATCAGCTACGGTGAGATCAAAATCGTCCAGGCGCATTTGAAAAGTCTGAAGGGATGAGCATCGAGCGCACTGTAAAAAGCCGATCTGGACTGGCAAATAAAGTGTTTGCCGATGGTTGGATGACCAAGCTGGCATTTCCCTATGCAAGTACGCGGGTTGCTCCGTAGCGCAGCCTGTCTGCCGTTAGGCAGGCCTGTCTGAGGACAGACAAGCTTGTCTGCCACTAGGCAGGCTTGTCTGCCCCTAGGCAGGCTTGTCTGCCGCTCCGCCTGTCTGTCGACGGCCAGGAGTTCATCAGTTTCTCATCAGCGTCACGGCTCCTTGGAGTATTTCCGTGGTGCCGTCGAGAAATTCCACCTTGGCGAGCCAGGTGTACACACCCGAGTGCAGCTGTTCCTTGCGGAAGGTGCCGTCCCAGCCGATGTCGGGATCGAAGGGATCGAAATCGGATTCAGAATAGACCATTTCCCCCCATCGATCGAAGATTTTGAACTCGTGGATCCAGCGCACCTGATTGCCCGGGTACAGGCGGAAACGATCGTTGGTGCCGTCGCCGTTGGGTGAGAAGGCCGTGGGCGCATAGACCAGTTTGTCACGCAGGACGAAGATGGTCAGTTCATCGGAGGCGGAGCAGCCGTGGCTCTCCACCGTGACCGAGAAGGTGGTCGTTTTCAAGGGCTGCACGACGGGATCGAGGCAAAGCTGGCAAGGAAACAGCGAATCCGGTTGCCAGATCACGTTTTCGAGACTGTCGAGGGGAAGGCTGACGACGGCCAGCAGTTGCAGAGAATCGCCAAAATGGATGATGTTGTCGTCTTCGATGAGCGCCACGAGGTTGACGTCGAGGGGCCCGGGTTCCCAAATGTCGAGCACGAGGGATGATTCGCAGCCATTGATGTCGATGACCGACAGGGTGTGCTGGCCGGGTTGCAAATACTGAAAGTGCTTGTTTTCACTATAAGGGCTTCCATCGAGAGAAAAGAAATAAGGTGGCTCTCCACCCGAGACGCTTACGATGCGAATGGATCCATCGTGCTCCCCAAAGCAGCTGATGGGAGAGATACTCACCTCAGGCATGGGCACACCCGTGCTCCCCTCCACCACCACCGTATCAGAATCGCTGCAACCGTACACCAGGTCGATGACGTGCAGCACATAGGTGCCAGTGGAACTAACTTCGGGATGCAAAGCCGTGGAATCACCCGGGAACGGCCCCCCGCTGAAATCCCAGTCATAGACAATGTCGGCACCTGCGGACGAGAGTGCACCGCCGAGCTGAGCAGATGAATGTCCTTCGAAACAATTGAGCTCCGTGTCCTCGCCGGCGTCGGCCGTGGGTGGATCGACGAGGGTGATGGTCGAGGAAGTTTGGTAGGAGCAGTTTCCTTGTGTCCAGGTAAAGCTGACCTGGTGCGTACCGGGCCCCACGCTCATGGGGTCGAACATTCCCGTGTCGGCATCCATGATCCCTGGGCCAGACCATTGCCCGCTGACGGGTTGGCCGTTTGCGGTGGCTTCGAGGGTGTAAGTACCCATACCAGCTTGCAGACAAAGGGGCTCCATGGGTACGATTTGCAGATCCACAGGGGGGCAGTCGGCTGCCACACAAGTGTGGACGGTGGCTGCGTCGGGGCACACATTACTGCTCTGGGCGATCACTTCCACCGTAACGGTGTCGCCGGGTTGAAGGCCCTCCACCTGGTAAGAGGTGGCAGAGGTAAACACACCCGCTGGGCCTTGGAGGGTATTGACGAGGTACCCATTGGCGCCGGGGATGTCGTTCCAGGCAAATGTCACCGAGCCAGAGGTGGCGTTTACACAGCTGATGACAGGCGTCTCCAAGGGTGCCTCCACACTTACGATGGCAGTCCACGGCTTGGATGAACAACCATTTTCAGAGACGAGGAGGCGCAATGTGTCCAGGCCAGCCTCCGCCCATTGCAACTGATACGGGCCTGCACCCGACCCGGCGAGTAGGGAGGCTTTTCCAAAATCCCAATCGAACACGGCTGCTGGGCCGGCATTGCCGGTATAAGTCACCGAGGCTATGTCGCCGAGGCAAAGCTGGTCATCGGTCGTGAAGTTGGCCGATGGTACAGGCCATACCTCTATGGTGGTGCTCGCACTTGCTGTACATCCGTCTTCGGTGTAGGTGTAGGTGATTTGATGCGTACCGAAGCCAGCGGCGAAGGGGTCGAAGGTACCCGTACTGGCATTGGTGATGCCCGGCCCGTTCCAGGTGCCCGTACCAGTACCGCTACCACCGCTGACCGAGGCTGACAGGTCGAAGGGGGCTGCGTTGCCTAGGCAAATGGTCGGCACGGGTTGGATGGACACATCGAGTGGCGGACAGTCTTTTGCGATGCAGGAATGCATGACCGTTACGTCAGGGCAAGGGCCCCCGCTGCTCACGGTGAGGGCAAGGGTCACCGTGTCTCCTGGCAGGAGGCCACTGAACAGGTATTGCCCTGGATTGAAAATGCCTTGGGGCCCTTTGAGCACCTGGGCAGTATAACCTGCGGCGCCTGGCACGGTATCCCATGTCATGGCTACGGTGTTGGTAGTGGTGGAGCACTGGATGAGGGGAGGTTGGAGAGGAGCTGCAACCTCCACATCGGCAGAGGCCAATACCGAAGCACACCCGAAACCATCTTCTACCCATGCGCTCACCGAGTGGTTTCCCGACAACGGCCAGGAGAGCTGGTAAGGGCCAGCCCCAGTTCCACCTACTACGTTAGCCGCGCCGAAGTCCCAGTGCCAAAGCAAGTCTGGTGCATTGGAACCACTCCAGGCCACTTCGGCCGTATCCCCCTGACAGACTGTCTGCGGCACATCGATGTCGGCCTGAGGCTGTTCGATGACGAGGATGTTTTGAGTAGTTGAAAAAGTGCAATTGTCTTCGGCATATACCACCGTGACGAGGTTTTCGCCGGGCATGGCTTCGGCTGGGTCGAACGTGCCAGTGACGGTATCGACGATGCCACTGCCCGACCAGCTGTAAGTACCCGTGCCCGAGCCGCCGGTTCGGCTAACTTCTAACTCGAACGGCTGGGAAGCGGGTGTGCGGCAGATGGTATCGGCCGCTATTGCCAGCTGGACCTCAGGGCATGGGGCGGCATAGCAGGTGGTGGTGGAAAAGCTGCTGCCGCACGGCCCCGCACCCACGGCTTCTACAGTGACCTGCACGCTGTCACCTGGCTCCAAACCACTCACCTGGAGCAGGGTATCGGCCAGGGCAGTAGCGCTTTGACCGGTAAGGACGGTGTATGCGTAGCCCGCCGCACCAGGCACCTGTGGCCAAGCGAAAGTAATGGAGGAAGTGGTGGCATTGCAAACGATGGCTGGCGGAGGCAAAGGCGCCTCCACAGTGGTTTGGTGCGTGATCGTGTCCGAAGTGCAGCCGTTTTCCTCCACCACCAGGGCCACCGAATGAGTGCCCGCACTGTTCCAGCTGAGCTGATGAGGGCCGGGGCCAGCGCCAGGTGTGGCCATAGCCGTTCCGAAATCCCAATAGAAGTTGGCGCCGTTGCCGGCTGCTCCGGTATAGGTAGCGTAGGCGGTATCATCCAAACATGTTTCAGCGTCGAGCTGGAATTCGGCACTCGGCACGGGCCAGACATAGATGATGGTGTTTGCATTGAATTGGCAGGGGCCTTCGGAATACGTGACCTGGACCGTATTGGCACCCATGGTGGCCGATTGGGGATAGAACTCCCCGGTTAGGGGATGTACGGCCGGGCTTCCACCCCATACGAGCATGCCAGAGCCGCTGCCTCCGGTCACGGTGGCATTGAGCTGCACTGTGCCGGTGGAGGTGTCCAGGCAAATGGGTGCCACCGGGTCGATGTTGACACTCACCGGCGGGCAATTCTGTGCCGTACAGCTCGCAGTCAATACGAGGTTTTCGCAACTGTTCGGTGAAATCACCTCCAACTCGATGTTGACCGTGGTGAGGGGAGAAATCCCGGTGACGGTGAAGGTGGTGTCGTTGACCATGGAGCCCGTTTGACCGCTGGTGATCGTCACGGAATAGCCCGCCGCATTGGGCACGGCATTCCAGACGAAAGTCACCGAGCTGTTCGTGCTCTGACAATCGATGACAGGGGCGACCAGTGCAGGGTCGATGCTGATGAAATGAGTATCGATTTGCGAAGCACAGCCGAAGGTATCAGTCACCACGAGTGTGATCATTTTCACACCAGCCGAGGACCAGGTAACGGCATGGGGGCCTGGCCCGGTAGCGGGGTCGGCAGTGCCGCCGTCGAAGTCCCAGGTGTAAACCATGGTGGTGTCCCCCCCATCGGCCTCGATAGACAATGGGACGGCCTGGCAACCCGTGGTATCAGCCAGAATACTGGCGAGCGGCAGAGGCCGCACCGCCACTGTCACGCTGTCCACGTCGGTGCAGGAGCCGTGGGTGGCAAGGATGTAATACACCGTCGTATCGGAGGGAGCCACCACGGTCGAGGAAAGTTCATTGGTCGTATCAGGCGGGTAGGCCGTATGGAATGTAATGAGTGCACCCGTGCTGTCGAGATCGACGATGTCGAGGGTGTCGAGGTCAATCGAATCGCCCAGGCAGATCACTGGTGCGCTGTTCACCTGCAAATTCGGCTCGTCGAATTGGGCATCGATTTCAATTGTATCGGTATCGGTGCAGGGAGGATCGACAGCGTTGTTGAACACTGTCAACACGTAGGTCCCCGCCACGCTGACTTCGATGGTATCGGCCGTCGATGTGAAGCCTGCGGGTCCCGACCATTCATAGGAGGCATTGGCTGGCAGCGATGCCGTTGCATAGAGCATCGAGCTGGGGTTGGTGCAGCTGAGCATGGGCGGGTCTTCAGGGGAAATGGTTGCTTCGATGGGAACCTCGATGAGCGTAACCTGCACCGTGCTGTCGCAGCCCTGGTAGCTCTGCCATGTGACCAGGTGAGGCCCGGGGCCACACAATTGCTCATTTGCCATCGTGACACATTCACTGTTACAGACTGTGACGGTATCGTAGGAGATGGGAATGACGATGGGTATGAGGTTGACTTGTACCATACTATCGCAACCCAACCAACTCTGGAGTGTCACGACTCCGCTTTCGCAAATTTGCTGGCCGGCAAATTCGATACAGGTCCCTGGGCAAACGAGGGTGTCAAATACGGAAGGTGCAATGGGTGGGCCGATGATGACGGAGGTGCAATCATCGCTGAAATCGCCGCAAAAAGGTGCCGTTGTGCTTTCGAGCATGGCCTTGGCCGTGGGGTAGTCGAGGCCTATGAGGGAAGGCACCTGGGCGGCCTGGATGGTCAGGTAGGAAAGCCCGCAGACCTGATAACTGCCAGGTGGTAAGGAGCTCAAGTCGGCGTCTGGTTGAATGGCAAAGATGATGTCATTCTGGACAAGTGCATAGGCGTAGCTGTACTCGGCGGGGTCTGGTGGTGGGTTGCCACCATAAGAAGGCGGCAGGTCTAACACCAAGTCGGGATCGCCCACACAACCGGTGGCGGTGGGCACGCCGAGGGTGCCGCCATCGGCCTCGCAAACCGTGCACAGGATGGTACCACACGCGAAGGTGAGGGTGAAGTTGTCGAGGAAACCGATGTCGTTGGCGCAGATGTCGTTGATGGTGAGCGTCCAGGTGCCGTTGGCGGGCTGTCCGGGGATGTTGAAATCGTTCAGGTCGCAATTGGGTGCTTGGGGCGCATTGGTTACAGGATCGAACACGCCACCACAGGGCAGGGTCCAGTTGCCCGTCAGGCAGCAGGTGCCACTGTAGCAGGGCGCCGAATTACAGATGTATTCGGTGTTGTTGGTGAGGGGGTTGAAATTGCCCGGCACGATGCAGATGTCCACGTTGTCGTTCTGGTTGCCACATCCGCCGTAGTCGTTGTCCACGTCGGCCATGATGAGGTAAGTGGTGCCAGCGGGGGAAGTAAGGCTGACGGAGAGGTCGCCCACCCAGGTATGTGTGATCTGGATGCACACGCTGGTGAGGGGGCAAGCTCCCAGGTCGTTGGGGCCATTGACGGTCACGTCGAGGGTTCCTTGGAAAGTACCGTTGTCCTCGATGGGAACGGGACAGTTGCCCGTGGTGGCACAATCGCAGGGTTGTGCCTGGAGCCAGACGCTAAATAGGAGAAAAAAGAGTGGGGCGAGTAATTTGCCAGCCATTTCGGGACAATACGTTGATGTTTGAATTTCCTGCTTTCGTCGTCCAAAGCTCTACATCCTGCCTCTACCGTTGGCCATGGATACCGTTGCTTTCGTGGCTATCGAGGGCAGGATGGGTCCGGCTTAGCACGTTTCCAACAAAATCAATCTTTGAATTCGGACATGTGAGAACCGATGGAGGGGGTAAATGTGGTCGAATGTATCCGAACGCTTGACCTGATAAGGTTTCGGGTGAATGGATCGTTCCCAATGTTCTCCGAAAACAGTGCCAAAGGTGGTGCCTTTTCGACAGTTGGCAATGGGCAATAGGGCTTTGTTTCGAGCACCCCAGAGGTCGGCCCTTCCGTCCACCGACGGCCAGCCTGCTCACTTTCGACGAGACAGACACGAACGCAGGAGCCGACCTGAAGTCAGCTCCCGGGTTCAATCCAAAACTTCACATTATTCATTTACCCGGTGTTCCAAAAGAACCGGTATGTAGGCCACACTCGGTTTTGAAATGAATCGACCAGCGGCCACTGCGTCCGCTGCCCGGGCTGGTACAATGGATACATCCCACAGACCCGTACCCAAGCGCTTGGAGGGGATGCACAGGCAAATCGTGTTGGGCACGGAAAGCCTCGTATTGTTCCTGCGTCCAGTCAATGAACGGGCTCAGTTTCAGCAGGCCTTCCAGGTTGGGGTCTTGCGACAAGACAGGCAGCTGTTTGCGAAATCGATTCTGAAAACCCATCACCCCTGTAATCCAAACCCGTGCTTGCTGCTTGTAGGGTTCCAGCGGCGCTACCTTGTTGAGGTAACAGCACACGTTCGGGCTGCTTTGCCACATGCGCGTGGCCTCACACAAAGGCTTCAGATCGGGCGAGGGGCCTACCTCCACCACGTGGAGACCAAAGGCAGCCACGAGCTGCTCCTTGTAGGCCAGGGTCTGCTCGAAGTGAAAGCCCGTGTCGATGAAATGCACCGGATGGCCAGGCGATAGCTCCGAGACGAACCACAGCAGGAGCGCCGAGTGGATACCAAAGGAGGTAGTGACCAGGATTTGCTCAGGTGGAAAATTGTCGAAGGCCCATTCCAATCGTTTGCGGGCGTCGAGTGAGCGAAGTTCGGTTTCGAGCTCTCGAAGGGAGTCAGTGACGAATTCCATTTCGTTGGATTTTGAAAATCCGCCCTTCTGCCTTTCTCAGCGAAAAAGTTGGACGGGGCCAAGCCCCATCCAACCGAGTATCCAAAATGAAGTACAAATAACCATGTCAGTTCTTCACGAAGGTCCGGGTGAACAACTGCCCATCCACATCGAGCACGGCGTTGTACATGCCGGGGGCAGCCGACAAAGGCATGCTCAATGAGACGACGTTGTTGCCGGGCTCCAGTTCGAGGGATCTTGCGAGGATCGAGCGCCCCAACTGGTCAGTGATGAGCAAGTTGGCTTGCTTGCGGGCCGGCACTTCGATGCGCAAGGAAAATTGATGACTGACCGGGTTGGGGTACAGGGCGAAGCGCTCGTCGATGGGGCGTTGCTGTCGCACGGGGGTCAGGGTCTGTGCAATGAAGATGTCGTCCTGGATGATGGTGATGGGCGTATTGCGTCGAATCACATCGGCCAGTCTCGTTTGTTTGATCCAGCTCTTTTCTTCGGGTGTCAACCAGGGATCGTTTTCGTAGTAGAATCGATCGCCGTCGCGCAGGGCCATGAATTGTTGTTTGATGATGGTCATGGCCGTCGGGCCGAACAGGGCGTCGTGCATGTGGTCTTCGGCGAGCATGCCTACCCAGGGGTCCACCTTGTCCACACTGCCATAGAGGAATTGCATGGTCTGCGCCATCAGCGGATCAGAGGTAATCTGGTTGAAGCTGGTCACCGCAGGCAGGCCGAAAGCCTGGCGCACCGTATTGTAATCAGGCAGGCCGCGATCCCGGCCTCGTTGGATGTTGAGCGCCACAAGGTCTCGGCCTCCAGCCCCCGGCGGGCCAAAGAGGAAATTGCGCAGGTCGTCCACCACTTTGCAGTCGAAATCCTGCTCCACCACCGTAGCCATGCCGATCAGGTAAGGTTCGATGCCCCCCACACTCGTGGTGGCCGAGGGGTTGAAGAAGGCATCCCGCAGCAAGATGTCACCTTGGGGGATGTAGTTGCCGTCGTTGTCCATGCGCACCAGCAGGCTGTTGATGGTAGTATGCCCATAGCGGTAGGCGGCGGTGTTGAAGACGTTCATGATGCCGGGGTTGATCAGGTAGTTATATCCATTGTAAGCAGGTATGTCCATGCCGAGGGCAGGCAACCATTCCTCGTACACGATGGCCTGAATTTCACCACCGACCAGTTTGCGGGCGTGTTGGTAGAGCTGTTCGTCGGTCCACGTGGGATGCTGCAGGGCCAGCTCGTCGCAGAGTCTGTTGTGTTCCCGCACGAAAAGGGTGTGCATGGCCAGCAGAAAGGGGTTTTCGTTGGCACGTACGTCGCCCGCCACGAAGTATTTGGCGTGGGGAAGCGGCATGGCCATCTCGGGTGCCGCCGGATCCACGGGGCTGGCGTACTCACCCGTGAAAGTGTTGAACGGCAGCAGGTTTCCTGCCGAGGTTTTCAGCTTGCCTCCCTGGAAAGTTCGCAGCCAGGTAGCCCGGTAGGGATCGGAACCGTAAACCGCCGAGCCATCGATGAAGGCCGTGATGCCATTGAGGTAGCGCCGGGGATTGCCGGGGCCGGTACCAGAAGCCGGGTCGTAATCGGAGCGGTTCATGGGGATGACCACCGTTCCGGTACCCTGCGGGTCGAAGTACATGTCGAATGCTGGAACTGGAATGTCGAAGTGCTCCGATGGATGATCAGGCGAGAGCGTGATGTCGTGGTCGATGAACTGCCCCCAAACCCACGCATAGGCACTGAGGGTGCGCACGTCATTGGCCAGCGTGGTCTGGGTGAACAGTTGGTTGCTGATCACACGGGGGTTGGGCCTGTCGGGTCCTGCCGGTGCCGACACCCCGTCGCTGAACGCAGTGGTACCCATCAGTACGGGTGTGTTCGCCGCACCATAGGAAGGATTCACCAAGTTGTTGCCGTAGCCGTCGATGGTGCGGTATTCCTGGGCCTCGAGAACAACCACCCCAATGGCCAGGGTCGTGGTCACGAAAAGTCGAAGTAAATTCATGGGCGTACAATTTTTGGTTTTGAAATGCCGGCTACTCTTTCTCGCCGGTTGGATTCCTCTTTAGGGTGCGTGCTGTGGCTGATCTGCCCCTTTTGCAGTTTTAAGACTCTTTTGTCTTTTTGATGCTCAAAAAAAATCGTTTTGGGATGGCAATTCGATTGGAGGGGGTCCCCTTCAGGGTTTGATGCGCAGGCGTTCTTCAGACACCTTGGCGCCCAATTCGGCAAGGGTAGTCACTGAAAATTCCTTGCGCAGGGCCTCTTTGGTATCCTTCCAGAAGTCGTGAACGGGGCAAGGCGCAAAGGCTCCACAGCCGGGTAACCCGAGCAGGCAGGTGTCGAAGAAGTCGGGCCCTTCCAACACCAGCACGATGTCCGCCAGCCTGATGTCCTTTGGAGGCTTTGCCAGCCGGATGCCCCCGCTTGGACCCCGAGAGGATTCGAGCATTCCGGCCTGGGTGAGCTGCTGAAAAATTTTGGTGAGGAAATGGAACGAGATGTCCAGCTCAGTGGAGATCTGCCCAATGCTCACATAGTCTTGCTCGCCTCCATGGCTGACCAGGTAAGCGAGCGCACGCAGCGCATACACCGACTGCTTGGAAAGTACTTTCACTTTGGAACTCCTATTTAAGACTTTCGAGTCCCAAAAAACGTGCTTTTTTTTCAATCAGTCAAAGGGAATCCGCTGAGAGAGGATTTTTTTTTTTGAAAAGAGGTGACGGGCGTGACGAACGTGACGAACGTGACGAACGTGACGGGCGTGACAAACGTGACAAACGTGACAAACGGGACGGGCGGGACGAACGGGACGAGCGGGACGGGCGTGACAAACGTGACAAACGTGACGAACGTGACGAGCGGGACGAACGTGACGAACGTGAGGAGCGGTACGGGCGTGACGAACGTGATGGGCGTGGCGGTTCCCGTGGATGGAATTCAGGAGCTGACTGGAAGTCAGCGTCTGAATTTGCGGCTGGGTCGCTGCAGGGAAGTGGCTGGCCGTACCCCGTAGCGGAAGCTTTCTGCGGCAACCGACGACATCCTGCCTCAGGGGGCCCAAGGAAATTTCCACCCGATGACTTCTTACAGTAGTGTCGCTACTCGCTTGCCCGAATCCTTACCCCTTGCGTTCATCCGCAGCTCCTACGCTGGGCACCGCCTCACTGGCCGTTGAGGCTCCAGTCGTATTCGAGGTAGCTGATGCGAGCGTCGGGTTTGATCTTGACGGAAGCGTAACGGTTGAGGAAGCCGATGAGGTCGCCGAAGTCCTCGGCGTACCATTCGAAGATTTTACTGAGCTGGGCGCTGTTAGGGGTGATTTTGTTGTAAGTGGGGTTGTTGATGAAGGCCTTTGCCTGCTTTTCGAAGTTGGCTTCCAGGTTTTGGGCTGTCCAGGCCTGGTTGAGCAAGGGCGGGCAGGAACGAGCGGCGCAGTTGACGGCGAAGTGGATGCGCGGCTCTTTGTAACGAGGTCGGAGGATGCCGTTTTCGATTTCGTCGAGTGAGTAAGATTTGTCGCCGATGCGGATCCAGCTGACCTTCCAAGGCTGGCCGTTGTGAATTTTGGTGATGCTACTGACGGGATAGTGGTCGAGGATGAGCTTGACGGTAAAGGCATTGTAGGCGTTGATCCAGAAGGCCATGGTTTCGGCTCGGCTCCAGCTGGGCTGAGGCGGATTGCTCGAGAGCAGTTGGAGGTATTGCTCCAGGCGGGATTGTTCCTTTTTGAGTCCACGGTAGTTCACCCAGCCTTTGGCATCGACGAACTTGCGGAGCAGTTCGTCCCAGATGGCATGCGAGGGCGGGGCGGGTGCGGCTGGCGGAGCGGCTTCGGTTGAGGGAGCTGGTGCTGGCTGGGTTGCAGGTTCGGGTTTGTCAGCAGGTGCCTGGCTTTGAGCGGGATTGGTTTTTGGTGCCGATGCTTGGGGTGTAGAGGGGGCTGGTTGTGGCTGTGCCTTCGACTGGGTGTGGGCAGGTTTTTCAGCGGAGGAAAGGCCTGTTTTCGAGGCCGCAGCTTGTGTGGAAGTGGTGCGGCGGGTGTCGGGTTTGGGTTGGGCGGATGCCGGATCGATGGTGTCATTGGGGCTCGGAGTGTCGGGTTCGCGCTGGGTCGCGCTGGTATCGGGTTGGTACGCCGGGGCCGGTTGGTCAGTTGGGGAGCTCGAGTGGGGCTCGTTGGTGCATGCGGGGGAGGTCAGGCAGAGGGTGCAAACGAGCAAGAGGTACATTTTCATGATGGCTGATTTGAATGAGAGACAAAGGTATTGCTCTTCGATTTTAGGATACAGGTGTGTGAACGCAGGGGCTGCGAGTGGGGTTGCCTGCCAACCCCTTTGCTGGTATCCCAGCCGACAATTCCCCTACCCTACCCCGGTCATTGTTGTGTTTCTTTGTGTCGGCAAAGGCGGGCTCTACCCGCGTCCCACCTACGAAGTTCCGAAATGCGATATGTCTGTTGAAGTAAACCATCTCACCAAGCAGTACGGCCAACAAAAAGCCGTGGACGACATCAGCTTCCGCGCCGAAAAGGGGGAAGTGCTGGGTTTCTTGGGTCCCAACGGTGCTGGCAAGAGCACCACCATGAAAATCCTGACCTGCTATATCCCCCAGACATCGGGCAAGGCCAGCGTCTGCGGTTACGACGTGGAAAGCGAATCGCTCGAGGTGCGGCGCCGCATTGGCTACTTGCCAGAAAACAACCCCCTGTACCGCGACTTCTACGTGCGCGAGTACCTCGAATTCATCGCCCGGCTGCATGGCGTGCACAACGCCAGCTCCCGCATTCGGGAAATGATCGACCTGACCGGTTTGGGACCCGAGCAGCACAAGCACATTGGGCAGCTCTCCAAAGGTTACCGGCAGCGCGTAGGCCTGGCCCAAGCCATGCTCCACGATCCCGACGTGCTGATCCTCGACGAGCCCACCAGCGGCCTCGACCCCAACCAGCTCGTCGAAATAAGGCAGCTCATCCGCACCCTCGGACAGGAAAAGACCGTCATTTTTTCCACCCACATCATGCAGGAGGTGCAGGCCCTGTGTACGCGCGTGCTCATCATCAACAAGGGCCGCATCGTGGCCGACGACCCCATCGAGCAGCTCACATCCCGCGTGGTTGGCGAGTTGGTGCTCACCGTCGAATTCGACAAGGCCATCCAAAAAAAGCAACTCGAGCGCCTAAAGCACGTGCGCCGCGTCGAACATTTGGGTGACTCACGTTGGCAACTATTTACCGACGCCGACCACGACGTGCGGCCCGAGGTGTTTCGCTTCGCCGTAGCCCACGACCTGGTGCTGCTCGAAATGCACCGCGAACGCCTCAGCATGGAGGGCATTTTCCAACAACTCACCCGACAAGCTTGAACGAACCTTCCCCGAATCGGCACCCTATGTTTCGACTCATTCTTTCTTTTTGCATCACCGCTTTGGCACTGGCATCGGTAGAGGCCCAGCGGCTCGACAAGAACCACGCTTTCCGCGATGGGCTCTATCTGCGTTTCGAGAGCTTCCAGGCCGACAGCCCGGACATTTCCTGGGATGAAGTGCATGCCGTGGTGCTGACAAACCCGCTGACGGCCATCACCTCCCTGGACAGCCTGCGCTGGCGACACAACGGCCAACCCATCTCCATCGACAGCGTGTGGGGCTTCAGTATCGACGGCCTGCCCTCGGTGCGCATCCCCCCCGACCAGATCAACAAACAGCTGCCTGCCTTCGCTGCACTCAAAGTGCGGGGCAAAATCTGCTACTTCACCTACCCCGACTACCGCTGGCGCGAAATTGCCGTGGCTGCATACAACCCCGTGACCGGTCGGCCTTTTCGCACCGGCAAGGTGCGGAGGGAAAAGGAAGTACTCGTGGAGCGCATGCTACACTTCGAAACGGGCGAGATTGCCGATTTTACCGTGGAAAATTTCCTGCAGTGGATCCAGGACGACCCCATGTTGTACAAGACCCTGGCCGAGCTACCGCCCGCCGAACAACGCGAGAAGCTCTACAAGAGCCTGCTCATTTATGACGACCGCCACCCTACACACGTAGGCCGCCGCTGAGGCCTGCCTGTAGCTCGTCGTTCCTGACAAACCTCGCCCCTTTACCAGCCCCATTTCCAAACAAAAATGAATCTTTGCAGCCGTCCGTTTGGAGGCGTTTTCTGCAAGCACAGCCCATGCTGACCATTTTCCGAAAAGAAATCAATGCTTTTTTCAGCTCCCTGATAGGCTACATCGTGGTGGGGGTCTTCCTCACCATCATGGGCCTGATCATGTTCATTTTTCCCGACACCAGCCTGTTGAACTACAACTACGCCACGCTCGACCAGCTTTTCGACATCGCCCCCATGGTGTTCATGTTCCTCATTCCAGCCGTGACGATGCGCTCCTTCGCGGAAGAACACCAGACTGGCACCATCGAGCTGCTGGCCACGCGCCCCTTGACCGATCTGCAAATCGTGTTGGGCAAGTTTCTGGCTGCCTGGGTGCTGGTGTTGTTTGCCCTGCTGCCGACGCTGTGCTATTACTACACCGTGTACCAGCTCGGCAGCCCGCCCGGCAACATCGACAGCGGCGCCATTGCAGGCTCTTACATCGGGCTGGCCTTGTTGGCGGCGGGCTTTTGCTCCATAGGCGTGTTTGCCTCGTCGCTGACCAACAACCAGATCGCCAGTTTCGTCCTTGCCACTTTCCTTTGCTTCACTTTTCACTGGGGGTTTTTCTTCATCAGCAAACTCCCGCTGTTCTATGGAAAGGTGGACGACATCGTGCAAATGATCGGTATCGACTACCATTATATGTCCATCAGCCGCGGCGTGATCGACACCCGCGACATCATCTACTTCTTGTCGCTCGTAGCCGTTTTCGTGGCGGGCACCGTCACGTCGCTCGAGCGGCGCAAGTGGTAACCCTGCGCACCATTTTTGCCAAACCATTTCACACGAAAAGAGAAGAGCCTTGTCCAACCGTCGCAAACATTCGCTGATCAAACTCGGGATGATCCTCGGCATAGCCGTGATGTTCAACATCCTGGGCAATGCCTTTTTTGCGCACATCGACCTGACCGAGGACAAGCGTTTTTCACTCACCGAACCCACCATCGAGATGCTGCGAAGCCTCGACGACGTGGTGTACATCGAGGTGTTGCTGGAAGGGGAATTCCCGGCTGGTTTCAAGCGGCTGCAGCGCTCGGTGCGCGAGCTGCTCGACCAGTTCAGGTCCTACTCGCCCTATATCGAATACACCTTCAAAGATCCCAACCGCGGCACGGTCGAAGAAGTCAACCAGCGCCGCGAGGAGCTTGCCAAGGACGGCATCGTCCCCACCAACTTGCGCATACGAGAAACCGAAGGCACGGCGGAAAAACTCATCTATCCCTACGCCAAGGTGACTTTCGCCGGTCGTACCGCCGTGGTGGACCTGCTCGACGAACAAGCTCGTGGCAACACGCCCGACGAACAGCTCAACACTTCCATCAGCCAACTGGAATACAACTTCGCCAATGCCTTGCAGAAGGTGATCCAGGGATTCAAGGCCATCGTAGCCTTTACAGTCGGCCATGGCGAACTCAACGAACTGGAGCGTAAAGACCTGGTCAGAAGCCTGCGGTATTACTACGACGTGGGCACCTTCAACCTCGACTCGGCCTATCAGATACCCCAAAGCATCGAGGTGCTCATCGTGGCCAAACCCCGCCTGCCCTTCAGCGACCGCGACAAGTTCCTCATCGATCAGTACGTGATGAACGGGGGAAAGGTCATCTGGCTCATCGATCGGCTCAACGTCGAGCTCGACAGCCTGCGCAACACCGGCTCTTACGTACCCATGGACTATCCGCTCGACCTGGACGACATCCTGTTCCGCTACGGCGTGCGCATCAACCCCGACCTGGTGCTCGACCTGCGCTGCACCCGCATACCCATGGTCATCGATGCCCGCGGCACCCAGGAACTCTTCAAGTGGTACTACCACGTCATCAGCATACCCCAAACAGACCACCCCATCGTCAAAAATCTCGACGGCATCGAGTTGTTTTTCCCCAGCTCCATCGACACGGTGAAGACCAAAACCCCCGTGCGCAAGACCATCCTTTTGACCAGCAGTGAAAACAGCCGCATTCAGCCCAACATCACCCGGCTCAATTTCGAAATCCTTCGCTACGAGCCCGACCCGGAAAAGTTCAACAAACAGCACATTCCCCTGGCCGTGCTATTGGAGGGGGAGTTTCCCTCCCTTTTTGAAAACCGGCTGACGGAAGCTTTCGAGGCCACCCTCGAGCAGATTGGCGTACCTTTTCGTGCCAGCTCCGTGCCCACGCGCATGATGGTGGTGTCCGACGGTGACGTGGCGCGCAACCTCATCGTAAATCCCCAAACTGGCCAAGTGATGCCCTTGGGATACAACCGTTTCGAACGATACCAGTTTGCCAATAAGGATTTTCTGCTCAACGCCGTGGAGTACCTGCGCGACGACCGCGGCATCATCGAGGCACGTGGCAAGGAGGTCAAACTCCGCCTGCTCAACACCAGCCGGGCCCGCAGCGAAGCCACTTTTTGGCAGCTGTTCAACATTGGTCTGCCGCTGGTACTGCTGATGCTCTTCGGCCTCATCTGGAACTGGGTACGGCGCAGGAAATACGGCCGACCCTGACAAAAGAGGCAGCCGCCTTGCGCAGTGCATCGACGCATTACAACCTAATACGCAACCTGAACGAAATCATGAGACAATACCGCCTGCTCATCGTACTGTTCGCCGTGCTGGCCATCGCTACTGGCTGGTACTTGCTGTCGGAACGAAACGCCCACGCAAGCAACCTCGGTTGGGACCGTCAATTTGCCGTGGAAGACGAAGACGAGATCTACAAAATCTTCATCGCCCGGCGCGACAGCATCACCACCGTCCTCGAGCGCAAAGGCGACCATTGGATCGTCAATGGCCGCTACAAAGCTCGCCCCAACGCCATGCACAACATCCTCGAAGCCATTACGCTGGTGGAACTCAAGTACGTCCCGCCTCGTGCCGCACTCGACAACATCGTCAGGGAAATGGCTGCCCGCGGCATCAAGGTGGAGATCTACAACAAAGCCGGCAAGAAAATCAAATCCTATTACGTCGGTGGTGTGACGGCCGATGCCCGCGGCACCTACATGCTCATGGAGGGTAGTGAACAACCCATGGTGGTGGGTCTGCCCAACCTGGATGGCCAGATCCGCACCCGGTACGACATGGTCGGCGACGACTGGCGCGACCGCACCGTGTTCGACTACGACCCCGACGACATCCAGGCGGTGAGCATCGAATACCCCCTCCACCGCAAACACTCCTTCCGCCTGCAACGCAAAGGCTCCTCCTTCGAAGTCAAACCCTTCTATCCCGACCAAATACCCGTGGACCAACCCGTGGACAAGGCCAGCTGCGAAGCCTTCCTTTACAATTTCCAGGACCTCATCGCCGAAAATTTCGACAACAAAAACCCACGCCGCGACTCCATCGTCCAAAATCGCATTCCCTTCGCCATCGTCAGCGTCACCGACCGACAGGGCAATACCTTCAGCGCAAGCTTCATCCCCTTCTGGCGCGCCAATGCCGCCACAGGAGGTCGAACCGCCGACGAGGTGGAGCGCTATTTCCTCGATACCAGCACGGGCGACTTCATGGTCGTCCAGCACGGCGTTTTCAAGAAAATTTTCTGGTCTTACGAGGCATTTTTTGAAAAACCGCCATCCCAGGTGAAGGGGTGATGGAACTGATTCGATACATGGCCATGCGCTTTCCATTCGTACTGTGTCTGTGCGCACTCTTGTGGGCCATGTACCCACCTGGCCCGCCGTGGGGGTTTTTCGGACACAAAAAAATCAACGAGCATGCGGTGTATAGCCTGCCCCCGCAGATGCTCGTCTTTTTCAAACCACACCGCGACTACCTCATCGAGCACGCCATCGACCCCGATATGCGCCGCTACGCCAGTGACTTCGAAGGCCCCCGGCACTACATCGACCTGGATCGCTATGGACAACCTCCCTTCCCCACCCTGCCCCGCAACTGGACTGATGCCCTGCTCTGCCACGCCGGTTTTTTCGGGTTACTCCCCAGCGGTGATACGCTACCCCTATTCGACAGCCCCATCGTGAATGCCTGGCTCGACAGCAACTCCTCCATCGCCTTGAGCCCTGCGTTTGCCGACTCAACCGCCACCATCGGCTATCCTTCCATGCGGCAATTTTTCAAAGAAAAGCTGCTGCCCCAGTACTACGAATCCGTCTGGATCATCGACCCCGACGACCTGCGCCAACTCGTCGGGCTGCCCCTGTCACGTTTGCAGGCAGCCTGGGCCATCGACACCTTTACCCAACACGGCGTGGTGCCCTATCACCTGGAGCGACAAACGGCCATGCTGACGAGCGCCTTTCGCCAGGGCGATCCGGAGCGCATCCTGCGTTTGGCCGCCGATCTCGGCCACTATTTGGCCGACGCCCACGTGCCCCTTCACACCACCGCCAACTACAATGGCCAGCTCACCAACCAGCTCGGCATCCATGCTTTTTGGGAAAGCCGCTTGCCAGAACTCTACGCCGATGAGACCTACGACCTTTGGGTGGGCAAGGCCACCTACATAGAAGACAAAACGGCTTTTTTCTGGAACATCGTCACCGAGAGTTACGCCCTTGTCGATAGTGTCTTGTCCGTCGAGGAAAGCCTTTCGGAACAATGGCCCCCCGACCGGCGCTTTTGTGTCGAGTGGCGCAACGGCGTGCAGGTGAGCCAGTTTTGCGAGGCTTACTCCCGCGCCTACCACGAGCGCCTCGGTGGCATGGTGGAACAACGCATGAGGCAAGCCATCCTCGCCGTCAGCAGCATTTGGTTCACGGCCTGGATCGATGCCGGCCGCCCCGATCTCAGCAGCCTCCCCGGCGCCTTGCCCCCCTTGCTCCCACCTCCCTCCGACACCCTCCCCGCCGTGCATAGAGCAGACAAGGTCAGACCCCACGAAAATTGATCCCCACCTCCCCCGACCCGCCTGCCTGCCGACAGGCAGGCAGACAGACAGGCAGGCAGGCGGACAGGCAGGCTCCATAATCCTCATAAATCCTCCCTAACCAAAAACTTAACCTGTACAAGCTCCCCGATGCACTAACTTTACCCCTCTTTCCCATACGTTTCACCAAAGTCCCAACCATGAAAAGAACTGTTTACACCCTTTTGTTAGGCCTTGCAGCCAGCTTGTCGCTCCTGGCCCAAACCACCCACACCATCACGCTCAGCGGGCTGTCATTCACGCCCCAGCACCTCACCATCCAGGCCGGCGATACCGTCGTGTGGCAGAACATGGGAGGATTTCACAACGTAAACGGCGACCAGGCGACTTATCCAGCCAATCCCGAGAGTTTTGGCAGTGGTCCAGCGGCCAATGCTCCCTGGACTTACAGCCACGTGTTCAATACGCCCGGCCAGTATGACTACCGCTGCGACGTCCATTTTGGCAGCGGCATGACAGGCACACTCACCGTGCAAGCCGGCAATTCCAACTCCGACGTGGTCATCTCCGAAATCATGTACAACAACCCCGGCACCGACGACTACGAGTTTGTCGAACTCCACAACAAAGGAACCAGCCCCATCGACATGACGGGATGGAGTTTCAGCCAGGGCATCACATACACCTTTGGCAATTACACCCTCCAGCCGGGCGGCTTCGTAGTGATAGCCATCGACTCGGCGCTGTTCGAGAGCACTTTTGGCGTACCAGCCTTTCAGTTTCTCGGCGCCCTCAACAATGGCGGGGAAACCATCACCCTCGTGGACGCCTCGGGCAACGTCATCGACAGCGTGGCCTACGACGACGAAGCTCCCTGGCCTACCACGCCCGACGGCTTCGGCCCCTCGCTCGTGTTGTGCGATTATGACGCCGACAACAACGACCCCGCCAACTGGGCGCCAGCTATCACGCCTACCGGCGTACAGCTCAGCGGCATCGAAGTGCTCGCCAACCCCGGCGCCGACTCCCAGTGCAGTACCGGCCCGCTGATCACCTTCGTCGGCAGTGAATGGACGCTCTCCGAAGCCGACGGAAGTATGCTGCTCACCATCGCCCTCAGCAATGGCAACGGCATGCCCACCGAAGTAAGCCTCGAAATAAACCCAGCCTCCACAGCCACCCCCGGTGAGGACTTCGAATTCATACCTCCTGCCACGGTGGCTTTCAACCCCTCCAATACCAATGACACCGTGGTTTTCATCATTCCCATCATCGACGATACGCTCCAGGAACCACTCGAAAGCATCGTGGTGGATCTGGTGAATCCCACCAACAACGCCACCATTGCCCCCACCGGCACCTACACCATCTACATCGTAGACAATGACACGCCATCCAGTGGCGCCCTGCTCATCAGTGGCATTTTCGACACCCAACCCTCCGGCGCCGGCGTCAAGGGATGGGAACTCAAGGCCATCAAAGACATTCCCGACTTGAGCATCTACGGGGTGGGCAGCGCCAACAACGGCGGAGGCTCCGACGGGATCGAGGCCGTCTTGCCGCCCATCCCGCTCGACTCTGGGCAGTGTTTTTACGTGGCCAACAATGGCGACCTGTTCATGGAATTCTTCGGATTTCCCGCCGATCTCGTCACCGGTGCCGCTGAAATCAACGGCGACGACGCCGTGGAGCTTTTCGAAAACAACGTAGTAGTGGACGTCTTTGGCGAAATCGACATGGATGGCACCGGCACGCCCTGGGAATACACCGACGGCTGGGCCTATCGCAAGAGTGGCACTGGCCCTGACGGTGACGTCTTCGTACTCGACCACTGGACGTTCAGCGGCGTGGATGCTCTCGATGGCGTGCCCAACAACGCCAGTGCGCCCCTGCCTTTCCCCACTTGCTCCTACTCCCCGCAATTGCCAGACAAGGTGGTGGCCAACGACGACAACGCCAGCACCGACCAAGACCAATCCGTAACCATCGACGTGCTGGCCAATGACGTGTTACCCAATCCGGTCGACACCTTGTTCGTCCTCGATCAACCTGCCAACGGCACGGCCACGCCCAACGGCATACTGAGTATCACCTACACGCCTTCACCGGCATTCTGCGGCGGCACCGACGTGTTCAGCTATGTGGTTTGTGACGCCGTCGGCTGCGACACGGCCAGCGTCAATGTGGAAGTCGTCTGCCCGCCACAATATCCGGCTTACGACATAGCCACCGTAACTACGGTGGATGCCAACGGCTTGCCCGACTCGCTGGGCGTGAGCTGCCAACTCCAGGGCATCGTTTACGGCGTGGACTTGCAGGGGAATGACAACATCCAGTTTTTCTTTGCCGATGCCACTGGCGGCATCAGTCTTTTTAGCAACAACAACTTCGGATACACGGTCACCGAAGGAGACGAGATCATCGTCCAGGGTACCATTTCCCAGTTCAACTGCCTCACGCAGATTACACCCGACACCCTCTGGGTGGTATCTACCGGCAACGCCCTCAAAGACCCGCTGGTCACGACCGTCCTGGATGAAAGCACCGAGTCGGAGCTCATTCGAATCAACGACCTGACCCTCGTGGACCCTGGTCAGTGGACGGGCATGGGCAGCGGCTTCAACGTCGAGGTCACCAACGGCTCCCAGACTTTTCAGATGCGCATTGACAACGACGTGGACTTGTACAGCATGCCGCCGCCCTCGGGTGTTTTCCACGCCATCGGCCTGGGAAGCCAGTTCGATCTCAACCCGCCATGTGACGCTGGCTACCAATTCTTGCCTCGCTACAAAGAAGACATCATACCAAGTACACCCACGCGGGAAGAGAAGCTTGCCGCTTCCATCCGCCTGTGGCCCAACCCCGTCAAAGCGGGTTTGTACATACAAAGTGGTGTCAACCTCGACTCAATCGTGTTGACCAATATGCTCGGGCAACCCATCCTCAGCCTCCCGGGCAACACCCACCGCATCGACCTCGCTCACCTGCCCGCAGGCGTTTACCTCATCAGCTTCACCGAGGGATCCACCTCTTGGACTACGCGTATCGTGAAGCAATGACGAGGGTATGATGCCCAAATCCGCTTCGCAAGGGCACTTTACTCGAAGCCACCACACATCCAGGAGCCGACGCATCGGCTCCTGGATTTTTTTTTGCATGACAGGGAATTCTGGCGTCTATGGCCAAAAGTCGAAATGAGGGATTTCCATTCCGAATACAGGTGCTATCTGGAAATCAGCTCCTGTAAAGGCACATCAGGGACTGACTTCCCGTCAGGTCTTGATTCAATCATGAAAAAACCGACGACGTGCTAAAAAAAACACAACACCGCTTCGAAGAGGCTTTTCTACACAAGTCTCATCCCGAATTGGGCCCTTTGCCGGGGCTCGATTCTTTAAACCTAAAATCGAAGCCTGCTACTTGAGCAGGGTTTTCTACTTTTGCGCCTGGCGAGCACTACACGACCAGCTCCCTCTGAACTCCCCCAGGGCGGAAACGCAGCAAGGGTAGGAGGTTGTAGCGGTGCGATGTAGCTGCTTGCCTTCTTTTTTGAGGCCCGCCGCTGCGCACACCTCCCGGCTCAAATGCCGAACTTCGCAGCCAAAATTGAACCTGCCGATGAACCAGGCGACGGCCTCCAGTATCCGACAAGACATACGACTGCTCGACGACGAGTCGCTCCAGCGCGCCATGCAGAACTGGGGTCAGCCCGCATTCCGGGCCAGGCAGATCAGGGAATGGCTGTGGAAGAAGGGCGTCCACCATTTCGAGGAAATGACCAACCTGCCCAAAGACCTACGACGCCAACTGGAGGAGCATTTCGAAATTCGGCCGCTTCAGCTCGACAGGCAGCAACGCAGCAGTGACGGCACCATCAAAAGTCGATTTCTGCTGCACGATGGACACCTCATCGAGTCGGTGCTCATTCCCGTGCCGGAGGAAAAGCGCTTCACTGTCTGTGTTTCGAGTCAGGTGGGCTGTAGCCTGAGCTGCAAGTTTTGTGCAACGGGGCGCATGGACAGGGTGCGCAATCTGGAGGCTCCCGAAATTTTCGACCAGGTGGTGTTGGTCAATGCGCAATGCCTCGAAGCTTTCGGGCATCCGCTGACCAACATCGTGTACATGGGCATGGGCGAACCCTTGCTCGCATACAGACCCGTGCTGGAGAGCATCGAGCGCATTACTTCGGCTGAAGGGTTGGGTATGTCGCCCAAGCGCATCACAGTGAGCACCGCCGGCATTGCCAAAATGATCCGGCGCCTGGCCGACGATGGGGTGCGCTTCAACCTGGCCCTCTCGCTGCACGCCGCCGACGATGCCAAGCGCAGCCAGATCATGCCGATCAATGAACAGAACAACCTGGCTGTGCTGATGGAGGCGCTTCGGTATTTCTACGACAAGACGCACAACCGGATCAGCTACGAATACATCGCCTTCGACGGTTTCAACGAAGGCCCTGAAGACGCTCGCCGACTCATTGCCCTTTGTCGGCACTTTCCAGTTCGTGTCAACATCATCGAGTACAATCCCATCGAGGGAGCTGATTTTCGAAAGGCCAGCGAGGATCGCATCGATGCCTTTGCTCGGCAGCTGCGCGAGGCGGGCGTCATGGTGACCGTGCGCCGTAGCCGTGGTCGCGACATCGATGCCGCCTGCGGTCAGCTCGCCAATAAGGGTTGAACCCCTCAGCTCCACTTTACTTCCCAGCGAATATTTTATCCATTGCAACCTAATCGCGGAGTGAGTCTCACCCGCACGGGTGATGTTGCCACACTTGAATGGGTGAGAGCCGGTATTTAGGCAAAATGACCTGAGAATCACCGGAAGATGTGTTGAGTGCCGGTTGGCGTGGGAGGCATTTTTGCACCATCTGCAGCGAACATGAAAGTCCGAAAAGTCGGTCTGTTTTGCTCGGGGCAGCATCCTTTCCCTTCTAATCAAAATTCCTGGAGTCATGAAAACGCATCATCACACCCACGTCAGCCGCCCCATCGAACACTTTTCCGAGTCTCATTCGCACATAGACGTGTGCAACCTGAGCGGCTTCCAGCACAGCTACTCGAACACCACTCGTGGTGTACAGTCGGCAACTTTCCCCTCAAGGTGGATACACTGGCAAACCCTCGTCAGCATCCTTGCCTCTGTGTTCCTCCTGTTTTGCTCAGTCCATCTGCAAGCCCAGAAATACGACAAGCCCACGAGAATTTTCAAAGGAAAACAGACCGACCTGGTATTTTCCGTGGGGCTGGTGCCCACCTATGCGGCCGATAAAGCAGCGACCATCGTCCCGCCATTGCAGGCATCCATCAACCACATGTTCAGTTCCAAGTTTGGCTTGGACGTACAATTGGGATATTCATCCACCCAAACGCCCAAGCACGAGATCTCCGAAGGCTTGTTGGGCAATTGGCTCAATGACCACTATTACCTCGCCATCCGCCCCACGTTTCACGTTACGAGGTTCGAAAATTTCGACATCTATGGTGGTGCCGCCATTGGCATGCACTACACCACGCTCACGCCAAATGCAGACATGACCAACGGAAATCGCCACTTGTGGAAAGAATACGAAATGCACCATGGCATGGGCAACCAAATGAAAGCTACTTACAGCGGCTTCGTAGGCGCCCGTTATGCGATCAGCGACCGCCTGACTGCCCAGGCAGAGGCAGGCTTCGCCACCACCCTCTTGTCGGTAGGCTTGGGTTTCAAACTATGAACAGATTGACATGGGCAACGACCTGCCTGGTTCTTTAGGTTGGATTGGTTGTGAAAAAATGGGGCCCCTGGGGGTGGGTGCGGATGCAAATTGGACTTGAGCGGGTTTTTGCCCGCAGTACTTCAGGAATATCAAGACGAGTTTCATGGCCGCCGCAAGGGACGACATCCCGCTGCGGCGGTTTTTCATTAGGTGTATCGTGGGAAGATAAAGTCAAAGCTGGAAGATCCCGGCCAAAGCATGCATGGGAAGCTCTCATGAAGGCCATGGATTATCCTCGGCCTGTGGCTCGTCAAGCCATTCTATTGATCGATATCGAAATGAACCAGTCTGAAAAATCGCCGGAGGCGGTCGTTGATTTCGTCAGCGGTGAGGGTTTTGAGTCGGTCGGCGCCGAAGCGTTCCACGCAGAAGGAAGCCATGACCGAGCCATAGATGACGGCGCGCTTCATGTTCTCGAGCGAGAGGTCGTCGGTTTTGGCGAGGTATCCGATGAAGCCCCCGGCGAATGTATCGCCAGCGCCAGTGGGATCGACTACTTCGGCGAGGGGCAGGGCAGGTGCGAAGAAGACTTGGTCGTCGTAGAAGAGCAAGGCGCCGTGTTCACCTTTCTTGATCACCAGGTAGCGGGGGCCCATTTTTCTGATGATGTCGGCTGCTTTGACGAGGGAATGTTGCTGGGAAAGCTGGCGGGCCTCTTCGTCGTTGACGATCAGACAATCCACTTTTTCGAGCACTTTTCGCAAGCCATCCATGGCGTGGTCCATCCAGAAGTTCATGGTGTCCATGGCCACGAATCTGGGAGCTTGTTCCAATTGTTCGAGCACGCGCATTTGCACCTGGGGGGTCAGGTTGCCCAGCATGACGTAATCACTTTTGCGGTAGGCAGTGGGTAGGACGGGGTCGAATTTCTCGAGGACGTTGAGTTGGGTGTCGAGCGTGTCGCGGGAATTGAGGTCATCGTGGTAGCGGCCTGCCCAAAAGAAGGATCGCTCACCAGGTTTGATCTGCAAGCCTTGTAGGTTGATGCCCCGCGAGCCCATGAATTCGAGCTCCTCCTTGGGGAAGTCGTCGCCCACGACGGAGACCAGCCGAACTTCGTCGAGGAAATACGAAGCAGTAAGGGCAATGTAGAGGGCTGCACCGCCTACGATGTTTTCAGCTTTTCCAGCAGGCGTTTCGACGTTGTCGAAGGCAACTGTACCAACGGTGAGGAGGCTCATGATGTGCTCGGGTTGGAGGGTGTAAAAACGACAAAGCCCCGTCGTAGCCAGTGGCTGTGACGAGGCTTTTGGCGCCCCCTCCAGGACTTGAACCTGGGACCTACGGATTAACAGTCCGCCGCTCTAACCAACTGAGCTAAGGAGGCTTGAGTTCGATATTTCCCTTGGGAAATGGCTTGAAGAACGTGCCTTTTCAAAGGCGGGTGCAAATGTATAATTCTTTGCCAGAACGAGACAAGAGGGGTCTGGAATTTTTTCCAAATACTTCGAGGATCAATTCAGGACGAGTGAGACCACGGCCAGGATGCGCGCGTAGAGTTCTTCGGGCTTGAATGGCTTGGTCAGGTAGTCGTTCATGCCGATTTGCAGGCAGCGTTCCTGCTCGGGGATGGATGCATTGGCGGTCAGGGCAATGATGGGCACCTTGCTGAAGGTACGTATGGCCTGGGTGGCTTCGAAACCATCCATGACGGGCATCTGCAGGTCCATCAGCACCAGGTCGTAAGGTTGCTCTTTCAGCATGTCCACGGCCACCTGTCCATTGGAGGCTATGTCCACATTGACGTGTGGCGACCAAGCGGTGAGTACCTTGCGGGTGGTCAATTGGTTGATCGGGTGGTCTTCGACGAGCAAAATGTGCAACGGAGCCTCGGGCGCCCCGCCCGGAAAAACGCGCATGCGCTTTTGTACCTTCACCGGCACAGACACCTTGAAACTGCTGCCTTTGCCTGGTTGGCTTTCGATATCGAGCTTGCCGTCCAATACCTGGATGAGCTTTTCGGCAATGGCGATTCCGAGTTGTTTTTTCCCTTCCAGCGCAGGTTCGGAAAGCTGGCTGGCGGCTTGCTTCAACTTCTCGACCTGCTTGACATCCATGCCGGGGCCATGGTCCACGATATGGAATTGAAGGGCAAACGTGCCATCGCCTCGATACTCACCAGAGACAAGTATGCGCACCTTCTCACCTTCTGGCGAGAAACGGATGGCGTTGTCGAGGAGGTTGTAAAGAATTTGGTTCAGTTTGCGTGGGTCGCTGACAAAAGACTCCGGTACGTTTGGTGCCACCTCGAACTCGATGGCAACCTGTTTGGCTGCCGCCTTTATGTGCATTACATCGGAGAGGCCTTTGATGAATTCCTTGAGCACGAATGCCTCCTCGTTGAGCTCCATGGCATTGGATACCATGAGGGTGAAGTTGAGGAGGTTGTTGACAGCCACGGAGAGGTCGCCAACAGAGGTTTTTAGGTCTTCGAAGTACGGACGCACCTTGGATGGCAACCCCGACTCTTCGAGCAAATGCAGCAGGCCAGTCACGCTGGAAAGGGGTGTGCGAATGTTGAAACTCATCTTCGCCAGGGCCTCTTCCTGGATGGAAGCACTTCGGCTGGAAATGTTCTTCTCGAGCATCAACTGTTCGTTGAGCTTTCGCTCTGTGATGTCCTGGATGCCTCCCACTACTTTGATTTTCCCCTCTTCCATCTGAAGCTTGCCATGCAGGGAAACGTAGCGGATGTTTTTGCCATCCACTACGAGTCTGTGCTCGATGTGATGGAGGTTGGTATTGTTGGAGGCGTTGGAAAAGAATGACTCCACGGCTTTCAGATCATCGGGATGGACGTACTCCAAATAGGTGCTCATCGATGGGGTGATGGAGCCGGGCTTGAAGCCGAGGATGCGGTACACCTCATCGGTCCAGAGCATTTTATTGGTGACGATATCGAGCTCCCAAGTACCCAAATGAGCCATTTCCTGCACTTCGAGAAACCACCGGCGCGCCGACTCGAGCTGGCGGGTAGCTCGCTGGAGTTCCAATTTTTCCGAGGCACGTTGAATAGAGTAGCGCACCACCCTACCCAAGGTCCTGGAATCGAGCTGGCTTTTCACCAGATAGTCTTGTGCACCGGCTCTGATGGCCTGGTGGCCTATGATTTCATTGTTGACAGACGTGAGCAAGACGACCGGGGTTTCGGGCACTTTTTCGAGGAAGGAGGTGAGCGTTTTGAAACCAGCCGAATCCGGCAGATTGAGCTCGAGCAGCACCAAATCGACCGGATTGTCCTGCACGAAAGACAGGGCGTCGAACAGCGTTTTCTTCACTACCATTTCACAACGGACGGCCGCATCTTCCAGCAGGGTTTGTGCCCGCCGAATGTCGGCATCGTTGTCATCGACGATCAGTATGGTAAACTTCGACTTGTTGTTCATAAAATAAAGCGTTCGGTTCTACTTTCAGGTTACCAGGGTTGGCAGCACGGCAGTTTTCAACCAAAACCCCTCTATGTTTCGGATGATTTCGAAGAAGCGATCGAAATCCACCGGTTTGTTGATGTAGCTGTTCACGTGGAGGTGGTAGCAACGCATGATGTCCTGATGGGCATTTGAGGTGGTCAGCACCACCACGGGAATGATTCGCAGCTCGGGGTCTCCCTTGATTTCCTCCAACACTTCTCTGCCGTCCTTTTTGGGCAGGTTGAGGTCGAGCAGGATGAGGTCGGGCGTGGGGCTCGAAGCATAGCTGCCGTTTTTTTTCAAAAACTTGATGGCTTCGAGTCCATCCATGACCACGTGGAGCTGGACTTTGATGTCGCATTCCTTGAAAGCCTCCTCGGCGAGGCGTACATCTCCGGGATTGTCTTCAATGAGCAGGATGTTCACAGGCCTGGTTTCAGAAAATTCGTGTGGTATGGATGGCATGGGTTTGAATTGCTTGGGTCCGAGTGGTTTTGAAATGGCGATTCGTTTCGAAGAGGGTCATCGGGGGTGCCTGTACACGCGTTAACTTTGCCGCTCACGGCGCAGAAACCGCAATACCCTCCAGGAAATGCAAACACTACACCAATTGCAGGATGCCTTCGAATCCTACCTGAGTCGACAACGCTTTCCCGACAATCCCTCCAATTTGTACGAGCCCATTCGCTACGTGCTTGGCATGGGCGGCAAGCGTTTCCGCCCAGTATTGCTCCTCATGGCCTGTGAAGCCTTTGACACCCCTTATGAGCGTGCCCTTCCCGCCGCCCTTGCCATCGAGATTTTCCACAACTTCACCCTCGTGCACGACGACATCATGGACAATGCCCCCCTGAGAAGAGGGAAACCGACCGTGCACGAACAATTCGGCCTCAACCCCGCTATCCTCTCCGGAGACGTCATGCTGGTGTATGCCTACCACTACTTGCTCCAATGCCAGGGGATAGATGGCTTTGAGGAAGCGATCCAACAGTTCACGCGAACCGCCATCGACATCTGTGAAGGCCAGCAAATGGATATGGATTTCGAGCAAAGGCAGGATGTCAGCGTGGAAGAATACCTCAAAATGATCGAGCTTAAGACGGCCGTACTCGTCGGGGCATCGCTCAAGATGGGCGCCTTGCTCGGGGGTGCCCAGGCAGATCAGGCCGAAAACCTCTATGAATTCGGACGCAATTTGGGGATCGCTTTCCAGCTGCAAGACGATTTACTGGATGCCTTTGGCGACCCTGCCCTTTTCGGTAAAAAAACGGGAGGTGATATTCTCCAGAATAAAAAGACATTCCTCTACCTCAAGGCGCTTTCACTGGCTGCACCCGGAGCGCGCAATGAATTGCTGAACTGGTACAGCAACACCTCTTTCGACGAAAACGAGAAGGTGACTGCCGTCAAGCGCCTATTCGAAAACCTCCAAATACCCGCCCAAACAGAAGCATTGAAAAACACCTATTTCGAAAAAGCCATGGCCCACCTCTCCCGAATAAATTCTGCCAATCCGATGATCGGTGAACTTCACCAGTTTGCCCTCATGTTGATGCTTCGCAACAAGTGAGTGCCAATTTTCCTGCAAAAAGCCAACGAGACGAAAAGTCGGGCGTACCTCGTGCCGGCAGGTCTGGTGCCTCTCTGTAAACAGCATTTCCTCGAGTCGACAAACAAAAAAGAGGCAACCACCGAAGTGGTCACCCCTCACACTATGAAACACTAATTAACCAACTATGGAGTGGTAAAGAATAGCCTTAGGGTTCAAGCACATTCCAACGATGTCCAAACACAGGGAAGGGGATAAGTCCTGTAATTTCTCTCTAATTACCAACGCGCTTTCTACTGATGTCCTGGAAAATCCTGCAACTGGTGGGGTAGCTCGCAACACCCTTAGTGTGTTACATTTGCGCTCCCAACTAATTCTTCTCTTAGAATGTTCGGTCAAAGGTCGAACAATTTCAATTTATTACAAAAATTTCCTGCATGAAATTTTTCAATGCTTTGTTATACGTCGCGTGGCTGACCCTCCCTCTCGCCGCCCAATCGCCACCTAATGACTTGATTCCCATACAAGTAGATGTCGTGTACCTCGCATCCGACCTGCTCGAGGGGAGACAGACAGGACAGCGTGGCGAGCTCATGGCTGCCGACTACATTGCCTGGCGTTTCCAGCAAATCGGGCTGAAACCAGCAGGCACAGATGGGAGGTGGTTCCAGGATTTCCCCTTCCGCTACCATCCCAACCCCCATGCTGCTGAAGGGGGCATCGAAGGATTCGGGAAAAATGTGATCGGATTACTCGATAACCAGGCTCCTACAACCGTGATCATTGGCGCCCATTACGACCATCTCGGGCTGGGCATGGAGGGTTCGTCCTTGCATGCCGGTGCCCCTGCGGTGCACAATGGTGCCGACGACAACGCCAGTGGTGTGGCCTGCATGCTCTACTTGGCTGAAAAACTCAAGCGATCCAACCTGCGCAACAACAACTACCTTTTCATCGCTTTTTCCGGTGAGGAAATGGGCCTTTTTGGCTCGAAATATTTCGCCGACCACCCCACCATCGACCTGACGACGGTAAACTACATGATCAACATGGACATGGTCGGACGCCTCAATGAAGAAAAAGTGCTCGCCATCAATGGCGTGGGCACCTCGCCCACCTGGCAGCAAATACTGCCTACCATCCAGGTGGCCGGCATCAAGATCAAAACCACTGAAAGCGGTATCGGTCCTTCCGATCATACCTCATTTTACCTGAAAAATATTCCGGCTCTCCACTTCTTCACTGGACAACACCACGACTACCACAAACCAAGCGACGATAGTGAATTGGTCAATTACCAAGGTATCAAAGAGATCGGCGATTTCATCCTGGCCATCATCGAACGGCTCGACGGACAGGGCAAGCTCACCTTCACCAAAACCAAGGACGAGCAGCAACAGGCTGCCTCGTTCAAGGTGACGCTGGGGGTGATGCCCGATTATGTCTTCGATGGGCAGGGCATGCGCATCGATGCTGTGTTGGAAGGCAAACCGGCTGAAAAAGCTGGACTTCAGGCAGGTGACGTCATCATCCAGCTTGGCGACAAGGAAGTGAAGAATATCTATGATTATATGGAAGGGCTATCGAAGTACTCGAAAGGTGACAAGGCGAAAGTGAAAGTCAAACGCAAGGACAAGGAGCTGGAATTCGAGGTAATATTTTGAAAAAAACACCTCCTGTATCTATTCGAGAAGGAGTGGCATTCGAATCTATTGAAATATTTGAGGACGTGGACCAAGACTGCCTGGAAGTGCCTGTTTAGCATCTTCCTAATGTGCTGAGAAATCGGAAAATGCTCGTTGGACAGAATTTGGAAAAAACGACGCGGTCAGCCAAAGTAGAGAGAGCCGGTGTCCAGCCACCGGCTCTCTCCATTCTGGGTCTTAGTAAATCGTGAGGCGATTGCGCATCCACTGGCCGAGTACTCCGAAAAACATGAACACGGCGATGAAGGTGAGCATGGCTACAGGTTTTCAGGGTTAAACATGCTGGCTCATTTGGTTCTCACCCTTCTATCTTTCCAATTGGGCTCTGTATTACGCGTCCGGGCAAAAAAATTTCATTCCTCGCGGCTCCCACTGCTTCTGCCAGAAAAATGAATGTCCACTTTTTATAGATCCGGTGATTCAGGCTGAATACATTTCAGGGCAGCCAGACTCTCTTGGGTTTCTCTCAGGCTCTGCCTGCCCGACGGCAGACAGGCCTGCCCGACGGCAGACAGGCCTGCCTGGCGTCAGACAGGCGGGTCGGGAGACAGGTCGGTAGACAGGTCGGCAGACAGGACAGGCAGGGGTTCTTCAAATCCTCAAATCCTCACATCCTCATATCCTCATATCCTCACATCCTCATATCCTCAAATCCTCACATCCTCCTTGCGTGATATTCATCTTCATTCGCCGGCGCTATAGAAAAACTGCTCCATGCATGCCCTCAGGCCCGGCTGAACGGTTGGTCCTCCCTCCAGGTGGTAATTGGTACCGATTTATGCAATCCATGAAGCCGTGGAAGCAGCTGTGTAATGATGCGGTACGGAACCTAAAAAATGACTTCCGGCCGATGGGAAAACGATGCAAAGCCGGAATATTTTTCAAGCACCATCTACGCCGGACAAGTTCACTGTGAGGCCACTTGTTCGATCCACTCGTTTACGATTCTTTCGAGCGTAAACAAAGGAATCGAACCATTCTCGAGAACCTTGTCGTGAAAGTCGCGGAGGTTGAACTTGGGGCCAAGCCTCTCCTCTGCGCGTTGACGCAGTTCCCGGATTTTCAATTCTCCAATTTTGTAAGACACCGCCTGGCCTGGCCAACCGATATACCTATCCACCTCAGTAGTGCATTCATGGACGGAAAGCGCCGTATTGGACACCATGAAATCGATGGCCTGTTGACGCGACCAACCCATGGCGTGAATACCCGGATCCACTACCAACCTGCAGGCTCGCCACATCTCATAGGTGAGTTTGCCGAACCGCTCATAGGCCGAGGTGTAAATCCCCATTTCCTCGCCCAGCCACTCGGCGTACAGCGCCCACCCTTCCCCAAATGCACTCAGATAGGTGTTGCGGCGAAATCGGGGGACGCCCTCCATTTCCTGAGCCAAGGATATCTGCAAATGATGACCAGGTACAGCCTCGTGAAGTGTCAGCGACGGCAGCACGTACAGAGGCCGGGCAGGAAGGTTGTAAGTGTTGACCCAATACTGCCCTGCACGGCCTGCCTTAAGCGAACCCGGACTGTACCTGCCCCCTGTGTAGGTCGGAGCCAGCAAGGCAGGTACCGGTTCCACGCCATAACTGTTGCGCGGCAACCTGCCGAAATAGGCCGGCAATTTACCATCGATTCGCTTGGCGATGTAGCTGGCCTCCTTGAGCAACTGCTCTGGCGTGGTGCAGTAGAACTGCGGATCAGTGCGGAGGAATTCGAGGAAGTCCTGAAAGCTTTCCTGAAATCCGAGAGCTTGGATGATGTCCTCCATCTCCTTTCGGATGCGCGCCACTTCCCGCTGGCCGATTTCATACACTTGCTCAGGCGTCATGTCGAGGGTGGTATAATGGCGGATGCGCTGCTCGTACCACGCCCTGCCCTTGGGCTGGGCCGAGATGCCTGGCGCGCTGACCGCACCGGGGATGTAAACTTCCTTCCAGAAGCGGGCAAATTCCTCATACACGGGGGTGACTCCCTCGGCGATGAGCAGGCGGGCTCTGCGGCGCAATGAATCCTGGATTTGCGGCGGAATGCTGGGAGGCATTTCCAAAAAGGGTTCGTAAAAGGGACTTTCCTCAGGCGCTTTCACCAGGCACCGATCAACCACCCCTTCCCTGCCTCGAAGGATGTCTCGTGGCGCCGTTCGACCTTTTTCGAGCCCGAGTTTCATCAGGGCCATCTGCTGCCGTGCATAGACAGGGAATGCCTCGAGGCGACGCAAATACCGGTCATAGTCTTGTGGCGTTTTTCGCACCCGCCCTATCTGGAGAAGAAAGTCAGTGTACCAGCCTCCCTCCGCATTCAGAGGCACCAGATAGTCCTCGAATTCGATCTGGGCTATGCGATCCTCCAGGGAAAAAAGCAGCATCTCGAAATCGATGCGCTGTTGTGTGGTCAGCACGCTGGTATCGAGGCCGAGCAGTTCGTTTCGAAGGCTGTCATAGAAAAGCCTCCTTCGGCTGAAGGCTTCCAATGTGAGCGAGGGAAATTCGCTTTGTGCAGTCAGGCTAACCTCGAAAGTCGAATCCGCCTCGATGATTTGAAAAAGTTTGTCAGCCGGAGACTGGTTGGGTTGCTGGGCGATGGCCCATGAAGTGACGCACAGAAGAATGGCTGCGATCCCATTTTTGAACCAAATCATGACAATGGGTTGAGGTAGCGTGAGAAAGAATGGAATGATGCTTTGCCTTCAACGGTTTTCCTCCCTTTTCCAGATATGACCCTCTTCGTCGATGGTCAATGGGGTGTCTGGAAAATCAGCAGCTGTCAGCTCTTGGATGATGCGCAAGGCGCGGCTGTGTGGATCGAGGCGAGGGCCATGGGCTTTCGTCTGAAAAACCGAAAAAATCTGCCCACTAACGAATGCCCCCTCCTTGTCGGTGAGAATTTTGACGATGGGCGCCACCCCATTGGGTCCATTCAAATTGAAGCGACCCCAGGTGCAAAAATTGCCCAAGCTGTAGGCAATGAAGCGGTCTTTGTACAATTCGATGGCCCGAGTCACATGGGGGCCATGACCGAAGACGACATCTGCCCCTGCATCGATGACGGCATGTGCAAATGCATGTACGTCCCCGCGATTTTCCCCTAAATAATACTCGGTTTTTTTAGGTACGTGCTGGTGATTGGCCCCCTCGGCTCCTCCGTGAAACGAGACGATGACTATGTCGCAAAGCGAGTCGAGATGGGCAACGATTCGGCGGGCTTTGTCCAGGTTGCGAATGTCACAGGTGCCCGAGTTGGGGGCGAAGGCAGCAAACCCGAATCGGATGCCATTGCGCTCGAAGGTCGTCCATTCATCGGAACCTGCCAGTCCTGCATAATGGATGCCGGCTTCATCGAGCACTTTTTTAGTTCCGAGACGGCCGGCTGCGCCAAAGTCTCCAGAATGGTTATTGGCCAGGCTCACCACGTCGTAACCCGCTTCGAGCAGGTGATTCACATATTTTGCAGGTGATCTGAACACATAGCATTTGCTCATATCGCGGCAACGCTTCGGCGTTCCTGATCCGTCGAACATGGTACCCTCGAGGTTTCCGAATGTGACGTCGGCATCGACAAGCACGTCGGCCACCTCGGCGAGCAAGTCAGCTCCGCCGTTGGGAGGCAAGTAATTCTCCGAAGGGTAATTGGTGCCCAGCATGATGTCTCCAGTGCCAATGATTGAAATGAGCTCGGTTTGCTGGGCGGAAAGGAGGGTGCAAAAGCATAGGAGGATGCTGGTAAAACAAAGGCTTCCCGGAAGGAAGCCTTTGTAACGCGGGGGATTGAAATGAATCATTTCAGGGTAATGGTTCCTAATGGGTCTCAGAGTTGGATTCAGTCAAAAGATTGGTTTTGCGTTTCGGCCAGCTTGACAAGCTCGGCGTATTCCTGCGGAGTCAGTCCATCCATCACGTAATCGATGGGGTTGACTGGTTTGCCTTTGTAATGGACTTCGTAGTGGCAATGGGGGGCTGTGGAAGTACCTGTGCTGCCCACTTTGCCAATGGTTTGTCCCTTTTTGACTTTTTGCCCCACTTTCACATCCACACTCGACATGTGACCATAGAGGGTTTGGTAGCCATAACCGTGGTCAATTACCACGTGCAGGCCGTATCCATTGCGCTTGCGTTCCACCTTGATCACAGTACCGTCGCCGGTGGCCTGGATGTGCGTGCCACGGGGTGCGGAGAAATCGATGCCCGTATGCATTTTGACGATCTTGTGAATGGGATGCATGCGGTACCCGAAACCGGAGAGCAGGTGCACGTCGCGATTGAGCTTGTCTGCTCGGATGGGTTTGATGGAAGGAATGCTGGCGAGCATTTTCTCCTTGTCTCGCGCAATTTTTTCGATTTCCTCCAGTGACTTGGACTGCAGGGCCATTTGGCGCTTGAGCTTGTCGGCCTTTTGCCTGACGGCAGCCATCAACTGGCCTGTGTGCGGAAAATTCCGATAGGAGGCATAACGAGCATGACCACCCACACCGCCTTCCCACACGGCGTCATCGATTGGATCCATCTCGAGCACCATGCGGTGAATGCGTTTGTCGCGCTCGTGGATGGCAGCGAGTGCCTTGGACATTTTGTCGAAATCGCCTTGTAAGGCGACCAGCTCGCCCCGGAGGCGGTCGATCTCGTTCAGCAATGCTTGCTCATGTGGCGACGGAAAGAACTTCCAGATGAGCATGGTGAAAAGAAACCCTGTGACAAGCACGGCGCTGAGGAAACCAAAGATGCGTAAGCAAATTTCCTTGTTCGTCAGCCGGACCTTTTCGTACTGCAGGGTTTGCCTGTTGTACACGAATTTTTCTCGTCTCATACGTGTTCGGTTGTTGGCCTTTCCCGCTACTTTTGCGCACCTTTTCAAAGCCCGATGGGGCTTGAAGCGCAGCTGAACGCTGCAGGTGTCTTCGGTAGCAGGACCTCCCTCGCTGTTAACAACCGGATCGAGTTAGTATGCTTGTTCGGCCGGTCGCCAACAGTGGCGCTTGAACGCTGGCGAGATGAAGTGTTTCAGTTGCTTGTTGTCTGATGGATATGTCAGGTGGGACGAAGCGAATCTGAGAGTATCAGTAAGAAGTACAGGGTTTTTTGGTGTGCTTTGAATCGTTCGTTTACTCCCATGCTCCCCAGCGAACGGGTGATCACAATTTGTCAAAAACACAGCGCAATATTTATGATCATTACAAACCATATATTGCGCATGTGCAGCCGCAAATATGGCAATTTTTTCTTGTCGCGCAACCCTTGTGGAAAACTTTTATTTTCCTCCAAGGCATTGAATGCAAGCAGCTTATTCTTCCTGCCCTCTTATTTCAGCGACACACATTATTTATCCCCGAGAATGTGAAACTAAAATCAACCCCCAAAACCCTCTTCAACTCAATCAATATGATGACCGCCAATCAGATACGAAAAGCATTTCTGGACTTCTTTGCCGAAAGGGGGCACAAGATCGTCCCTTCGGCACCGATTGTGAACAAGAACGATCCCACCCTCATGTTCACCAATGCGGGTATGAACCAGTTCAAGGACTATTTCCTTGGCACCCGCACACCAGAGGCAAGCCGCATCGCCGACACCCAAAAATGCCTCAGAGTCAGTGGTAAGCACAACGACTTGGAGGAGGTAGGGCGCGATGGCTACCACCACACCATGTTCGAAATGTTGGGCAACTGGTCTTTCGGCGATTACTTCAAGCAAGAAGCCATCGACTGGGCCTGGGAACTACTCACCCAAGTTTACAAGCTGCCTGCCGAACGCCTCTATGCCACGGTTTTCGAAGGTGACCCCAGCGATGGCCTCGAAAAAGACGAAGAATCGGCCAAGCTCTGGCGCAAGCACTTGCCCCAAGATAGAATTCTCTTTTTCGGCAAAAAGGACAATTTCTGGGAAATGGGTGATACTGGCCCTTGTGGCCCCTGCTCCGAAATCCATATCGATCTGCGCAGCGATGAAGAAATAGCCCGACTGCCCGGCTCCCAGGTCGTCAACACGGGCAATCCCCTCGTCATCGAACTGTGGAACCTCGTCTTCATCCAGTTCAACCGCAAAGCTGACAGCAGCCTCGAACCCCTTCCCGCCCGACACGTGGACACGGGCATGGGCTTCGAGCGACTCACGATGGTCTTGCAGGGCAAGGACAACACCTACGCCACCGACATCTTCCAACCCCTGATCCAGTTTATCGAAAACGAAAGTGGCATCGCCTACAAGGGCAATTTCTCCCCCGACGCTCATACGGACATCGCCATGCGGGTACTGGCCGACCACATCCGCGCCGTGTCCTTTACCATTGCCGATGGGCAGCTGCCCAGCAATACGGGCGCCGGATACGTCATTCGTCGCATCCTGCGCCGGGCTGTCCGCTACTATTATTCTTTCCTGCACATCCAGCAGCCCTTCATGTACCGCATGGTGCCGCTCTTGGCTGGCATTTTCCAGGATGTCTTCCCCGAACTCAAAGCCCAGGAAAAACAGGTTGCCAAAATCATCCAGAGCGAGGAGCATGCATTCCTCAACACCCTCGACAAAGGGCTGCGCCGGTTCGAAATGCTCGAAGTCCGCAACGGCGTAATCAGCGGTGAAGACGCTTTCGAACTCTACGACACCTACGGCTTCCCCATCGACTTGACCCGCCTGATGGCACAAGAAAAAGGCTGGACAGTCGATGAAAAAGGCTTTGAAAAAGCACGCCAACGACAAAAGCAAAGAGCCCGAGCCGCTGCCGAAAAAGAAGTAGGCGACTGGACCATCCTCGGCGATGCCGCCACCGTCGAGTTTGTCGGTTACGACACCCTGGAGGTCCATGGCGCCCATGTGCTTCGCTACCGAACCGTACAGACCAAAAAGGACACCCAGTACCACATCGTGCTCGACCAGACTCCTTTCTATGGTGAAAGTGGTGGACAGCGCGGTGACACGGGCTGGCTCACCTTCGGCGAAGAACGAATCCGCGTCATCGACACCAAAAAGGAGAACGACCTCATCATCCATTACGTCGAAAAACTGCCAGCTGATATCACTGCACCCGTCGTGGCCACTGTCGATGCCGAAAAACGCCAAGCCACCGAAGCCAATCACTCCGCCACACACCTCATGCACGCTGCCCTCCACCGAATCCTCGGCAAACACGCCACCCAAAAAGGCCAGGACGTGGATCACCAGCGCCTCCGCTTCGATTTCAACCACTTCCAGAAGCTCACACAGGAGGAAATTGCGCAAATCGAAAGCCTCGTCAATGAGAAAATCAGGGAAAACATCCCGCTCGAAGAGGAACGCGACGTGCCCATCGAAGAAGCACGTGCCTCGGGTGCGATGATGCTCTTTGGTGAAAAATATGGCGACCGTGTCCGCATCATCACTTTCGACCGAAACTTTAGCAGAGAACTCTGCGGAGGCACGCACGTGAACGCCACGGGCGAAATTGGATTCTTCAAAATCGTCAGCGAAACGGCCGTCGCAGCCGGGGTACGTCGTATCGAGGCCGTCACGGCTCGCAACGCAGAACTGTTCGTCCGCCATGAACTCGACAGCCTCCAGCAAATTCGCGAACAGCTCAAAATGCCTCGAGACCCCGTGGCTGCCGTGTCCAACCTCATCGAAGAAAACAAATCGCTTCGCAAGGAGGTAGAAAAACTCCTCCACGAGCAGACCAACGCCCTGCGGGAACGCCTCGTGCAGCAATTCCAACCTTTGAACGGGATCCGCCTGCTCGTCACTCGGGTACCCATCCACGACGCCGGGGCTCTCAAGAACCTGGCCTTCCAATTGGTCAAGGAAACCAGCAACGCCGTGGTTGTGCTGGGGGCAGAGGTCAATGGCAAGCCCCATCTGCTCGTCGCCATCAGCGAGGCCCTTACCAAGGGTGAAAATGCGCTCCATGCAGGCCAGATGGTCAAAGAGCTCGCTCGGGAAATCAAAGGTGGCGGAGGTGGTCAACCCTTCTTTGCCACGGCTGGCGGCAGCGACCTCTCTGGCCTCGACAGGGCGCTCTCGAAAGCAACAACCCTGCTCCAGCAAACCGTGGGCTGAACCCCTCGGCTGTAATCTCCAGAGCTGTATTTTGCCGAGCATCCCCTTGTCTCATAACCAGGCAGTGCGATGTGGGCCTGTCCGTCGAAAGACGGGCCTGTCCGTCGAAAGACGGGCCTGTCCGTCGGGCAGCCCGCTCACATGCACCGACAATGCCGCAAATGCAGGTACCGACTTGAATTCAGCTGCCGAATTCAATCCAAAAATCACCTGGGCTGCTCATTTTGAAAAAGCTCTGGCAGTGTGTACATTTGAGGCCGCATGAATCCCTTGCGTTCCTCCCATTGCTGCATCCATTCGAATGCCACCCCAGAATATCCGAATTGATGCAGGCGAACTGGCCCTTCTCACTCCATATAGTTACTTTCCATTACAAGGTCGTCTTACCTACCTCCCAAAGCTGATTTAAGCCCGAATTAGTTTCAAAACCTTTCAACCACAGCTTGCTATGACCAAACACTTGACCCAATTGACTATCGCGCTTTGCGCGTTCCTGCTCGCAACGAGTACTCATGCCCAAACGTGGACTGGCAATGTCAGTACCTCCTGGAACGACCCGCTCAACTGGTCGCCCAACGTAATTCCAGCCGCTGGCAGCACGGCTACCATCCCCGCCTCAGTGGCCAGCAACCGCTTCCCGGTGATCGATGCCCCATTGTCACTCGATTTCGTGGTGTTCAACTTCGGACAACTGACCTTCGATGCTGACGTCACCAACAAAAGCTACCTGTTCTGTGCGCAAAACAGCAAAGTGATCAACAACGCCCACTTCACCAATGCCGGAAACGTGTTCCACGACAGCCGTGGCGATTTCATCAACACCGGCATTTACGCAAACGACGGCACCATTGAAGTCCAAGGCCTCTTCCACAACAGCGGCTCTTTCGTCAACAACCATTCTCTACTCGTAACCGGCAACGGGTTTTTCCTCAATGAAGGAACCCTCACCAACAACTCCAACATCGTCATCGGCTGCTCTCCTGCCAAACCCTCCTGTGATTTGAGCAAGGTGGCCCGCTTCGACAACCGCGGCCTGGTGGATAACATCGGCATCGTGTTCAATTTCACTACCGCCAAGTTTTTCAACTACGAAGAGTTGCGAAGCAGCGGTACCTTCGAGGTGATGCCTTGTAGCGAATTTTTCCAGCTCTCCGACATTCCCGTGACCGATGTCCTCTGGAACATGGGCGTGGTTTATGTCATCGAATCGGATGTGGCCACCTCCGATATGGACGGCATTCGGCTTACTTCACTCGACGACGCCCCTCAACCCACAGCCCTTTGCCAAGACGCCCAGGTGAGCCTCGATGAAAACGGCCAGGCTATTATTACCCCCGAGCTGATAGATGCGGGGAGCCGTGCACCTTACTGCGAAATCAATACGTTGCAGGTAAGCCCCACCTTCGTGGATTGCAATGATGTGGGCACCAAAACTGTCACCCTTTTGGTCACCGACAAACTCGGCAACACAGCCTCCTGCGAAGCCAAAGTGACGGTCGTTTCCAGTACGGCTTGTACTGGTGGCGATGTGGAGGTTTGCACCTACACACAAGGCTTTTATGGCAATGCGGGTGGCATCAAGTTCGGGCGCACCACCCTCGAAATCATCCAGGATGCCCTGAGCGACGACAATGGCAATGACCAACCCATCGTGCTCGGAGTCGGTGAGCGCACGCTTACATTTCACCTCGCACAGGCTGCATGCATCATCGAATTGTTGCCCGGTGGTGGCCCCTTGAGTGCCCTGCCAAAGGCCAATGTGGTGGTGGGGGAAAATTGCGAAGTGGCTCCTGTACCTACGAAAAACGGACGCTTCAAAAACAACCTCCTCGCCCAAACCCTGACACTCACCATCAGCGCCCGCAACGATGCCGACCTGGCTGCACTACCTCTCCAAAGCGCTTGCATCGACGTGCCAGCCAGCTTGTTCGATTTGCTCGATGAAGATGCCACGGTCAGTGACTTGCTCGCCCTGGCCAACAGAGCGCTCGGCGGCCAAGTGGCAAAAGGCTATTTCAGCGCCATCAACGAAGCCATCAGCAGCATCAACGAATACTTCGACGATTGCAACTTGGCATGCCTTGGCAACCGGGCAGAATCCTCAGACGTGCTCACACTCTCCTCTTTCCGCACAGGTACCGATGTTCAGCTCGTCTGGATCACGAACACGGAAGTGCGCAACGAGTATTTCGTCATCGAACGCAGCACCAACGGCATCGAATTCGAAGCCCTCGAAACCATTCCCAGCCGGTCCCTCGGCAAAGGCCCCCGTCATTATGCGTGGTTCGATCGCTTCCCCTATGCCGGAAACAACTTTTACCGCATCAAACAGGTGGCGCTCGATGGCTCGGTGAGCTACTCAAACGTAGCAGCTGCCTCCTTCGGCATCGACCCTGCCGCTGTGATTGCCTATCCCAACCCAGCCACTGACGTGATTCATTTGAACTTAAAGGAGTATGCTGGCAAGGCAGCCACGGTCGAAATCGTGAACGCCTATGGAATCCCGTTGAAGCATCTGACTTTCGACTCCGTCCCAGTCGATGCCATTTCGATTTCCCTGGATGGAATCCCGGGCGGTGTGTATGCCATCCGGATCGAGGCTGAAGGTCACAGAGCCCTCACCCGCACAATCATGGTGAGCGATTTCTGACCTCATCTACCCTTTGCCATGAAGACCCGGAAGCCTGGCTTTGCTTCCGGGTCTTTGTTTTTTGACGACTATCGTGGCATGCATCCTGGGCACGAGGTACTTGGGACGGACTATGGGTTTCTGGAAAAATGAAAGGGCAATTGTTTCAGCCAAGGAGTCGATTCGATCCGTGGGTATGCAGGCCTGGTCGATGCGGGGAGGTGGCTCTGTGAAGTGGTTATTTCCAGCGTTTCCACCTCCACGCGTCCAATAGCCATACCTTTGGCAATCTTTGCGACATTTGTAGCACTATCAGCGGGCACGCCTACCCACACACGCACATTTCCAGCACGGGCATTTGCCACAAATCAAATTGCATTCTGCAACCTGCCGGCGAGCAATTACGTATGCACGCTGAGCGCAATGTATGCCGACCTCATTTTACCATTCCGTGTCTGCCTCCGTTTGAAAAACGACTCGACGAATGCAAACCGACTACCCAGGCAAAGCCTCCCCGCTTTGCTTCCATAAAACCGATTTTAACACCCGGCAGCTGTTGCTGCACAAAACCGGTATTCCCATGAACTCGCTCAAAATCCTGTTGCTGGCCTTGGGCCTATCGACGCTGACGACCCTCGTCGAAGCCCAGCAAGCCAACCCCGCCCTTCACGGTATCTCTGCACGGGTACTTTTCCTCGACTATTACACCCCCAACGGCATCAGCGGAACCAAAATCAGCAACGGCCTCGAGGTGGCCTATGTCCGCGAGTTTGGTTCCAACTTTGGCCTTTCCGTACCTCTCAAAGTTGGCGTGGCCAACCTCGGCGGCAGCACGGAAAAAACAACCCTGTTTGGCTTGGACCTGACCGGTCGTTACTATTTCGCTACCCAAGAGAAAGCCCTTCGCCCATGGCTGTTTTTCGGTGGCGGGTTCATTTTCGAAGACCTCACCGAAACGGATTTTCAACTCCCCATTGGGCTTGGACTCCAGTACAGTGTCAGCCAGAATTCAGCCTTTTCGACCCAGTTTGAATATCGGCAATCTTTTTCCACTGACCGCAGCAACCTCCAGCTTGGCATAGGATGGCATTTCATGCTGCGCCCCGATCCCGAACTGGAACGCCTGCGCAACCAAGACAGCGACGGCGACGGCCTCTCCGACGCCGACGATCATTGCCCCAACGAAGCGGGCCCCGCTACATCATTTGGATGCCCTGATGCTGACGGCGACGGTGTACCTGACGTGGTGGACGATTGCCCCATCGAGGCGGGTCTGCTCAAGTACAATGGCTGCCCCGATACCGACAACGATGGGGTGCCCGACCCCAAAGACAAATGCCCACTCGAGGCTGGCCCCAAAAAATCCGACGGCTGCCCGCCACAGCCCGTAGCCGTGGCCGACCGCGATGGCGATGGCGTACCCGACGCCCAAGACCAATGCCCCGACCAAGCAGGGCCGGCTTCCAACAAGGGATGCCCCGTGCCAGCCCCCTCTCAACAAACCACTACCCCCAAGCCGACGCCACCTCCCGCCCAACAACCCAAACCCCAACCCACCCCGGCCCAGTCGCCAGCATCCATCGACAGCGACGGCGATGGCCTGACCAATGCCGTGGATGAATGCCCCGACGTACCAGGCCCCCTCGAACTCAAGGGATGCCCCGACACCGATGGCGACGGCCTCCGAGACATCGAGGACGCATGCCCTACCGAAGCCGGACCCAAAGAGCGCAACGGCTGCCCACCCAAGGACAGCGACGGCGACGGACTGCTCGACGAGGAAGACGATTGCCCCTTCGCCGCTGGCCCCAAAGCCACCAGGGGGTGCCCCGATCGCGATGGCGATGGAATTCCCGACGACAAAGACCTATGCCCCGACCAGGCAGGAAAAGTGGCCACCAAAGGCTGCCCTGACCGGGACCTCGACAGCGTGCCCGACCACGAGGACCTATGCCCCGACAAACCGGGACTGCCCCAGTGGGGTGGCTGCCCCGATACCGACGGAGACGGCATCCCCGACGACAAGGACAAGTGCCCCACCGAAGCTGGGCCAGCCAACCGCAACGGTTGCCCCCACAAGGACAGCGACGGTGATGGCATCCTCGACGACGACGACAAGTGTCCAAACCAGAAGGGTTCCGTCACTGCCCAGGGCTGCCCCGACAAGGACGGCGATGGCATTGCTGACAGCGAAGACGAATGCCCCAACGAAGCCGGACCCGCTTCGCGCAAGGGTTGCCCCTATCGCGACAGCGACGGCGACGGCATCTTCGACGAAGACGACAAGTGTCCAAACCAAAAGGGTTCCATTACCGCCCAGGGCTGCCCCGACAAGGACGGCGATGGCATCCCGGACAACGAAGACCAATGCCCCAATGAGGCGGGCCCCCGAGACCGCAACGGATGCCCACGCAAAGACACTGACGGCGATGGCATTTTGGACGATGAGGACAAGTGCCCAACCGTGAAAGGTAGCCTCACCGCCGGAGGTTGTCCCGATGCGGATGGCGATGGTGTGCAGGACAGCGAAGACAAATGCCCACAGGTCTTTGGCACTTTCGAGGGTTGTCCAGATACAGACGGCGACGGCATCCACGATGGCATCGACGAGTGCCCCACCATGCCTGGACCCCAAGGTGCCAAAGGGTGCCCCGACAGGGATGGCGACGGCTTTGCCGACAAAAATGACAAATGCCCCGACGAGAGTGGCACCAACCAAGGCTGCCCCGACCTAAAGCCCGAGGAAAAAGAGTTCCTGAAAATGGCTGCCCGGGCGGTCCAGTTCGAAACGGGCAAAGCCACCCTCAAAGCTGAATCATTTGCCATTCTCGACAGGGTGGCGGAAATCATGAAGGCATATCCGCGCTATAGCCTCTCGATCGAAGGATACACCGACAACGTCGGCAACAAGGAAAGCAACCTCCAGCTGTCCACCGACCGGGCCAAGTCTTGCTACGAGTATCTGCTGGCCCGCGGTGTGCCTGCCTCTCGCATGAAGTACCAGGGCTTTGGCGAAGCCAACCCTATTGCGGACAACAGCACACCGGAAGGACGCGAGAAGAACCGCCGCGTGGAATTCGTGCTCTACTTGCAATGAGGATCTCGGCAGGACGTGAAAATGAGAGACCCCGGGCCAAATGGCTCGGGGTCTTTTGCTTTTGGCCGATGAGCACCTTTTCGAAGAGGACTGCCGACTGCCAAGTCCGTGGTGGCTTTGACCCGAGGTAGCAAGTGTTGGCAAACTGTCGCTTGACCCATGCAGGTCTATCGGAGCAATTGGGCAGGTTCCTCGCTCCATCGGGCAGAAGGGGCGACCTTCGGAAATGCCCAAATGCTTTTCGCCCTACTGGCTTATTGCAGAGTTTTCCAGCCGCCTGATTGGCGGGGAGTGCACACTTACCGAAGGTACACACTGAATGCGTCGACATCGCGGATTTGGACGTCGATGTCTTCCAGGAGCGTGGTGGCCAGCGACAGGCCGACGTAATCCACTTTGACGGGGAATGACTTGTGGGTGCGGTCCACCAGGACGGCGGCCTCGACTTTTTTGGGCAGGGTATTCAGCAGGGGTTTGCAAGCATAGAAAATGGTGCGACCGGTATTTGCCACGTCGTCCACGACGATGACGACCTTGCCGCGACACTCCTCGGGAGGGAGGGCAAATTGCACTTCGTATTCGAGGGGGTTGGCGGGGTTTAACTTCAGGGCGGCCAGCACGAACCGCTTGGAAGAAATGGCTTGCAGGGCGTCGAAAAGCAGCTTGGCGAAGGTCATGCCGTTCCGGTTGATGCCGGCCAGTATGATTTCTTCCTCTTCGAAATTTTGCTCGATGATTTCGTGTGCCAGTCTCGTGATTTTTTGCCGGATTTGCTTGTCGTCTAGGATTTTCATATTCGATAGCTTTCGTAGAGGGTACCGGTGAGGCCCTGCTCAGGCGCCGGGCACGTAGGTGGTGGCAAAGATTTTTCGGATGCTCAACGGGCCACTGCCATTGACGAGCAAGATAAGCAGGCCTCCAATGATGGCGAGGTTTTTCATGAAAAGAAAGCCTTGCAACCGCCGGTACAGATCGGTTCCTTCGAGCCCGATGTCGGGGCAGGAGATGTGGAATTCGCACGTGACTGGCACGTTCCAGAAATCGTGAACAGTAAATGTCAGCGGGATCCAGTAGCAGAGGAGCAAGAAAGCCCCCAGCTTGGCCCGGTAACCTGTGAGCACCGACAACCCTCCCAGGATGAGCAACAGGATGGCCCCCCAAAGCAGGGCGTCCTGGTTCCACGTCAAGCCGTAGTATTCCATCTTCTTCACCGTTCGACCGAAATACACGAAGGAGTCATAAGCCTCGTAGAAGAAGATGAAGGAGATGAGCACGCGTCCAATCAGATCGATGATGTTTCTCACTTCTTCTCGGGTTTGGAGCAGCTCCGCCATTGTGTTGAGAGGAGCAAAAGCCACAAAGGGCAGGGCATGCTTTGTTATGTTTGTAAAGCCAACAGGCCGGGCCGATCGCCCAGGTCCCGACCGGCAAATGTAGCCACTGCCCACCAACACCACCCAGGCTCAGCCATGATGTTTTCTCTCACGGAATCCCAGCATGACACACGCGCAAATGCCGCCTTTGCAATCGGTTTTGCCGCATCGTTTTTTCTGTTGTCCTGCCAATCGCCCGGCCAACAAACGCCCCCTGCCCACGCCCCATCAGGGACGTCCTACCGGCGGCCCGTGATACCTGACAGTATCGTGCAGGCACTGCCCAAAGAAGAAAGGTTCATTGGGGAATACGGCCATTTCAACATGTACGTCTTTGGCAAGGTGGATACCGCGCTGATCAGCAGTGTGGCATCCAGGCTGGAGGTAGCAACTGCCTCGTTGGTCGAAGCTTTTCCGGACCAGTCCGCCCCCCTTGTGGATGTGGTTTGCTACCCAACATGTGAGGTCAAAGGTTTGCGGCTATTTGACAACCACCGGGCCTCTATCGACAGCAGCTTCTCGAAAGTCCACGTAGTGTTGAACCGTCATTACCAGGAGCTGACCCCTTCGGCTCCACTGGAGGTTTTTCTTCGAAAAATGGTCGGAAAACCTGCATCACCAGCGCTGGAGTGTGGGTTTGCGGTCAGCGTTTGCGATGCCTGGCAACGCTTGGGTGCATCCGAGCTCGCCTGCCGTCTGGCCGCTGCCGACCTCGTGCCCGACCTCTCAGACCTGCTCGACATGGCGCTGTGGTACACCTGGTCTGATATCGTGGCGCAGGCTTTACTGGCCGATTTCGTCACATATCTCAGGAAAACACGTTCATCTGCGGAGTTTCGACAGCTGTACATGCATGCTTCACCACGAGATCTGCTTGTGCACGAAAAAGCCTGGCGAGCTGCCCTTTACGAGCGCGCTGCGAAATACGAGAAAACCGACTCCCCCACACCACCCTCCTGGCTGCAAGGATTCAATTTTTCCCACGATGGGTACCAGATTTACAACGGCTACGGGTCGGAAATGGCCCATCGGGCACTGGAGGCTACGGTAGCCTTGGGCAGCAACGCCGCCGCAGTGGTGCCTTACTCTTTTCTGCGCGACGCCAGCTCCCCCGCTCCCATTCCCATCGCCCGCTTCCCCGGCGGTGAAAATGACGACGCCGTGCTCGGCACTTGCCACCATGCCCGCGAGCTGGGTTTGTACGTGTTGCTCAAACCACAGATTTGGCTGGGAAGGGGGCGATGGCCAGGCGATATCGAAATGGAATCCGAAGCGGCGTGGCAAGCATTCTTCAGCTACTATACCTATTGGATTGCCCACTATGCCTTGCTGGCTGAAATCCACCAAATCGATGGCCTTTGCATAGGCACCGAATTGACGCACACCACCCTGAAACGACCCTACGAGTGGCGTTTCCTGATCCAGCGATTGCGTTGGCTCTATCATGGCCACCTGACCTACGCCGCCAACTGGGGAGAGGAATTTGAAAAGCTGTCCTTCTGGCCGGAGCTTGACTACATGGGCCTCGATTTCTATTACCCCCTCAGCGCTCAGCCGGATCCGAGCGACTCCGAGTTGAGGCAGGCCATGCAAGACATTTTGAAAAAAATTGGAAAGGTGGCTTCGGCTGCGGGAAAGAAAGTGGTGCTAACTGAAGTGGGATACCCCACTACGAACACCCCCTGGATCGAACCACACAACGACAGCCGGACAATGCCCTTCGACCCCGTGGCCCGCAATCGCTGTTTTCGCATACTCTTCGACAACCTCCACGATCTGCCCTGGTTGGCCGGTATCTTCATTTGGAAATACCCAACCTTTCAGCGGCCACAGCGTAGAAGCAGGCCTTCATTCGAAATCCCCGGCACAGAGGCTGAAGACATCATAAGACAGGCATTTTCGACCCGTCTCCCGGCCGGATCGGAAAACTGAATTATTCATTCATGCGCTTGGCTGTGCGAGCTATTTTTGTGCCTCGCTTCCAAAACCCATTTTTACAACTCCACAATTTGAATACATGATACTCTCCGATAAAAAAATCCTCGAGGCCATCGCGCGGGGTGATATCGTCATAGAACCATTCAGGAGGGAATGCCTTGGCACAAATAGCTACGACGTACATCTGGGAAAATGGCTTGCAGTGTATGTCGATGAAGTGTTGGATGCCAAAAAGCACAATAAAATAACGTACATCGAAATTCCGGAGGAAGGTTACGTATTGCAACCTGGCAAATTATACCTGGGAGTCACCGAGGAATATACCGAAACTTATGGCGCTGTCCCCTTTCTCGAAGGGAAAAGCAGTGTAGGACGCCTCGGTATCGACATCCACGCCACGGCCGGCAAAGGGGATGTTGGCTTTTGCAACACCTGGACGCTGGAAATATCCTGCACGCAGCCCGTCCGCATTTACGCTGGAATGCCCATTGGCCAACTCATATATTTCTCCATCGATGGAGAAATAGAGCGCTTGTACAATGCAAAAGCGGATGCAAAATATACCCAGCGAACCGACAAGCCTGTCGAGAGCATGATGTGGAAAAATAAATTTTAAGCAGGCCTTTTTGTTAGAAAATGTACTGGGCGTATGGAAGAATGATAAAACCCGAATATTTACCCAAAATGATGGCTTGCTTTCAGCGGTGACAATTATCTAAAAGGGCCCACCGCTCTCTTGCTACTTTTTCAGCTCGAAAAGCTGTCCCGCAAGAACAACAGAAGGTCCGCTCCATAATTTCCGACTTGGCTTGTTGGAAAATAACATGGGACACAAAGGGCGCTACGGATAAATTTCCTTTTCGACTTTTGCAGGTTGTTACTTTTTGTTGTCCTCCAATCTCTTGCTCTTTATAACAGAGCTGATTACTCCCACTGCCAAAAGCAAGAGGATCACCAGAAGCGATACCCACTCCGGAATATCGATGTGGAGGGGGTGAAATACTACCATCTTGAGTCCTACGAATGCCAAAATGACTGCCAAGCTATATTTGAGGTGTTCAAATTTATCGAGTACGCTTGCCAATACGAAGTACATCGAGCGAAGGCCGAGGATGGCAAAAATATTTGAAGTGAATACGATGAACGGATCGGAGGTAATTGCAAAAATGGCAGGAATGCTGTCGAAGGCGAACATGATGTCGGATGTCTCAACCACCAGCAAAGCCAAGAACAGCGGAGTCATCGCCACGATTTTCCCATTCCTTTTCACAAAGAATTGCTCTTCATAGATATTCCTCGTTACTGGAAGAATTTTTCGAAAAGCTTTTACGACGATATTGTCTTCGGGATGTACCTCGGGCGACTGGCCAGCCCGCATCATTTTCCAGGCAGTCCAAAGCAGGATGACTCCAAAAATGTAAAGCATGAAATCGAAGTGGGAGATCAACCAAGCGCCGGCACCGATGAACAAGCCTCTAAAAATGACGGCCCCCAAGATGCCCCAGAACAGTACCCTGTGCTGATATTTTTTGGGAATGCCGAAATAGGAAAATATCACGGCAATGACGAAAATGTTGTCCATGCTGAGCGACAACTCCACGATGTAGCCAGTCAGGTAGGTCAGCGCCGCATGCATGCCACTGCTTGGATGCCCAACGGTCTGTCCGATTCCCATCCAATTGTTTTCGTAGGCGAAATACACGAAACCAGAAAAGAGCAAGGAAATGCTGACCCATAGAGAGGTCCATCTAAACGCTTCCGCTGTACCGATTTCGTGCGACTTCCTGTTGAAAACCCCCAGGTCCAGGGCCAGAAAAATGCACACCAACAGGATGAAGCCTATCCATACTATCATGATGATCCAATATTCGGTTGATGAATTCCAATGTGGGCAAGCATGAATCTCATCCACGTGCAGGAGTATGCGTGGATCAAAATTAGGCGGGTCATCTCACTCGAAGGTGCAACTTTCCTCACTCATCTGTCAAATCAGACGAAAGCAAGGACAATTTCTATGTAGGCATCCGGCCAATCTCCCTGAGCAGGTAAATGAAAGGAAAAAAAACGCCCCCCTCCAAAACTTTCCAGGAGAGAGGCTATCCCAAAAACCGATTACATTTCTTTGGGTCTTTATGGGGCGCAAGCACCTCAGGTACTTGTCTATTCATGAAAGACAATTCGCGTGCCGCGTTTGGCTGTAACGCAGGCAAAAATAGGTTTTGCTCTTAAAGAAAAAAAGTTTGGTTTCCTGTGAATAAAAAAAGAGAGAAGCCTGAGGCCATTTAACAATATGCTGGGCACAAATTAAATCGGTTGCCGGGATGGGCAGTGCTTTTGATGTCAGCAAAATTGGTCAGATGTCCCAATGGCCGGCTTCTCATCTCAACTCTTTACTTGCTGGACATGCTTTCATGTTCACAGGAATTTTCATGGTGAGATGTTGTTTGGAAAATCGAACGCCCAAAAGTATTGAATCATTCCAACCGGTGCAAGTCTCATGTCGTTTTTTTTTAATGCCAATTGGTATATTCTGAAACAATATGTCCACCTGATTGAAACCACCAAATACATCGTGATTCGAAAAGGGATCTGATATTAAAATCGAGGGCTTCTATTTCGGTTTCGCATTTCGGCTATGCCCCAAAAACACAGGACCCCTCCCCGAACGAATCGGGGAGAGGTCTTGCGTGTTCTCAAGGGATTACAAGTTGTATCCTCAATCGAGCAACATCATCATGCGAGTTGCCGAGTCGGTCGGTGTGTCGAGCTGGTAGTAGTAGATACCACCGGCGGGTAGTTCATTGCGCTTCAACGTCACTTCGTTGTAGCCTTTCTGGAACTCGCCTTCGATGACTTTCACTACACGGCCAGACACATCGGTAATGGTCAGCTTGGCAGAAGTAGCCTGTGGCAGGTTGAAGCCGATGACAGTCTGAGCGCTGAACGGGTTGGGCGTGTTTTGGTACAATTCGAATGCACCGGCCACGGCTCCGTTGAAGCTCAGCGACACGTCGAGCAGATTGCCGTTCGGGTCGTAGGCTTCTGCCGGCGTGAACCGGCTATTGACGCTCAGAGCTTCACTCAGCTTCACGCTACGGTTGGCCTTGAACGTCAGGCTGAACACCACTGTGCCGTCGTTGAGACGCACGTCGTTCTCATTCCAGCTGGTGGTGATGGCGCCTTTGTCGAGCAAGGTCAAACCGAAGTTTTCCTGGTTGGCCACAGCAGGTACTACCTCTACAAATTCGAGCGCAGTACGGTCGTAGTTCAACGTGAACTGGTAGCCAAGCACATTGAAGTCGTGGGCTTTGAAGTTCACGGTGTACACTTCGCCCTTCTGGAGTTCGACATCGTCCACATCGAAGACCAGGTTACCGGTGAAGGTACGGTCGTCGATGCTGCCGGTGAAGTTGGGCTGCACGGTGCCGTTGACGTCACCAATCTTGATGGCCACGAAGTCGGCATCGAGCTGATCAGCCGTCACGTTGTTGAAGTTGATCACTTCGGGGAATTCCTCGAGCCACGGGTTGGTAGGATCGGGGAAGACGTAGTCTTTGTCCACGAACCTCCAGGAGGTGTTGTTCGGGAATTCCGTGTCGATGAACAGGATCAGCTTGCGCAGCTGCACCAGGTCGAACGTGGTGATCGTCTTGGACTTGTTGGCGTCCGCAGCGATCATCTTATAGGGCGAATCGAGCAGTTGCGTACCGAGGATGTGCTTGGTGATGAGCACGAGGTCGAAGGTCGTTACGCCGTTGAGCGGGTCGTCGTCCTTGACCGGCGTGACGGTATAATCACCACCCGGTACCACTGCGAAGCCATACTGACCATTGGCCGGGGTCATCATATCCATCTGGGACGTACCGTTCAGCTGGACGTTGACATCTTTGACCGGCTTGTCGAGCTCGGTGGCAATCGTACCAGCGATGATCGGGGTACCAGTGGTATCACACTGACCCATGTTAGCCTGGATGATGATGAAGGTCTCGCAGTAATCCTGGTTACCGGCATCGTCAGTCACCCAGAGCTGAACGATTTGCTGACCGAGGTCATCGCAAGTGTAGGTGCGGCTCTTGACAGTGGTATCAGCCGACAGCGACAGCGTCAGGTTGTCGTCGCAGTTGTCGAAGCTGCCAGCGTCGAAGTCGCTTGCCCAAACTTCCACCATGGCGGGAACGGTGTTCATCAAGTCGATGACCAGACCGTTCTTGCAGTACGGCGTCGGTTTCTTGCAATCCTTGACGGTCACAGTGGTGACACATTCCGTCTGGTTGTTGCAGTTGTCCTTCGCATTGTACTTCACGGTGTATTCACCAGGAGCGACGTTGACGAATGGACCGAAGCCAGAACCGAGGTCGCCAGTGGCGGTCAGCGTCACGATGGAGCTGCACTCGGTGATTTCAGGCTTGGGCAGCGTCACGGTAGCACTGCAGGTATTGTCGGAGATGCACACATCCGGGATGTCACAACCATTGGTAAAGACCGGATCGACGTTGTCGATGACTTTGATGGTCTGCTGGTAGGTGATGAAGCCATCCCATGGATCGCTGTCGGGATCGGTGTCGGGACCCGTTTGCTTGGTGGCATCGGCCGCGGTAGGCTTGCTGGTAGCGTTCCAGCTGTCGCGGAAGGTGCGGTTGTCGCAATCACCGTCCTTGTCGAGGTCACACTGTGGGAATGGCAGACCCAAAGCGTTTTCAGGAGCCTCGACTACTTCCTGGTCGATGTTGTTGCCAACGACGCACCAGTTGATGACAGTCCAGGTACGCAGGATCTTGTAGCAAGCATCCGGCACCGTGGTGAACACCTCGTCCACGTAGGACACAGCCACCAGTTCGCAAGTCTCGTAGAAGATCTCAGGCTCACCGAAATCAGGCACTGTGTTGCCACAGGTTACGGTAATGTCAGCCGGGAACTCTACCACCCAGTCGGACACGTGGTCCACGAAGATGGTCTGGGTACACGGGTTGGACGTATTACCGCTCGGGTCTTTCGCAGTCCAGCTGCGAGTGATGGTACCCTCGAGGCACTGATCGATGTTGATATTGATCGTGCGATTGATATCGAGGTCGCAGTTGTCCTGGAAGATCGGTGCGCCAAAGTACTGGTCGAGCAGCTGGCTTTGAGCGGCCGGGTCACCGGCGAGGTCAGCCAATTGCGTTTCGAGGTTGTCGGCGTACCAGTCACACAGCACGCGTTGCGGTTGCGGGCAAGACAGCAGGTCTGGCTTGAGCTTGTCGCTTACGTTCACCGTGACCATGCAGTCGTTGAAGTTGCCATGGCAATCATAGGCGCGGAACACGACTGTGTGCGGGCCAGGAATGTCGTTGCAGCAGAACACCACGCTGGGACCGAAGACGGTGTCGTCATGGCCGTCGTCGCAGTTGTCCTCCATGCGACGCACTTCGAAGTGGTCGAGGCAGCAGTTGTCGTGGCTACCATCGTCGAAGGTTTCTGCAAAGACGGTGGCGATGCCATCGATGGAGAGGTTCACATCCGTAATCTCATCGCAGATGGCTACAGGTGCCACGATGTCCTTGACGAGTACCTTCAACGTGAACTGTGTGATGTTGCCACACTCGTCCTCGGCGCGGTAGATGATGTCGTATGGACCACCGAGTGGCAGGCCATCACCTGGGATGTAACCACCGTTGATGGTGTTACCAGCAGGCGTTTCTACGGTCACCTCGACAATGTCGTTGCATACACCATCGATCTGTGCGAACGGCACGGGACCCAAGGTGCGGCATACATTGTGTCCAGCAATTGGCGGTTCGGTAGCATTCAGGATGCAGTAACCGGTAGCCGGATCGACATCGTTGCAGGTCACGCTGATGCTCGGCGGCAGGTCGTTGACCTTGATGTACTGCACATAAGTAGTCTGCGTAGGTGCACCACCCTGAGCCGGGCACCAGTCGAAGATGGTCCATGTACGGACGATCTTGTAGCTACCCGGGCAGAGGTTCACGGTCTGATCGACGTAGCTGACGCCGAGCCCGCAAATACCGGTACCAGCAGTAGTCAGGTTCTTGCCACCGATCTTCGGCCAACCAGTTGTATTCGGCTCAAAGTTGGATGGCAGGTTGTTGCAGTTGTAGTCTTTGTCAGCAGGCCATACCACTTGATCAGCTTCACCACGCACCTTGGTGATGGTGTGCGTACAGGTGGACTGGTTGCCGAATGCATCGCTGACCACGAAGGTACGGACGATCACTTCGGCCACGACCGGATTCTCGGCGCAGTCGAATTGCGTATAGTCGTCGGTGTACTGACGAGACCAGCTGCTGCAATCGTCCACAGTAGGTTCACCCGTCAGGAGCTTGCCAGCCACCTTCGCATCCGGATCCACGGTGCACAGGATGGTGACATCATCCGGACAGCTCACTACCGGCGGCAGTTTGTCCTCGATGAGGATCATGCCCCAGCAGACATTACCGCTGATCGGGTGTACCAGGTAAGCGGTCAAGGTTTGGGTGGCGTGGGCAGCGGTTACCACGTTCGGTGGATCGAGCGGCACACCGTTGGCATCCTTGATGATGACGCTGTAGTCATCGAAGCAAGGATAGGTGCCTTCGAGGATCATGTCAGGAGTCACTTCGCTCTCACAATCTTCCTCGATGGAAACCTGAACGAGGTTGTTGCAGGTAACCTGTGACGGTGTGGTCACCACATTGATGAACGTGGAGATGGTCTGCTCACAACCAGGATCGAGGCGGCCTTCGTTGCCTACTGCGTCGCCAGGCACGGGTACGCCATTGACCTTACGAGCTGGCTTGGCCGGGCCGGCATTGACAGTGGCGGTGACCACATGGTTGCCAATGCCAAGGGCAGCTGGATCGATGACGGTGGTCGGGTTACCGTTCACAGTGAAAGTCACTGTAGTATAGGCGCTATCACCAGCATACTGATCAGTCACTTCAGGCTCGAACGGTGGTGTGCTCAGGCAGAAGTCTTGGTTGAGGTTGGTGAAGATCGGCGTTGGATAGTAGCAGGTGTTCATGAATTGAATCTGCTGGCCGAGGTTGTTCACCAAAGTAACCATGAAGCCTTGCGCATCTACGTGGCGACCACTGATGGTGTAGTATTGGATTTCGTCAGCTTCGTCCACCTGACCATCACCGTCGTTGTCGATGCCGTCGGTGTTACCCACTTTGAGGGCCGTACCATTGGCTACGGGGATCGGAGCAGCAGGCGGATTCGGGCTGTTGGCAGTGTAGAATCCTTGCGAGGAGGCTACTGTCCAGGTCTGCCCAGCAAGTGCATGGATCTGGATCAACTCGCTGAACTGGCCGTTGTTGAGGTTAGTGGCGTTGTTGAGGCAGACGCACGGGTCGGAACCTATAACATCATACTCGGGCACGCAAGGTGCAGCACCTTCCAGGACGGTCACCTTGATCGTACAAGTAGCGGTGTTGCCACATGGGTCAGCAATCGTCAGCGTGACGAAGTTCTCACCCAGGTCATCGCAGTTGAAATCAGTCTGGCTGGCTGTGATGGTCAATGCGCTGAATGGAGCGCAGTTGTCAGTCGTACCATTAGCAGCCGCAACTGGATCGAGCGTGGCGTTGCCGAACAGATCGAGCGTCAGGGTGACGTCGGTGCAAGTAGGCACAGGAGCTTTGGTATCCTGGACAGTGATCTTCTGGACGTGGGTGGTCACATTGCCAGCCTCGTCGGTGACGGTCCAGGTGCGCGTGATCACGTAGTTGTAGTGACCACAGTTATTCGGATCAGGATCCTGTGTGCTGGTCTCGGTGAATTCGATGACCAGGTCTTCAGGAGCCGTGCAATTGTCGTGTACATCGTCGTTGGTAAGTACGAACGGTGCAGGAACGGCATCGCATTCTACCGTGACATTACCAGGCATCACGATGTCGGCGTCGAATTCCGGATCCTGCGTATCGACCACCATGATGTTGAACGAGCATGTAGCAGTATTGCCGTAAATGTCGGTAGCAGTATAGACCACCGTGTAGGTCTGGCCGACAGGCACCACGGAGCCACTTGCCGGACCGGCAGTCTGCGTATTGGAGGCAATTCCGCAGTTGTCAGTAGCCACAGGGATGCTCCAGTTGAGCTTGCCGGAGCACTCATCGGGATCGTTGCCGATCATGACGAGCGTCGTCGGGCAGTTGACATAGGTCGGTGCCTCATCATCGGTCACGGTGATATCCATGGAACAAGTAGCGGTATTGCCACTGGCATCGGTCACTGTGAACACAACTGTCGTCGTACCTACGGGGAAGGTGGCGCCGTTCAGCGTGTTGCTGTTGGGTGCCATGGCGTAGTTGTGCGACAGCACGGCATCCGGGCAGTTGTCACTGAACTGCGGATCCCAGTCCACACCATTGACCTTGTAGCTGCACTGACCCGGATCTGTGCTTACAGTCTGATTGTCTTGGCAAGCAATCACCGGATCTTGATCGTCAACAACGACGATCTCGATACCACAGATGTCGGAGGTGTTGCCGGAGGCATCCTGCGCAATCCAGGTCACCAGCGTAGAACCAACCGGGAAGGTAGATCCAGCCAGCGTGTGCGGATCAACGGCATTCGGATAGTTGTGGGTGATGATGACACCCGGGCAGTTGTCCGTAGCGGTCGGATCAAATCCTGCACCTGGCATGGTGAAGCTGCACAGACCGTTGTCGGCAGAAACTGTGCGCACGGTCGGGCCGCAGTCGATTACCGGCGATTCTTCCTCGATAACCGTGATTTCGAAAGAACATGTCTCAGAGTTGCCGGCAACATCCGTTACCATGTAAGACTGAACGGTAGTACCAACCGGGAATGCATCCCCACTGGTCAGACCTGTCAGGTCAGTCTGTATCACAGTGAAATTGCAGTTGTCCGTTACTGACGGAGCAGGATAGTTGACTACTGCAGAGCATTCACCCGGATCAGTCAAGACTGTGAAGTTACCCGGACACTCGATGTCAGGTACTTGCAGGTCAAAGACGCTCACCACCGTCTGGCAGGTGGATGTATTGCCAGCGGCATCAGCCACCAACAAGGTGATTGTTACGTTGCCGAAGCCCGCACCACCAATGTCACTGCAGCTGACGAAGACGGAGCCTCCGAAGGTTACGCCATCACGGCTGATAGCTGTTGATGTCACATCGCAGTTGTCGATGCTGTTCAGGTCAATTTCAGAAGCAAGTACTTCGTACTGACCGTCGCCTTCCAATGCAACGGAGAATGGCTCCTGGCACTGAGCTGTAGGAGCATCGTCGTCATTGATGGTCACTGTGAAGCTGCATGTTGCAGTTCCGTTGCCGGCCAGGTCGGTGTATTCCCACGTCACGGTAGTGGTACCGATTGGGAATTGCGTACCTGAAGCATAACCGCTGGTCAGGGTTCCGAAGAGACCTGTACCGTCGCAGTTGTCAGCAAAGGTTGGCAATGCATAAGTTACATCGGCACCGCAGGCATCGACATCCGTACCCTGTACTATATCAGCAGGGCAGAAGGTGTTGGTCGGCGCTTCGGTGTCACTGATGATGATGGTCACCGTGCAGCTGGTGTGGTTGCCAGCAGCATCGGTAGCAGTCCAGACCACTTCCGTAATGCCGACCGGGAAGGTAGAACCAGCCAAGGTCGTGTTGCTCACGGCAGGACCGTAGTCATGGGTCAGCGTCCAACCTGGACAGTTGTCCGTGGCGGTGACATCGAAACCACTGCCAGGCATGGTGAAGCTGCAGACGCCAGGATCGTTGTCGCGGGTGCGCACGACCGGGTCACAGTTGACCACAGGTGGCTCTTCGTCCAGCACGGTAATGTTGAACGAACACGTTTCGCTGTTGCCGGAGGCATCAACCACCTGATAGGTCTGGACGGTCGTACCTACCGGGAAGGCATCACCGCTGGTCAGGCCAGTACCGTCGATCTGGGTAACGGTAAAGGTGCAGTTGTCAGTGACAGAAGGCGCATTGTAGGTTACAACGGCGCTGCACTGACCGGCATCGTTCAGTACAGTGAAGTTACCAGGACACTCGATGTCGGGTACCTGATCGTCAACTACCTGTACGATGGTTACACACTGATCGGTGTTGCCGCTCTGATCTTCAACCTCGAGGGTAACGGTTACGGCATTTCCGGCGTCGTCGCAATCGACGATTACAGAACCGCCGAAGGTCACGCCGTCACGGCTGATCTCCTTGCGTACGAGTTGACCGCAGTTATCCCAGCTGGCGACGTTGATGTCAGCCACGAGGATTTCAAAGTTGCCGTCTTCGTCGAGAGATACCGTGTAGCTATTCTGACACATGGCAACCGGATTCACATCGTCGTTCACCGTTACAGTGAAGGAACAAGTGGCAGGTCCGTTGCCGGCGAGGTCAGTGTACTCCCAGGTTACAGTAGTAGTACCCAGTGGGAACTCAGTACCTGGGGCATAACCGTTGGTCAATGTACCCAGCAAGCCGGTACCGTCGCAGTTGTCAGCGAAGGTTGGTACGGCATAGTTGATTACGGCACCACAAGAGGTTGTAGAAGTAGATGCAATAATGTTGGAAGGACAAGTCGTGTTGGTGGGTGCTTCATCATCGGTGATGACGATTTCCACAGAGCACATGCTGACGTTGCCGCTGTTGTCGGTCACCGTCCAATCAACGATCGTCACGCCAACGGGGAACGTTGCTCCTTGCAGCGTACTGCTGCTCGGTGCCGTGGCATAGTTGTGCTTGATGGTAACAGGCGGGCAGTTGTCCGGCTGGGTAACCTGGATATCGAACTCGGTACCCACAGCAGTATAGCTGCATACACCAGCATCATTGCTGGCCGTGCGCTGCGCAGGAGTACAGTCGATTACCGGAGCAGTGTCGTCGATTACATTGATGACTACCGTGCACAGTGAGAAGTTGTTGTTGTTGTCATTGACCTTGATGGTCACAGAGTTCAGGCCGAGATCGTCGCAACAAAACTGGACGGTATCGCTCAACGCACCGGTCATCATATCCTGGAAGAGGACGTACTGAATTCCACAGTTGTCATAAAGCTCCAGTATGAGACCTGAAGTGTCAATGGTGGTGCAACCCGTCACAGGATCGAGGACGACATTGGCGCTTGCCTTGCACTCGAGGTCAGGCTGGTAGTTGTCAACGATGGTTACCTGTGCACCGCAAGTGCTGACGTTGCCATTGCCGTCATCGAAAGTTACGGTCACAGGATGTACTCCAACAGATACACAACCAGTCCACGTATTGGGAGTAACGCTGATCAGCGTCACTTGACCACACTCGTCATCGACGAAGTTGGCCACATCGTCAGGCATGATCGAAGCATTACCCAAAGCGTCGAACTCGATGGTGATGTCGTGGCACATACCAACAGATGGTGGAGGTGTCACGTCATCGACGAATGTGGAAATAGTGCAGGTGCTGGTATTGCCCTCATCGTCAGTAGCTGTGACCACCACGCTTACGGTAGTTTCAGCATCTTCGCAATACAGGATTGCGGGAGCGAAGGCAATGTGCGGATCTGCATCGCAGTTGTCGGTAGCACCGAGGTCTGGGCCAACAACTGACAAGCCGGTAGCAGCCTGGTAATCCGCAACTGTCAGAACATGTGTTCCGTCAGCACTGAGGTTTACAGTGGCACTCGTTGGGCAAGTAAGGATTGGAGATACTTCGTCAACAACCTCGATTACTACATCGCAAGTAGAAACATTGCCGTTTACATCGGTAACGGTCAACTGAACAGCATTCAGGCCAATGTGGCTGCAGTCGAAGGCTGTTTGTGACAGCACCTCACTGGCAATGCCGCAGGCATCCGTGCTGGCAGCGTCCGTTACATTACCAACAGTCAAGGTTCCGTTTCCTGTGCCGTCCAGTTGCAATTTGTAAGTAGAGAGGCAATGGATGGCAGGAGCAATGTCATCAACCACTGTCACAGTGGCGTCGCAAGTCTGGTTGTTGCCGTTGTTGTCCGTGTAGGTCAATGTGACCGTGTTGTTACCCACATTGGCACATGTAAATGTATCTGGTGAAACGCTGAGCAGGGTAATCAAACCGCAGTCATCGTCAACCGGGCTGGCAACGTCTTCCGGTATGATGGAAGCATTACCATTCACATCCAGATACACCGTGATATCGTGGCAAACTGAAGCTGCAGGATCAACGTCATCAACGAAAGTCGGAACGGTACAGCTGGTGCTGTTGCCCTCGTTGTCGGTGATGGTGATCACTACATTAACAGTAGTTTCAGCATCTTCACAGTAAGCGATATCCGGTGAGAAGCTCGCACTGGCCAGCAGATCGGCATCGGAAGTACAGTTGTCAAAGACATCTGCATCATCCAAACCGTAATCTGCAATGGTGAAGACGTGCGTGCCGGTCGGGCTCAGTGTTACCGTAGCGGTGGCCGGGCAAGTCAGCGTTGGAGCTGTCTCGTCCTTCACCTCCACAGTCACTGTGCAGAATGCGAAATTGTTATTGGTATCATTTGCTTTGATGATCACGGAATTCAGACCGAGATCAGCGCAGCAGAACTGAACTGTACTTGACAGGGTACCGGTCATCATGTCCTGGAAGAGGACATAATCAAAACCGCAGTTGTCATAGAGTTCAACGATGAGTCCGGAAGTATCGATGGTAACGCAACCAGTCACAGGATCGAGAACTACTGTGGTGCTTGCTTTGCACTCGAGATCAGGATCCAGGTTGTCTTCAATGGTAACCTGAGCACCGCAAGTGCTGGTATTTCCATTGCCATCGTCGAAAGTAACTGTAACTTGATGAGTTCCCACGGAATCACATCCAGACCAGCTATTGGGTGTAACACTGATCAGCGTTACCTGACCACACTCGTCATCGACGAAGTTGGCCACATCGTCAGGCATGATTGAAGCATTGCCATCGTGGTCAAACTCGATTGTGATGTCGTGGCACATACCGGCAGATGGCGGAGGAGTGACGTCGTCAACCAGGGTACCAACGGTACAGGTTGAAGTATTGCCACTTCCGTCGCTGGCAGTAATGACAACATTTACTGTTGTCTCGGCATCCTCGCAATAAACGATTGCAGGATCGAATGCCCAGCTGATCGGGCCACAGGCATCTGTTGCATTCAGGTCAGGACCAACGACATCGAGGCCGGTGGCAGCCTGGTAGTCCGCTACTGCAAGCACATGCTTGCCGTCGGCGCTCAACTCAACCCGTACAGAAGTCGGGCATGTCAGAGCCGGAGCCGTTACATCACGTACCAGCACCTGAGCCATGCACTGATCGCTGTTGCCGTTGTCATCGGTCACGGTGAGGATCACCATGTTGTAACCAATGTCATCACAATCAAAGTCAGTGTCATTGAGCGACATTGTCAATGTCTCATCGCAGTTGTCAGAGCTGTTGTTGTTGATATCAGCCGTGGTAATGCTCGCATTACCGGCAGCATCCAGGTCAACAACGATGTCCTTGCATTCTGCATCAGGATTGACATTGTCATCAACGACTATAACTTGACAAACCTCTCTTCCACATCCATAAGTTTGTCCTGTGCAAGCTCCCACATCAACAAAGTCTTCATGCATACAGATGGTGGCTGTACCCCATCCAGTAATCGTAGCAGCGCCAGTATTGAAATCAATTGTTACCACTGATGGATCACTGGAGGTGTAAGTCCTGTTTGGTGTGCCACTCAAATAAGGGGGACTGGTAACATAGTCGGCTGCATTGAATGTATAGACAGGATCACCATCTCCTCCATCGTAACAAAACTCTTCAGGAAGGTCAATGCTAGGTTGTGGTTCTTCACCGATGGTAATTGAGAACTGCTGAGTAGCATAACAATTAGGAAGTGAAGCATTACCCACAGCGTATTCAACAATGTAACATCCAGGCTCAGTGTAATACAAGGTATTACCTTGAACTGCACCAGCTGGTGTTGCTGAGTAGGCAGCAGTTGGAGCGCTAACGAGACTCCAGGTTCCACCAGTAGTTGTGCCTGCGCAGAACAAGCCTTCCAAATCGTAAGTGTGAAGTTTGTACTCAGTAATGATGTTGTAAGCAGGAACTGGGTTTGGAACACCAAAGTTTCCACTGCTTGGGAATGGACCATAGTTCTGCTGGGTGCCCAACATCTGGGCTCCACAGGCTATGGAAATACCAGTTCCACAAGTAACATCAATCACAGGTACATCATGCACGATGATATCCTGGCAGTAAGTCTGTGCGCAGTCGGGATCACCCGTGGTGACACAGATGGTGTAGGTGCCAGGCTGACTTGGATGGAAAGAACCGGTTGGATCGTTACCGGTGTTATCGGTAACATCTACAGTGCCAAGAGCACCGTACCAAGTCACTTCTGAATCGAAGTCAGGACTGTTTACATCAACAGATGGATCTGGATTGCTCAGGCTGAGCGTCCATGGTCCGTCGGCAATACACACTTCATCCGGCAGATCGAAAGTAGGATCGCTGGAGGCGTGCACCGTAATGGAAGTGTTCACAACTACACCAGGGCAGATGCCGTTTGGCGGGGTCAATGAATAAACGATGGTATGAGTTCCCTCACCTGCTGCTGCAGGATCGAATGAGGCAGTTGCACCGTCACTATTATCCGTTACACCAGATCCGAAGAAGGTTCCGAAAGTACCACATACTTCAGGCGTTCCGGTGTAATCGATGGTGACAGCTGCATCCGTTGCACAAAGCGGACCTGGATTGGTAATACCTCCGATATCAGGACGCTGCTCGATGGTGATGATCACCTGATCGCTAGTAGGCACGCAGTCGGCACTGAAAGAGTAGCTCACTGTCAGTGTCCCACAACCGCCCAGGAATTCGAAGCTGTTGGGGTTTGTAACACCATTTAAACCAAGACTTGCTGAAGCCGTAAACTGGCCACCAGGCAGGGCTGTGTTCTCCAACAAATCGGAGAAGGAAATGACATCACCTGGTTCGAGGCACAGATCGAAATCAGCCACGAGCGCCACCTCGGCAGCGGTGTAATCTTTCTTAACTTCTATATCGTGACACTGGGTCTCTTCGCATGCCGGTGCACCAACGGTTACACATACCGTGTAGTTACCGGGTGCAAGGCCGGAAGGATCGAATGTGCCGGTCAAACCATTGTCCGTAACACCGGTACCCGTCCAGGTAATGTTGTCAGCGAGTAGGGGTGCTGGCGGGGTACCATCGTTGTTGGCATTGTTCAGACTCAGGGTCAGTGCCGGATCGGTTTGACAAATGGTAGTTGGAAGGGTGAAACCAGGATCACCTGAAGCATTCACCACTACATATTGATCGAAAGTGTGATCAGGACAAACGCCATTGCTGACGGTCATCGTAACGTCCACGTTCACTGATTCACCAGGGACGGGACCATTAGATGCATCGAACTCACCTGTAGTAGCGTTTACAATGAAACCAGCCGGGTTGCTGGTGAAGTTGACAGAAGCACCGGTAGGTACACCTGTAATAACAGCAGCCGCATTGGGCGCATCCTGGCAAACAGATGTTGGCAGCGAGAACGCACCGTCAGGCATTTCATCGATGGTTACGACGACCTGGTCGGATACCGAGCTACCGTCGCAGTTTGTCAGGGTGTAAGTCACCGTGATGGTGCCATCACCACTGCCATAGACGAAGCCGTTGGGAAGGATGGTTCCCGTAACGGAGCCGCCCAATACAGCAGTGAACGAACCGCCCAGCTTGGCAGTGCTACTCAGCAAGGAATGGAAAGAAAACAGCTGGTTGGGTGTAAGACAGGTGTTGAAATCAGCAACGAGCGCAACATCATCAGCTGTATAGCTCGGGCTGACGATTACGTCGAAGCAGTAAGTGCTCTTACATGGATCAACACCAGCCTCGGCACATACAGTGTAAGTACCAGGAGCTGCGGTAGCGGAAATGGTCAACGTACCGGTAGCATCAGCGCTACCTGCACCGCCGTTGTCAGCAACGGCTACGTTTACACCGTCACCGCCGTACCAGCGCACGCGCTCGCCATCAGTTGGAGGAGTACCACTGCACATGGCAGGCCAGGGTGTCAACGGGTTGTCCAGTGACAATACTTTCACATCACCGGGGCAGTTGGGTGCCGAGACGGTGAAGGTGGGATCGTCGTAGGGCTGGACAAAAATCGTTGTCTCAATAGCCTGGTAACAACCTGGCTCAGCAGTGTTTGGCTGAGGATTGTCCTGAATGGTGAAAGAAATGGTATGACAACCAGGTCCTGCTACTCCAGGATCAAAGGTCGCTGAAGTACCATTGTCCGTAAGTCCGGCAAGTGGTGCATAGACGTATGGAGGATTACCACCTACGAAGGTAGCATCACCAGCGAAGGAAGCTGACTGATTGGAAGTGATCGGATTACCCTGAATGGTAATCGGAGCAGCATTCTCGCAGACCATCGCCGGCATGTTCAGGAAATTGGGCTCCGGATAGAAGCACAGATTGTCAACTGACAGTTGAACGTTTGCAGGATTTGGAGCGACGTTAGGTCCTTCTACAGTAATGTTGTACCCCTGGTTATCAACATGAGAGAATACAAGATAATATGAACCTTGCGGTGCTGTCATCATGGTACCAAAGGCACTGTTATAAACAACACATCCACCAGGAAGATTACAGTATGCCATGGTTAGACCAGCACTCAAAGCCACGCCTTGAGGTCCAGGAATGGACTCCTCATTTGCAGGACTTGGAGAAAATGCTCCATTGATTGCATCAACTGTCCAGGTAAGCCCGGGAGGAAGCGCAGCACCATTGGGGCCTGTAATCGTTACCATCTCCATGAAAGTACCATTGTCACCATTGACCTCTGCGTCGTTATTGCAAACACAAGGATCATGAATGTCAAACTGAATGTCACTGCAATCAGCAACATCGATATTGATTGAAGTAGTGTAAGAGCAACCGTTTGCATCAGTAGCGGTATACTGCAAAGTGATTGAACCTGCAGGCAAGCCCAAAGTACTCAGGGTAACAACCTGTGAAGTAGTATTGGTTAGATTACCGCCAGTGGTTGCACCGTTTGTGGAAGCAGTAATAGCCCATGAATGAGTGTAAGGTGCGGTTCCTCCTGAAGGATTTCCATCGAAATCGAAATCCCCTCCGAGTGGAACACCACCCACAGTTCCAGTACACAACATGGTAGAACCAGTGATATTGGCAGAAACAGGGTTAACAACCGTTACTACCTGGGTACAATTATCACTATTTCCGCAGTCGTCTGAAACTGTCCATGTAATGGTAGTCATCCCAAGACTATAGGGTTCAACTCCATCATTGGTCATTGTCAGTGTGGCATCACAAGCATCAGCTGCCGTGGGTGTGCCCAGGCTAACCCCGGTTGCGGAACATCCTGCATTGTTAGCATTAACCGTAATATCATCCGGACAAGCAGTAATGACCGGGGGAGCATTATCTTCCACTGTAAGTGTCTGAGTACACTCAGCGAAGTTGCCACAGTCGTCCGTAGAACGATAAGTTCTAGTTACGGTTGTTGAACAGGCCGTGTATGGCCCCAGTGGGCTGTCACCCTCGTGGGTCACTATAGGATCTGAATCACAATTATCACTTGTTGTAACACTCATGACGTCAGCCGCAGGAACATTGAAGCAATCAACAGTAATATCAGCAGGACAACTAATTGTGGGATCTGTTGTGTCCTCAACTGTAATAACCTGCGCACATTGAGCAGTATTTCCACAATCATCAGTTGCTTCATACATTCTCATGACAGTAGTGGAACAAGCTGAATATGGTCCAGAAGGAGTGTCACTAAGATGTGAAACTGTCGGCGCTGCAGTACAATTATCACTTGAGCTACCACCAGCAAAATCTGCCGCCGGTACTGCATCACATTCTACTGTAACATCTGCAGGACAAGTTATGCTCGGATTAGTTGTATCGTTAACAGTAATAGTCTGCGTACACTGAGCAGTATTGCCACAATCATCAGCCGCTTCATATACACGTAACACAGTAGTACTACATGCTGTATAGGGACCAGCTGGTGTATCGCTTATGAATGTCACCGTTGGTGTTGCAGTGCAATTATCACTAGCACTACCACCAGCAAAATCACTCGCTGGTACTGCATCACACTCTACTGTAACATCTGAAGGACAGGTAATGCTTGGATCGGTTGTATCCTCAACAGTAATTGTCTGCGTACATGATGATGTATTGCCACATTCATCCGCAGCTTCATATACACGTAACACAGTAGTACTACATGCTGTATAGGGACCAGCTGGTGTATCGCTTATGAATGTCACCGTTGGTGTTGCAGTGCAATTATCACTAGCACTACCACCAGCAAAATCACTCGCTGGTACTGCATCACACTCTACTGTAACATCTGAAGGACAGGTAATGCTTGGATCGGTTGTATCCTCAACAGTAATTGTCTGCGTACATGATGATGTATTGCCACATTCATCCGCAGCTTCATATACACGTGATACAGTAGTGGAACAAGCTGAATATGGCCCAGCGGGTGTGTCACTAATATGAGTAACAGTCGGACTTCCATCACAAGCATCCGACACAGTTCCTCCGGCAAAATCTGTCGCAGGCACTGCATCACACTCTACTGTAACATCTGACGGGCAGGTTACAACCGGGTCAGTAGTATCCTCAATTGTAAATGTAGCAGTAGTTGTAACAGTATTACCACACCCATAAGTTGCAGTGAATGTCACTGTAGCAGAGCCCGTTTCACCGCAATCATCACTCAATGCAGTGAAATCATTGGTCCAGGTCACAGAACCACATACAGAAGCACCACCTGCAGAATTCAGCCATGCTGTAAGCTGGGCAGTATTCCCTGCACCGTCACACTCAACAGTCATGTCAGATGCTGGAGTAACAAGTGCGTTGACAACAGTGAATGGCACATTGGAGGGATCAATGGCGATTGGAGGAGATGGTGGCGACACAACAGAATGGATCGACACATCTCCTGATCCGGCGATAGGAGAAATGGTTTCAGGATTGAAACAAACAGTTACACTACCCGAGGGGTCCGCCGGAACTCCAGATGCAGATACAACCCCAGTACCTCCTGGGGGTGTAGCACGGGTATAATTAATTGCCACATCATAAGGGCCGCCAGATGTAGGCCACATATTAAATGTGATAGTCAAAATTGTGTCTCCGCCCACATCACAGGCATCAACGCTTGCGATGGAGACAGGTGCAAATGCAGCCTCTACACCATTGAGTGTAGTAGGCTCCTCTTTCACCACAGGCTCATCAAAGATGGTGGCCAACGCCTCATTGGCCGGGGATGAGAACCCGAGTTGCTCCCAATTGACGGTCAGGGCTGTGACTGTGCCGATGAGGCCAATGGCCAGCGGCAACAAGACAACCTTCTTAGCCAGAACCGCGAGCAGCTTAGAAGTAGAGATCGTCTTTTTCATAAGATTACAATTTGCGTGCGTGCAAGTGAATGGGTTTGGTTTTCAAAAGGAAAAGAAAAAGGAATATGGAGAGCCCGCCTCGAAAGGAGGACAGACGAGTGCGAAGGGTGCTGGTTGGCGGCCATCAAACCCTCGATGCCGGACGCGACAAAATTTCCGAAACGAGCAACCCGCCCGCCGGAAATCGAGGATCCGAGAAAACAACAAGGGTCGTAAATCTGCTTCATGGACTACAACTTGTCACGAAGTTTCATTTGAGCTCTAAGGGGACGAGCCTTGCCTCCAAAGAGCCGTTATTTCAGGCTGGCGAAATCCACTTGTGAACATCGCCGGTTGGCCACCTGATGTCATTGACTATGTCGTACGTGTAATCGGTCTGAGATATGAAAAGACGAAACCCCTGCTGCACATTACTACTAATGTGTAGCCAGGCAAAAGACCCTCTGTGAAATCGGAAAACAGCCGACCTGGAAGCGGTCGCCTGCAGAGAAGCGTGTAAGTTTCGCCATTTTCATGAGATTCAATTTGTTAGGGGCTTTTCCAGCCCTTATAGCTTGTCAAAATCGGGTGGAAGTTATCCAAATCAATCCAACACTGCAACTTCAAGCTGGATCAATTTTCAAATTTTTTCCCGCGGGGCGGGCTTCTTTGGATCCAGAGTCCTGGATATCAGAGCCTGTTCTGGATGCTACAGCCTGGAACGGAATTTCATGAGCGGTCAGGACCAAAAATCTCGCCAGGCGCCGGCAAATTTAAATGCAGAATTGGTGAAATCAAGTTGTTGAGAAAATTTTCTTAATCGATCCAACGGGACTACGGGTGGGGAGTAAAAAAAATGCCGATTGGAGGTGGCACAGGTTTTGAACTTTTGCGCCGGGCATTTGTAACTTAGCCCGCACAATCGATGAAGCACATGAAATCACATCTGATGTACGCATGTTGTAGCTGTTGTTGTCCGCTCCCGGCGTGGAGGGGCGCTGCAGCCGTGCACATCAGATAGCTCACCAGTGCATGTCGATTGCAAAAAAGCCTTTCCACGTCGGAAAGGCTTTTTTGTTTTCATAGCCCGACGGATGCTCGGGCAGACTCCCAAAACCAACTACCAAAACCTTCAAACCACTCCCATGACAGCAACTTTCGGAATAGAAACCATCAGTCGGGACGAGGAGCTGCAACGGGTGGCCCGCTCCATCGGGCAGACTCCCCTGTTCGAGATTCGCCGGGTTTTTCGCAAGCCTGGCGTGCGCATCTTCGCCAAACTGGAATGGCACCAGCTCGGTGAGAGTGTCAAGGCTCGGCCGGCCTGGTACATCATAAAGGCCGCCTTGCAATCAGGTGCCCTCAGGGGGCGTCGCTTGCTCGATGCCACCAGCGGCAACACCGGCATCGCATACGCTGCCATCGGCGCCGCACTGGGTGTGCCGGTCACCCTCTGCCTGCCAGAGAATGCCTCCGAGGAACGCAAGTACATCCTGCGGGCGTTGGGTGCCGAACTGGTGCTCACCTCCCGCTTCGAAGGAACCGACGGCGCCCAAGCGCAAGCCCGGGCACTCTACGAGGCGCATCCCGACCGCTTTTTCTACGCCGACCAGTACAACAACGAGCAGAACTGGCTCGCTCACTATGAAACCACCGCACCCGAAATCTGGCAACAAACCCATGGCACCGTCACGCACTTCGTGGCTGGCCTGGGAACCACGGGCACCCTCACCGGCACGGGCCGCGGCTTGCGGCGCTTCAATCCCGCCGTGCGCATCATTGGGTTGCAACCCGACAACCCCATGCATGGGCTCGAAGGCTGGAAACATCTCGAAACGGCCCACGTACCGGGTATCTACGACTACGGTCTGGCGGACCAGATCCTCGAGATCGACTCGGCCGAAGCCTACGGGATGATCAGGGAAGTGGCCCGCACCGAAGGCCTGTTGCTCAGCCCCTCGGCAGCCGCCAACTTGTTGGGCGCCATGCGGGTGGCTTCGAGCATCGACCACGGAACCATCGTCACCACCTTCGCCGACAATGCCGCCAAATACGGTGAGGTCCTCCGGGAGCTCTTGAAATGACCAACTCATTGCCAATCCTAAAACGCCATCCACCATGCACCACGAAATCAGCCTGAGCCAACAAGCACTCGACGTGATACGCCAACATGCGCAACAAGCCTACCCCTTCGAGTGCTGTGGCTTCCTCTTCGGTAAAGCGGGCCAGCCGCGACAAATCACCCTGGCAGTGCCCGTGCCCAACAGCAAGGAGGGAGACCAGCGCCGCCGTTTCGAAATATCTCCAGCCGATTACCGATGGGCAGAGCTCCACGCCATTGAAACCGGACTCGACCTGTTGGGCGTGTACCACAGCCACCCCGACCATCCGGCATTGGCCTCCGCCACCGACCTGGCCATGGCCTTGCCGTGGTTCTCCTACGTCATCGTGGCAGTACACAGGGGCCAACCCCGGGAGCTGCGCAGCTGGCGCCTGGCAGAGCGTGAGCGCATTTTCGAGGAGGAAATCGCCATCCTGCCCGAGGGGCATCGCGAGCTCAAACCCGCCGACTTCGCTGGCCACGCACCCGTGGCTGGCTGAGTGGCTTCCAATTCCATTTCTTCAAAAACCTCAAAATCATTGAACCATGGCCAAGATCATCATCCCTACGCCCTTGCGCAAGTTCACCGGCAATCAGTCCGTCTTCGAGACCACGGGCAGCACGGTGCGCGAAGCCATCGACGAACTCATCAGCCAGCACCAGGAGCTGGGGCGTCACTTGCTCGACGACAACAACAACCTGCGTTCCTTCATTCGCATTTACCTTGGCGAAGAGGACATCAACCAGTTGCAAAAAGAGCAGACCCCCGTGGGGCCCGATGCCGTGATCAGCATCGTGCCGGCCATCGCTGGTGGCCTGCGCTAAACTCATAGACTTCCACTTTCCGTTGCGACGGAATCAAATCGATCAAACATGGAAAATGTATTGCCCGCATTGAGTCCAGCAGAAATGGCGCGCTACGCTCGCCACATCACCATACCGGAGTTTGGCCTCGAAGGCCAGCAGCGCCTCAAAATGGGACGCGTACTCGTGATCGGCTCTGGCGGTCTTGGCAGCCCGCTGCTGTTGTATTTGGCTGCAGCCGGCGTCGGCACCATCGGCATCGTCGATTTCGACGTGGTGGACGACAGCAACCTGCAGCGGCAGGTACTCTTCACGGTCGATGACGTCGGCCAGTCGAAGGCACACACGGCGGCAGCCCGCCTGCGCGCGCTGAATCCACACATTAATATAGTAGTGCATCAAACCCGATTCAGTCGCGAAAACGCCCTTGAGCTGGTGAGTCAATACGACGTGGTAGCCGATGGGACGGACAATTTCCCGACGCGCTATCTGGTGAACGACGCCTGTGTGCTGGCGGGCAAGGTGAACGTCTATGCCAGCATCTTCCAGTTCGAGGGGCAGGTTTCGGTATTCAACTACCCACTGCCCGACGGCACCCGCGGCCCGAACTATCGCGACATGTTCCCCGAGCCGCCACCTCCTGGCTTGGTGCCCAACTGTGCCGAGGGGGGCGTGTTGGGTGTGCTTCCTGGCATCATCGGCAGTATGCAGGCTCTGGAGGTGATCAAGGTGCTCAGCGGAGTGGGTGAACCTCTCGTGGGCAAGCTCTTTTTGTTCGATGCGGCCACCTTCACCACCCGCCTCCTCAAGGTGAAGCGCAACCCCGAGATCAAAATCACCGAGCTGATCGACTACGAACAGTTTTGTGGCGTCAAGCCAGCCTCGGCTGAGCGCCCCGTCAAGGAAATCACCGTGCAGGAGCTGTACCGCATGCTCACCGAGGGCGAGGACTTCCAGCTCATCGATGTGCGCGAGCCGCATGAATACGCCATCGCCAACATAGGTGGCGAGCTCATCCCTTTGGGAAGCATCGCCCAGGCAGCCGACCGCATCGCCCGCGACAAAACGGTGGTGGTGCACTGCCGCAGCGGCGCCCGCAGTGCACGCGCCATCAGGGAGCTGGAACAGCTCTACGGCTTCGACAACCTCTACAACCTCAAAGGCGGTATCCTGGCTTGGTCCAAGGAAATCGACAGCTCTGTACCGAGCTATTGAAGTGGGAAGGGGGTATGGGGGATTATGAAGGATTATTTGGGTTGCCGGTAGTCAGGCGGTAGACAGTTGACAGTTGGCAGTTGGCAGTTGGCGGTTGACGGTTGTCAGTTGTCAGTTGGCGGTTGACAGTTGGCGGTTGACAGTTGGCGGTTGACGGTTGACGGTTGGCGGTTGGCAGTTGGCGGTTGACAGTTGACGGTTGGCAGTTGGCGGTTGACAGTTGGCGGTTGACAGTTGGCGGTTGACAGTTGGCGGTTGACAGTTGGCGGTTGACAGTTGTCAGTTGGCAGTTGACAGTTGGCGGTTGACGGTTGGCGGTTGACGGTTGACTTCAGTTCCTCAGTTCCTTGATTCCAAGCAAGGGCGGCGGTTTGATTTAGTACATTTGCCGGCCTAAGACTGCCTGTACATGAAGACAAACACTGCCTTTGCGTCTATACTTTGCTTAATGACGGCTTTGGTGTGGAGCTGCGTGCCACCCACCGAGGAAGTGCTCACGGAGGTGCGCATCGATTTTACCGACCCACTGCAGCAGAAGGTGTACGATTTCCAGGATAGTGGGTTGAGCGACAGCCTGTATCCTTATTTCAGACATGCGAATCCTACGCTTCGGTACCTGGCCGTCATGGCATTTGCCAGCCTGCGCGACAGTGCAGCCGTGGACAGTCTGCTACCGAAGCTTCGCGACCCGGTGGAGGCAGTTCGAATCGGAGCGGCTTATGCCTTGGGGCAAATCGGTAGTGCACGGGCCGAGCAGCCCCTCATCGAAGCTTTCCAACGAGACGACACCGCCGGCGTGGCGCGCTATTTCAATGCGGCCATTTTGGAAGCCATTGGCAAATGTGGTGGCAGGCGCAGCTTGGATGCCATGGCCACGGTGAGTACCTATCAACCCACCGACACGGTGCTGCTGGAAGGCCAATGTTGGGGCATCTACCGCTTTGCACTCCGCGGCCTGACCTTGCCCGAAGGCACCAGCCGCATGCTCAAATACGCCACCAGTGGCCAGTATCCGCCCAATGTGCGCTTCATTGCAGCCAACTACCTCATGCGTGCCAAAGACATTGACCTGGGCGGGGCCGATGTCCAGCTTGCCCCGGCACTGCCCCGCGAGGACGACCCGCGCACCCGCATGGCGCTCGCAGCAGCACTGGGTCGCACCGGCACCCAAAGGGCCCTCAACGCCCTGATGTACCAATACAACCTCGAACAGGACTATCGCGTACGGGTGAACATCCTGCGGGCACTCAGGCAGTTCGACTATGCAACGGTGAAACCACTGATGCTGCAAGCCCTGAAAGATGAACACCCAGGCGTGGCCCTGACGGCCGCAGAGTTTTTCGTGGAAAAAGGCATCGCCGAAGACGGCTCCCTATATTGGCAAATGGCCAAAGAACCCTTTCCCTGGGAAGTGCAAATGAAGCTCTACAAGGCTGCCAGCCTGCACATTCCGCTCACCTTCGAAGAAAGCCGCAAATACCTCAACTGGGAACTCAAGCGAATCCTCGAAACTTCTTCCAACCCATACCAAAAAGCCGCTGCTCTCGAGGCTTTGGCCGGAAATGGATGGAACTACCGATACATCCGCGACGTGGGCTTCCTGTTCGACTCCCCTGTGGTGCGCACAGCCAGCGTGCAGGCCCTCGCCGAAATCGCCTCCCGCCCCGACTTCAACAGGTATTTTGGCAGCAGTGCACGGGTCAAAAAAGAACTGAGCGACTTTTTCGTCGAAGCCATCCAAACGGCTGACCCCGGCATGGTATCAGTAGCTGCTACTGTGCTGCGCAACCCCGCCCTCAAATTCAAAAACACCATCGACAGCTTGGACGTCCTCAAAGCCACCCTGCAAAAACTCACCCGACCCCAGGACATCGAGGCTTATATCGAGTTGCATCGCACCATCGACTTCCTCGAAGGAAAGGAACCCAACTTTACCATGGTGCCTCACTCCGACCATCGCATCGACTGGAATCGCATCGCCGCACTCAAGCCCCAGACTCGCGTCATCATCCGCACCGCACGCGGGGAAATCGCTCTCGAGCTGCTGCCCCAGGCTGCCCCAGGGACGGTGGCCAACTTCCTCGAACTCATTGAATCCGGATACTATACTGGCAAAAATTTCCACCGCGTGGTGCCCAATTTCGTCATCCAGGGAGGGTGCAATCGCGGCGACGGCTACGGTACCCTGGAATACACCATCCGCTCGGAGTTGCCCTACCTGCACTACGACCGCGAAGGAATGGTGGGCATGGCCAGCGCCGGCAACCACACCGAAAGCCAGCAGTTTTTCATCACCCACAGCCCCACCCCCCACCTCGACGGCAACTACACCCTCTTTGCCCGGGTGGTCAGCGGTATGGACGTGGTACACCAGACCCGCCTGGGCGACATAATCGAAGAGGTAAAGCTCGTGGACAAAATGCCCGAACAGTGAAACCCCTGCCAGCCGTACCTTGCAGCCCTAATCGCCCCGCTACCCCCAATGGGTGTGCCCGCGGGGCCTTCCTGTGTCCATGCCAGCAGCGCAAACGTTCAAAACCATCGCAATGAAAAACACACCCCTGACGGAAAAGCACATCGCTCTCGGTGCCAAAATGGCCGAATTTGCCGGCTACTACATGCCAATCAGCTACACCAGCATAGTCGAGGAGCACCTCGCCGTGCGCCAAAACGTCGGCGTCTTCGACGTGTCGCACATGGGTGAATTCATCGTGCGTGGCCGCCAGGCCCTCGACCTGGTGCAAAAAGTCACCACCAACGATGCCTCCCGCTTGGCCATCGGCCAGGCCCAGTATTCTTGCATGCCCAATCACAACGGTGGCATCGTGGACGACCTGCTGGTGTACCGGCTGCCCGAAGACATGTGCGCCGAAGGAGAAATGGCCTTCATGCTCGTGGTCAACGCCGCCAACATCGAAAAGGACTGGAATTGGCTCCAGCAAGAGAACACCTTCGACGCCCGCCTCATCGACATTTCTGAAGAAACCGGCCTCATCGCCGTCCAAGGTCCTCGCGCCGCCGACATCCTCCAGCCCCTCACCGAGCTCGACCTCCACGGCATGCGCTACTACACCTTCGCCAAAGGCCGCTTCGCCGGCATCGACAACGTACTCGTATCCGCCACTGGCTATACCGGCTCCGGCGGCTTCGAAATCTACGCCCGCAACGAAGACATCCCCGCCATCTGGGATGCCGTCTTCGAAGCTGGAAGAGACCACGGCATCAAACCTGCTGGCCTCGGCGCTCGCGACACCCTCCGCCTCGAAATGGGCTATGCCCTCTACGGCAACGACATCGACGACACCACCTCCCCCCTCGAAGCCGGCCTGGGATGGATCACCAAGCTCGACAAAGGCCCTTTCAACTCGCGGGAAATTTTCCTTGAGCAAAAAGCCAAAGGCCTCTCCCGCAAACTCGTCGGTTTCGTCATGGAGGAGCGCCGAGTACCCCGGCACGACTACCCCATCCTCGATGAGTCGGGACAAACCATCGGCAAAGTCACATCGGGCACCCACTCCCCTTCCCTCGACCAGCCCATTGGCATGGGATACGTCAAGATGCCCTACACCAGCCCGGGCACCCGCATTTTTATCGAATTCGGCCGCAAACAACTGCCAGCAACAGTGACCAAAATGCCTTTTTACAAAGGCTGATCGCCTCTATTAGGCCCGGTGATTTACTTTGATTGAACACTTTGCGGTTTAGGACGTGACGAACATGACGGATGTTCCTCGATTCCTCGATTCCTGAGTCCACTGCAAAAAGCCGTCAGGATGAATAATTCTCCACCGGAATTTTCACGCCCGTCACGTTCGTCACGCCCGTCACGTTCGTCACGCCCGTCACGCTCGTCACGTTCGTCACGTTTGTCACGCTTGTCACGCCCGTCACCTCTTTTCAAAAAAATTTCTCCTCGGATAGGGGTATTCCCCTGCAAGAAACATCTAACCATCAACCACCGCATAGCGTGAAACAGCTGCAGCAATACGACTCCTTGATCGCAAAATACCTCCGTGGCGAAACGTCGCCCGAGGAAACACGTGACCTGTTTGCATGGGTAGCAAGTGACCCCGAGCATCGCCGCTATTTCGAGGAAATGAAACAGGTGTGGGACCTGATGGCCGCGCCAGGATGGCAGGTCAGCGAGCAAGCCCGCCGCGAGGCCTGGCAGAAAATCGCCGGCCAACTCGACCAAGCCGAGAAGCCTCGCCCTGTGGTGGCCACGCGACGGTCGTGGTGGCTGCGGGTAGCAGCAGCTCTGCTTGCCGGGGCCCTTTTGGCTTGGTGGTGGTTGGCGCCCCGACCTGCTGAACGACCCATCACGGCCGTTTACGAAACCCAGCCTGGTGAATCCCTCGAAGTCTATCTGCCCGACAGCAGCCGGGTGCTGCTAAATGGTGACAGCCGCTTGTACTACCGCCAGGATTTCAACCCGCGCAGCCTCACCCTGGAAGGGGAAGCATTCTTCGAAGTGAAGTCCTTGGCGGGCGTGCCTTTCACCGTGCAGGCAGGTCCCTTGACAACTACGGTACTCGGCACCGCTTTCAACGTGCGGGCCTATCCTGGCCAACCCACGGCAGAGGTGCAAGTGGTGCACGGTCGGGTGGCTGTGCGAAGCGACAGGGGTGAGGAACGCATCCTCGAGGCGGGCCAGGGCGTCCGCTACCACAGCTCGACCAATACCTTGCAGCCTCTTTTCGATCCAAACCTCCTGGCCTGGCAAACGGGTAAGCTCACCTTCGACGAAACCCGACTCGATACCGTCCTGGCCATTCTCGAACGGTTTTCAGGAAAGGCGATCACCGTGCGCGATTCCACCTTGCTGAACTGCCGCTTCACGGCCCACTTCGACCAACCCAGCTGGGAAGAGGTGCTGGAATTGCTGTCCACCACCTTGGGCTGCTCGGTAGAGCGAGCCGCCGACACAGTGGTGCTCGTTGGGCCCGGTTGCCGTTGAGGGCTGACAATTTGCCCAAAATATGAGGACTACGATGCTCCTTGTGTGGCTTTGTCTGTGGTGCTGGACTGTCGAAGCCCAGCAGGACGAGGCCTTGCCCGCGCTGACGTTTTCTTTTCAAAATACCCGCCTGCGGCAAGCCCTACGTGAGCTGGAGCGCTCCTACGACCTGCACTTCTCTTACTCCCCCGACAGGGTGGACCTCCGGCAGCGGATTAGCGCCCGAGCCGAAAACGCACCCCTGGAACAGGGCCTGCGCATACTGTTCAAATACACCGGCATCGGCTTCCGACGTATCGGCACCCACATCGCCCTGTTTCCCGACCCAGCCAATAGGCCGCCAGAACCGCAGGACGATACCAGCGGGCCGCAGCAGCCCCCTCCTCCTGAACAACCCACACCCGTGGAACCGCCACCCCCAGAGGCAGCACCCGAACCGAGGCCGGTCATCGAAGTGCCAGCACTGGAGCACCCCCGCATGCCTGACGAACCGCTTTTCTCCATGCAGGAACCAGGCCGGCTATTGGACCGCTTCAGCATCGAGGTAAACCGGCTGCTGCGCATCCAGGATGAACACAGCTTGCTGCAAGTATCCTTGCTCCCCTGGTTAGGCACCCACGGCCGCCGCAGCCACCTTACCTCGGTAAACGCCTCGCTGAACCTCCTCGGAGGCATAACAGGTGGCGTCGAAGGGGCCGAAGTGGGCGTCTTGTTCAACGCCACCCGTGGTCATGTGCGGGGCATGCAGGTGGCCGGCTTGGGCAACGTGGTAGCAGGCCAGTTGCAAGGCACCCAATTGGCCGCAGGTTTCAACTTTGTGGGATTGCGATCGGTAGGCCTGCAAATGGCTGGTGTGCTCAACCTTTCCACAAACAACCATGCCACGCAGGTGGCCGGTGCGGCAAACATGGTTCTGGGCCAAAACGACGCTCCCCAGGTGGCCGGCATGCTCAACATCGCATTCGGACACTCCGCAGCTGCCCAGCTTGCCGGCCTGGCCAATGTCGCCGCTGGCAATGCCCGCACCCAGATGGCCCTGCTCGCCAACCGGGCCCAGGACATCGAGAAACTACAGGCGGCAGCTTTGTACAACCGAGCCCGACAGGTACAGGGGCTGCAGTTGGGCCTCATCAACAAAGCGGATACGGTAGCCGGCGTGTCCATCGGCCTGCTCAACCTGGTGCGCCGGGGCTACAATCGCTTCGACTTATTCGCCAGCGAGGCCTTGCACCTCAACGCGCAATTGAAACTGGGCGCTCACCGCTTCTACAACGTCTTCACCGTGGGCGCCCGCTACCCCGAAGGCGGCGGGCATTACACCTGGGGGCTGGGATATGGCTTCGGCTTGGTGATTTCTCAAAAGGAACACTCGGAACTGAACGTGGAGCTCATCGGTATCCATCTCAACGACGACGAGCCGTTCACCAAACAAATCCATGGCATGGGGCAACTCAGGCTCAGCTGGAACCACCGCCTCGCTCCCACCATCGGTTTCTTCTTCGGGCCCACATTCAACCTCTTCGCCAGCAGAAAACAGGAACCCGACACAGGACAGCCCGTGTCCTCGAAAGCGGTGCCCTATGCGTGGATTGAAAGCATCCGACCCGATGGTACCCTGCTCCAGGCTTGGTTGGGGGTAAATGCGGGTTTTCGGTTTTGACAGTCGAGTGCTTCGGATTTGGCCTCGTGGGCACCGCGAAGCACTCGCCTTGCCCGGCTGACAATTGAATAAGCTACCAATGTTCACCTTTAAAATCTACAGTCATGAGACAAACCATTTTTGTGATAACCCTTTGCATGCTTGGGGGGCTGCTCCATGCCCAAGATGAAACCCTGTTCGGCAACGTCAGCCGCTCGGGTGCCTTCGGCAGCCCCTTGTGGGAATACTACAACCTCGACCAGGATATGCAAGTGGCCTCTGGCGGTGGAGGCGCTTTGGTTCTGAATGACTTCTACTTAGGGGGTTATGGCATGGGGGACGCCGAGTTCGTCGTGGATGATGTCGGTGCCAACCTGCGCCAGCAGGTAAAATTCAAGCACGGCGGATTTTGGCTGGGTTACACCCCCCTGCAACGCAAGGTGCTGCACCCCTATGCCTCGGTGAAATTCGGCTGGGGCAAGGCCCGCTACCTGGCCACATCCCTCGACAAGCCTTCCGTCGAGCTCGAAGCCTTCAAGGACAACATTTTCGTGATGACGCCCGAATTGGGGCTCGAACTCAATGTATTTTCTTGGTTCCGTGTGGCCCTCACGGGTTCTTACCGCCTTGTCAGTGGCGCCGACACCCTGCCCGTCTTCAATGACGACGACCTGTCGGAGTTTGCCATGCAGCTCACCCTGCGCTTTGGCGGCTTCGGCAGGGAGCGCAAACACTACAAAGACTGGGACTGAGGCTGGCCTACCGTTCCTGACCGACAAGGCAGTAAGCCCCACGCAAAAGCCCCCGGCATCGTTGGCCAGGGGCTTTTTGCTCTTTTCTCACAGGTGAATGGGCTACAACTGAGGAGGTGAAGGTTTTTAGATCGAAGATGCGAGCCTGCCCGGCAGGCAGCTGGGAGGCCAGCTCGATTCGTCACGTGTCACCCCCCCCTGATCCTGCCAGGCAGAAATTCCATGCGACGTGAATCAGCGGAGCTCTAAAAGGGCTGTTTTCCAAAAATTCTATCTTAGCCGCCTACCTGAAACACCGCATGAACCAACCACTATTCAAAATCCGCGAGGAGGGAAAGTTCGGCTTCATGAATGCCTCGGGGGAGGTGGTCATTGAACCGCAATTCCCAGCCGTCGAGGACTTTTACAATGGCTTCGCCCGGGTTCAGCTCTTCGATCACATCTACCAGCTCGACTTCCTCGGCAGGCTGCTGCTACGTCATACCTTCAGCTATGTGGGCTATTTCGAGGAAAATCTCTGCCGCGTCCGCTTGGTGAGGCGCTGGGGATACATGGACACCCGCGGTAGGCTGGCCATTCCGATTCGGTTCCAAGATGCCGGTGATTTCTCAGAAGGCGTGGCCCCCGTGAAGGCCCTCGGTTTCTACGGATTCATCGACCAATGGGGCAATGAAGTCATCGATTGCAAATTCGACTGGGCAGGGGAATTCTCCGAAGGACTCGCACCGGTAAAGGTGCGGCAACAGGCAGGCTACATCAACCGCGACGGTGAGTTGGTCATCCTGCCTCGGTACGACGACGCCCAGCCCTTCCAGGGGCCTGTGGCCGTAGTAATCCAGGATGGCAAATGGGGCCTGATCGACAAGGCAGGTGGGGAGATCGCAGCCCTTCGATTCGACCTCATCGAAGGTTACACCAACGGCGAATTCTTCGAAGGCATGGCAGTCGTGGTGGAAAATGGCAAATACGGCTTCATCGACCAAGAGGGAAACCTGGTGGTGCCCCCCCAATTCGACTTTGCTGGCGACTTTGGCAGCGGGCTGGCTCTGGTGGAGCAGGACGGGCTTTTTGGCTACATCGACAAAACGGGAGCCTGGCGCATTCCACCCCGTTTCGAAGACGCAGGTGTATTTTCCGAAGGGTTGGCCCAGGTCAAGAAGGGGGGCTTGTGGGGGTTCATGGACACCGAGGGCCGCATCGTCATTGCACCGCGCTTCCAAGAAGTGCTGCCCTTCAAGAACGGCCTTGCCTGGTGCGTAGAGCAACCCGGCAAATGGCAATACATCGACGAATGGGGCGATGTGGTTTGGGTGGAAGCGTGATCAGATCGGGAAACAGCGGCGCAGGTCGAAACGCCAAAATCCACGAAAACTACCAGCAACCAGCGGCGAGCGCCATCACCTCATTTTGGGTCTGCGGCGTTTGCTGCTTGGCTTGAGAGGCATACCACCTTTGGGCATCATGCCCATGCGCTGGGCGGTGCGGAGCTGTCCCTGGTTTTTCACGGCCTGCTCAAACTGTTTGATCTGCTCTTTGATGGCCGGCTCGGTGATTTTGAGCTCTTTGAGTTGTTTGAGGTGGAGCTTGACCTGGTTCCAGCGTTGCCGTTGGGCGGCGATGGTGGCCAGTTGGAGCTGGATGGCGGCTTTTTCGTTGTCGGTAGGCAGGTTGAGTTCCTGGGCTTTGCGCAACCATTCTTCGGCGGTGTCATTGTCGCCGAGCCCCTGTGCGATGGTGCCCTTGAGCAGGTAATAATAGGCCCGTGTGGTGACGTAGAGCAGTTTGGGCGTGAGGGTGAGGTTGAGTCGTTTTTCAGCGGCCTGGAAGTCTTGGGTCTTTTGGAGGATGAGAGCCGCACTTTGTACCGTGCCGAGCATCAAATACCCCACCAGCAAGGCAATGCCGATGAGAATGAACGGGAATCCATACCAAAATCCAAGCTGAACCCACAGGACGGTTCCTCCGATGAGGGTCAGGGCCATGAGGGCAAATCGCAGGTAAATGTTGATGGTGAACATGAAATGCAAAGCGTTGGTGAGTACTGAGCCGCCAGAAGCCAGCGACGGGTTGCAAAGGTAACAACTTCTATTCCCCAGACTGCCGCCACCAACTGGTGCTCCCTTTTACACTTTCCCGCTCCCTTTGGCCGAGCCCCGGCTTTTTTCATCTGGTATAAAAATTCATTTTCATGCAATGCCGCCGAACAAATGGCCCTGCCAATACCTAAGCAGGGTGAACAAACACACATCGACCCCAATCGATCTCTGATCCGTTAACCTGAAAAAATCCGCAACATGAATCCTCCTGGCTATTCGAACCAAGACAAAGGACAAACACCTCCAGCCCAGAACCAGGGCAACGCCCCCCAGCCACAGGCAGAACAGACGCCCACCCGCAAGCGCAATGGCGCAATGCCTGTCCTCATAGCAGTCGGGGTGCTCATGCTTGGCGCCGTAGGCTGGCTCACCTACACCAGCGTGCAGACTACACGCAGCCTGGAGCAAAAAGTGGCCGAATTGGAAGAAGCCCAGCGCCTACAGGCCGAACTCGAAACCCAATATTTTTCCGCCCTCAGCGAACTCGACCGCCTGAAAGGTGAAAACGCTGAAATCAACACCATGATCGATCAGCAAAAAGCGGAGCTGGAAGAGCAGCGCAACCAGATCAGCAAACTGCTTCGCGACAAGCGCAACCTCGACGCAGCCCGGGCCGAAATCGCCAACCTGAAAGCTCAAATCGACACCTACGTGGCCGAAATCGAGCGCCTCACCATGGAGCAGGAACAGTTGCGTCAACAAAATGAACAGCTGACCATCGAAACCAGTACGCTAAGCACCAACCTCCAGCGTACCGAGACAGAAAACCAGTCGCTCAAAGAATACCAGGCCAAATTGGTCAACGAGCGGGAGGAGCTCGCCAAGGCCGTGCGCATCGGCTCCGTCGTCAAAGTCAAAGACATCAAGGTGACGGGTGAAAAGCTCCGCAACAATGGCAAGGCCGTCGAACGGCGCAGCGCCAACAGAGTGGACCAATTGCGCGTCTGTTTCACCACGGTGGAAAACGCCATTGTAGAGCCCGGCACCGAGCGATTCTACATCCGCATCATCAACCCCAAGGGTGAAACGCTCGCCATCGACGACCTCGGTAGTGGCGTGCTGGAACATACCGCCACGGGCGAACCCCTACTCTACTCGCAAGTACAGGAGCACGAATACACGAATGAGGAAACACAACTCTGTTTTGCCTGGAAGCCTGGTATCCCCCTGCAGAGCGGCAAGTATGAAGTAGAAATCTACAACAAGGGCTACCTGGCGGGCAAGAGCAGCTTCGAGTTGAAATAAAGGCTGCCACCCGAAAAAGCCATTATTACTAATCCATCGTTAGTCCTCATCACAATCCGAAGGTCGGTCCTGCGTGCGCCAGGGCCGGCCTTTTTTCTCGAGTGCCATCACCCCATGCTGAGCTCCAGAATCTTCGGATATCGCCTTTTCTGAAGCACATTGGACCACCGCCCGAGGGTGTCGGGCAAAACCCTATTTTAGCCCGACCATTGAGGGTCGAGGCCAGCAGCGTCGGCTTTAGCGGCGAGCACTTTTTACTCCGGCTGCCTCGGCTTGACGATCAAAAACGAGCATTATGGATTTGAATCTCAAGGGCAAAAGGGCCTTCGTTGGAGGCAGCAGTCGCGGCATTGGGCTCGCCGCTGCCATCGAACTGTCCAAATTGGGAGCAGAAGTGGTACTCTGCGGCCGGCACGTGGATGCCCTTACCCAAGCGGTGTCCTTACTCGACGAAGGACAGGGGCAGCATCACGAATTTCTCGTAGCCGACTTCAGCGACCCCGACGAGGTCTATCGCAAGGCGCTCATAGTGGCAGGTGAACGTCCCGTTCACATCCTCGTCAACAACACTGGAGGTCCGCCTGCTGGCCCACTGGTGGAAGCAGATACGGCCCATTTTTACCAGGCATTGCGCAATCACCTTTTTTGCAACCACCTACTGATGCAAGCCTTCGTGCCAGGCATGAAAGTCACGGGCTACGGACGCATCATCAATATCATCTCCACCTCTGTCAAGCAGCCCATCGACGGCCTGGGCGTGTCGAACACAGTTAGAGGTGCAGTTGCCAACTGGGCAAAGACCCTTGCAAATGAATTGGGACCATTCGGGATCACGGTCAACAATGTCCTGCCCGGTGCCACCATGACATCCCGTTTGGAAGAAATTGCCAGGGTCAGGGCACAAGCTGCCCGAACCACTGTCGACGAAGTGTTCGAACACTGGAAAGCGGAAATCCCCTTGCGGCGAATTGGCCAACCCGAGGAGGTGGGAGCAGCAGTGGCTTTTCTGGCCACACCAGCCGCAGCCTATATTAACGGCATCAACTTGCCCGTTGACGGCGGGCGCACACGTTGCCTATGAACTTGCCCATTCCAACTGGCACCCATCGGAATTTTCGCCTGTACTTCAACCACACCATTCACCCGGAGCTGGTGCGCATGGATGGCGAGCGCAAACGGGTTTTGCGCCTGTTGGCCATTTGCATTCTTCTGACCCTTGGTGTATGGGTTTTCCAGGTTTACGTGCGCATCCTGGTGGTGTCCATGTTGCTATGGCTGATCCTGGGCATTTACATGTACTTTCTCCTAAGTCAATTCCAAAAGTTCAAAAAGCGATTCAAACCGCGGGTGGTCAGATTGGTGCTGGATTTCATGGATGACGACACCCTCTTTGGAGAACTGAAGTACTTCCCTGAAAAAAAAATACCTCTCGATCGCTTTCTGAGTAGTGGCATCTTCACCACGACGGCCGATCTGTACGAGGGTGAAGACTATATCATGGGGCGCATTGGAGATATTCGATTCGAAATGTGCGAATTGCTCGTGCGAGAGATTTCACGGGTACGCGCACGCTTGGACGACGTTTTCCAAGGGATTTTCATTCACGCCGTTTTCAACCATCCAGCCAAAGGGATCCTGTTGATACTGCCGCGCAATGACATGGCCCGACTCATCGTATCCATCAGAAACTTCGTGGCACATGGTGGTGTCCCTCTCGACGAAAAAATTCAGCACCTCACCACCGAAGCCCGCCAACGGCTGCAAGAGCTCGAAGCGGTTCCTACCCTGGGCGACCGAGAGCGACAGCAAATGAGCAACCTGCGGCGCTTCATCGACTGCCAAGAGCGTTTTCTGAACATTTTCACAGTCTATGGCAGCCCCCAGGTGAGGATCACCAGCCTGTTGCCCGAAGAGCTCATGTGCTTTCTGGCCGACTATGCCCGCCGCACAGAAAATCTGTACATCTCAATCATCGGCCGCCACATGTATGTGGCCATTGCTTCGAAGAAAGACATGCTCGAGCCGCGCTATTTCCAATCCAACGTGAGTTTTGAAGTGGTCAGCGAGTTTTATGAAGACGTCGCTGCAGCTCTGCTGGTAGTACAGGCTATCGACCGCAGCCATTGAAGTGTTTTCTTGGCATCGGACATGCTGTGCCCCCCTTGCCCATTTCCCAGCCTGAATATGCTCGGCTGAGCGCCTCCTCCATGCGGATTCCCTGGTACGTTCAGAATGCTCCTCCCCATGAAAAGGCTACATCGCATCGGCCTTCCCATTCCGAAAAACGAAATCATAGCTATGTGTTTCCTGGTGGGGTTTTCATCAAGATAGAGGTAAACCAACCAATACGCTTGAAAGCAGATTGTTTACTGACGCTTCAAAATCCAACAAAACGCTATCTTGTGCCGCAACAAAAAGCATCACTATGAGAAAGAAAAAGCTCAAGCCTCCCTACGGTGCCTACGATGCCAACAAGTTCGACAAGCTCCTGAAGAAAAACTTCAAACCC
>FWPU01000766.1_pt1 | contig 102251 bp, 85 predicted proteins | sample 2228361 | NCBI WGS metagenome assembly FWPU01 (sample SAMEA103939777, study PRJEB20133) | metagenome | reverse complement strand
GGCCGTCCAGCCTGGCGCCGGGCGCGGGGGGCGCGGGGCCGGCTTCGGCGCGCCGGCGGTGAGCGCGCACCAGGGCGTCAACCGCGCGACGTGGAACGCGCGGCTCGCGTCGCCCTACACCGCTCCGCCGAGGATCGTCATGTGGGGCGGCGGGCGCGGCGCCGCTCAGGGGCCGAAGGCGGCGCCGGGCGTGTATACGGTCACGGTGTCGACCGGCTCGTGGTCACAGACGCAGTCGTTTCGGCTCTCGACCGACCCGCGCCTCCCACCCATGAGCGACGCGGACGGTGCCGAGCAGCTCAGGATGGCGCTCGACGTCGCCGCCCAGATCCGCCAGCTCTACGACACGCTCGAGAAGATCCGCGACGCGAAACAGCAGGCGGCCGAGGTCGCCGGCAAGGCCAAGGCGTCGAAGGCCGTGGCGGCCGCGGCGAGGACATTGACGGACAAGCTGGTGGCGATCGAGGGTGAGATCACGCAGCTCCAGGGCGAGGGCGGGCAGGACGCCCTCAACTATCCCGGCCGCCTCGACAATCAGTGGGTGGCGCTCTACGGCGCCGTGGTGGCGCTCGAGCGCCCGCTCAACACGGCGGTGAAAGAACGCTATGCGGACCTGAAACCGCCGACCGACGCGCTGATGCGTCGGGCCGAGACCGTGCTGAGGACCGACGTGGCCGCGTTCAATGCGGTCGCGGCGAGGGCGGGTGTGAAGCCAGGCGTTGTCTTGAAGTAGCGGGTGGGGACTGCGGGCGACCTCGCGTTCGCGCGGCGCCGAAGGCGATCGCGGTCGGGTCACGGCCCGCCCGCCCGCACGCGCAGGATGGCGTCGCGCAGTGCCTCGAGGCGCGGCTCGGACCCGGTAAAGAGGCCGTCCGGGTAGCGGCCGTAGGCGAGCAGGTCGGCGTAGATGGCGCCGCTCTCGTAGAGGTTGAGGCCGAAGCCCGCCAGGTACTGCAGGCGCAGATTGCGGTCGCGGTTGATCGCCGCACCCCGCAGCCACGGTCCGAGGTCGGGCCAGCGCCCGGCGTAGGTCGCGAAGAGGTCGACGGCCGAGTGGAACCCGATCTCGGCGAGCGACTGCGCCACGCGGGCGTACTCGGGGGAGGCGAGCCGCGCTTCCATCGCGTCGACGTCGATGCGGGTCGGTTCGACCTGCGCGAGTAGCACCATATCGTAGCCGCGGCCCTCGTGCATGTTGCCCCAGATCGTGCCGTTCGGGAACACCTCGAAAAACGTCGCCAGCTCGCTCTTGACCGTGTCCGGCGTGCTCTCGTAGAGCTGGACGAACACCGTCACGACGCCGCCCGGGTTGAGGTGTGCTTTGACGACCTCGAAGAACTCCTTCGTGTAGAGTGTCGCGGCGCCCTTCACCCAGGGGTCGAACGGATCCGACGTGATCGCGTCGAAGGTCTCCCGCGTCGTGAGCAGGTAGTGACGGGCGTCGTCGTACCGGACCTCGACCTTGGGGTTGCGGATGACGTCGAAGTTGTGCTCGCTGAAGTACGTCGAGACGACCCGCGGGACGAGCGGCTCGATCTCGGCGATGGTCACGCGCTCGACCCGCGGGTCGATGGCGACGGCGCCGGCCGTGACGCCCGCGCCGCAGCCGATGACCAGCACCGAGCGGGGGTTGGCGGGGATGAGGGTTGTCAGGTGGCCGAGCATGCGCTGGAGCCGCATGTCCTGCGGCTCGCTCGAGGCCTGGATCTTGCCGGCGTTGTGATAGTTCAGCACCCCATTCGGCATCCGCGAGACGGCCACCGAGGAGTTGAGCCCCTCGCCCATGTAGAAGATGTCGCTCTGGCCGACCCACGTGGCCGCGTAACGGCCGTGGGCGACGAGCAGCGGGGCCACGCCGGGGATGTTGCTGATGAGGAAACCGATCAAGGCCGTCGTGCCCATCAGGAACGCCGCCGTGCTCCAGCGCATGCGACCGCTCGTCGGCTCGGAGAGGGCCGGCGTCATGACGAGCAGGGCGGAGAGGACGGCGAGCGCCATGAGCGCCTGCTCCGCCCGGCGGGTCCCGATCCACGCGATGAGCAACAGGCTCGCGCCGAGCGCGCCGGCGATGGCGCCCACCGTGTTCGCGGCGTACACGCCGCCCACCAGGCGACCCGGATCCTGCCCTGGTCTAGCGACACCGGCGAGCGCCAGCGGAAAGCTCGCGCCCCAGAGCAGGGTCGCGGGCAGCAGCGCCCAGAACGCCCGCACGAGATCGAGCTGGAAGTTGAACCAGATGTTCGTGGAGATCGAGGGATTGATCGGCCAGTAGGGGAGCGAGTTGCCGATGACGAACGCCGTCCAGGCGATCGCGCCCGCGAGGAGCATCTGGCACCAGCCGAGGGCGAGTCGCGGGTTGGCCACCGTGCGCGCCGTCATGGCGCCCAGGCTGCTCCCGATGCCCAGCCCCACGAGAAAGACGGCGAGGATGATCGAAAACGTGTAGACCGACGCGCCGAAGAGCAGCCCCAGGAGGCGCGTCCAGATCACTTCGGCCGCCAGCGCCGTCAGGCCCGAGAGGGCGATGGCGACGTAGACGGCGCCGCGCCCCTCGCCCGTGCCTGCCGCGCCCGGCTCCTGACCCGCCCTGCCCGCCCGCGCGGGCTGGACATCCTCGCTGCGCGCTGTCCGACGGGGCGTGTCGCTGACCGCCGGCGCCGGCGTATACGGTGTGGCCGCGGCCAGGGCCAGCGCCACACCGGCCACGGCCAGATTGAAGCCCACGGCCACGTAGGTCGCCACGGCCATGTCGTACACGCGCAGCAGGTAGAACCCGGCGAGCAGGCAGCCGAAGACCGCACCGGCGATGTTGCCGCCGTAGAAGAACCCCAACCAGGACACCCCGCGGGGGGTGGTCTCGACCCAGCGGGCGACGGCGGGCAGCGTCGCGCCCATCAGGAGCGTGGGTGGCAGCAGGCAGATGCCGGCGACCCCGCCGCGGAGCAGGAACCCGAACAGCCCGTAGCCGCCCCACGCCGTGTAGATCCGGCCGACGAGGGGGACGAGCAGCAGGACGAGGAGGCCGATGATGCCGATGCCGAGCTCGATGAGCCCGTAGACCCGCAGCGGGTGGTAGCGCGCCGAGACGACCCGCGGCAGCAACAGGCTCCCGAGGCACATGCCGCCCATGAAGGTGCCGAGCAGCACACCGAGCGACACGGCCGACGAGCCGATGACGAGCTGCAGGAGCTGGAACCAGACGATCTCGTAGATGAGCGCGGCAGCCCCGCTCCCGACGAAGAGCAGCAGCAGGAGGGGCAGCCAGGGTTCCGAGGGATGCGGGCGCGCGGCGGGCGCCGCCATGGGGTCGGTCATGATGCAGGCGATCCTAGCAGAAGATGCGCGGCTGGCTCACCTCGGGCTCGGCCGCCTTGCGGTAGCGTCGCGGGGTGCGGGTGCTGGGAACCATGCCGAGGGCGCTCGTCGACGCGGTCCGGGAGCGTCGACGCCGGACGGGTGAGGGTGGCCCTCGGGGACGGCGGGGCCGGTCACCGTGCGCGCCAGCGGTCGAGCGACGCTGCCGCGAGCAAGACGATCCCCTTGGCGATGAGCTGGTCGTACGGGCTCACGCGGAACAGGTTGAGCCCGTTGTTGAGGATGCCGATGAAGAACGCGCCGGCGAGGGTGCCCCAGATCGAGCCGCGGCCGCCGAACAGGCTGGTCCCGCCCACCACGACGGCCGCGATCGCGTCGAGCTCGTAGTACTCGCCCGCGCGCGGGTAGCCGGCGCTCAGGCGCGACGCGACGAGCACGCCGGCGAGTCCTGCCGTCGCGCCGCACACCAGGTACACCAGGCGCTCGACGCGGCCCACGCGCACCCCCGACAGCCACGCCGCCTCGCGGTTGCCGCCGGTCGCGTAGACATGCCGGCCGAAGGGCGTGCGCGCCAGCACGAGCCACGCGAGCAGAAAGACCATGACCATGACCGCCGCCGAGGGTAGCGTGGCGCTGAGCGCGGCGAACGACGCGGGGAGCCCGGCGATCGTTCGTGCGTCGGTGTACTTGAACGCGGCGCCGCGGACGAGGAGCATCGTGGCCAGCGTCACGACGAACGCCGGCACGCGGACGAGCGTGACCGCGAGGCCGTTCGCCATTCCGACGGTCAGGCCGACGGCGAGCCCGGCGGCGACGCCGGCCGGGGGGGGCCAGCCGCGGGCCAGCACGTCCGCGCACACCACCCCCGAGAGCGCCACGACGGAGCCCACCGACAGGTCGATGCCGCCCGTCAGGATGACGAACGTCATGCCCGCAGCGAGGACGGCCGTGAAGGCGTTCTGGCGCAGGACGTTCGTGAGGTTGTCGACGGTGAGAAACGCGTCGGTGGCGACCGCGAGGATCGCGCACTCGGCGACGAGCGCTGCGAAAATCGCCGAGCTCGACCAGGCCCCGGCTCTCATGCGGCGCGTCCCGTGGTCGCCAGCGCCATGACGCGCTCGGGCGTGGCCTCGGCGCGGACCAGCGTCCCGACCGTTCGGCCGTCGCGCATCACCACGATGCGGTCGGCGAGGCCGAGCACTTCTGTCAGGTCCGACGAGATCAGGAGGATGGCGGCGCCTTCTGCGGCCAGACGGGCGATGAGCGCGTAGATCTCGGCGCGCGCGCCGACGTCGACGCCGCGCGTCGGTTCGTCGAGGACGACCAGGCGGCGGGGTTCCAGGAGGAAGCGCGCGAGCAGCAGCTTCTGCTGGTTGCCGCCCGACAGCGCCGCGGCCGGCTGGGCGAGGCTGGCGGCGCGCACGTCGAAGCGCCGGGCGGCCTCGGCGGCCAGCGTGCGCTCGCGGGGCCGCGAGAGCAGACCGAAACGGGTGAGGCGCCCGAGCGAGGCCAGCGTCAGGTTCGCCTCGGCGGACATCTGCGGCCAGAGGCCTCGAGCCTGGCGGTCCTCGGTCACGTAGACGACGCCGTGCGCGATCGCCTCGGCGGGCGACCGAAAGTGCACGCGCTGCCCGTCGAGGCGAATCTCGCCCGTGGCGCGCCGCGCCCCGACGAGGGCGAGCGCCGCCGACGAGCGCCCGGCACCCACCAGGCCGGCCAGCCCCACGATCTCGCCCGCCCGCACCGACAGCGACGCGTCGTGCAGGCGCGGGGGAGCCTTCAGGCCGCGCACGTCGAGCACCGTGGCTCCCGGCGCCGGCGCCCGCACCGGGAACTCCTCGGTGAGGTCGCGCCCGACCATCCACCGGATGAGCCGCGCGCGGTCGACGTCGCCGGCGGCCGCAGAGGCGACGCGCCGGCCGTCGCGCAGCACCGTCACGCGGTCGGCCACGGCGAGCACCTCGTCCAGCCGGTGGCTGACGAACACGATGCCCAGGCCGCGGGCACGCAGGCGGCGCACCACGGCAAACAGCCGCTCCACCTCGGCCGCCGAGAGCGCCGCCGTGGCCTCGTCGAGCATCAGGACGCGCGCCTCGGTCGCCAGCGCGCGCGCGATCTCGACCATCTGCTGATACCCGACGCTCAGAGTCCGCGCCGGGGCGTCGGGGTCGACGTCGGCGCCCAGCTCGTCCAGCAGGGCGCGCACCGCGCGGCGCATGTCGGCGCGCCGGAGCCACAGCCGGCCGCGCTCGCGTCCGAGAAAGACGTTGTCGGCCACGCTCAGGTGCGGTGCGAGCGCGAGCTCCTGGTAGACGAGACTCAGCCCGCGGCGTCTCGCTTCGAGCGGGTCGCCGAACGGGAGAGGGGCGCCGTCGAGGACCGCCTCGCCGGCGTCGGGGCGTACTGCGCCGCCGAGGACCTTGACGAGCGTGGACTTGCCCGCGCCGTTCTCGCCCACGAGGGCGTGCACCTCGCCGGCGTTCAGGTCGAAATCGACGTCGGCGAGGGCGCGGACGCCGGCGAAGCCTTTCGAGACGCGGGTGGCGACCAGTCGCATCACGGCCACGCCAGGCTCGCGCGGTCGACCAGGCCGACCTCGACGGCGACGCGCGGCGGCACGCGCTCGCCCGCCAGATGACGCGCGACGAGCTCGATGGCCGTGCGGCCGATCCGCCTGGGATGCTGGATGACGTCGGCTCTGAGCGGACCGCCGCGCCGGATGAGCGCCTGCGCCTCGGGCGTGGCGTCGTAACCCACGATCACGATGTCCGTGCGCCCGGCGGCGTCGAGCACCGAGGCGGCGCCGAGCGCCGAGTCGTCGTTGATGGCGAACACGCCGCGCAGGTCGCGGTGCGCTTGCAGCATGTCCTCCATCACGGCCATCGCCCGGGCGCGCTGGCCATCGCTCGACGGCCGGCCCACGATCGTCATGTCGGGATAGCGCGCGAGCTCTTCCTCGAATCCCCGCACGCGGTCCTGAACCGACGCGACCGTCGGGTGATCGATGATGAGGACCTTGCCGCGGCGGCCGAGCGCCTCGGCGAGCGCGCGGGCGGCCAGGCGGCCGCCCTGCACATTGTCGCTAGCCACGTGCGAGACGACGCGGCCAGTGCGCGCAGCGATGTCCACGGTGAACACCGGGATGCCGGCGCGCTCGGCGACGCCGAGGTACGGTCCGATGGCACTCGAGTCGCACGGCGCCGCCACGATCGCGGCCACGCGCTGGGCGACGAAGTCCTCGATCTGCGCCGCCTGCCGCGCCGGGTCCATCTCGCAGGCCACGATGACGAGCTCGAACCCACGGGCGGCCGCCTCCTCGCGCAGGCCGTCCTCGAGTGCCTTGTAGAACGCGTGGGTCTGGGTGAGGAGCGTCACGCCCACCACTCGTCGGCCGGTCTCGCGTGCGCCGGCCGGCGCGCGCTCCGTGCAGGCGGCGGCCACCGCCACGGCGACGAGCACCAGAGACCAGCGGGCGAGGCTGGGCGACATGCGCATCGGTCCCTCCGCGCGGCACGATATGTTAGCCCGCGCCGCCCGTCGCTGTCGCGGTCGCGGCCAGCCCCCGCCGCAGCGCCGCCCGGCCGGATCGACGAGACGACCCGGCGCGCCGTCCTCCGGGGCCGCCGGCAGGCGGATCAGCCCCTCGCGACGTACTCGAGGCGGCGCTCGACCCAGGCTGCCTCGTCCACCACGCCGGCCGATCGCCAGAACCCGAGCAGCCGCCGGTACCGCTCGACGACATCGAAGCCGAGCGCCCAGTGCAGCTTCCGGAGGTCCACCGGACAGAGATGGAGCGGCCGGCGGTCGCTCTCGGCCAGATGATTGCTGCCGTTCATCAGGCAGTTGAAGAAGACGCAATGCAGTAGGCCGAGCATGTGACAGGCCTCGTGCGCCAGCACCTTGCAACTGCGCCGGAGCACGAGCGTGGCATCGCTGGTAGCCTGGCCGTAGAAGCGGGGATCGTAGCGCGCGATGCTGAAGACCCCCACCCGATCGTCGAGCAGGGCCTCGCCGAAGACGAAGTTCCAGGTCTCGTGCGGGTAGAGATCGAAGGTCGTGACGGCCAGCACCGACCAGGCGTCGGGCGGAACCTCCCGCGCGAGCCGGACGAGGATGTCGCGCGTCTTGAGCTGGAGGTCACCGGTGTACCGGTTGCGCCGGGTTGCGATCCCCGCGTCGACCGCGAGCGGCGGCAGCCAGCCGACCTGCTGCACGAAGAACGCGCGCGCAAACGCGGCGAGCTGCTCGACGAGCGCGCTGTGCTCCGACGGGCAGTCGCCGACGAGCCGCAGATAGAGCCGCGCGCGCGCGGGGCCAGGCCGGTTCGACGCCGTCCGCGCAAAGCGCTCGAACGACTGGCCGCGCTCGCGCGCCACGCTGAGCCAGTCGTGCGCCCCGGGCGCGGGAACGGGGTCGAAATCGCGGCCGGGGTCGAACGCGCGGGCGAGGTCGCACGGCAGGCCGTCCAGCGGGCCGACGGCCCGCCGCCGCTCGTCGGGTCCGGGTGGCACGAAGCCCATGGGTGTCCGACGGATTGCCCACATTCATGGTAGCCGGATTCTCACGTGGGCTCGAGGTCCACCTGATAGAGGACGCGGCCCGAGAGGTCGTGCAACCGCGCCGTCAGGATGCGCGTGCGCCCGTCGATCGTCAGGGTTCCATAAAACTGGTACCCGTCCCACGGTGGCCGGTTCGGCTTCATCCCTGGCGGAATCGCGATGAACGTGACCTCGGGACCGAACGTGGGATCCAGCGGGTTCGGGCCGAACGTTCCCGCGTGAAGGGGCCCCGCGACGAATTCCCAGAAGGCATCGAAGTGGGGGAAGCGGGCGCGGGCGGGGTCGTAGCGGTGCGCCGCCGCGTAGTGCACGTCCGCGGTGATCCAGACGACGTTGCGAACGCGCTCGTCGCGGAGGAAGCGAAGGAGGTTGGCGATTTCGAGTTCGCGCCCGAGCGGCGGCCCATCGTCGGCGTTCGCCACGGCCTCGTAGGCCGCCAGGCCGTCGCGCACCACGAGGCCGATCGGCAGGTCGCTCGCGACGACTTTCCAGACCGCGCGGCTCGCCGCCAGACTCGCCTTCAGCCAGGCGAGCTGCGCCGGGCCCATGAGCGCCGCGCGATCATCCAGCACCGGCTGGCGGTTCTCGCTGTTCGGACCGCGGTAGCTCCGGAGGTCGAGGGCGAACACGTCGAGCAGCGGTCCGTAGTGGACCGCACGGTAAATGCGCTCGGGGTCGTCCGCCTGGACCGGCACCGGATTGTATTCGAAGAAGGCCTGACGGGCGCGGGCGGCGATTAGCGCCATGCTCTTGGCGCGGTACCTGGCATCGCTCTCGAGGCTGCGCGTCGGATACCAGTTGTCGCGCACCTCGTGGTCGTCCCACAGGATCACCTGGGCCACCTCGGCGGCAAAGCGCCGCAGGTGCTCGTCGAGCTGGTTGTACTGGTAGTTGCCGCGGAACTCGTCGAGGGTCTCGGCCACTTTGGACTTGGCCGGCGTCACCACGTTGCGCCACACCCGCCCATCGTCCAGCTTCACCTCCGGGGCGAGGGGTTGATCGGCGTAAATGGTGTCGCCGCAGTGCACGAACAGGTCGGGCTCGGCCCGGCGTATCGTCTCGTAGAGGCGCAGCCCGCCCCAATCGGGGTTGATGCCCCACCCCTGCCCGACCGTGTCGGCCGACCAGGCGAGGGTGACGGACCGCGTGTCGCCGGACGCGGGTGGGGTGCGGAAGCGACCCACGGCCGGCTCGCTCCAGACGCGAAGGTCCGCGAGGTCCTGGAAGAGCACACGGTAAAAGACGTGCTGCCCCAGCGGCAGATCCCGCAGCACGACCCGCGCCGTGAAGTCGCTCGTCTCGAGGGCCGCCGGGCCGACGACGCGACGGACGTCGGTGAAGCGGTCGCTCGTCGCGTACTCGACGACGAGCCGCGCCGGGCGGTCGGTGCGACTCCAGATGATGGCGCGGTCGCCACTGGGGTCGCCGGCCGCCACGCCGCCGGTGACGACCGGGCGGGCCTGCGCGGCCGTCACGATCGCCGGCGCCTGACCGGCCCACACCCGACCGGCTGCACCCGCGATCGCCGCGCCGGCACTCGCGGCCATCGACTGGCGCAGGAAGGCGCGGCGGCTGAGGGTTGGGCGCGAGCGAATCACTTCAGCCGGTCAGGAACCGTGCCAAGCTCGCGCGCCGACGGCACACCAGCGAGGCTCGTCGCCTGGGTGGCCGCGCGGACGATGGCGTCGGCCATCGCATCAGCGGCGAGGGCACCGACGACCGAGACGTTGACCTCGCCCGTCCACGTCCCGGTCGCGAGCGAGAAGATCGTGTCACCGTCGCCCGTCGTGTGCACCGGGGCGATGGCCCGCGCGTAGCCGTCGTGGGCCATTTCAGCCATCTTCTTCGCTTCGGTCTTCGTGAGTTTCGCGTTGGTGGCGACGACCCCGATCGTCGTGTTCTCGCCCGGGCGCGGGGCCGGCTGACCGACGAGCCCCGCGCGCAGCAGCGTCCGGGCGTCCGCCAGCCCCTTGCCGTCGGGCGTCCGGACCCCGGCGATGACGCGGCCGGTGACCGGATCGACGATGTCGCCCGCGGCATTGACGGCCACGAGTGCCGCGACCACGAGGCCGCTCGGGAGCACGATGGCGGCCGATCCGACGCCGGCTTTCATCGACCGCCCGGGGCCGCCGAGCTTGCCGACCGTGGCGCCTGCGCCGGCCCCGACGTTGCCCTCCACGACCGGGCCGTCGCTCGCCGCTTGTGCGGCCCGGTAGCCGCACTCGGCCGTCGGGCGGACCTTCGGGTTCCCACCGAACCCGAGGTCGAAGAGGATTGCCGCCGGGACGATCGGGACCTTCGCCACGCGGGTCTCGTAGCCAACCTGACGCTCTTCCAGGTAACGAACCACGCCGCTCGCGGCGTCGAGGCCGAACGCGCTGCCGCCCGCGAGCACGACCGCGTTGACGATCTCGACCGTGTTCACCGGGTCGAGCAGGTCGGTCTCGCGCGTGCCCGGCGCGCCGCCGCGCACGTCCACGCTGCCGGTGGTGCCCTCGGGTGCGAGGACGACCGTGCAGCCGGTCGGGCGCTCGGCGAGCGTGTCGTGACCGACCTTGAGGCCTGGGACCGCGGTCAAGCCCTTGCTGGCTGCCAGCAGCTCGGGGCGTGACTGACCCGGGGCTGAGGCGCCGACGAGGCGGACGGCCAGGGCCGTTGCCGCCATCGCGGCCCGCGTGCGCCGACCCGGGTAGGCTCGGCGACTGGGGGGGAGAGGACGTGCGGCAAGGGAGCAAGACAGGTGACGCATGCCCTCAGAAACTGTACTTCACCGCCAACTGGATGATGCGCCCATCGTCCGCGGTGGTGATCCGGCCGAAGTTCGCCGTGCCGATCTGGTTGCCCGGCTGGCCGAACCGCCGCTGGTTGAACACGTTGAAGGCCTCGAGGCGGAGCTGCAGGCGGTACTGGCCCGTGAGCGCGACGGTCTTGAACAGCGAAAGGTCCGTGCGCGCAAAGCCGGGGCCCCGCACCGTGTTCCGCCCCGCGTTGCCCGGACGTTCGCCCGTCTCGGCGAGCGGGCGTCGCACGAAGCACTCGGTGCGGAACCATTGCTCGACCGTGTGCGGGGCGCTTTTGTTCGGGTCGCACACCGCGTCGGGCCGGTTCGTGAGATAGCGAATGTCGTTGACCGGGTCGTACACACCGGTCGGAAAGCCCGTTTGCCACTGGACGATGCCGTTGAGCTGCCAGCGGCCGAACACATGGGCCGCGACGGGGTGTGCGAGGCTGAGGGTCGGCAGCTCCACGCCGAAGCTCACGACGAGGCGGTGACGGACGTCGAAGAGCGCGTCGCCCTTCTCGTAGCGGAGTGCTTCCGTGATCGAGGCTTCGTTACCGATCTCGACCGGCAGCACCGGGCGCTGCTCGCCGCCGATGTTGAGTCCCGACACGTGGTCGGTGGCGTGGCCGAGCGTGTACGCCGCGAGGAAGGTCACCCCGTGCCAGGGGCGCATCCGCAGGCTCGCCTGGAGCGAGTCGTACCACGATTGGGCCACCGAGAAGGTGGGTCGGACGAGGCTGAACGCGGGGTACCTGCGCGCGCCGCGGGTCGTCTGGCCAGGAGTGTAGAGGCCTGGGTTGACCTCCATGAAGATCGGCAGATGTTTGCCCCGCGAACCGACGTAGCTTACCTCGGCCCCGAGCCGATCGCCGATGTGCTGCTGCCACGTGACGTTGAAGTGGTGGGCGTGGGGCGACACGGAGTCTTCGCCCCAGCCGATGAAGATGAGGCCCGGCGGGAAGCCCGGGGCGCCGCCTGTCACCGCCGCCATCGGGTCGCGCAGGGTGAGTCGAGCCGGCGGCGCGTTGACTTCGAGCAGGGGCGTAAAGGGCGGCGCGAGGACGGCGTTCTGGAAGAAATCGCCCTGGCCCGGCAGGGCGTCGTAGAAGAGGCCCCACGCGGCGCGCAGGCTGGTGCGCCCGGTCCCGGAGGGATCCCAGACGACCGCGACGCGCGGCGCGAAATTGTTCGTGTCGGTTGGGTAGGTGCCGCGCGGGACGCCGGGGTCGCCGGGATAGACGAGACCGGTCGGCGCCTCCGGGAAGCGCTGCGACTGCTGCCCCGGCCGGAACGCGTTGAGCCGGTCGTACTTGTCGACGAACGGGATGGGCAGTTCGTAGCGGAGTCCGAGGTTCAGCGTGACACGCGGCGCGAGGCGGAACTCATCCTGCGCGTAGGCCGCGTAGAGCCACCCGACGCCGTCCGGGATGCTGTTGGCGGTCGTGCGCCGGAACTGTCCCGGCAGGCCCAGGAGAAAGTCAGCCGCCGCGTTGCCGGTGAACACGCCGTTGAACGTGAAGTCGCCGTTCGGCCGGTTGACGAACGCGATCACCATGTGCTCGCGACGCAGGTCGACGCCGAACTTCCAGGTGTGACGACCGCGCACCCAGGTGAAATCGTCGGTGAACTGGATGACCTCGTTGACGCGCTTGACGAAGGGCTGTTGCAGGTCGCCCAGACTGAAGAAGCCCGACACGAGGATGTTCGCGAGCCCGGTGGCCTCCGGGACGTTGTGCGGGACGTTGATCCCGTAGTCGGCGTTCTTCAGCCCGCTCGTGACCGCCGGGTTCGCGAAGATCCGGTTGTACGAGAAGCGCGCGACGTTGATCGCGGTTGCGCTGAACATGTGCGTGTCCGACACCATCACGTCTTGCAGCGTGGCCTTCGACACGTTCCCGATGGGCCGCGTGAAGGCAGGTGACGCTTGCTCGGTACGGCTCCGCAGATACCGCACGAGCAGCGAGTGGTTCGGCGTCACCTGATAGTCGACGCGCAGACCGAACTGGTCGCGGTTGTCTCTGGTATCGGGCGAAGCGATGTAACGGTTCGCTCCACTGTTGGCCCGCGGCAAGAAGTCGTTGATGAGGCGGACGGCGACCGGGTCCAGCCGGTCCGTCGGGATCGCGTTGCCGGGGAAGGGTTGGCCCGTCAGCGGGTCGCGAATCGTGGCGCCACCGGCGAAGTTGCCGGCTCGCTGGGCGTCGCTGAGCACGACGATGTTGGTCGTCTGGCCGCTCGTGTTGCGGTGCCCCTCGTAATAGCCGAAGGCGAAGAGTCGGTTCCTCGCGAGGGGGCCACCCAGGGTGCCACCGAACTGGTTCTGCTTCAGCTTCGGCTTGGGTTGGTTCCGCGGCGCGAAGAAGTTCCGCGCCTGGAGCCGGTTGTCGCGGTTGAACTCCCACGCGCTGCCGTGCCACTCGTTCGTGCCCGACTTGGTCACCACGTTGACGACCGACCCGGCGTTGCGCCCGTACTCCGCGCTGTACGAGTGGGTGAGGATCTTGAACTCCTGAATGGCGTCGGGCGGTGGCCGCAAGACGAACCCGGTGTTGAACGTGTCGTTGTTGCTCGCCCCGTCGAGGAGAAAGTTGTTCGACTGGTTACGCATGCCGTTCACATTGAAGCTGGCCGTGGTCGCACCGAAGCCGCCGGGCGTCGCGTCGCCCGCCTGGCCCCCGAGTGCCGAGGGCGGCGCCACGACTCCCGGGATGAGCGTGCCGAGTTGCGCGAAGTTGCGGCCGTTCAGGGGCAGATCCACGACCTTCTTCTGGTCGACCACGAGACCGAGCGTCGCGTGGAGCGTCTCGACGAGGGGCGACTCGCCCGTCACCGTCACGCTCTCCTCGATCTGGCCGACGGCCAGCCGGAAATCGACGCGGGCGGTGTCGCCCACCGTGACGACCACACCGTCCCGGACCGCGGTCTTGAAGCCCGCGAGCGTCGCCCTCACGTCGTAGCGACCCGGCTGCAGCAGCGGGACGGCATAGCGGCCATCCTCGGCGGTTGTCGCCAGCCGGACCTGGCCGGTGGCCGGGTTCGTCACCTCGATCGTCACCCCCGGCAACACGCCCCCTGACTCGTCAGCCACGACGCCCGCGATCGTGCCGGTGGCCTGGGCGCGGGCGCGGGTCGGCAGCAGGACTAGCGCCACACTGCCCACGACGGCGATGGTGATTCGCTTCGGCATGGATAGCCTCCCGGTCGGGTCCTTCTCGCCAGGGTCTCGCCAGGGTGTGCGGAGGCGCGACCTTTGTACAAGAACCCGGAGCCGAACGTCAACGGGCCGACCTCGACGTCGCGTCGGGTCACTCGCCGCCCGCGAGGGCGAGCAGCGCCAACGCCAGCACCTTTGTCGCCTCGACGAGGTCCTGCACGGCGCACCACTCGTCGGGCTGGTGAGCCACGTCGAGCACCCCGGGGCCATAGGCCGCGCAGTCGGTGATCCCGCCGACGCGGACGACGTGCTTGTGGTCGTAGGTTCCGGGACTCGCCACGAAGGCGGCGTCCCGGCCGAGCACCTGGCGGACACTCTGGGCGAGCACACCGAGCAGGGGCGAAGTCGGCGGCGTCCGCACGGGCGGGACGACCATCAGGTCGCGCACCTCATACTGAAAAGCGGGCGTCTCGGCCGCGAGGCGCTCCAGCAGCGCGAGGATCTCGCCTTTGACCGATTCGAAGGATTCTTCCGGGAGAAAGCGCCGGTCGAAGACGGCCCGACAGCGGTCGGCCACGCATGGGGTCTGCAGGTCGTCCACTGGCTGGCCGCCTGCGATGGCGTTGAGATTCAACGTCGCGTGGCGAGCCTCCGGGGGAACCACGGGCATCTCCGTGGTACGGGCGGCGAGCGCCGGCGCCAGGTCCCGTCGGATGCGCTCGAGGACGAGCCCCATGAGCTCGATGGCGTTGACGCCGAGAAAGGGCATGCTGCCGTGGCCGGTGCGCCCGTAGGTGGCCACCTCAAACCAGTAGACGCCCCGGTGGCCGACGCCGATGCGGTCGACGTTGAGCGGCTCGGGAATGATGACGGCGTCGACGCGATGGGCATGCAGCCGGCCGCACTCGGCGAGCCACGCGACGCCGGCGAAGCCGCCGCTCTCCTCGTCGACCGTCCCGCTGATCTCGATTGACCCCGCGAGGTCCACGCCGGCTCGCCGGATAGCCTCGGCGGCATAGACGGTGGCCGCGAGCCCGGCCTTCATGTCGCAGGCACCGCGCCCGTAGAGACGGCCGTCGCGCACGACCCCGGCGAACGGATCGATCGTCCAGCCGCTCCCGGCGGGGACGACGTCGAGGTGGCCGTTCAGGTGAACGAGGGGTCGCGCAGCTCGACCGCGCCGGAGCCCGACCACGTTGACGCGCGGATACGCCGGCGAGTGCTCCGGTCGCCCGTCGGCCACGAGGTACTCGACGTCGAACCCGAACCGGGCCAGGCGATCACCGAGACAGTGCGCGCAGTCCGCGTAGTGCGCACCCGGGGGGTTGACGGTCGGGATGCGCACGAGGTCGGCGGCGAACGCGACGAGCTCGTCGCTCGACGCGTCGATGATGCGAAGGACGCGCTCGGCGGCCGGCTCACGCCGTGTCATGTGCGACGGAGCATGGCAAAGGCGCGGCGCGATTGTCAAACGGGTCCGGCCTCGACTAGCATGGCGGCCGGTATCGCGCTCGTTGCGCCGATCCGCAGCACGAGTTCGGTCGAGGGTGTCAGCCGCCCGCTCGAGCCTGTGGCCTGTCACCCTGTCGGCACTCGAGGCCGTCCGGCTCCGGGTCGGGCCCGCCGCGCGTGTGCCCGATGCCCCTCGCCCTACTTCTTCTTTACTCGGCCGCGCAGGTCGCCCTCGGCCTGTGGATCGGGCGGCGAGTGCGGCGCGCCGGCGAGTTTTTCGTCGCCGGCCGCCAGCTCGGCCCCGGCCTGCTCTTCGCCACCGTCCTGGCCGCCAACATCGGCGCCGGGTCCACTGTCGGCGCGGCCGGGCTCGGTTACCGTGACGGGCTGAGCGCCTGGTGGTGGGTCGGCTCCGCGGGGTTGGGGTCGAGCGCGCTCGCGTTCTGGGTCGGCCCGCGCATTCGGCGCCTGGCTGCCGAGCACGACCTGCGCACCGTCGGCGATTTTCTCGAGTGGCGCTACGGCCCCTCGGTGCGCGCGGCGATCGCGGGCCTGTTGTGGCTCGGCACCCTCGCCATTCTCGCGGGACAACTGATTGCCCTCGCCTGGGTCCTCAACGTCGTCGCGGGAGTGCCGAAGTGGGCGGGCTGTCTCGTCGGGGGCGTGGTCATGACGACCTATTTCACGGCGGGCGGGTTGCTCGCATCGGCCGCGGTCAACCTCGTCCAGCTCGTCGTCTTGCTCGCGGGCTTCGCCCTCGCCTGGCCCTTCGTCGCCGAGGCGACCGGCGGCCTTGCGGCGCTGGCGGCGGTTCGGGATCCGACGACGGGGAGTTTCTTTAGCGTCGGGGGACCGGGCCGCTCGGGCTGGATCTATCTCGCGATGCTGGGACCGGCCTTCATCGTCTCGCCGGGCCTGCTGCAGAAGACCTACGGCGCGCGCGACGACCGGGCCGTGCGCGTGGGCGTCGGGCTGAACGCGCTCGTCCTGCTCGTGTTCGCGTTCGTGCCCCCGCTTTTCGGCATGATGGCGCGTCTTGCGCACCCGGCGCTGGAGCATCACGAGCTGGCGCTACCCACGCTCCTCATGCGGGACGTGCCGCCTGCGGTGGGCATGCTCGGCCTCGCGGCGCTCTTCTCGGCGGAGGTGAGCTCCGCCGACGCCATTCTGTTCATGCTCGCAACGTCGCTGTCGCAGGATCTGTACCGCCGCTTCGTGAACCCGCACGCCGACGACCGGCGCGTGCTCGTCGTCGCCCGCGTGGCCGCGGTCGTCGGCGGCACGCTCGGCGTCGGACTGGCGATCGTGTCACCCACGATCATCGGCGCGCTCACCATCTTCTATACACTGCTGACGGTGAGCCTCTTCGTGCCGGTCATCGCCGGCCTCTACACCCGGTGCCCCGGGTCGCCCGAGGCGCTCGCGGCCATCGGGGCAGGGGTGACGAGCGTGGGGCTGGCGGGGTTGAGCGGGACGAGCGGCGGCGTCCTCACGCCGCCCATCGTCGGCCTCCTCGCCGCAGCCGCGGCGTTCGCGCTGGCGGCGGTCGTGCGAGGCGGGCGGAGGGCCGTCAGCCGCAGACGCGGCGTTTCCCCGCGCGTGTGAGCCCAGGAGCAGCCATGACAGAGCAACCGATGTTCGACCTCTCGGGTCGGGTGGTGGTGGTCATCGGCGGCGCATCGGGGATCGGCGAGGCCGTCGTCCTCGCCGCGGCTCGGGCGGGGGCGCGGACGGTGTGCCTCGACATCAACGAGGCTGGGGCGGCACGGGTGGCGGCGCTCGCGCGCGACCAGGGCGCCCCCTGCGAGGCGGGGAACCTCGACATCCGCGACGCGTCGGCGGTCGCGGGTGCGCTCGATGCGGTGCGCGACCGCTCCGGGCGGCTCGACGCCGTCGTGTCCACGCCGAGCATCAACGTGCGCAAGCGCATCCTCGACTACAGCGACGCGGAGGTCGACCGCGTCGTTGCGCTCAATCTCAAGGGCACGTTCAACGTGCTGCGCGCCGCCGGACGCATCATGACCACCGACCGGCGCGGCAGCATCGTACTCTTCTCGTCGATCCGGTCGCAGGTGGTCGAGCCCGGCCAGAGCGTGTACGCGGCGACCAAAGCCGCGATCGTCCAGCTCGTGCGCACGGCGGCCGCCGAGTTCGGTCCTTACGGGGTGCGCGTCAACGCGGTGGCGCCGGGCGTGATCGAAACGCCGCTCACCGAGCCCATCAAGGCGCATCCCGCCTGGTATGCGGCCTACGCCGCCAAGAGCGTGTTCGGCCGCTGGGGACGAGCCGACGAGATGGTGGGGCCGACCCTCTTTTTGATCTCCGACGCGGCGAGCTACGTGACCGGCACGCTCCTCGTCGCCGACGGCGGCTGGACCGCCACCGACGGGCGGTTCACTCCGCCCGGCATGGAGCCCGCCTGAGGCGCGGACCTCCGGTAGCGCGGTGCGCCGGGTCACGCGTTCGAGGAGCCGGTGGACGTCCCCGGCGCCTCCCCCGGGCGGCGGACTCGAGGCCCTGAACGTCTGTCGGTCGAACAGGCAGAGCGGTGGCGCTCGGAGCGTGTCGGGGGTCAGCCGAGGGGTGCTCGCGGGCGCCGCAGGCACAAGTCGATCAGATCCGCGACCCGCGCGGTCCCGACGCACATGACCGTGTCGGCGCCGCCCCAGTAGATCTTGACCGTGCCGTCCGGCTCGGGGACAGCCCCGCAGGTGAAGACGACGTTGGGGACGTAGCCCGTCAGTTCCCACGGGTCCTCCGGCTGAAGAATCCAGTCGTCCGCGACACCGAGGACGCGCGACGGGTCGTCGCGGTCGAGCAGCATGACGCCGAGGCGGTAGACTGCCCCCGCCATCGTCTGAAAGGCGCCGTGGAAGATGTGCAGCCAGCCGGCGTCGGTGAGAAACGGAGGCGCCCCCGGGCCGACCTTGAGCTCGTCCCAGTGATAGTCGGCGGGCGCGACGAGGCGACGGGAGTCGCCCCAGTGGACGAGGTCCGGGGAGTAGGAGATCCAGATGGACCAGCGCGTGATGTGGGTGTGCGGACGGTCGAGCCGCACGTAACGCCCGCCGATCGTCGCCGGGAAGAGCACGGCGTTGCGGGTGTCGGCCGGCGTGATGAGCGCGATCCGGTCGACCTGCTCGAAGTCGCGTGTCGCGGCGAGACCGATGCGCACGCCGTGGCGCGAGTAGGCGCTGTAGGTTAGGTAGTAGCGGTCGCCGAGCGGGGTGATGCGGGGATCTTCGACGCCGTACTCCTCGGCCTCCGTGAACGGGCTCTCGGCCGCCGGCGTCAGGAACGGCTCGGGACGCACGCGGAACGCGAAGCCGTCGTCGCTGTCGGCGATGCCCAGGATGGATCGCCCCGACCGGAGATGCGCGCGGAAGACCATGACGTAGCGCGAGCCCACGCGCGCCACGGCGGCGTTGTGCACGGTTTCGACGGGGTAGGGGACGTCGCGTTTCGTGAGTATCGGATTCCGCGCGTAGCGCGTGACCAACGCCATCGTCTTCTCCGTTGAGCTACACGGCGTGGCGTCCGAGGATGCGCGCGTAGACATGCAGGTAGTTCTCGACCATCCGCGCGCTCGAAAAGCGCTGTTCGGCGTCCTCCCGGCACCGCCGGCGCGAGATCGTCCCGACCCGAGCGACGGCCGCGACCGCGGCGTCCACGTCGGGGACGAGAAATCCGGTCTCGCCGTCTCTGAGGATCTCGGGCATCGACCCTCGCGGGAAGGCGATCGTGGGCGTCCCGCACGCCATCGCCTCCACGACCGACAACCCGAACGGCTCGGCGAAAGCGATCGGGTGAAGGAGGGCCAGGGCCCCGCCGAGCAGCGTGTCCCGTCGGTCGGGTCCGACGCTTCCGACGTACTGCACCCGGTCGCCGTCGACGGCTGGTGCCACCTCGCGGTCGAAGTAGGCTCGGTCCTGGACGATGCCCGCGATGACGAGGCGACGACCGGTGCGGCGGGCAATCTCGATGGCCTCGCGCGTCCCTTTGTCCGGGTGGATGCGGCCGAAAAAGAGCAGGTAGTCGTCCGGCTCGGCCCGAAAGGCAAAGTGGTCGAGCTCAATGCCGTGATGGATGGTGGCGATGTAGGTGAGGTCCGGCGCGCGGTCGGCCTCGCTGATCGCGACGTAGTGGGCCCGCCCGTCGTAGCGACGATACACGGGCAGGATCCGCGGCGAGGAGAAGCCGTGGATCGTCGTGACGACGGGCGTGCTGACGAGCCCGGTGAAGGCGAGGGGGAGGAAATCGAAGTGGTTGTGGATGAGGTCGAACGCGTGCGCCCGCTCGAACACTTGGGCGATGTGGAGCGCTTCCCACGCTTTCGCGTCGAGGGACGGATCTTCTTCGTAGCCGCGCGGGCAGACCGCGACGAGACGCCCCGCCGTGATCGAGTCGGCGGTCGCGAACAGGGTGACGTCCACTCCCCGCGCGACCAGACCCTCGGTCAGGGTGGACACCACCTGTTCCCAGGGCCCGTAGTGCCGCGGCGGGGTCCGCCACGCGATCGGGGCGAGCATCCCGATCTTCACGGCGTGTCATCACCGGCCGGAGAGGCCTTGACGAAGTCGAGCACGTCGGGGAGGTTCGCCGTCGCGAGCGCCACCGACGTGTCCGCGGCGCCGTAGTACAGCCGGATCTCGTCGTCTTCCACGACCCAGCCGCACGGAAAGACAACGCCCGGCACGTCGCCGCCGAGCTCGTAGGGCTCGCGCGGGCCGAACACCCAGTCGGTCGAGCGCCTGAGCACCTTGGTCGGATCCTCGAGGTCGAGCAGCGCCAGGCCGAGCCGGTAGAGACACCCAGCGGCCGTCATGCGCACGCCGTGATAGAGGATGAGCCAGCCGTCCGGCGTCCGGAGCGGCGGCGGCGACAGCCCGATCTTGTTCGCGTCCCACCAGGCGCCGCGGCGCGCCGGGATGAGGACGCGGTGGTCGCCCCAGTGCCTCAGGTCGGGCGAGAAGGAGATCCAGATGTGCGCGCCCGTGTTGGCGAAGGTCGCGACGGGACGGTGGAGCATCGCCCAGCGATCCTCGAAGCGCACCGGGAAGAGCGCCGCGTCCTTGTCCTCGGGCGGCATGACCGGACCGAGCCGCTCGAAAGTCCGGAAATCGTTCGTGTAGGCCAGCGAGACCAGGGGACCCGCCGACGAGTAGGCGGTATACGTGACGGCCCAGCACCGGCGCTCCTCGAGCCACGTGATCCGCGGGTCCTCGATGCCCCAGACTTCCTCCGGGTGCGTGTCGGGCGATGGCAGGAGCGTCGGCTCCCGGTCGATGATCCAGCCGCCGAAGCCGTCGCTGCTCCGCGCCACGGTCAGGTGCGAGATGCCCTGCCGGTCCTCGACGCGGACGAGCAAGAGCGTCTGGCCGTCGACCTTGGCCGCCCCGGCGTTGAAGACCGAGTTGGCCGGGTACGGCCACTGGTGCGCGGTCAAGATGGGGTTGTGTCCGTAGCGCTGGAACAGCTCGTGGAAATGTCGGTCGACCATCAGTGCGGCTCGTGGGAGACGACCGAGGCGGGCAGCGACGCCACAGGGGGCGGTGTGAACCCTCGCGCTCCGGGTCGGCTCGCGTCGAGGACGTGGGTGGCCAGGATCATCTCCGCGAGCGCCGTCAGGTACGCGACCGTGGACTCGGCGCCCTGGTTCTGGTTCACGCGGTCCGCGTGCAGCCCGTCGCGACAGCCGCCAGTGGCGGCGTCGTAGAGCGGCAGGCCCAGGTCGTTGCGGCCGAGGAACCACTCGAACGCGCAGGTCGCGTGGTCGCGCCACCGGGCCTCCCCCGTCACGCGGTGGGCCTCCAGGCAGGCCGAGACGGTCGTCTGCGCCTCGATCGGCTGCTGGTCGAAGCGGGCGCGCGGCCCGCCGCGGCGGTAGAAGCCGTCCGAGCCGACCGGGACGAAGTGTCCGCCGTCCGGGCGCTGGACGTCCATGAGCCACTCGAGCGCGCGGAGGGCGGTGTCGACCATCTCGACGCGTTGCAGGTCCTCGCCTGCCACCAGCAAGGCGTGGGGCAACGTGGCGTTGCCGTAAGCCAGCACCGGCTCGAACCACGGCCACTCGGCCGACGCGGCTGACCGGTAGAGCGCGAGCAACCGCTCGGCCAGCTCGACCTCGAGCTGGTGGGCGATGCGGTCGCCCGCAAAGCGTCGGCGGTACTCGTGCAAGCCGATGAGCGCCGCGGCCCACGCCCGCGGGCTCGTGAACCCGGCGAGCGGACCGAGCGCCGGCTCGAAGAGCCGGCTCGCCGGACCCCGGACCCCGGCCTCGTCGGATCGCCCCAGGACAAATCCGAGGGCACCGACCGCGCGCCCGTGCGCATCCTCGGGGCCAGCGTCTTCGAGCCATCGGCGGTCGTACGAGAGATGGTTGCGGAACCGCCGCGGCGCCGGGTTGAAAGCATGCCAGAGGAACGCGAGGTAGCGCGACGCCAGCCGGTCGGGCTGGCCGGTGCCTTCGAGCAGCACCGCCAGGATGAGCGCCCGCGCGTTGTCGTCCGTCGTGTAGCCTTCGGTATAGTTCGGCACCGTGTAGACGGCGTGCTGCAGGAGCCCCGTGTCGTCCGTCATGGCGCGCAGGTGGTCCAGTGTCAGCTCCGGCAGCTCGCCGTCGCGATGGCCCAGCGTGCGCGCCTCGAAGACCGGCCGCGGGTGCACGGCGCGCTCCTCCCGGACGCAGGCGAACACCTCCAGGTACCGCCGGGCCACCGTCGCCCAGATCATCTCCCGCCCGTAGAGGTAGGCGCGCTTCCGCATCGCGTGCCGCTCGGCCTCGTGCTCCACGAGGTTGATGACGCGCGAGGCGATCGCTGCCGAATCGCCGAACGGCACCAGCACCCCACGGCCTTCGTCGAGGATCTCTTCGGCGTACCAGTAGGGCGTCGCCACGACGGCCTTGCCCGCGCCCACGGTGTAGGCGAGCGTGCCCGACACGATCTGCTCGCGGTTCAGGTACGGCGTGATATGGATGTCGGCGGCGCCGATGAACTCGACGAGCTCCTCCTGGCTCACGAATCGGTTCTGGAAGATGACGTGCCGCTCGACGCGCCGCTCGCGCGCGCGCCGCTCGAGCGAGAGGCGGTAGGCCTCGCCGTCGACCTGACGCACGTGCGGGTGCGTCGCGCCGAGCACCACGTAAACGACGTCGGGGGCCCGCGCGAGCACGTCCGGCAGAGCCTCGATGACGTGCTCGATGCCCTTGTTTCGCGAGATCAGGCCGAAGGTGAGCAGCACGGTCTTCCCCTGCACGCCGAACTGATCCTTGTAGAAATTCGGGTCGATGAAGGGCACGTCCGGAATGCCGTGGGGGATGAGCTCGATCTTCGACCGCGGCACGCCGTAGATGCGCTCGAGGAACTCGATGGCTCGCCGACTCATGACTACGAGGCGGTCCGAGCGCTCGGCGATCGCCTCGAGGACGCGCCGCTGGCCGGGGTCCGGCCGCTCGAGGACGGTGTGCAGCGTCGTGACGACCGGCATCCGGAGCTCGCCGAGGAGCGCCAGGATGTGGCTCCCGTACGGCCCCCCGAAGATGCCGTACTCGTGTTGGAGGCACGCGACGTCGACGTTGCTGATGTTCAGAAAGTCGGCGGCGCGCCGGTACGAGGCGAGGTCGTGCTCGGCGATCTCGAAGCGCACCCGCGGCGGATACGCGTAGCCCGACGCCCGGTCGTTCACCGGCACGGCGAAGCACACGTCGTCGCCGCGCGCGGCGGCCATCGCCTCGCACAGGTGCGTCGTAAAGGTGGCGATGCCGCACTGGCGCGGGAGGTAGTTCCCGATGACCGCCACGCGCGTCACAGCCGCGACAGGAGACATCTCCGGAACCGTGGACGCCGGCCGCCCCGGCGAGCGCCGACGCGCACGCCGCCTCCCTCGGCGCGGGCCGAGCGGCCGATCAAGCGCCCAGAGGAACCAACAGCCGACCGAGCCGCTCAGCAGACCATCCGGGACGGCGTTGATGGGTCGAGACCCCGACCGCAGGGTGTCCGGGGCGCCCCCGGTGGAACGGCGCGTCTTCATTATAGCGAGCGCGCGATCGGCGCGCCAGGTCGCTGCGGCTCACTCCTCGACATAATCGAGGTCCTTCCCGTAGGTCTCCTCCAGACCTCGCAGGGCCACCGCGGCGACCGCCAGGGTGACGAGGCCGACCAGCACGCCGCTCCCGAGGATCCCCAGGTACGCGATGCCGAGCTGGAACGCCGAGGTGACCGGCACGACCGAGCCGCGGACGAAATTGGGCGCCGTCGTGGTCGCCGTGGCGCGGATGTTCGTGCCGAACTGCTCCGACGCCATCGTGACGAACACGGCCCAGTAGCCGCCGGCGATGCCGACGAGGGCGCAGGTCGCGTAGAAAAGGCCGAGCGATCGCGGACCGACGAGGAAATAGAGCGCGATGGCGGCCGCGGTCAACCCGAGGAACAGCGCCACGATCCGGTTGCGCGTGCGAAAGACCTGGCTGAGCGTGCCGCTCAGCAGGCTGCCGAGCGACAACCCGACGTAGCACATCATCACGGCGCGGCTCGCGCTGGGCGTTCTCTCCATCCCCATGGCGCGACCGAATTCGGGCGAGAACGTCACGAGCACGCCCACGACGTACCAGATGGGCACGGCGATGAGGATGACGCTCAGGTAGCGCCGCGCGCGCTCCCAGGTGCGGAACAGCAGGAAGAAGTCGCCGCGGGCCACCGGACGGTGCCGGATCTGCTCGAACATGCCCGACTCGGCGACGCCGAGGCGGAGCACGAGGAGCGCGAGCCCCATGGCGCCGCCCACGACGTAGGCGACCCGCCAGTTGAACAGGTCGCCCACGAGCGACGCCACGACGGCCCCGAGGATGCCCACGGCTGAGATGATCATGGCGCCGTAGCCGCGCGTCTCGCGCGACATGAGCTCGCTCACGAGCGTGACGCCCGCGCCCAGCTCGCCCGCCAGCCCGACGCCCGCGACGAAGCGCCACGCGGCGTACGCGGCGACCGAGTCGACCAGGCCGTTCGCGATGTTCGCGAGCGAGTACATCGCGATCGACCCGAACAGCACGGAGAGTCGCCCGCGCCTGTCGCCGAGCACGCCCCAGAGCAGGCCGCCCACCAGCATGCCGCCCATCTGCATGTTGAGCAGGAGCACGCCTGTCGACAGCAGCCGCGCTTCCGGCACGCCGATCCCGATCAGGCTCTGGACCCGGACGATGCTGAAGAGAATGAGGTCGTAGATGTCGACGAAGTAGCCGAGGGCGGCGACCAAGACGGCCAGGCCCGCGTGCCGGCTCGCGGCCTGGCCGCGCATCGGCGCCACCGTGGTCTCTTCCGCGGTGCGATGCACGGAACGAGGCTCCCTCCGGGAACGTCGAAGGTCAGGCTCGCCGAATGGTCGGGGCGCCGGGATTCGAACCCGGGACCTCCTGCGCCCAAGGCAGGCGCGCTACCCGGCTGCGCCACGCCCCGACGAGCCCCATGATTATCCCACAGCGCGCGCGCGCCTCGCCTGCCGGCCAGGCGCATCTGGACGCGCCGAAAGATCGGCGGCATCATGGAAGCCATGGGTGGCATCGGCGCCGGGGCCCGTGCGGGGAAGACCAGGGCCTGCCCGGCCGCCGCGTGGCTCGCCGCCGCGGCGTGGCTCGCCGCGGCGCCGCTCGCGCGGCAAACGCACGACCGGCCGCTGCCGGATCAGGCGACGTTTCTCGCGGCGGCCCGCGCGAAGCTCGCGAGCGACGAGCGCCTCCAGGTGCGCTACACCTACAAGCTGCGCCGCACGGAAGTGCGCCGCAATCCCTTCGGGCGCATCGGCACGGGCGACGTGCGGCTCTACGAAGTCTATCCCTCGCCCATCGCCGAGCTGACCTACTATCGCCTCGTCGCCACGAACGACGTGCCTACCGCTCCGGCGGCCCTCGCCGAGCAGGACCGACGCCAGCGCGAGAAGCTCCACGCCTACGTGGCGCGCCTTCGTCGGTTGTCGCCGCCCGAGCGCGCGCGGCGGCTGGAGGCGGATTCGGTGGTCGGCGCGCGCGAGCGCGCGATGGTGGACGATGTGGTGGCGGCGCTCGACTACAGGTTGGAGCGCCGCGACGTGCTCGACGGCCGCCCGGCGATCGTCGTGGCCTTCGCGCCGCGGCCGGGCGCGCGCCCGGCGACGCGGGAAGGGCGGATCGTGCGGCACTTCACGGGACGCGTCTGGGTGGACGAGGACGAGCAACAGGTCGTGCGGGTCGAGGCCGAAGCGATCGAGGCCATCTCGTTCGGTTTCGGCTGGCTCGTGCGGATCGACCCGGGCACCCGCGGGCTGTTCCGCCGGCAGAAGATCGCCGACGGCGCGTGGCTGCCCGTCGAGGCGCGGCTCGTCGGCGGCGGGCGAGCGCTCGTCTTTCGCCGCTTCACGCTCGACCTAATCAGCGAGTACTTCGACTACCGCGCGATCGACCCGTCGGCGCCGCCGCCCTTCGTGGCGCTCCCGAAGGACTTGGTCGGCGGCTGACGCCCTCTTCGGGTCATGCGGATCGGCATCGACGTCGGCGGCACGAAGATCGAGGCGGTGGCCCTCGGCCGTGACCACCGCGTCCTCGCGCGGCGGCGGGTTGCGACGCCGCGAAACGATTACGAGGGCACGGTCACGGCGATAACAGAACTGGTGTGGACCCTCGAGCGCGAAACCGGTGAGCGCGGCACCGTCGGGGTCGGCATTCCCGGTGCGGTGTCGCCAGCGACCGGCCTCGTCAAGAACGCTAACTCGACGTGGCTCATCGGGCGCCCGTTCGCCGAGGATTTAGCGGCGCAGCTCGAGCGGCCGGTCCGCCTCGCCAACGACGCCAACTGCTTCACGCTGTCCGAAGCGACCGATGGCGCCGCCGCCGGCGTGCACGTCGCCTTCGGCGTCATCCTCGGGACCGGCACCGGCGGCGGGATCACGGTCGACGGGCGCCTCCTCGTGGGGCGCAACGCCATCGCCGGCGAGTGGGGGCACAATCCGATGCCGTGGCCGCGACCCGGCGAGTGGCCCGGTCCGCCGTGCTACTGCGGCCGGACCGGGTGCATCGAGACCTTCCTCTCGGGACCGGGTTTCGCGCGCGACTTCGAGGCGGCGACCGGGCGGGCGCTCGAGCCGGCTGAGATCGAGGCCCAGGCGGAGGCCGGCGACCCGGACGCCGAGGCGGCGCTCGCGCGGTACGAAGACCGCCTGGCCCGGGCCCTCGCCTCGGTCATCAATCTGCTCGACCCGGACGTCATCGTGCTGGGCGGGGGCATGTCGAAGATCGACCGCGTGTACACGAACGTGCCGCAGCGGTGGGACCCGTTCGTGTTCTCGGACCGCGTGGACACGCGGCTCGTGCGCGCCCTGCACGGGGACGCGAGCGGCGTGCGCGGCGCGGCGTGGCTGTGGGACGGGGAGTGAGGCTAGCTCCGCGTCTCGATCAGCCGACGCCGCGCGTAGGGGATGAGCCCGCCGGCGTCGACGATGGCCTGACGGGCCGGCGGCAAGGGTTCTACCGGAAAGCTGCGGCCTGTCGTCCGGTTGACGACCCGATCGGCCAGGCACTCCAGCTCGTCGCCCTCGCTCGCCTCGATCGTCGGGCAGACGACGACGCGCAGGCCGAGGTTGACGGCGTTCTGCAGAAAGATCCGCGCCACGCCGCGGGCCACGACGAGGAGGTCGTGGCCCTTGAGCGCGGAGGCCGCCTGCTCGCGCGACGACCCGCACCCGAAGTTCGTGCCCGCGACGATGACCGAGCCAGGCGCGATCAGCTTCTGGGTGAGCTTCGCGTTGAAATCGGCGAGGTCGGCGAAGGCATACTGCGGCGTCTCCGACGGGAGCACCGTCGCCATGTAGCGTCCCGGATAGATCGCGTCGGTCGACACATCGTCACCGAGCGCGAGGACCACTCTGGGCATGCTCGTCTCCTCGAGTCAAGCTCGCGCAGCCGAACCCTCGGGTCCGCCGCGCGCCGCGTTCATGTGCCCTGGACGCCAGGCCGTCTCCGCGCCCACGTCGCGGCCGGGCCTCAGCCCGGCCGCGCCGCCGGCCGACCTGAAGGTCGGCCGCTCCCAGGCGTCCTCGTTAAGCGACCCCCGAGTCCCTCGGATCCGTGATGACCCCCGTGACGGCGCTCGCGGCGGCCACGGCCGGCGAGCACAGATAGACCTCGCTCGTCGGGTTGCCCATCCGTCCCTTGAAGTTCCGGTTCGTCGTCGAGAGCGCCACCTCGCCGTCGCCGAGCGCGCCCTGGTGCACGCCGAGGCAGCAGCCGCAGCCCGGGTTCATGATCACGGCGCCAGCCTCGGCGAGCGTCGCGAGATAGCCGCGCCTAAGCGCCTCGCGGTACACCTTCCACGAGGCGGGGAAGACCAGCAGGCGAACGCCGTCGGCGACGCGGCGGCCCGCGAGCAGCGTCGCCGCGACCTCCAGGTCGTCCAGACGGCCGTTCGTGCACGAGCCGATCACGATTTGATCGACCTTCCGGCCGAGCGCCGCGTCGACGGGCCTGACGTTGTCGACGGTGTGCGGGAGGGCCACCTGCGGGCCGAGCGCGGCCGCGTCGATCTCGAGGGTCTGCTCGTAAGGCGCGTCCGGATCGGGCGTGACGAGGTCGACCGGCTCGGCCACGCCGGCTTCCTCACGGAGGTAGCGCACCGTCTCGGCGTCCGGCGGGACGATGCCCGCCGTGGCGCCGGCCTCGACGGACATGTTGGCCAGCACGAGGCGTCCCGAGACGGGCATCGCTGCCACCGTGTCGCCGTGGAACTCGAGGACCTTGAAGTTCGCGCCCTCGGCCGTGAGCCGGCCGACCAGGTGGAGCACGAGGTCCTTCGGCGTGACGAAGGGCGCCAGGCGGCCGCGGATCACCACCTTGATCGTCGCCGGCACCTCGACGTTCAGGACGCGCCCGAGCGCCCACACCGCCGCCATCTCGGTCGCCCCGACGCCGAAGGCGAAGGCCCCCAGCGCCCCGTGGGTCGTGGTGTGGCTGTCGGTGCCGACCACGACCGCACCAGGCCTCACGTAGCCGCGCTCGGGCAGCACCTGATGGCAAATACCGCCCGTGTCGCCGCGCACGTCGTGGAACTTCGTGATGCCCTGCGCCGCGACGAACGCCCGCACCTTCTTCTGGTTCGTCGCGGTCTTGGCGCTCTCGGCCGGCACGCGGTGGTCGAAGATGATGGCGATCCGCGACGGATCCCACACCCTGGGCTCCAGTCCGGTCCCCTGGAAGATCTCCCCGAACTGGTTGATCACGAGGGCCGCGTTCTCGTGGGACATGGCCAGGTCGACCGCCGGCTCGACGACGTCACCGGGCGCGACCGAGGGCTGGCCGGTCGCCCGCGCGAGGATCTTCTGAACGAGCGTCATGCCCATGGGTCGATCGTCCTCCGGCGTCAGATCACGCCCTGTTCGGCGAGGGCCCGGCGCGCCCCAGCGTCGTAACCCAGGGCGCCGTACACCTCGTCGTTGTGCGCGCCCAGGCGCGGCGGCGGCGACGTGAGACCGCCCGGCGTCTTGCTGAATTGAGCGGTCAAGCTGAACAGCTTGAGCTCGCCGATCTGGGCCTCGCGGATCGACTGGACCGACTGGCGGTGCGCGACCTGCGGCTGCGTGAGGGCGGCCTCGAGCGACAGGATCTCGCCGGCGGGCACCCCCTTCTCGTTCAGCTTCTCCACCCAGTACGCCGTCGGCCGTTCGCGCAGCTTGGCCTCGAGGAGCGGCGTGAGCGCCTTGCGGTTCGCCTTGCGCACGTCGCGCTTTTGGAACCGCGGGTCGGTCTTGAGCTCCGGCACGCCGAGCACGTCGCACACGGCTTCCCACTGCGCCTGCTGGTTGGCCGCGATGTTGATGTAGCCGTCCTGGGTGACGAACGTGCCCGAGGGCGCCGCGGTGAAGTTCTCGTTGCCCATCGGGACCGGCGGCTGGCCGCCGATGAGCAGGTTCGCGGCGACCCAGCCGAGCAGCGGCATGATCGAGTCGAGGAGCGCCACGTCGATGAACTGGCCTTCGCCCGTGCGCTCGCGATGGTAGAGCGCGCCCATGATGGCGAAGGCCGCGTTCAGGCCACCGACCGTGTCGCAGACCGGAAAGCCGCAGCGCAGCGGGTGCAGCCGCTCGTCGCCGTTGACGTCCATGACGCCGCTCAGCCCCTGGATGATCTGGTCGTAGGCCGGCTTGTCCGCATCCGGGCCGGTCTGGCCGAAGCCCGAGATCGCGCAGTAGATGACGCGCGGGTTGATCGCGGCCATCGCCTCGTAGGAGAACCCCAGGCGGGCCATGACGCCCGGCCGAAAGTTCTCCACCACGACGTCGGCCGTCTCGACGAGCCGCCGGAAGATCGCCTTGCCCTCGTCGCGCTTCAGGTTGAGCGTCACCGACTTCTTGTTGGCGTTCTGCGCGAGGAAGCTCGTCCCCATGAGCGCGTCGTTGAGCGCCGGCACGTTGCCTAGGCGCCTGGCGAGATCCCCGCCGTCGGGGTTCTCGATCTTGATGACTTCGGCCCCGCACAGCGCCAAAAGCGACGTGCAGAAGGGTCCCGCGAGCACGTTGGTCAAATCGAGGACGCGGACGCCTGCGAGGAGCGACATGATGACTAGCAGCTCCGGGCACCAGATTCCAGATTCCGGGTGGGGGGCGTCGCGGGCACGGGGCCCATCCGGTGGATCGTGCCGGGCAGGGGACGGCCGAAGAAGCGCTCCGCGTCCCGCGCCAGCTCGATCAGCCGGCCCAGCTCAATCTCCCGTCGCAGGCCCATCCGCTGCAACAGGTGCACGACATCCTCGGTCGCCACGTTGCCCGCGGCCACCTTGGTGAACGGGCAGCCGCCGAGCCCGCCGAACGCCGCCTCGACGAACCTCACGCCGGCCTGGAGCGCGGCGTAGCAGTTGGCGAGGCCCAGGCCATAGGTATCGTGCAGGTGACACACCGTCTCGACCGACGCGTCCAGCGCGCGCACGGCCGAGAAGAGGCGCTCGACCTGGGCCGGGTGCGCGTGCCCGGCGGTATCGGCCAGGCTGATCGTGCGCAGCCCGGCGTCGAGAAACCGCTTCACCAGGTCGAGGACGCGCGGCTCGGGGATCGGGCCCTCGTAGCCACAACCGAAGGCCGACTGCACCGACATCTGGACCGGCTTGCCGGCCGCCATGGCCCGCCTGGCCACCCCGAGGATGTGCCGGGTCGCGTCCTCGGTGCTCATCCCCGTGTTCCGCCGGCTATGGGTGTCGCTGGCCGACACGCCCATGCAGAAGTACTCGACTCCGCACGCCAGTCCGCGGTCGAGCCCCCGGTCGTTCAGGACCAGCCCCGAGAAGACGACGCCGGGCGGCCGCGTCTCGGGATGGCTCAGCCTCGCGAAGAGGCGGTCGGTGTCGGCCATCTGCGGCACCTTTTCCGGGTGCACGAACGAGCCGACCTGGATCATGTCGACGCCGGCGCCCGCGAGCGCCTGCAGCCAGGCGAGCTTCTGGTCCGTGGGAACGACGGTCTTCTCGCTCTGTAGCCCGTCTCTCAATCCGACGTCATGGATGACGATGTCCTTCATTTCGCGCGAGCTCCCGAGCGTCAGCCTCGCCCCGCCCCTCGCTCCGAGCGCCCAACCTCACGCGGCGGGCCCGATCTTGTCTGTGACCGCCTGCGCCATCTCGAGCGTGCTGGCCTGGCCCCCCATGTCGTAGGTGCGGACGCGACCATCGGCGACGACCGCAGCCACAGCCCGTTCGATGGCGGCAGCTTTCTCCGACTCCCCGAGCCACTCGAGCATCATCTTGGCGGCGAGGATCGCGGCGATCGGGTTCACTTTCCGCTGCCCGGCGTACTTGGGCGCCGAGCCGTGCGTGGGCTCGAACACGCCGAGCCGCTCGCCGATGTTGCCCGAGCACCCGAAGCCGAGGCCCCCCACCATCTGCGCGCAGAGATCCGACACGATGTCGCCATAGAGGTTCGGTGCCACGAGCACGTCGTACTGCTCGGGATTCTTGAGCAGCCACATCGTGATCGCGTCGACGTTCGCCTCGTCCATCGGGATATCCGGAAACTCCCGCGCCACCTCCCGCGCCGTCTCCAAGAACAGCCCATCGGTCGCCCGGACGACGTTGGCTTTGTGGACGATGGTCACCTTGCGGCGACCGTAGCGCCGGGCGTACTCGAAGGCCGCGCGCACGATCCGCGCCGAGCCCCGCTTCGTGTTGACCTTGCACGACACCGCGTACTCGTCAGGTCCGAGCGACGCGAACGGCGCGAAGTTCCGCGACAACCGACCGAGCGTCGCCGCGAGCTCGGACGGCACCGGCCCGAACTCGACGCCGGCGTACAGGTCCTCGGTGTTCTCGCGGAACACGACCAGGTCGATGGGGTGCTTGTAGTTGATGGGGTTGCCCGCGTACGACTTGCAGGGCCGCAGGCAAATGTAGAGGTCGAAGAGCTGGCGCATCCGCACGATCGGCGACCGGTAGACCAGCCCCGTGCCCCGCAAGGGCGGGTCGAGCTCGGCCTCCGCCTGCTTCGTCGGCTTCGACGTGATGGCGCCGAACAGCGCCGCGTCGACGCGCCTCAGGAGCTCGATCGTCCGCGGCGGCAGCGGGTCGCCCTCGCGACACCACCAGGTCCAGCCGATGTCGCCCTCGACGTACTCCGCGTCGAGCCCCACGCGGTCGAGCACGACCCTGGCGGCTTCGAGGACGTCGACACCGATCCCGTCGCCGGGTAGCCAGCCGATGCGGTATTTCGCCATCGTCGCGATGCTCCGGGTCGAGCGGGCGAGTCCAACCCCAATCGCCGGGGGAGCTGCGGGACAGCGGGACAGATCCCCGGCGGCCCAGGGCGCCCGGAAGAAGCGGCGTGTCCGGGCGTCCATGGGAAGGCGGAGCGCCCGGCACTTACTAGGATACATCAGCCGCCTCACGCGCCTCCGGAGCGGGACCGGCTCGACAGTTCGAGTATGATCCGGGCATGTGGCGTGCGACACGATCTCTGGTGATCATCGCGGCCCTCTGGGTCGCCGCCGGGGGGCTCTGGGCCGCGACCGCACCCGGCGCGCGGAAGTCCGAACCCGCCCAGCGACCGGCCGCGACGGCGGTGCGGCGCGACCCGCTGCCGCAGGAAGTCCACCTCGCGAACCTGACGCAGCTCACCTTCGGCGGCGAGAATGCCGAAGCGTACTTCTCGTTCGACGGCACCCGGCTGATCTTTCAGTCGACGCGCCCGCCGTACGCCTGCGACCAGATCTTCACGATGAACCTCGACGGGAGCGACCTGAGGCTCGTCAGCACCGGGAAAGGCCGAACGACGTGCGCCTACTTCTACCCGGACGGGAAGAGCCTGCTCTACGCGTCGACGCACGACGCCGGCGCGGCGTGTCCGCCGCGGCCGGGGTTCGACCGCGGGTACGTGTGGCCCGTGTACGACACGTACGACATCTATCGCGCCGACCTCGACGGCTCGAACCTGCGGCCGCTCACCCGGACGCCCGGCTACGACGCCGAAGCCACCATCGGTCCCGACGGCCGGATCGTCTTCACGAGCGTCCGCGACGGCGACATGGAGATCTACTCGATGAACGGCGACGGGACCGATGTCAGGCGCCTGACGCACCGGCCCGGGCCCGACGGTGGGCCGTTCTTCTCGGCCGACGGACAGCAGATCGTGTTTCGCGGCCGGCCCCTCGCGCCGGGACCCGAGCTGGACGACTATCGGGTCCTCCTCAAAGACGGCGTGTGGCGGCCGACGCGGCTCGAGATCTACGTGATGGATCGTGACGGGGGCAACATCCGGCAGGTGACGGCGAACGGGGCAGCGAACTTCGCGCCGTTCTTCCACCCCGACGGCCGGCGCATCATCTTCGCCTCGAACGTGCACGACCCGAAGGGCCGCGACTTCGACCTCTATCTGATCAACGTCGACGGCAGTGGTCTCGAGCGCGTCACCTTCAACGACACCTTCGACGGCTTCCCGATGTTCTCGCCCGACGGCCGGAAGCTCGTCTTCGCGTCCAACCGCCACCAGGGCGCGCCGGGAGACACGAACATCTTCGTCGCCGACTGGATCGAGCGGCCGGGCACGAAGTAGGGGTGCCCGCCCCGCGCTTCCACCCGACACGCTCCCCAGAGGGGAGCGGCCCGGGGCGGGGCCCCAGGTGGCTCCCGGTGGGTGCTGCGTTACCCAACGGCCGCCGCGCCGACACCCGCTGAGAATCGGAACACATTGGGCCGTCTCGGCTTACGAGCGGGCGGACGCACTCGCGGACTCGCCGACGGGTTCCCGGCGTCCGTTCGGAGCGCAGCCGGATTTTCGGCATCGAGCGCAGCCCAGCCTTCGTCTTCCGGTCGATTCGCGGCTCAGGAAACGGTCCCCGGTTTGCTACCGGCGAGCGTGGCTGCTCGCATCACCTGAGGCTCTTCATCTCGGGAGGTTGCCGGGATGGTGGACGGCGGACGCGACGGCGGGCACCAGGCCCCCTTCGGCGGGGACGGCCAGCCTCCTGTGCCCGACCCGCGCCTGGGCCCCCTGACCTTCCGTCCCGATCCCCTGCTGCAGGAAGCCCCTGATGCCCCCCGCCCCCGAGCCCGAGAACGCCGGTGGCCGGAGGCCAGCGGAGTCGACGCGGAATGACCCCGAGCCTGGCGTTCTTCGCCGACGGCAAGAAGTTCATGTGGGACGGCCGGACCTATCGGACGCGTGAGGAGGCGGCGCGCGCTGCGGAGGCGTACCAGAAGGAGCACTTCGAGGTCCGGACGGTCGAGGTCGGCGACCAGTACCTGGTCTACACGCGGCGCGTGGTCAAGGAGGTTGTCGTGACGGCGTGAGCGAGGAGGAGGTGACGTATGCCGGTCAGGGTCTCGGAGGAGTGGTTCGGCATCTGCGGCGGCTGCGAGGTCTCGGTCCTGGACATCGGCGACAAGCTGCTCGACCTGTTGCCGAACCTCGAGTTCGTGCACATCCCGGTGCTCCACGACCACAAGTACTTCGGCCAGAAGGGTGAGCGTCACGACGGCGCGGAGCTGCCCGAGGCCGACGTCGGCATCCTGACCGGCTGCGTGCGCAACGAGGAGAACAAGCGACTCGCCCTCGAGATGCGCAAGAAGGTCAAGACGCTCATTGCCCTCGGCTCCTGCGCGTCGTTCGGCGGCATCCCGGCGCTCGCGAACCTGTCGACGACGCCCGAGCTGCTGGAGAAGGTGTACAGGGGCTCGAAGACGACGCCGCCGGCCGACCCGCCGTCGCAGCAGATTCCACCGCTGCTCGACCGCGCGTACGCGGTTTCGGAGGTCGTCAAACCCGACGTGTATATTCCCGGGTGCCCGCCCGAGCCGGGCATGATCGCCGAGGCGCTGCTGTGCCTGCTGGAGGGCAGACCGTTCAAGCTGCCCGAGAAGAGCGTGTGTGACGAGTGTCCGACCAAGCGGGAGAAAAAGGCGGTCTCCAGCGTCAAGCGGCCGCTCGAGCCCATCGCGACCGGCCCGCTCAGCGAGACGCGCTGCTTCATGGAACAGGGCTTCCTGTGCCTCGGCCCGGCGACGCGCGCCGGGTGTGCGGGCGAGCGCGGGGGGCCGCGGTGCGTGATGTCCTACATGCCGTGCCGCGGCTGCTTCGGTCCCGTGAAGGAGGGGGCCAACCCGATGGTCGACATGATGTCGGCACTCTCGTCGATCGGGCTCGACCCGAAGGAGATTCCCGACCGGGCGGCGACGTTCAACCGGTATGTCGGCGCGCAGGGCCGGCTGCGTCCCGCGCCGGCGAAGCGCTAGCGGTCGCGGGGCTTTCGCCACTCTGAGCAAGGAGACCGATCATGCCGCAGCAGATTGTCATCCAGCCGGTTTCGCGCATCGAGGGGCACGCCAAGGTCACGATCGAGCTCGACGACCGCGGCAACGTCGCCGACACCCGGGTCAACGTCGTCGAGCTGCGCGGATTCGAGAAGTTCTGTCTCGGCCGACCGGTCGAGGAGATGCCGCGTATCACGACGAGCATCTGCGGCGTGTGCCCGTGGTCGCATCATCTGGCGGCGGCCAAGGCGTGCGACGCGGTCTTCGGGGTCGAGATTCCGCCGACGGCGCAGAAGCTCCGGACGCTCGGCAACAGCATGGCGTACATGGAGGAGCACATCCTCCACTTCTTCTTCCTCGCCGGGCCCGACTTCGTGATGGGGCCGGGGGCTGACTATTCGGTGCGGAACGTCTTCGGCATCGCGGCCAAGTTCCCGGACATCGGCAAGCAGGTCGTGCACGCCAGGCACCTGGCCGGCCGGATGCTGGAGATCCTGGCGGTCAAGCCGATCCACCCGGTGGCGGCGGTGCCCGGCGGGTTCGCCAAGCCGCTCCGGCCGGACGAGGTCGAGCAGCTCAAGCCCATGGCCCGCGAGCTCCTGGAGTTCGCGACGTTCGCCATCGGGTTCGCCAAGCGCGACATCTTCCCGAAGTACCTCGACGCGGTCCAGACGCTCGGTGTCATCCGCACCGGGTTCCTCGGCACGGTGAAGAAGAACGGCACGCCGGACGGGGCGCTCGACCTCTACGACGGCGAGCTGCGGATGATGGACGCCGGCGGGCAGTACGAGGACTTCGCGTCGAGCGAGTATACCGACTACATCGCCGAGCATGTCGAACCGTGGTCGTACCTGAAGTTCCCGTACATGAAGAAGGTCGGTGCGTTCTCGATGGATCTCGACCGTCCGGTCGGGGTCTACCGCACGAACACACTGGCGCGCCTGAACGTGTGCGACCACATCGACACCCCGCTGGCGCAGCAGGAGCTCGAGGAGTTCCGCCGGACGTTCGGGCGGCCCGCGCAGCACACCTTGCTGTACCACTGGGCCCGGCTCATCGAGCTCCTGTACAACGCGGAACACGTCGTGCGGCTGCTCGACGACCCGGAGATCACGTCCACCGACATCCGCAAGAAGGTGGAGCCGCGCGCCGCGCGCGGCGTCGGGTGCGTCGAAGCGCCCCGCGGCACGCTCATCCACGACTACGAGACCGACGCGAACGGCCTCCTGACGAACGTCAACCTCATCGTCGGGACCACCCACAACAACGCGCCGATCAACATGTCGGTCAAGCGGGCGGCGACGGATCTGATCAAGGACGGGCGCTACGACGAGGAGGTGCTCAACAAGGTCGAGATGGCGATTCGTGCCTACGACCCGTGTCTGTCGTGCGCGACGCACCGCTTCGACGGCACCCTCGCCGTCAAGATCACGATCCGCGACCACCGCGGCGAGGTCATCGACACGCTATGCAACTTCTAGAACCCGAGGACGCGCTCCCGAGCTACGTGCGGAAGCGCGTCCTCGTCCTGGGATGCGGCAACGTGCTGTTCGGCGACGACGGATTCGGCCCGGCGGTGGCGGCGTGGCTCGACCGCCAGTGGGGTGGGCGGCCGCCCGACCACGTGGGGCTCGTCGACGCCGGCACCGGCGCCCGCAGCCTGCTCTTCACCCTGGCGCTCGGCCCCGAGCGACCCGAGGCGCTCATCGTCGTCGACGCGGTGGACGTCGGCCGGACGCCCGGCGAGGTGTTCGACCTCAACGTGGACGAGCTGCCAGCGCGGAAGATCGACGACTTCTCGCTCCATCAAGTGCCGACCTCGAACCTCCTCAAGGAGCTCGCCGAGCTGGGTGGCGTGCGCGTGCGCATCGTGGCCTGCCAGGTCGCGCGCGTGCCCGAGGCCGTGGCTCCGGGACTGTCCGAGGCCGTGGCGGCGGCCGTGCCGCGCGCCGGCCGCCTGATTCTCGAATACGTGGCGTCCGATGCCTGACCCGAGTCTGACGCTGGTTCGTTGCGACCCCGCGCTGCTCGGCGAGGTGCGCCGGTACGGACCGTTCGACCCGACCGGCTGCTACCAGTGCGGGAGCTGCACCCTCGCCTGCGTGCTCGTGACCGACTACGCGAGTTTTCCGCGGCGCAGCCTGCGCTACGTCTTGCTCGGCGCCCGCGCGCCCCTCGTCGCCAGCCTCGAACCGTGGATCTGCCACGACTGCGGCGACTGCTCCCTCGTGTGCCCGCGGCAGGCGGAACCGCGGATCTCCATGGCCACGCTCCGCAGGTTCCTGACGGCACAGTACGACTGGACGGGACTCTCGGCCAAGCTCCTTCGGTCGCGCGCGTGGTATGTCGGGACGCTCGCCGTCACCGCGCTCATGACGCTCGGCCTCATCCTCTGGTACCACCTCTCGTACGTCGGGCTCCCGTTCCGGGATTTCGCCACGACCCCGTTCGGGCTCTCGCACATGTTCCCCCTGATGACCCACTACACGCGGGTGGTGATGCTCGTGCCGCTGGTGGTGCTCTTCACCCACGCCTTCCGCATGTGGTGGCTCACGATGCACCGGGGTGCAGGTGACCGGGTCCCGCTCGGCGTGTACGCCCGGGAGGCGTGGAGCTACCTCGCGCACTCGGTGACCCACACTCTGCTGCGCAAGTGTCCCGACCGGAGCCGGTGGCTCGGCCACTGGCTGCTGGCCTTCGGCACCGTGTTGATGCTCGTCATCAAGGTCTCGGCGCTCACGTGGTTCCAGACCGACGAGATCTACGCCTGGCACCACCCGCAGCGCTGGCTCGGGTATCTGGCGGCGGCGTGCATCCTGTACGGGCTCGGCGGCATCTTCGTCGGGCGCTGGAAGGCGGCGCGCGAGATCTGGAAAGAGACTCGGGTCGAGGACCTGGTCTTTCCCGTGCTGCTGCTCCTGACGGCCCTGAGCGGGCTGGCGGTCCACGTGGCGCGCTATGCGGGCTTCGGCCTGACGAGCCATCTCGCGTACGCCATCCACATCATCGTGGCGACGCCGATGCTCGTGGTGGAGATGTCGTTCGGCAAGTGGTCGCACATGGTCTACCGGCCGATGGCGCTCTACTTCGAGGCGGTCAAGGCGCGCGCGCGGGCGGCCCGGCCGGCGGTGGAGGTGCCCCATGCCGCCTGAACGTCCCGGCACGGCTCCTGTGGGCGCTGCGCTCGTGGTGGGCGGGGGCATCGGCGGCATGCAGGCGGCGCTCGATTTGGCCGCCGCCGGGGTCAAGGTGTATCTCGCCGAGAGCGGCCCGGCGATCGGCGGCGTCATGTCGCAGCTCGACAAGACCTTCCCGACGAACGACTGCGCCATGTGCACGATGGCGCCGCGGCTCGTGGAAATCGGCCGGCACCGGGACGTCGAGCTGTTGACCTTGAGCGAGGTCGAGCGCATCGAGGGCGAACCGGGGCGCTTCACGGTGACCCTGCGGAAGCGCCCGCGGTACGTGAACGAGACCGCTTGCACGGGCTGCGGCACGTGCGTGGCGAGCTGTCCGACGCGCACGCGGGTGCAGCCGAGTGTGGTGCCGCGCGTCGAACTCGAGCCGCCCTACCAGGAGACCGTGCCCGCGATCATCGAGAAGCACCGGCGTCGCGACGGCCCGCTCATGCCAATCCTCCAGGAGATCAACGCGGCCTTCAACTACTTCCCCGAGAGCGTTCTCCGCTACGTCGCGCAGGAGACCGGCTACGCGCTGACGCACGTCTACCGCATCGCGACGTTCTACAGCGCGTTCAGCGTCACGCCGCGCGGGCGCTATGTGGTCAGCGTGTGCCTGGGTACGACCTGCTACGTCCGGGGGGGTGACCGCGTGATGGAGCGCATGAGCGAGGTGCTCGGGATCAAGCCCGACGAGACGACCCGCGACCTCCGCTTCACGTTGAAGAGCGTCCGCTGCATCGGGTGCTGTGGCCTGGCCCCGGCCGTCATGGTGGGCAGCGACGTCTACGGCAAGCTGACGCGGCAGGACGTCGCGAGCGTCCTTCGGAAGTATCGGGAGGCGGCCTGAGATGCCGAAGCTGACGATCGAGGAGCTCCGGCGGAAGCGCGAGGAGGCTCGGCGTGGCATCTATCTCCGCGATACCACCTTCACGGGCAGGGTGATCGTCCACATGGGCACGTGCGGCATCGCCGCCGGCGCGCGCCAGATCGTGGCGACCGTGCTGGCGGAGGTGGAGCAGGGGCGCCTGCCCAACGTGATGGTCACGACGACCGGCTGTGCCGGGCTGTGTTCGCGGGAGCCGATGATGACCGTGGAACTGCCCGACGCCCCGCCCGTCCGGTACGGCGACCTGACCCCGGAGAAGGTCCGACGCATCCTGGCCGAGCACGTCATCGGTGGGCGTACCGTCGCCGAGTACGCGATCGGGACCGGCTCGGAGCGCGGTGGGTAAAGACCGGAGGCAGCCATGGCCGCGCGGCGCATCGACGTGATGACCTGTTGCGGGACGGCCTGCGTCGCCGGGGGTGCGTTCCGCATCCGGGACGCGTTCGAGCGTGAGCTCGACCGGCACCGACTGCGCGGCGAGGTGGCCGTGGTGACGACGGGGTGCAACGGCTTCTGCGGCCAGGGCCCCGTCGTCGTCGTGCTGCCCGACGGGATCTTCTACGGCTGGCTGAAGCCTGACGACGTGCCGGTTGTGGTCGAGGAGCATCTGCTCAAGGGGCGGCCGGTCACGCGGCTCATGTTCGCGCGGCCGGAGACGCGTGAGCCGGTTCCGCGCCTGTCGGAGATCCCGTTCTTCCAGAAGCAGATGCTCGTGGTCCTCAGGAACAAGGGCATCATCGACCCGGAGCAGATCGACGACTACATCGCTCGCGACGGCTACGTCGCCCTCGAGAAGGTCCTCACGACGATGACGCCGGAGCAGGTCATCGACGAGGTCACGCGGGCGGGCCTGCGAGGGCGCGGGGGGGCGGGGTTTCCGACGGGGCTCAAGTGGAGCATCTGTCACCGCGAGGCGAGACTCCCCAAGTATATCGTCGGGAACTGCGACGAGGGGGATCCCGGCGCGTACATGGACCGCAGCCTCCTCGAGTCGGACCCACACGCGGTCCTCGAGGGCATGGCGATCGCGGCGTACGCGATCGGCGCGCAGCGGGGGTTCGTGTACGTCCGGACGGAGTACCCCCTGGCGATCGAGCGGCTGCGGAAAGCGATCGCGCAGGCCCGGGACTACGGGCTGCTGGGTCCCGGGATCCTCGGTTCCTCGTTCGACTTCGATGTCGAAATCCGCGAGGGGTCCGGCGCGTTCGTGTGCGGCGAGGAGACGTCGCTCATCCACTCGATCGAGGGCGAGAACCCCGAGCCGCGGCAGCGTCCGCCGTTTCCCGCCCAGGCCGGGTTGTGGGGATGCCCGACGGTCATCAACAACGTCGAGACGCTGGCGAATGTCCCCGTGATCATCAGTCGGGGGGCCGCCTGGTACTCGAGCATCGGCACCGCGACGAGCAAGGGCACGAAGATCTTTTCCCTCGTCGGCAAGATCAACAACACCGGCCTCATCGAGGTGCCGATGGGGATCACGCTGCGCGAGATCATCTACGAGATTGGCGGGGGCATTCCGGGCCAGAAGCGCTTCAAAGCCGCGCAGACGGGCGGACCGTCGGGTGGCTGCATCCCGGCCCAGCTCGTCGACTTGCCCATCGACTACGAGAGCCTGAAGGACGCCGGCTCGATGATGGGGTCGGGGGGCATGATCGTGATGGACGACGACACGTGCATGGTGGACGTCGCGAAGTTCTTCGTCCAGTTCACCAACGACGAATCCTGCGGCAAGTGCAGCGCGTGCCGGGACGGGAGCGCCGCCCTCCTCGAGGTGCTCACGCGCATCGCCGACGGCGATGGGCGCGAGGGTGACATCGCGTTTCTCGAGGAGCTCGGCCACGCCATTCGGGACGCGTCGATGTGCGGTCTCGGGCAGACCCTGCCCAACCCCGTGCTCTCCACGCTCCGCTATTTCCGCGACGAATTCGAGGCGCACGTCACCTACAAGCGCTGCCCGGCGGTCGTGTGCCGCGGCATCATCTCCTCGCCGTGTCGCTACCTGTGTCCGCTCGAGACCGATGTGCCCGCCTACCTGACGCTGACCGCCGAGCGGCGGTACCGCGAGGCCCTCGAGGTCATCCGCCGCACCAATCCGTTGCCCCTCGTCTGCGGGCGCGTCTGCATGGCGCACTGCGAGACGCGCTGCCGGGCAGCGGAGGCGGGGGGACCGATCGCGGTCCGGGAGATCAAGCGCTTCCTGAGTGACTGGGAGCTCGCCTCCGGCGAGGTCCCGCACGTCGAGCCGTTCGTCAAGCGCTACGACGAACGCGTCGCCATCGTCGGCTCGGGGCCGGCCGGCTTGACGGCCGCCTCGGTGTTGGCCCGCCTCGGCTACCAGGTGACGGTGTTCGAAGCGCTGCCCGTCGCGGGCGGCATGCTCGCCGTGGGCATTCCGGAGTACCGGCTGCCGAAGCGCCTCCTCCAGCTCGAGATCGACGCGATCGCGCGCAGCGGTGTCGAGATCCGAACGAATGCTCCCGTGACCGACCTCGACGCGCTCTTGGCGGACGGCTACCGCGCGGTGCTCATCGCGGTCGGCGCGCACCGGAACCGCCGCCTCGGCATCCCCGGCGAAGACGTCCGGGGCGTGCTCGACCCGATCAGCTTTTTGCGCCGCGTCAACCTCAAGGAGCCGGTGCCGCCGCTCGGGGACCGGGTGGGCGTCGTGGGCGGCGGCAACACGGCCGTCGACGCGGCCCGCACGGCGCGCCGCCTCGGCGTTCGCCAGGTCACGATTCTTTACCGGCGCACGCGCGTCGAGATGCCGGCCGCCGAAGCCGAGGTCGAAGCGGCGCTCGAAGAGGGCGTCACGATCGAGTTCCTCGTCGCGCCGACGCGCATCCTGTCGAGCGACGGTCAATTGTCGGCCGTCGAGCTGACGCGTATGCGCCTCGGCGAGCCCGACCTGACCGGGCGACGACGCCCGGTCCCGATCGCGGGCGCGGTGTTTACGATGCCCCTCGACACGCTCATCCCGGCGATATCCCAGGACCCCGACCTCGCCTTCCTTCGCGAGGGAAGCGGGGTGGACACGGGTCGGGGGACGGTCGGGGTCGACGCCGAAACGTTCATGACGGCTCGGCCGGGCGTGTTTGCGTGCGGCGATGCCGTGACCGGCGCCGGCGACGTCACGACCGCCATGGCGACGGCGAAGATCGCCGCGACGTTCATCCACAAGTTCCTGCGCGGCGAGCCGCTCGTCCGCACCTACCAGCCCGCGCGGCCGTCGGTGCGGATCGAGCCGATCGCGGTCGGGGAAGAGGCGGGGACGACGGCTCGTCCAGCGCCACGCCGCCTGCCGGGCGAGGCGCGGCGTGGGACGTTCCACGAGGTGGAGCTGGGCCTCACCGAGGAGGCAGCCATCCGCGAAGCGCGGCGCTGCCTCCGGTGCGATTGGGAGTTGCAGAAGCAACTCGCGGCGCGAGCCGAGGAAGCCATCGAGCGAGAACGCGCATGCCCCGCCTGACGATCAACGACGCCCCCGTGACGGTCGAGCCAGGGAGCACGCTGCTCCAGGCCGTCGAGCGGGCCGGTGTGAAGATCCCCACGCTCTGCCACCTGAAAGGCCTCTCGCCTTACGGGGCCTGCCGCCTCTGCGTCGTCGAGGTGCACGCGCCGAACCGTCCGGCGAGCGTACAGGCCGCGTGCTCCTATCCGGCGCACGACGACCTGGTGGTCCTGACGCACAGCGACCGCGTGCTGCGGGCTCGGCGGGTCGTGGCCGAGCTGCTGCTCGCGCGGTGTCCGGACGCCGAACCGGTGAGGCGCGTCGCCGGGGAGCTCGGGGTGCACGACACCCGGATCGCGAAGAAGTACGACGACTGCATCTACTGCGGCTTGTGCGTGCGCATGTGCCGCGAGCGCATGGGCCGGAGCGCGATCGGGTTCTCTGGCCGAGGCCCGCGGAAGAAGCTCGAGCCGCCCTTCGGCCGGCACAACCCGGTGTGCTGGACGTGTGGCGCGTGCAACGTCGTCTGCCCGACCGGCAAACAGGTCTCGGCGCTCACGACGCCGCGCGCGCTCGTGCCGCTCCCGAACGCGTACAACCTGGGGCTCGATGCGCGATCGGCGGTGTACATCCCGTATCCCCAGGCCGTGCCGAACAAGGCCGTCATCGACCCGGACGCGTGTCTGCACCTGCGCTACGACGTCTGCGGGCTGTGCGAGCAGGTGTGCGAGGCGAAGGCGATCGACTACCGCCAGCAGGCCACGGAGCAGCGCATCGAGGTCGGTGCGGTCGTGCTCGCCCCGGGCTACGAGGTGTTTGACCCCAGGCTGAAGGCCGAGCTAGGCTACGGCCGCTTCGCCAACGTGCTGAGTGCGCTGGAGTTCGAGCGAACTCTGTCGGCCTCGGGCCCCTTCGCCGGTCATCTCGTGCGTCCCTCCGACAAGCGTGAGCCCAGGCGCATCGCCTTCATCCAGTGCGTCGGCTCGCGCGACCACGAGCGCGATTACTGCTCGTCGGTCTGCTGCATGTACGCCACGAAGGAGGCGATCATCGCCAAGGAGCACGTCGGCGATCATCTGGCGTGCGACATCTTCTTCATGGACCTGCGCGCGTTCAGCAAGGGCTTCGAGCAGTACTACCGCCGCGCGCAGGAGCTGGGGGTCCGCTACATCCGATGTCGCATCCCCACGGTCGAGGAAGTACCTGGGACCAGCAACCTGGTCATCCGGTACCTGGCGGAAGGCGACCGGAAGGTCTCCGAGGAGTACGACCTCGTCGTGCTCTCGGTCGGGATGCAGCCGCCGCGCGAGCTGGGGGCGATGGCCAGACGACTGGGTCTCGACCTGAATGCGTTTGGCTTCTGCCGCGCCGGGGCGTTCGAGCCGGTGCGCGCCACTCGCGACGGCGTGTTTGTGGCGGGGGTGGTCACCGAACCGAAGGATATTCCCGAGACCGTGATGCAGGCGTCGGCGGCGGCCGCCGAGGTACTGGCGCTGCTCAAGGATGCTCGCGGCAGCCTCATCGCGCCGAAGCTGTTTCCGCCCGAGCGGGATGTGAGCGGCGAGCCGCCGCGCGTCGGGGTGTTTGTGTGCCACTGCGGCACGAACATCGGTGGCGTCGTGAACGTGCCCGCCGTCGTCGAGTACGCACGGACGTTGCCGAACGTGGTGTACGCCGAGGATAACCTGTACACCTGCTCGAACGACACGCAGGAACGCATCAAGGAGACGATCGTTCAGCACGGGCTCAACCGCGTCGTCGTCGCGTCGTGCACCCCGCGGACCCACGAGCCGCTCTTCCGGAACACGGTCCGGGAGGCTGGCCTGAACGCCTACCTCTTCGAGATGGCCAACATTCGGGACCAGTGTTCGTGGGTCCACATGCGGGAGCCCGACCGTGCGACCGAGAAGGCCAAAGACCTGGTCCGGATGGCGGTCGCCAAGGCCAGTCTGCTAGAGCCCCTCGAGAAGCGCTCGATGCCGATCCAGAAATCCGCCCTCGTCATCGGCGGCGGCGTCGCGGGCATGACCGCCGCCCTCACCGTCGCGGCGCAGGGCTTTGACGTCTACCTGGTCGAGCGCGAGGCCCAGCTCGGCGGGCATCTGCGCCACGTCCACTACCTGTTGAACGGCGAGGATCCGCAGGCCTACCTCGAACGCCTCGTCGAGCGGGTCAGGGCAGACGCGCGGATCCAGGTCTTCACCGGCGCGACCATCGAAAGTATCGACGGCGTGATGGGCGACTTCCGCACGCGCGTCGCCCAGAACGGCAGGGTCTCGGAGGTTGCCCACGGAGTCGTGATCGTCGCGACCGGTGCGAGGGAGCATCGGCCAGCCGAGTATCTCTACGGCACGGACCCGGCCGTGGTGACGCAGCGCGAGCGTGCAGGGCGGATCGCCGCCGGCGACGGGCTGCCGGCGCGCGATGCCTCGGGCCGGCCACCGACGGTGGTGATGATCCAGTGCGTGGGTTCGCGGGACGCGGAGCATCCGTACTGTTCGCGCGTGTGCTGCGGCGAGGCGATCAAGAACGCCCTGAAGATCAAGGCGGTCGCGCCGGAGACGCACGTCTACGTGCTCTATCGTGACATCCGCACCTACGGCTTCAGCGAGACTTTCTACACGCGCGCTCGGCAGCAGGGGGTCGTCTTCGTTCGGTACGAGGAGTCACGGAAGCCGGTGGTGTCGCGAGACAACGGGTCGCTGCGCGTCACGGTGCACGACGACACGCTCGGGCTCGACCTGCAGATCCCCGCGGACCTCGTGGTGCTCTCGACTGGCATCGAAGCCGACCCGGTCAACCGGCGGATCGGGCAGTTCCTGAAGGTCCCGCTCACGAGCGAGGGCTTCTTCCTCGAGGCCCACATGAAGCTGCGCCCCGTCGACTTCATGACCGACGGGGTCTACCTCTGCGGCCTCGCGCACGCGCCGAAGACGATCGACGAGTCGATTGTGCAAGCCAAGGCCGCCGCGGCGCGTGCCGCGTCGGTGCTGTCGCGAGACGCCATCGAGCTCGAGGCCACGGTCTCCCAGGTCGTCGACGAAAGCTGCGACGGGTGCGCGTATTGCGTCGATACGTGCCCGTTCAAGGCGATCACCCTGCTCGAATACGCGTGGCAAGGGTCGGTCAAGAAGGTCGTGGAAACCAACGAGGCGGCGTGCAAGGGCTGCGGGTGCTGCCAGGCGACGTGTCCGAAAGGTGGCATCCTGATCCGCGGCTTCACGCTTGAACAGATCCGGGCGCAGATCTACGCCGCCCTCGGGGTCTCGTGATGCAGGATACCTTCGAGCCCCTCGTCATCGGCCTCTGCTGCAACTGGTGCTCCTACGCCGGGGCGGACCTTGCCGGGGTGTCCCGGATCCAGTACCCGCCCAACATCCGGATCATTCGGGTCATGTGCTCGGGCATGGTGCACCCGAACCTGGTCATCGAGGCGCTGACCAAGGGTGCCGACGGCGTCCTCATGTGTGGGTGCCACCCGGGCGATTGCCACTACCAGGAGGGCAACCTGAAAGCGGAGAAGCGCGCCGAGGCGATTCGCCTGATGCTCGCCGACTTCGGCCTCGAAGACGAGCGGTTCCGCCTGGAATGGGTGTCGGCCGCCGAGGGACCCCGCTTCGCGGAGGTTGTTCTGGACTTCACGGAGCAGGTCCGCCGGCTCGGCCCCAACCCGTACCGGTGACGCCGGGAGGCCCAACTGAGTCCTGCGCGTGCACGGCCCCGACGAGCGGGCGTCGTTCGGTCTCCTCGGGGAGATTCAGCAGAGAGGACCTGTGGCAGACGTCTCCGAGATGCCAGATCGCCGCGTCGAGCCGGTCAGCGCGTGCCTCACCCTCGACGAGGTACGGGAGTTACTGGACGCCGACGTTTGCGCCGGCACCGACCTGTCGCTCCGGATCGAGCGCGTAGGGGCCGCGGACCTGATGAGCGACGTGCTGGCGTTCGGTCGGCCGGGCATGCTCCTGCTGACCGGGCTCAATACTTCGCACACCGTGCGAACGGCGGCCGTGGCGGACCTGGCCGGGATCGTGCTGGTCCGGGGAAAGCAGCCGTCGGACGAGATGGTGGCCCTTGCGCGTCAACACAGCGTTCCGCTGCTGACGACCCGGTTGACGATGTTCGAGGCGGCGGGTCGGCTGTATGTCGCGCTCAAGGCCAGGTAGCCGGCGACGGGCGTCGGCGTCGCCGCGCCCGGGAACGTTCCGTGCCGAACGACGACGGCGGGTGAAGCACCATGGCAGCGGGCGATCGGGAGTCGCCCGGCGACGCCCAGGTCGAGCTGCTGCGCGTGTACGAGATCACGGGCCGCGATTTCGTCGGGGCTGGGCGCGCGTCGACCGCGGTCAAAGATCTGCTGAAAAGCCTCGGCGTGGCGCCAGATATCGTCCGGCGGGTGGCGATCGCCGCCTTCGAAGCGGAGATGAACGTCGTGATGTACGCGAGCCGGGGCCGTGTCACGCTCCGCCTGACCCCGCGGCTCGTCGTCCTCGACGTCGAGGATGAGGGGCCAGGCATCCCCGACATCGAGCTGGCCATGCAGGAGGGCTACTCGACGGCGACGCCCGAGATGCGCGAGATGGGCTTCGGCGCCGGCATGGGGCTGCCGAACATCCAGCGCAACAGCGACGAGTTCACCATGGTGTCGACGGTCGGCGTCGGGACGCGGCTGCACATCCGGGTCCGGATTCCCAGCGGGTAGCGGGACTCACGGGGTGGGGCGGCGCCCCACATCAGGATGCCCGAGCCGTACTATCACTCGCTCCGCTTCGACGCCGCCCGCTGCGACGGCTGCATGGCATGCATGCGGGCGTGCCCGACCCACGCGATTCGGGTTCGGGCCGGTCGCGCGGTCATGCTGGACGACCGCTGCATCGACTGCGGCGAATGCCTGCGCGTGTGCACGCGCCGAGCGGTGGTGCCGCTCACCACCACGCTCGCCGAGCTCGGGCGGTTCACGCACAGCATCGCGATTCCCTCGGCAGCCCTCTACACTCAAGTCGAGGCCTGGGTGACGCCGGCGGTCGTCCACGCGGCGCTCAGGCGGTGCGGGTTCGACCAGGTGGCGGGCCTCTCGCCTTGGTGTGCGGCCGTGAGTGCCGCCATCGAGCTGTACCTCGCGGAATTTCGCGGGGCCTTTCCGGTCATCTCGTCGTTTTGCCCCACGGTCGTGCGGCTCGTTCAGGTGCGGTACCCCGCGCTCCTCGACCAGGTGCTGCCGCTCCTCTCGCCGCGCGAGGTCGCGGCGCGCGAGGCCAAGCGCGAGGCGGCCGTACGCCTCCAGCTCGACCCGACGAGGGCCGGCGCGATCTACATCACGCCGTGTCCGAGCAAGATGGTATCCATCGTGGATCATCCAGGGCTCGCCGCGTCGCACATCGACGCGGCCGTCGCCATCAGCGACCTGTACCCGTACCTGACGGGGGCCATCCACGACGTGCGGGCCGAGCCCGCCCTCGAGGAGACCGAGACGGCCTCCGGCGTGAGCTGGGCACTCTCGCGCGGCCTGGCGGCGTCGCTCCCAGCCGAGGACACGATGTCGGTCTCGGGCCTCGCCAACGTCGTCCGCATCCTCGACGACATCGAGGAAGGCCGCCTCCGACACTATACGTTCGTCGAGTGCCACGCCTGTCCGGAAGGGTGCGTGAGTGGAGCCTTGACGGTCGCCAACCCGTACGTCGCGCGGGCGCGCGCGATTCGCCTGATGAACGCGCTCGGCGACCGCCCCGAGGTCGACCGCGCCTCGGTCGGCGAGCAGTACCGGGCCGGCGCCTGGCACATGGACCGCCCTATCGCGCCCCGGCCGATGCGGCCGGTCGCCGACACCCTTGCGGGCGCCGTGGCAGCCGTCAAGGCGCGGGACGCTCTGTTGGCGACCCTCCCGCGCATCGACTGCGGCGCCTGCGGCGCCCCGACCTGTGCGGCGTTCGCCGAGGACGTCGTGCGACGGGAGGTCCAGGAAGAGGCGTGCGTCTTCGTGCGGCAGCGGCAGGTCGAGGCGACCGTAACCCAGTTGGCGACGCTCTGCCGGCGGCAGGCAGAAGCCCTGGGCCAGCCGCCGGCGACCGAGCCGCCGCAGGCCGGCGCGTCGTCGGCGAAGGGCGAGGACGCCGGCAGCCCAGTCGGGCCGCCCGGCTCGGGCGGCGAACCGAGAGGGAGCGAGTCGTGACGATGGACGACGTGTGCAGCGCGCTCGACGGCCGCTTCGCCGCCGGCACGTCGGGGCAGGCCCGGGAGGTCACGGGCGGCTACGTCTCGGATCTGCTCTCCGACGTGATCGCCCACGCGCGAGAGGGCGACGTCTGGATCACCCTCCAACGACACGTCAACATCGTGGCGGTCGCGCGCCTGAAGGGACTCGCGGGCGTCGTCCTGGTGGGCGGGCGCGAGCCCGACGCCGACACGGTCGCGCGGGCCGGCGAAGAGCACGTGCCGCTGGTGGTCACGCCGCTGGCGGCGTTCGAGGCGGCAGGGCGGCTCTATCAGCTCGGCGTGGGGAGGAGGACCCGCCCTGAGAGTCTTCGCGCTTGACGTCCACGTGCACAGTTGCCTGTCGCCGTGCGCCGAGCTCGAGATGCACCCCGCGGCGATTGCCGATCGGGCGGCGTGTGTCGGCGTCGACGCGGTCGGGCTCGTCGACCACAACGCGGCGCGCAACGTGGCGGCGGCCGTGCGGGCCGGCCGGCGCGCCGGCGTCGCCGTGATCGCCGGAATGGAAGTGACGAGCGAGGAAGAGGTGCACGTCCTCGCGCTCCTGCCGGACGTCGCCGCTGCTGAACACCTGCAGGAACGCGTCTACGCCGTCCTGCCGGGTCGCAACGACCCGGCGCTCTTCGGCGAGCAGGCCGTGGTCGACGAGCACGGCGAGGTCGTGGACTTCGAAGATCGTCTGCTCATCGGCGCCACGACCTGGAGCCTCGAGGCCGTCGTGCGCGCGATTCACGAGGACGGCGGCCTCGCGCTCGCGGCCCACGCCGACCGCGAGCGCTTCGGCATCGTCGGGCAGCTCGGCGTGATCCCGCCGGACCTGGCCCTCGATGGCATCGAGGTGTCGCGGCACCTCACGGTGGACCAGGGGCGTCGGCGGTTCGGCTCGCTGGGCGTCCCGGTCGTGAGCTCGTCCGACGCCCACCGGCTCGACGACATCGGCGCCGCCGTGACGCTGGTACTGGCCGGCGGGCCGGCGTTCGGCGAGTTGGCGCAGGCCTTTCGCGGCGCCAACGGACGCGCGATCCTCGGAGGAGGGAGACCCATGGAGGACCTCGCGCTGCACCTGCTGGACATCGCGCAGAACGCGCTCGAGGCCGGCGCGACGCGCGTGGACCTGACGGTCGTCGAGGATCTCGAACGCGACCTACTGGTCATCGAGGTGGCCGACAACGGTCCGGGTCTCGCGCCCGAGGCCGTTGCCCGCGCGGTCGATCCCTTCTACACGACGCGGACGACGCGGCCGGTGGGCATGGGGCTGTCGCTGCTCCGGGCCGCCGCCCGCGCAGCCGGCGGCGACCTGCGCATCGAGTCAGCGCCGGGCGCCGGCACGCGCGTGACCGCGACGTTCGAGCGATCCCACGTCGACCGCCAGCCGATGGGCGACCTGGAAGGCACCCTCATGGCGCTCATGGCGGGCCGGCCCGACGTCGATATCCGCTACCGGCACGTCGTCGGTGACCGGGTGTTCGCCCTGAGCTCGCGGGAGGTTGCCGCCGAGTTGCCCGGCGGGAACCTCCAGAGCGCCGAGGGCATCGGGCGGCTCCGGGAGCTCATTCGGCAGGGCGAAGCGAGTCTGTCTGCGCGCTCGTAGCGACGGCCGCGAGCCCGGCCGCTAGGCGAACTCCGCCGCGTCGCGCTCTGCCAGAAACGCCCGCAGCGCGCGGAAAGCGCGTCCCCGGTGGCTGATCGCCGCCTTCTCCTCGTCCGTCAGCTCGCCGAGTGTGCGGCCGAGCGGCGGGTAATAGAGGATCGGGTCGTAGCCGAATCCGTAGCGGCCGCGCGGCTCCGGGGCGATTTCGCCCTCGACGACGCCGCGCGCCTCGAAGAGGACCTCGCGGCCGCGCGCCAGAGCGAGCGCGCAGACGAACCGCGCCGGGCTGGTCCGCCGGCCGCGGGCACGCAAGTCCGCGTAGAGCCGCGCGAACTTCTCCGGGTACGTCGCCCCGTTGTACCGCGACGAGTACACGCCCGGCGCCCCGTCGAGCGCGTCCACCTCGAGTCCCGAGTCCTCGGCCACGGTCGAAAGCCCCGTCGCCGCCGCGTAGTAGAGCGCCTTCTGCCGCGCGTTCGCCTCGAAGCTGCAGCCGGTCTCTTCCGGCTCGGCGAGCGGCGGCAGGTCGGCCAGTGAGACGAAGGCGTGGGGGAGTCCCGCGAGCATCCCGCGGATTTCGCGCAGCTTGCCGGGGTTGGTGGTCGCAAGCAGGATGGGCACGAGCGCCCCCTCGCCGGCGGCGACCGGCGGGTCAGACCGCCGGCAGACAGGCCCCCACGAGCTCACGCTGCAGGGCGATCAGTTGCCGGAGTCCTGCGTCGGCCAGCTCGAGCAGGGCGTCGAGCGTGGCGCGCTCGAAGGGCGCACCCTCGGCCGTGCCCTGCACTTCGACGTAGCGGCCGCGGCCCGTCTTGACGACGTTCATGTCCACCTCGGCGCGTGCGTCCTCGTCGTACGCCAGGTCGAGCAGGGGGACGCCGTCGACGACGCCGACGCTCGTGGCCGCGACGTAGTCGTCGATGGGCATCGTGGCGATCGCCCCCTGCTCGCGCAGCTTCCTGAGGGCCAGCACCAGCGCTACGAACCCGCCGGTGATCGACGCCGTGCGTGTGCCGCCGTCCGCCTGGATGACGTCACAGTCGATCCAGATCGTGCGCTCGCCGAGCTCGCCGAGCCGCGTGACGGCGCGCAGCGACCGTCCGATGAGGCGCTGGATCTCCTGGGTGCGCCCACCCACCTTGCCCGCCGTCGCCTCGCGCGTCGTCCGCGTCGTCGTGGCCCGCGGCAGCATGCCGTACTCGCCGGTGACCCAGCCCTTGCCCGTGCCCTTGAGAAACGGCGGCACGCGGTCCTCGACGCTGGCCGCGCAGATGACCCTCGTGCGGCCAACCTCGATGAGCGCCGAGCCCTCGGCGTGCAGCAGGTAGTGCGGAACGAGACGCGTCGGCCTGAGCTCCGCCGGTGCGCGGTTGTCGAGTCGAGTCATGAGGTCACCATCTCTCGGGCCCCTCGGCGTCACTGCGGCGCGCGCTGGGACCGAGGCGCCACCAGCCGCCGGTTCTCGCGGAGCGGGTGGCGGAGGTCGACGTGGCCCGCGAGCGTGTCGACTTCCTGTCCGTCGACGAGGAGCTGCACGGCCGTGACCGCCGGCAGGTTCACCGTGAGCGCGTTCACGATCGCGTACACCGTGAGGAGCTCCGCGAGCGACCCACCGGGGTGCGCCGAACGGATCTCGCCGCTTACGTCGACGAACGCCTCGCCCCGCGCGGTGGCGAACACTGCCCGGAGCCGCGTGCCCGGCGGGGCCGGCGAGAGGTACGGGGCAGGCGGCGGCCCGAGCTGCGCCTCGAGAATCCGTTCCGCCTGCGCCACGGGACCGTCGCCGTAAGGAACCTCGCGGTCCACCGCGACCAGATGCGACCCGTCGGGCGCCACGAAGAACAAAGTCGCGTGGATCCGGCGCGACTCGGACGGCGTGGCGGGCCCCGGGCTGGCGGCCGGCCCCTCGGCCGGCTTCCGGCTGCGCCACCCGGGCAGGGCGTCGTAGAGCGCCCATCCCCCGGCGAAAGCCAGACCGAGCACGGCGACCACCGCAGCCACGCGCGCTCGTCGCATCTCAGGGACGCCGCCTCGCCGCGCCGGCCGCCCGGCCGGCCGCCTCGGTTGGGCGGTCGCGAAACCGCCCGATGCCGTCGACGAGCGCCTGCGCGAGCTCGAGCTGGTGCGCCTCGGAGGCGAGGCGGCGCTCCTCGTCCGGATTCGTCAGGAACCCCAGCTCGACGAGCACGGCCGGCATGTTCGTCCCCACCAGCACGCGCAGCGGCGCGCGCCGAAGCGCGTGCGGCCTCGGCTGAACGCGGCGGCCCAGCTCGTCCTCGACGGCGGCGGCGAGGGCGGCGGAGTCGGACAGATGCCGGGCCTGCGCCGTCTCCCAGTCGACGAAGTCCAGGCGTCGCGTGGCGCCGCCGAACACCGGCACGATGGGTCCCTCGATGGGCGCGAAGCCGACCGCGCCCGGCGCATAGTCGTCTAGGCCCAGCGAGAGCACCTCCACACCCGTGGCGGCAGCGGAGGCGGCGGCGTTTGCGTGCAGGCTGATGAATAGATCCGCCTTGTTGTTGTTCGCTCGCGCCGCGCGCTCGTCCAGGCTCACCTCTTCGTCGCCGTTCCGCGTGAGCAGCACTCGAAGGCCCAGGCGCGCCTCGAGCGCTGCCTTGAGACGCCGGGCCACGCCGAGCGTCACGTCTTTCTCGAGCGTGCCGCCCGGGCCGCGCGCGCCCGTCTCGCCACCGCCGTGGCCGGGGTCGATCACGATCGTCCGCACCCCGCCCGGGGCGGCCGGCTCGAGGAGCGGCGCGGGCGCCGGCGGCGGCCCCGACGGCGCCGCCGGCGGCGAGGGCTGGGGCGCGGTGGGCTGCAGGTCCGCGCCCGCCCCGACGAGCTCGACCGCCAGGCGCGACGTGCCGGGCGGGCTTTCGAGGTCGGCCGCGCGGAAGGATACGAAGGCTGGTCCGAGGTCGACCACGATGGTCGACGGTTCGGCGACCCGGATCGCCGAGGCGAGCGCCGGCGCCTCCGGCGGCGCCAGGTGCGCGTCGAGCGCGTCGGCGTCGATGACGATCGCCAGCCGACCGCCTTCCAGCACCACCCGGTGGGGCGCGGCAGGCTCGATGTCGACGATCAGCCGGGCGCGGGGACCGGCGCCTTCGTACCGGAGATCCACTCGCGGCACGCGCAGGTCGCCGACGATGACGAGGCGCGATGCTTTTCGCACGTCGATGCGCGTGCCCGTCGCGGGCGCCACCGCCCGGCTGAGCAGTTCGACCGGCGCGAACCACCGGCGCCCCTCGCGTACGGGCGGCGCGGGGAGCGCGATGATCCGTCCAGCCACGGACGCCAGCGCTTGCCCCCGAGACAGCACGATCGTCTGGCCCTGGCGCGTGAGCGTGAGGCTCTCCAGTTCCCTGTCCTCCCGCAGCGTGAGGCCGAAGAGCGCGCCCACCTCGTCCAGCGCGACCAGGTCCTGGCCATCGGTCCGGCGCGCCGCGAGCGGTCGCCGTCCCTCGCGATCGAGAACGGAGTACACGACCGCGCCGCCCGCGGGCACCTGGCCGCCGATGAGAGGCACCGTCGCAGTCGCCGCCAGGAGCAAGAGCAGGAGGAGGACCGACGCTGCGCCCAGAGTCGCTCGCACGTGCACGACGTTGCCATCATAGCGCACGCGCGCGCGACGACACACACGACGCCGACGGTCGCTAGGTCCTCGCGCGCCGGCGGCCGCGCGGGGGCAGCCGAGGCGGCGAGTGTCAACGAAGTGCGCGTGCGCGCACCTCCGCGAGGTACACGAAGTCGCCCAGCGGCGACTCGTCGCCATTCGCGGCGTTTGCGGCGACATGAAACACGACGGGCCCCGTAGCCGCCGCCGGGGCCAGCCACTCTACCGCCCACGCGAGCCCGCCCGTGGTTCGGCGCTGCGAACCCGCGCGCGTGTGCTCCGCGTAGCTCACGCGCGCGCCGGGTCGCTCACCACCTGGACGCGATCGTCGACGGCGCGCAGGAGGCCAGCCTGGCGGCCCGCCTCCGGCCCCGAGGCGAACCGGACAGCCATCTGGAAGCCACCTCTGGACACGCCGGGCCGTTCGAGCGCGAGCTTGATCGCATACCGCGCACCGGGCACGTACACCGGCGGCACGCCCGAGACGGCCACCCGTCCCATGGGGTCGCCGATGGGCTGGTCAAAGTGGCACTGGTGGCACGTCGGCTCGCCGAAACCGCCCGTCATGCCGGTCAACGGGCCGTCGGCGGAGGCGTGCAGCGTCACCGCCAGCCAGAGCAACGCCCAGGCCGATGGACAGGCCAGCGCGATGAGCGGTCGGGGAGGCACCGCGCCACTATATCGCAGGAGGACGAGATGACGATGAATCGACGGTCGTTCGCAGGTTTGGGAGCGCTGACCCTGATCGGCGGCCTCCTGGCGGCCTCGGGGGCCGGCGATGCGTCCAGCCGCGTGCAGGTGACCATCGACGAGTGGAAGGTGCCGGTCGAGAAGTCACGACCCCACGACCCCGAAGTGGCGCCCGACGGCTCGGTCTGGTACACGGCGCAGATCACCAGCAAGCTCGGGCGGCTCGACCCGAAGACCGGCACGGTGACGGAGTTCGCGTCGCCCGGCGGGCCGAAGTCGCAGCCCTACGGCATCACGCACGTGGGGCCCATCATTTGGTACAGCGAGTCTGGCGTGCAGCCGAATACGCTGGTGCGGTTCGACCCGGCGAGCCGGTCGTTCGAGACGTGGCCGATTCCGTCGGGCGGCGGCGTCGTCCGGCACATGGTGACGGCGCCCAACGGCGAGCTCTGGCTCGCTTGCAGCGGCGTCGACCGCATCGCCCGCGTGCGCATTCGGGAAGGCGCGTGAGAGGATCGCACCGCGTCACGCGAGCGCACGGTGGACGGCCGCGCGGAACGTCGCGGGATCGACGGCGGGGTACCGGTAGAGCATCGGCTCGATGCGGGCCAGGTACCGCCGGAGGGCTTCGGGTTCGATGAGCCCGCGGCCGAGCATCTCGCGCACGTCGCCGAGGTCCTGACGGTGACCCCGTTCGATCTTCGCCAGGGCTTGCGCGTACAGGTCGAAATGGTAGAAGGCGATCAGCCCTTCCTGCTGGATGAACGGACTCCTGTCTTCCCAGCCGTCCGGTACCGGGATGAAGTCGGCCGGCGACGCGAGTTCGATGTTCAGCCGGAGCTCTTCCTTGAGGCGGGGCAGGGTGCGGAGCAGCTCGTCGTGCTCGGGCACGAGGCGCAGGTCGACGTCGATCGTGGCGGCGCGCCAGCCGAGCAGGACGGCCGTCGCGCCGCCGGTGAAGTAGACACGCGCGGGGCGGGTCGCCTCCGCCCCCAGGCGGCGCATCAATCGCTGGATGCGGTCGAGGTCGGCGACTTCACGCATGCGAGGGCCCGCTCGTAGCTGACGAGCCGGCGAAGGTACGCGTTGTAGCGCGAGTGCGCGGCGTCGGGGTTCTCGGCGTGCAAGCGCTCGTAGAGCCGCCGCTCGGGCGACGGGATCGGGTTCGGGACGCAGAGGCCGAGCTGTTCGAGGCGCGGGGCGCCGATCGAGACGAGGAGCGCCGCGACCGACTCGACGCCCTCGGCCAGGTCGCGCAGGCCGGCCTCGATGAGGTCCGCACCCGGCAAGTCCGGTTCCGACTGCACGGCCGCATTATAACGGGCCGGTCTTCCGACCGCTGTGCCTCCGGCTCGCCCTCGCGTGTCCGGTCTGCCCTGTCCCCTGTGGCGACCCTCGCCCCGTGGTCACCGCGGTCGCTTGTTGCCCACTTGCTCCTTTTCCCGCTGCAGCTCCACGATGTCGACGCGGTCGTCGGCGGCGCCGAGCAGGTGCCGGGCGAGGTAGTTGGCGCGGAGCCAGAAGAAGTAGTCGGCGGCGTCGCCGTAGCCGTGCCGCTTCCCCGGGAAGATGAAGAAGTCGAACCGCTTGTTCGCCTTGATGAGCGCGTCGGCGACGCGCAGGGTGTTCGCCATGTGCACGTTGTCGTCCATGTCGCCGGTCACGAGCAGCAGGTGGCCCTTGAGGTTGCCGGCGATCTCCGAATTCTTCTCGATGCTGTACTCGAACGTCACGTTGCCGTCCTTGTCGACGACCTCCTTCACCCCGTGGTGCTTCTCGCTCCACTGGCGGTTGTAAATGTTGTTCTCGTGATTGCCGGACGACGAGACCGCCACCTTGAAGAAGTCGGGATAGACCAGCATGGCCGCCGTCGACATGAAGCCGCCGCCCGAGTGGCCGTAGATGCCGACCTTGTCGAGGTCCATCCACGGGTACTTGCGCGCGAGCTGCTCGATGGCGGCCTTCTTGTCGGCAAGGCCGTAGTCCCGGAGGTTGCCGTAGCCGTAGGTGTGGTACCACTTCGAGCGCAGCGGATGGCCGCCGCGGTTGCCGACTTCGATCACGATGAAGCCCATCTGCGCGAGCGCCACGTTCTGGTTGCGCGGCGAGAAGGTCTTCGTCACGCTCTCGGTCTGCGGCCCAGGGTAAACGAAGGCGATGATCGGGTACTTCTTGTTCGGGTCGAAGTCGAACGGCTTGTACATCACGCCGTACAGGTCCGTCACCCCGTCGTCAGCCTTCACCTTGAACGCCTCGGGGAACTTGAAGCCGGCGTCGAGGAGCGCCGACACGTCCGTGGTCTCGAGAGGGGCGAGAAGCGTGCCGGTGCTGTCATAGAGCACCGAGGTCGGTGCGGTGTCGACCCGCGAGGAGGTGTCGACGAAGAACCGGCCCGAATCGGAGAACGCCGTCGCGTGCGAGCCGTTGCCGGGATTGAGCAGCTTGACCCCGCTCCCGTCGAGCCCGATCCGGTAGAGGTGGGTGAAGTACGGATCCTCGTTCGGCTCGCGACCGTTGGCGGTGAAATACATGACGCGGGCCTTCTCGTCGATGTACTCGATGTCGCCCGCCACGAACTCGCCGCTGGTGACCTGCCGCTTGAGCGTCCCGGAGCCGTCGTACAGGTAGTAGTGGCCCCAGCCATCGCGCTCGGACCAGTGCAGCAGCTCCTGGCCGTTGCCGACGAGGCGGAGCGGCCGCGTCTCGATGTAGGTGTTCAGGCGCTCCTCGATGAGCGTCGTGACCTCTCCCGTGGCCGGGTTGGCGAGGCACACGTCCACCTTGTGAAGGTCTCGACTGAGCCGATAGAAGTACAGCTTGTCCGACGTCGCCGCCACCCACTGCGGCTCGGTCTTCTCCCGCTCGCGACCGCGGGCGGTCGTCCGCGCCGTCGCCACCGCGAGGTTCTGGTCCTTGAATCGATCGGCCTGCACCTTGACGCGCTGCCGCGTCCCCACGTCGAAGACGAGCAGCTCCGACTGCGGCACGTTCACCTCGCCCGGCATGGCATAGCGGTAGGTTTCGAGCGTCGGCCGCGGCGTCGCGAGCGAGTTGATGACCCACAGGTCAGCGACCTTGCGCTGGTCGAGGCGGATGACGGCGAACTTCTTCGAGTCTTGCGACCAGTACACCGTGATGGCGGGCACGCGCGGGCCGTCCTTGTGCGTGTCGCCGCGCTGGTCGCGCCGAAGCTGGCGCCGGTCCTCGTCCGTCAACCGCCGCGCGAAGCCGTAGTGCGCCTCGCCGTCGGTCGTGACCTGCACCTCCTGAATCTTCGGGTCGCCCGGGTTCTTCTGGGCCAGCGCGTAGCTCGAGGCGTCCATCAGGAACAGATTGTGTCCCCGCGCGAAGACGACCCACCGGTCGTCGGGAGAGACCTGCGCCCAGCGCGGCTTGCGCGGCGGCGGCGCCTCGTCCTCGAGCAGGGTGAGCTGCCCTGACGCCAGGTCGTACTCGAAGTACAGCGTCTTCGTCTTCTTCTCGTCCTCGTCTGGCGCCGCCCCCGCCTTCTGCTGCTCTTCGGTCTTCTTCTCTTCTTTCTTCTCCTCTTTCTTCTCCTCGACCGTCGCCGCTGCCGGCGGCTTCTTCCTCGTCACGATGTCGGCATCCTTCGGAACTTCGACCTGGAACCGCACGGCCGTGTCCTGCTTCGCCCACTTGACGGTCGCCGGCTCGATGGGCAGGTGCTGCGCATCGTACGGGATGCGCGTGACGTTGGTCAGCATGGCCGCCATCCGGGCGTTGGCCCAGAGCGGCACCTTAGCGCGCTTCGCCGGGTCGACCAGATGGAACTTGCGCCCCTGCGCCGTCTCGTAGGCGTACCAGAACCGATCGCTCGTCTCCGCCCAGTGCGGCGTGACCGACAGGTCGAACACAAGCTTGGCGACTTTCTGCGAGTGCCAGCGGGCGGCGAGCTCGTAGTTCGGCTTCGGGGCGCCGCCCGATTGAGCCAGGAGCACGGCCGAGGCCCACAGCGCGGCGGCCACGACCCCGCTGCCAGCGACGGCGCGGCGCACCGAGGGGACAACCGAGCGTGCGAACGGCATCATGGTGACTCCCTCCTGAACACACCGAACGCCCGCAGATTGTCGCCGAGCGCGGCGGCGCGGCGCAAGCACCCGGGTATAGCGTCCGCGCGGACGCACCTCGCTCGAAGCCCCCACGCATCGCACACCCGCGGCTTTGACACGGTCATGAAGGATCCGCGCCCAACAGGCGCGGCGGGTTCAGAAATCCCCGTCCTTCACATACGGGTGGCTCCAGAGGATGACCTGGAGCAGCACCGACTTGACCCACGCCAGGTACATCTTCTCGACCTCCTCGGCCGAATCCCCGCCCCTGGCGAGAAACGGTCTGAGCGTGAATGTGACCGGAAACAGCAGGGCGACCAGATACCGGAACGGCACGTGCTCGGCCGCGGCGACGCCGTCGGTGCGGTTCTTCTTCGCCCGGTGGTGCCGGAGCCCGATCTCGTGCTGATACGCCAGCCACGTCTCGTCGTACTCGGCCCGGGCCGTGTCGAGGATCCACTGGCCGAAGCGCTTGCGCACGGCGGCGAGGTAGTCCGCCAGCGGCTGCCCATCGCGCCCCGCGAACGCGGCGAGCAAGTGCGGGTTCGCTCCGACGAAGCCGTACCAGACGTCGAGGATGGCCTCGGTCTGGTCCTTCAGAATCTCGTAGGATCGCCGCAGGGCCTTGACGTCGTCCTCGCCGAAGAGCACGCTTTTCTTCAGCAGGTCGAACTGCTCCGGGGTAATCGGCGACCGCGGCACGGTCGGGTCACCGTAGGTGTAGCCGGGAATCGCAACGGTCGTGGACATCGCTGGCCTCCTCTACTCGACGTCGTTCGCTCGCTGTCGGGGTGGACTCGCACCGTGACCCGGTGCAGGCCGGCATCGTACGGCGCGCGGGGGAGACGAGCAAGCAGGCACTTTTCGGTAAGGAGGTAACCAGATGGTGAGTCGGCGGGGTGCGGCCGTTTCGACGACCAGCCGGGCGGAGGTCCCCGTGCCCGTCGCGTCGATGGTCGAAGGCATCGTCGGGTGCAAATGGTCGGTGCGGCTGTTGTGGCTCATCGCCGAGGGCCAGACCCGCCCGAGCGCGCTGCTCCGCGCCTCGCCGGGTCTGTCGGCCAAGGTGATGCACGAGCGGCTGCGCAAGATGGTGCGCTTCGGTCTTCTCGAGCGCCACGTCTTCGGCGAGAAACCACCCGTCGAGGTCGACTATCGGCTGACCCCCTTCGGTCGGCGCTTCATGCGGATCCTGGACGAGATCCGCCGGCTCCAGGCTGAAGTGGACGCGGGGACCGAGGCGAGGCGTTACCCCGCGGGCCGTTCGCGGGTTGCCGAGGCGACCGACCGGGCGGCCTCTGATACGCCGCCCGGCCGCGTCGGGGCGCCTCGGACGGGCATCAACGGATGAACGTGCCGTCGCGCAGCTCCGCGTACGCCTGCGCCAGCTCCTCGGGTGTGTTCATGACGATGGGGCCGTACCAGGCGACGGGCTCGCGGATGGGCTGACCCGAGACGAGGAGAAACCGGAAGCCCTCGTCGCCCGCCTGCACCGTGATGTCGTCGCCGCTGTCGAACAGCACGAGGCAGCGGTTGCCAGCCTCGTCCGGTGCCCTACCGCCGGTCAGGTCGGCCAGTTCGTTCTGCACGGGCCGCGGTGCGGAGGCGTCGCGGAAGGTTCCGGAGCCGGCGAACACGTACGCGAACACGTTGCGCGTGTCGTCCACCTTCAGCCGCTTGCGACGCCGCGGCGGCACCCAGACGTCGAGATACTGCGGGTCGGCCGCGATGCCGTCCACCGGGCCTCGCTTCCCCCAGAACTCCCCGCAGATGACGCGCACGCGTGTCCCGTCATCGTCGATCACCTCGGGGATGTCGCGCGCGGCGATGTCCTGGTAGCGCGGCGCCGTCATCTTCAGCGACGAGGGCAGATTCGCCCAGAGCTGGAAGCCGTGCATGCGCCCGTCGCCGTCACCCTGGGGCATCTCCTGGTGCAGGATGCCACGGCCGGCTGTCATCCACTGGACGTCCCCGGGCCCGAGGGTGCCCTGGTTGCCCAGACTGTCGGCGTGGGTGACGCGGCCGGCGAGCACATATGTGATCGTTTCGATGCCGCGGTGCGGGTGCCACGGGAACCCCGCCAGATAATCCGCCGGGTTCTCGTTGCGAAAATCGTCGAGCAGCAGGAACGGGTCGAACTCCGTCGTCTGGCCGAACCCGAACGCGCGCTGCAGCTTCACGCCGGCGCCTTCGATGGTCGGGCGCGCCCGGAGGACGCGCTTGACGGGGCGAACCGACATACGTCAGCCTCCAGAGGGATGCGTCCAGTCTATACCAGAGTCCGGGCGGTCCAGGAGCGAGGCCGGTCGCCGGGACGCCGGGTGTGGGTGCGAGGCACCCACACCGCGGCGGCCGCATCGCCGTAGGCGACGGCGCGCCCGGCGGCGAACTGGATCCCCACCCACCCGCACACGAGTGCGTCGAGCGCGTCTTCGTAGCGCTTCAGCGCAGCGAGGGTCGGAACCGCCGCCGGTCGTGGCAGTGGTAGCGGGATGTCGCGGATCTCCCGCGCGAGCGCCGCACGGATCGTGCGGAACGTGGCGAGGAGCCGACTCATGCGCTGGCGGACGGCGAGCGACGGCCAGTACAGCGTCGACTTTCCGACCTTGTACGGCACGCGGCGCGGAACGGCAAGCAGCGAGAGGAGCGCCGGGTGCGGATACACCTCGATCAGGCCGCGGCGACCAGACCGCGCCTCGCTCGCGACCAGCAGCGGATAGCCGGCACAGGCGAACCCGTCGGTGATCTGGGCGGCGAGCACTCCTGGCCGCGTCGCCGTGGGCGAATGCGTCCCGCATCCGTATCGGCCGAAGGCGGCCGCGACCGCGTTGTCTGCGAACCGCCGGGTGGAGAAGGGAAGCCGGGCAACCGGCATGTCGATGGCGACCAGATCGATTTCGGCGCCAGCGAGCGTCGCCGCGGCGTCGAGCAGGCGGGGCACGTCGGGCGCCGATCCCCGGAACCGCCCGTGCGCCCAGTCGACGCGGGTCCCCGCGGCGGACGCGATGAACGCCTCGTAGCTCGGCGCGACCGAGGCGCAGCGCCAGCCGCGGCGCGTCTTCGTGAGCACCGCCACACCGCTCGGCTCGGTGGCGGTCCACGCCGCATCGATGGCGAGAATGGCGGTCATGCCGACCTCGTTCTGCCTCCGGCTCGCCCGATTCTATCCGGCACGAGCGGATCGCCGCCCTCGTCGTCCAGCACCACCTCCTGCTCCACGCGCGCGACCGCCACTTCGACCGTCTGCCACAGATCGCTCGGGTCTAGGCGGGCCGCAGGGTCACCCTCCGCGCCGCGTCGGGCTAGAGGGTTGCCCATGCCGGGCTGGATCCGGGCATGCAGGCCGGCGGTGGGACTCTCGCGGCTGTCCTCGTGGCCGAGCTGGCGACTCAGCCGCCGCATCGCGTGCACTGCCCGCCGCGGCGCCAACGCCGCAGACTTTCCGGGCGCGCGGCCGGGTTTCCGCGCGATAAACAGCGTCTGAGGGTGCAAGAGACCGAAGCCGTGTGCACGAAGGCGTTCCAAGAACACTCGCTGGCCTCGCCCTCCGTGGCAGGCCGGTTTCCCCACGTTCGTACCGGCGCGCGATGCGGGCCCCCGTGGAGAACGGCACTCGCCGTCGCCTTCCGGATTTCGTTGATGCGCTGGAGCCTTAGTTAGCGGCTGTCGCTTGATTGCCCACGTGCCTCCGGCCTGGTTTGTCGCCAGTCGTCAAACGTCCTCCTGCGTCGCTCCTCTCGTGCGGCAGGCGATGAGTGCTCTCGGAACCGTCCACGTGGTCAGATCACCCGTTCGCCGCGGCAGCGTCGGCCGGGGCCTCCATGTTCCGCGTGGACCGTCTCGCATTGACCCGACTCGAGCAAGGTGACCCCCGGTGCCGGGCTCTTCGACTTCTTCGTGGTGGAGGCGGCGGGAGTCGAACCCGCGTCCGAAAGGCTGTCGCCGCAGGACTCTCCATGCGTAGCCGCCCTTGAAGCTTCGCCGCTGGCGTCGAAGAGCGGCCCAAACCGCCCGCGGCTAGCCCCGATCCGACCTCGCCGTCCGGGCCTCAGGGCGACGCCCGGCCGGCCAGCCTGCTGGCATGACGCCCAGCCCCGGCCCGCAGGCTGACCGAGGTGGACGTCGCGGCTATTTAAGCCGCGAGAGCGAGCTGCGTGTCCGCAGTTACGTTTGGTTTCACCAGTTTAACGAGCAGGTGAAAGCTCGGCATGCATCCCGCGGTCCCTGACCTCCGTCGAAACCGTATCGCCCCCGAAAACGAATCGCGCGGCCGCTCTTCCGACTGCGTCGACTGCGTAGCGGCCGGTCTTCAGACCGGCCGAGCCCTACGTCGCTCGCTCCGAGCTGCGCGCGACGATGTCACCGCCCGCAACCCGGAACGCCAGGCCCCTGCCTCATTGTACACGCTCCGCGCTTGGCGCCCAAATCCCTCACAGACTTGTACTTGCATCGCCCCGTGGCCTTGACTCGCACTCCCGCGACCCGCATAATCGCGGAGACAGCCGCCGCCCCGCGCGCTCCCGTCGCGAGGTAGCCGTCGTGGGCGGTCACGGGGCCGCGGCCGTCACCAGCCGGGACAGGGGATCCGGCAGCCGCCTCATCCTGCTCGGCGTCGCGGCTCGTGGGGCTGCCAGACCGGGATCGCACTCATGAGCGTCGGGGATCGGATCAAACAGTCGGCCGAGGGTTTCTGCAAGCGCCTCCAGCTCGACCTGGCGGCGCAGCTCGAAGAATTCGTCGTCGAGCTGGCGCGCGCCGCCGAAGAAGAGCACGCCGCCGCCGTCGCCGAGGCGACTGCTCGCCTGGCGGGCGAAGTGGCCGCCGTCAAGGCAGATGCCGAACGCTCCGTGCACCAGCAGATCGAACGGGTCCGCGAAGAGGCACTCCAGGGGGCGCGCGAGGCCGTGGCCGCCGAGGTCGAAGGTCTCAGGCGAGACCTCGAACGCCTGAGGGGTGAGCTCGCGCACGCCGTCGAGGCGGCCGACGCCGCACGTCGCGCTCGCGAGCAGGCGGAAGAATCGTTCGAGCTCGAGCGGGCCCGCGCGGCGCTCGAGAGCCAGCAGGCCGTCGAGTCGTCCGTGATGGCCGCCGTCTCGGACGAGCGCCAGGCGCAGCTTCAGGCCGTCGAGCGCGTGCTCGCGGCCATCCGACGACTCGACCGCGCGCAGTCGCTCACGGAGGTCCTCACTGCCCTCGCCGACTCCGCGGCGGCCGAGGCGCCGCGCGTCGCCATTCTCGTGGTCCAGGGGGAGCGCCTCCGCGGCTGGCGGCTCCTCGGCTTCGGGCCCGCCCCGCCCGCCGTCGATCTCGACCGTCGCCGCGCGGGGGTGCTCGCGCAGGCGATCGAGCAGGGCGAGGTCGCGTTCGCCGAGCCGGCGGGGCCAGGCCAACCCACACCAGCCGGCCCGGGGTTCACGACCCTGCCGCCCGACCGCGTCGGCCTCGCCGTCCCGATCCACGTCGGCGGCCAGGCGGTCGCGGTCCTGTACGCCGACGACGTGAGCGAGGTGGTGCAGGGGCGGCCGGCGGCGTGGCCGGAAATGCTGGAGATCCTGACCCGGCACGCGGCGCTCCGGCTCGAGAACCTGACAGCCGTGCGAACGGCGCAGGCCGTCGGCGCGCGACCTGGAGGCTCGTCGACCGGCCCGGCGGCAGGCGCGGCGTCGGTGGCTCCGGCATCCGGCGCGGCCGCCACGGGCGACGACGAGGCGGGCAGCGCGCGGCGATATGCCCGGCTGCTCGTCTCGGAGATCAAGTTGTACAACGAAGCGGCGGTTCGGCTGGGGCGCGAGCACAAGGACCTGCTCGCACGACTCGGTGAGGAAATCGACCGCGCGCGCCGCCTCTACGAGGAGCGCGTCCCGGCGCACGTCCGGGCGGCGCGTGCGTTCTTCGACGAGGAGCTCGTCCGGACGCTTGCCGACGGCGACCCGGCGCTGCTGGGCCGGCCGGCGGACCAGTCGGTGTAGCTCCAAGACACGCGCCCGCGAGCGACGCTGCCGCACGGCGCCGCCCCCGACCACGAGGTCGGCCGCCGCGACGGCCGGCTTCTGCGGATGGGCCGCACTTAGGGGCGACGCTCGACCCCCGGGGCGTCCGCGCGCATCGGGCGAGGTGGGTTCCGCGACCGCTCGAAACGTCGCGCGGACGTGGATCGAGACGATGATGCGGTGGAGCTTGGCGGTGGTGGGGTGGCTGGCGACGCCGACCCTCGCGGGCCTGCTGCTCGGCCGAGCGTGGCTGCAGCCGGCACCGGACGGCCGCCCGGCGCTCCGCCCCACGCCGCATCCACCCGTTCCCGCGCGGCTCGATCAGCTCTGGCTCGTGCCACCGGCCGCCGAGGCTGCCACGCTCGCAGCGCGCTTCGCGGGGTTCCAGGAGGGCGTTCGGGCATATCTCGCGGGCGAACATGAGAAGGCGCTCGCCTGGCTGGAGCAGCCGGCCTGGCGCGACACCGAGGTAGGCGGCTACGCAGCGTACTACGCTGGCCTGGCGCGCGTGGGGCTCGGGCACCTCGACGCCGCGCTCGACACGTTCCGGGCCATCGTCGAGGCGCGGCCTTCCGGCTACCTGGTCGAGGCCGCGACGCTGGCCGGAGGCGAGGTGCTCGACGCGCTCGATCGGGAGAGCGAGGCCGTGCAGTGGTACGAGCGCCTGCTCGCACGAAAGACGGTCGAGACAGCCGACGTCCTCTATCGCCTCGCGCGGGCGGCGCTGGCGATCGGTGACCGCCGCAAGGCCGGCGAGACGCTGATCCGCGTCTATGACGAGTTTCCCGTGAGCGAGCAGGCCCGGCGGGCGGCGACCGACCTCGAGGCGCTCGCCGACGCCGTGGCCGTGCCCGGGACGCACGCCCGCTACGCGAAGGATGTCCAACGGGCCGAGGCGCTCACCGCCAGCAGCCGGTGGGAAGAGGCGAGGGCCGCCTGGCTCCGCCTCCGCGCCTTCGCGCCGGCGGCCGATCGGCTGCATGTCGACCTCCGCCTAGCGGCGTGCGACGTGGCGCTCCGGCGCTATCGGGCCGCGCGCGACCGTCTGCGCCCATATCTTCGGCGCGCGACCGCCGAGCAAGCCGAACTCCGATACGTGTACCTCACCGCGCTCAGGGGGCTCGGGCGCACGTCGGAGTTCGTCGCCGGGGCCCGGGCGATAACGGCCGAGTTCCCCGACAGCCCGTGGACCGAAGCGGCCCTGGACCTCCTGGCCACGCACTACATCGTCAACGACCAGGACGAGCGCGCCGTCGAGGTGTTCCGCAACCTGTACGTGCGGTTCCCGGCCGGACGACGGGCCGACCGTGCGGCGTGGAAGGTGGGGTGGTGGGCGTACCGGCGCGGCGACCTCGCCGAAGCGCTGCGGTACTTCGAGGGCGCGGCAGCGACGTTTCCTCGCTCGGATTACCGGCCGGCCTTTCTCTACTGGGCCGGGCGGGCTCGAGCGCAGGCGGGCGACCCGGATGGGGCTCGCGACCGGCTGGCCATCGCGGTCGCCGACTACGGGGGGTCGTACTACGGGCGCCTGGCGGCTCGCGCGCTGCAGGCCCTTGGCGGATCGAGCGACGGCGGCAACGTCCTGGCCCGCCCGCGCGGCACGGCTGAGGCGCCGCCGATCCCGACGGCGGCGACGCTGCCAACGGCGTCGCTCATCCGGACGCTCATCGCGCTCGAACGGTATGACGCAGCGCTCGGCGAGCTGAACTACGCGCGGGCCGTGTGGGGCAGCAGCCCGGCGCTCGAGGCGGCGGTGGCCTTCGTGCTCCATAGGCAGGGCGACTACCGGCGCGCGGCGGCCCTGATGCGCCGGGCGTACCCGCAGGTGCTGACGGCCGCCAACGGCGGGTTGCCCGAGGAGGTGCTCAAGGTCGTTTTCCCCCTCGATTACTGGGAGTTGATTCGGAAGCACGCGGCGAACGCGGCGGTGGACCCGTACCTGGTGGCGGCGCTCGTGGCCCAGGAGTCGATGTTCGACGCCGGTGCGCGGTCGAGCGCGAACGCCCGTGGGTTGATGCAGATCGTGCCGGCCACGGGGCGGCGACTGGGCCGGGCGCTTGGACTGCGCCGCGTCGCGCTCCAGATGCTGGAAGACCCGGACACGAACCTGCGCCTGGGGACGCGGCACCTCGCCGAGCTCCTCCAGCGGTTCGGCGAGCTCCACCTCGCCCTCGCGGCGTACAATGCCGGCGAGCAGCCGGTCAGCCGGTGGGTCCGGGAGCGGCCGGGGCTCGCCCCAGAGGTGTTCATCGACGACATGCCGTTTCCCGAGACGCAGAACTACGTGAGACGGATCCTCGGGACGGTCGAGGACTACCGGCGCCTGTATCCGCCGGGCGCCGCGGCGAGCACGCGCTGACCTCGGGAACCCGGAACGTGGGACCCGGCCCGGCCGACCTGAAGGTCGGCCGCTACGGCCGCTCTGCTGCGGCGAGTGAGTGCGCCCATGAGGAAACCCCGCGGCTCGCGCAAGACAGCTCAGTTCACCGAGTCGGTCATCCGGGAGATGACGCGGCTCGCCGCCCTCTACGGCGGCGTCAATCTCGCGCAGGGCTTTCCCGATTTTCCCGCGCCGCCGGAGATCAAGGAAGCCGCGTGCGCCGCGATTCGGGCCGACGTCAATCAGTACGCGATCACGTGGGGCGCCAGGTCGCTGCGCGAGGCCGTGGCGCGCGATTTCTCGCGGCGCTACGGCGTCCCCGTCGACCCGGACCGGCACGTGACGGTCTGCTGCGGGTCGACCGAGGCCATGATGTCGGCGATGCTCGCGGTCGTGGACCCCGGCGACGAGGTGATCGTCTTCGAGCCGTTCTACGAGAACTACGGCCCCGACGCCATTCTCTCGGGAGCGACGCCGCGCTACGTCACGCTGCACGAGCCCGACTGGAGGTTCGACCCCGACGAGCTCGCGCGCGCGTTCAACGCGCGCACGCGGGCCATCATCATCAACACGCCGAACAATCCTACCGGCAAGGTTTTCACGCGCGACGAGCTCGCCTTCATCGCGGGCCTCTGCCAGCGGTGGGACGTCATCGCCATCACCGACGAGATCTACGAGCACATCGTTTACGAGGGCCACCGGCACGTGCCGATGGCGGCTGTCGACGGCATGGCCGACCGGACCATCACGATCAACAGCCTGTCGAAGACCTTCAGCGTCACGGGCTGGCGCGTGGGCTGGGCGATCGCCCCGGCCGAGCTGACGGCCTCGATCCGCAAGGTGCACGACTTTCTGACGGTCGGCGCGGCGGCCCCGCTGCAGGAGGCTGGCGCCGCGGCCCTCGCGCTTCCCGATCGCTACTACGCCGACCTGGCCCGGGCGTACGAGCGGCGGCGCGACGTGCTCCTCGACGTGCTGACGCGCCACGGCTTCGCGTGCTACCGACCGTTCGGTGCGTACTACATCATGACGGACATCGCGGCGTTCGGCTTCGCCGATGACGTCGAGTTCGCGCGGTATCTGGTGAAGGACGTCGGCGTCGCGGCGGTGCCTGGCAGCAGCTTCTATCACGAGCCGGCGCTCGGCCGCACCAAGCTGCGGTTCTGCTTCTGCAAGAAGGACGAGACCCTGGTCGAGGCGGACCGGCGCCTGGCGAAGCTCGCGGTCTCGCGCCCCACCTGAGCGTGGCCCACCGTCTCCGCCTCGCGCGCCTCGCCCTGGCCCTCGCGGCAGCGTCCTGCTGGGCCGTCGGAACCTGGTGTGCTCGCGGCACGCTGGCGGTGACGGGCGCGTCGTCCGAGGGGCCGCGGGTCGGCCTGCTGCCGCCGCCCGCCCAGTTGCTCGCGCTCCTCGCCGGCGCGTGGGTCGTCGCCGCCATACCCCGTGTCCGGTGCCTGCCGCTCGCGCCCCTTTTCCTGAGCGTCCTGGCGATCTTGCCGTGGGTGCCGGGCGCGCCGGCTCCGTGGCTCGTGTGGACCGGCGCCGCGACCCGCCTCGTCTGGGCGGCGGTCGTGGTCGGCCTCGTGGCCACGCACGAGTGGGCCGGGACGAAGACCTTCGCCGGGCGCGCCGGCCAGGTGTTCGGTGACCCCCGGCGCGCGCCGTGGGCCGCGTCGGCGCTGGCCCTCGTGCTCTTCAGCTTCGCCGCCTGGCGGGTGGCCCCGTCGGTTCCGGGCGGCGACGAGCCGCACTACCTCGTGATCACCCAGAGCCTGCTCGCCGACTTCGACCTCAAGATCGAGAACAACCACCGGCGGCGCGACTACGCCGCGTATTTTCCCGCCGGCGAGCTCAAGCCCGACTACCTGCGACGGGGCCGCGACGGCGAGATCTACTCGGTGCACGCGCCGGGCTTGCCCGCGCTCGTCGCCCCGGCGTTCGCCCTCGGCGGCTACCCGGGCGTGAAGGTGTTCCTGCTCATCGTCTCCGCCCTCGGCGCCGGGCTCACCTGGGCCCTGGCGTTTCGCGTGAGCGGGGACGTGGCGGCCGCGTGGTTCGGATGGGCGGCCGTCTCGTGCGGCGCCTCGTGGGTGTTTCACACGTTCACCGTGTACCCCGACGGCGTGGGTGCCGTGCTTGTCGTCGTCGGCGTGTGGCGCCTCGCCCGACTGCCACGCGACTCGGACCGCGAGCCGGTCGGCAGGGAGTCCCTGGCGCTCACCGGGGCCGCGCTGGCGATGTTGCCCTGGCTCCACACCCGCTTCGTGCTGCTCGCGGCACCGCTCGGGGCGCTCATCGCCGGGCGCCTGCTCGGCCGCGGGGGATGGCGCGCGGGCGGACGCCAGGTCGCGGTGTTGCTCGCCGTGCCCGCGGCGAGCGCCCTGGCCTGGTTCGGGTTCTTCCAGGTGATCTACGGGACGTTCAGCCCGCTCGCACCGTACGGGTCGTTCTTCGAGGCGCAGTCGAGCTCGACGTTCGTCACGAGCGGCATCGGCGGCCTGCTCTTCGACCAGCAGTTCGGCCTGCTGCCGTACGCGCCGGTCCTCGCGGCGGGGTTCTTTGGGCTGGTCTCTCTCGCGCGCGACCGATCGCACCGGCGCCTGGCCGCCGAACTCACGATCCTGATGGTGCCGTATCTGCTCGCGGTCACGCACGTTCGCATGTGGTGGGCTGGCTGGAGCGCGCCGGCTCGTTTCTTCGTTCCAGTCCTGCTACCGCTCGCGGCGCTGGCTGCGGTCACCTGGGCCCGCGCGAGGCACCGCGCGACCCGCGCGACGCTCCTCGCGGCGCTCGCCTTCACGGTGTTCGCGACGGCCTGCCTCGTGCTCGTCGACGGCGGGCGCCTCGCCTACAACGTCCGCGACGGCTACGCGCTGTGGCTCGACTGGTTGTCGAAGACGACGGAGCTGGCGCTCGGCGTGCCGAGCTTCCACCGCACGCCGGAAGCGTCGGCCTGGCAGCACGTGGTCGTGTGGGGCGCCGCGCTCGCGGCCGGTTGGCTGATGCTCGTGGGGCTCGAGCGCGCTGGGCTGCGGAGTCGGGAGGCGCTCGCCGCCGTCGTCCCCGCGGTGTTCGCAGGCGCCGCCATGATCGCGCTCGGAGTGGTGTGGCGGATGAACGAGACGAGCGGCCTCTCGCCCGCCCCATCCCAGCTCGAGCTGCTCCGACGCGTGGCGGGAGCGCGCGGGCTCGGCGTCGCCGACAGCCCGCTCCGGACCGTCGACAGCCGCGCGCTGCCCGGCCTCCTCGCGATCGAGTCGCCGCGGCGCTGGCTCGGGGGCCGGGACGGCCCACTCTTCGCCGTGCCAGACATCCCGGCTGGCCGGTATGCGCTGGAGGTCGAGCCTCGCGCCCAGCCGGCGGGAGTGCTGCGCCTCGGCGTCGGTCTGGACGACCTGGCGCTGCAGACCGTTCGTCTCGCCGACCTCGCGAACGCCGGCGCTGCCAGGATCGACCTCCGGCTGCCGGTCGGAGTCCGAGCGCTCGTCGTGCGCGGCGACGAGGCGGCGCGGGCGTCGGTCGGCCGCCTGGTCCTCAGACCCCTCGAGACCATGCGGCTGCCGGCGCCGCTCGCCGGCCTCGTGGCGCGCCAGGCCGTGCGCTATCCGGGCGGGGCGGTGTATTTCCTCGACGCTGGCGCGTTTGCCGAGTCCGACGCGTTCTGGGTGCGCGGCGGTCGCCGAACCCTCGTCGTCCTCGACGCCCCGGGCCGCCCGACGGAGGGCGGCGGGCGCGCGGCCCTGCTGCTTCTGCGCAACGCGCCGGTGGACAACCAGCTCGCGATTGACAGCGGCGGGTGGCGAGAGACCCTGTCGCTCGCGCCTCGTGAGGAGCGGACCGTCCTCGTCCCGCTTCCGCCGGGACCCGGCGCGGCGCTCGTGGCACTGGCCGCGCGGTCGGGCTTTCGCCCGGCCGAGTGGGAGCCCGGCAGCCAGGATGCGCGATTCCTCGGCGTGTGGGTCGAGGTCCGCCGTTGACCGCCGGGCGCCCTGCCCCGTCTTTCCGTCCCCTGGACCTGAATCAGAACCGCACGACGAAGCCGAAGTACGGGCCCTTGAGGAGGAAGTCGCCCGCGTCCAGGTCGATCTGGTAGCCGACGTCGATGGCGCGGTAGCCGACCTGCGCGCCGACGTTGTTGCCGAAGTTCACCGTGCCGTACAGGTCGTACTCGACGTAGTGGGCCCGGTAGTCCTTGCTGAGGTTCTTGGGCAGCTCGATGCCCGTGACCTCGAAGGTCACGGCGGCGTTCGGGGCCACGTAGACGCGCCCGATGCCGCCGATGGCCGGGATCGGTGCGCGCGCCCGCGCGAACTCGCTGGCCACCACGCTGTCGAGGTTCACCTCCACGTCGGTGTATTTCGCTTCGAAGATCACGCCCACGAAGCCCCGCTTGCGATAGACGAAGTCGTACTCGTACCCGAAGCGCCAGGCGCGCCAGTCGAGCCTCGCCTGCACGGGCAGGCCCACGTTGTACGCGATGCCGTTGAAGACGATGCGCTTCTCGAGCACCGTGTCGGCGGCGTAGCGGATGGGCGTCATCTCGGCGCGGAACCTGTGCTTCTTCGCGGGCCGCAGGACGAGCTGGAACTGTTTCATCCGTGCCTTGGCGATGCCCAGGTCCGCCACGAAGTCGATGGGCGTCCCGGGGATCCCGAGCGACTCGCTCGTCACCGACACGGCTGGCGCCGGGTTCCAGAGGTCGGCACTGAGCTCGACCCAGTACGACTCGCCGAGGGCGCGGTCGCCGGACGACCGCGGCACGGCGTACTGGGCGGTGGACGGAGCGGCCAGCGCGCCGCACGCGGTGGCCAGCAGGGTGAGGATGCGCAACGTCTTCGACATGGCGGACTCCTGGTCGTCTTCCGTGTTCGACTCGGTCGAGCCGGTGACGTGGGAGGGCGGCTGGGAACCTGCTGGGAGAGGCCCACTCAGCATAGCACAGCGGCCCGACGGATCGGCCTGCCCTTTCTCTTTTCGTCCGTTCCTTCGACGCTCGTCAGGACGGGGCGGATTTTCACCGGATCTGGCCATCGCGCGCCCCGGCACGCCGTTTGTTCACGGTTGAGGTAGACTTACCGTCGCGCAGCGAGGGACCGTTCATTCGCCCGGCCACGTGTCGCACGGCGGAGGCTCCGGGAGGGGCGTCGCCGCGGCCGTCGCGACTGGACGGCAAGGCGAAAGGAGGGGACGCATGCAGCGGGTACTGGTGGGGTTGGTTGCGCCCTTGCTCGTTGCCGCCACGGCGGCGGGGCAGCAGGGCACGGCGGAGATCCGCGGGCGGGTCGTGGACGCCCAGGGCGGCGTGCTGCCCGGGGTGACGCTGGTCGTGCGCGACCAGGACAGCGGGATGTACCGCGAGACAGTCGCGGCCGCTGACGGCAGCTATTTCATCAGCGGCATCCGGCCAGGGCGCTACGAGATCACGGCGGAGCTCCAAGGCTTCAAGAAGTACTCGCGCCGCGACGTCCTGGTCGAGGTCGGCAAGACCGCGACGGTGGACATCCAGCTCGAGGTGGGGGGCGTCGAGGAACAGGTGACGGTCACGGGCGAGACGCCGATCATCGACACGACCTCGAAGGAGGTCGGCGGGCACATCTCGAGTCGCGAGCTCGTGGATCTGCCGTCGATCAACCGCAACTACATCGGGTTCATCGGGCTGCTCCCGGGCATCGTCCCGAACATCAGCACCGAGTCGTTCGGCTCGGACTCGATCAACGTCAACGGGCAGGACGCGCGGAACAACAACTACCTGCTCGACGGGGCCAACAACAACGACGACGCGATCGGGCAGCGCGCGGGCACGCAGGCGCGCACGCCGCTCGAGTCCATCCAGGAGTTCCAGGTCATCACGAACCAGTTCGACGCCGAGTTCGGCCGCACGACGGGCGCGGTGATCAACGCGGTGACCAAGCAGGGGACGAACCGCTTCCGCGGGAGCGGGTTCGCCTACGTGCAGGACGCGAGCCTCACCGAGAAGGACTATTTCGCGAAGAAGAACGACCTGGAGAAGCCCGACACCAGCAAGCAGGAGTACGGCGGCACGCTCGGCGGCCCGATCGTCCGCGACAAGGCCCACTTCTTCTTCAGCCTCGAGCGCGTCCTGATCGACGACGGCGTCACGATCAACATCCCGCCGCGACCCGAGTTCAACACCACGACGACCGAACGGACGCGGGTCTGGAACACCCTGATCCGCTTCGACCACCAGATCAACGCGAACCACACGTGGGGCGTGCGGTGGCTTCGGGAGTACTCGCCGCAGTTCAACCAGATCATCGGGACCGTGACGCTCGCAGCGGCGCGCGAGGAGGATGACCTCGACCAGACTGTGGTCGGCACCCTGAGCTCGGTGCTGGGGACGACCAGGGTCAACACCCTGCGGGTGGCCTGGACCCAGGAGGACGTCTCGTTCGCGAACCCGTGCTTCAACGGAAACGGACACAAGCAGGTGGAGTGCCCGCCGACGCTCGCCTTCCAGAGCTTCACCGACCAGCAGAGCGCGGTGGCGCAGGCGCGGGTCAACGACGCGTACCAGATCGAGGACACCTTCTCGTGGTTCATCCCGGGCAAGCGCGGGGATCACGACGTCAAGTTCGGCGTGCAGTATCAGTACGTCGGCGTGCGGTCGGAGGCCCACGACAACCTGAACGGGACGTTCGCCTTCGGCCGATCGAACGCGCCGTTCAACCCGGCCGACCCGCGCACGTATCCCGACCGATTGACCATTCGGGTGCCGGGGCCTTCGACGAGCTACGTCAAGGCCCAGTACTACGCCGCGTTCGCCCAAGACAAGTGGAAGGTCAACGACCGGCTCACGCTGAGCGTCGGCGTCCGCTATGACCTCGAGGTGATTCCGACACCCGGCGTGGACCAGCCGGCGCTCGGGCTCGTGGGTGCCTATCCGGTGGACAAGAACAACTGGGGGCCGCGCGTGGGCTTCTCGTACGACCTCGGCGGCGCGGGCCGCGACGTGCTCCGCGGGGGCTACGGGATTTTCTACGACAAGAGCCACTTCGACCTCGGGATCACCGGGCTCTTCACGGCCGGGGTCTTCTCGCAGTCCTTCGTCGTGAACTTTCCGACCAACGCCGCCGACCCGGGGCCGCGCAACGGCCGGCTGCCGACCGACCCGTTCCTCGTCAACGGGCCGACGGTCAACCGGACCCTGCTCGACCAGCTGTACCCGCCGGGCTCGCGCGTCAAGAACACGGGCACCGTCAACCTCGACAATCCCGACCGCAAGGTCCCGCAGAGCCGGCAGGCGACGATCGGCTACGAACGCCAGATCGCCCGCGACGTCGCGTTCACGGTGGATTACGTCCACGTGTGGAGCCGGGATCTGTTCATGACGAAGGACCTCAACCCCGGGCTCCGCGCCGAGCCGCTGCCCACCAGCCCGCTCGTGCGGATCCACCGCGACCTGTTCACCGCGGCCGTGAACCAGCTCGTCAACGCCGGCCGCACGGACTACGACGCGCTGCAGATGCAGTTCGAGAAGCGGTTCTCGAACCACTACAGCACCCGGGTCTCCTACACGCTCTCGTACGCCCGAGGCAACACGAGCGCGGTAGGCGCCCCGACCAGTGGCTTCCAGCTCCTCGATGACCTGCGGCTCGACCTCAACGAAGGGCCGACCAACGTCGACCGCCGGCACAATCTCGTGGTGAGTGGAACCGCCGTCGTGCCGCGGACCGGCGGCCTCACGGTGAGCTGGGTGGCGCGCGCCCTGAGCGGACTGCCCTTCACCTTGACGAACGCCAACGTGGATCCAGACCGCAACGGTTCCCTGAGCGACCCGCTCCCGGCCGGCACCTACCGGGGGACGGGCGACGATGCCTGGGAAGTCGAGTTCGAGAGCAAGCGGAACGGGGCCCGTGGTCCCGGTTTCTTCCAGCTCGACCTGCGCCTGGGCTATCGCCTGCGGCCGCGCGGGGCCACCACGCTGGATGTGTTCGCCGACCTCTTCAACGTGACGAACCGCGCGAACTTCAACAACCCGAGCGGCAACCAGGCCTCGCCGACGTTCCTCGTCCTGACCGCGCTCCGGTCCGGTGGGGTGCCGCGGACGGGGCAGCTCGGCGTGCGCCTGTCGTTCTGACCGGGTCGGGCGTCATCCCGGACGACACCTGGCTCGTCCCTGCGCCGCGGATCGCGACCGGGGACGAGCCGGGTGTCAGCGACCGGGCGCCCGGTCTCGGGGGCCGCGGAGGCCGTCGGCCGCCGGGCGACGGTCCCGCTCCAGGGACCGCGGGTCGAGCGCTCAACACCCGGGCGGTGTCTTGGCGAGCACGTGGACGAAGTGCCGCGCGTGGCGCCAGACGGACTGAACCGCCGCGTTCCCGCGCCGGAGGAGCGACCGTCGTTCCGCGGTCATGATTGTCGCGCTCGGGGCTCGTGCTCGCGCCCCTCGCTCACGCCTCGACGAGTACAGCCACGCGCCCCGTCAGCACCAGGGTCCAGCGCCGAGCGGCCGCCGCGAGGATGATGGCCACCGAACCCATCATGATGACGGTCAGCACCGTGTTGACCACTCCCTGCACGTGAAGGCTGGGGTTCGCCCCGACGGCCATCGGCCAGAAGTTGTCGCGCACGCTGAGCCACCCGGCCGTCAGGGTCGTCGTGGCCACCCACGCGAGCGGGCCGAGGGTGATCCACGCGTAGCGCGCCCGCCCCGCGTTGACGATGACGGTTGTCCCCACGGCCAGCGCGACGGCGGCGAGGAGCTGGTTGGCGATGCCGAACATCGGCCAGATCGTGCTGATGCTGCCGGTCCAGATGAAGTACGCCCACGCGCTCACGACGAGCAGCGTCGAGACGACGGTGCCGGGCATCCAGTCGGTGCGTTCGAGGGGGCGCCAGAGCTTGCCGAGGAACTCCTGGACGAGGAAGCGTGCGACCCGCGTGCCGGCGTCGATCGTCGTGAGGATGAAGAGCGCCTCGAACATGATGGCGAAGTGGTACCAGTAATCCATCAGGCCGCGCATGCCGGGCAGCCCGCTGAAGATCTGCGCCATGCCGACGGCGAGCGAGACTGCGCCTCCCGTGCGGCCCACGACCGATTCACCCACCTCGGCCTCGAGCGTCTCGAGGTTCACCGGCGGGATGCCCAGCTGGCTGAAGGCCTCTGGCGGCGCGTTGATGGCGAAGTAGTCGCCGGGATGCAGCGCCGTCGCCGCGATGAGCGACACGATTCCGACCAGCCCCTCGATGAGCATGGCGCCGTAGCCGATCGGGCGGATGTCGGATTCTTTGTCCACCATCTTCGGCGTCGTTCCCGACCCGATGAGCGAGTGGAAGCCCGAGATCGCGCCGCAGGCGATCGTGATGAAGACAAAGGGGAAGAGCGGGCCCGGAATGATCGGCCCCCCGCCGGCGGCGAAGGGCGTCACCGCCGGCATCCTGAGCGTCGGGTTCACGACGAGGACGCCCACGACGAGCAGGGCGATCGTGCCGATCTTCATGAACGCGCTGAGATAGTCGCGCGGCGCGAGGAGCAGCCAGACCGGCAGGATCGACGCCAGACACCCGTACGCCGCCAGCGCGAGCACCAGCTCCTGGCGCGTGAGCGTGAACCAGGCGCCCAGCGGCCCGTCCGCGACCGGCTTGCCCAGGACGACCGCGAGCAGCAGCCCGACGACGCCGACGGTCGTGGCCTCGGCGATGTGCCCCTTGCGGAAGCGGTACATGTGGACGCCCATGTAGAACGCCAGCGGGATCGTGGCAGCGATGGTGAACGTGCCCCACGCGCTGTCGTGGAGGGCGTTGACGACGGCGAGCCCGAGGCCCGCCAGGGCGATCACGATAATGAACAGGACGGCGACGGCGGCGGTGATACCGGCGATGGGGCCGATCTCGGCGCGCGCGATCTCGGCGAGCGAGCGGCCGCCGCGGCGGGTCGACGCCCACAGGATGATGAGGTCGTGGACAGCGCCAGCCAGGCAGACCCCGGCGACCAGCCAGATGAGGCCCGGGGCCCAGCCGAACTGGGCGGCGAGCACGGGCCCGATGAGCGGGCCCGCGCCCGTGATGGCCGCGAAGTGGTGGCCGAAGAGCACCCAGCGAGACGTCGGGTAGAAGTTGTGACCGTCGTATCGCGTGTGCGCCGGAGTCGGGCGCGTGTCGTCGAGCGCCAGGACGCGCGCGGCGATGAACGCGCTGTAGTAGCGATAGGCGATGGCGAGCAGCCCGATCACGGGCAGGATGAGCGACAGCGCCGGCATGCCAGTACCGATTGTACCAACGTGCGCCGGCGCTGCCGGTTTCGCTATGCTAACCAAGACGCCATGAGCCCGGCCGTTCGCCGCCTGCTCCCGTACGCCCTGCGCTACCGGCGCCGCTTCGCCGTCGGGCTCGCCTGCGTCGTGGTCACGACGACGATCGCCCTCGTCTCGCCGTGGATCCTCAAGTACGCCGTGGACGACCTGCACCAGGGCGTGACTCGGGCCAAGCTCGGCTTCTACGCGGCACTCCTGTTCGTCGTCGGCCTCGGCGGGGGGACGTTTCGCTTCCTCATGCGCCGCGTGCTGGTCGGGCTCTCCCGCGAGATCGAATACGACATCCGCAACGACTTCTTCGCCCGCCTCCAGGCGATGCCGGTAGCCTACTTCCACGCGCGCCGGACGGGCGACCTGATGTCGCGCGCGACGAACGATTTGAACGCCGTGCGCATGATGGTCGGGCCGGCCGTCATGTACTCGGTCAACACGGCCATCGTCTTCGTCATCGCCCTGGCCCTCATGCTCTCCCTCGACGCGCGCCTTACGCTCATCGCGCTCGTGCCGCTGCCGTTCGTGTCGCTCTCGGTCAAGGCGTTCGGCAGCGCTATCCATCGGCGCTTCGACCGCATCCAGGCCCAGCTCGCCGAGCTGAGCGCAGTCGTGCAGGAAGCCCTCGCGGGCGTCAGGGTGGTGCGTGCCTACCGGCAGGAAGCCTTCGAGGCCGGGCGCTTCCGCGAGGCGAACCTCGAGTACGTCGAGCGGAACCGCCGCCTCATCCGGCTCCAGGGGGTGTTCTATCCGAGCCTGACGCTGTTTCTGGGCCTGGCGGCGCTGCTCGTCCTCTGGCAGGGCAGCCGCGCCGTCATCCAGGGACGCTTGACGCTCGGCGAGTTCGTCGCCTTCAACGGCTACCTCACGATGCTGAGCTGGCCCATGATCGCCTTCGGGTGGGTCACCAACATGCTCCAGCGCGGCATGGCTGCGTGGCGACGCATGCTCGAGGTGCTCGACGCGGTGCCCTCGATTACCGACGCCCGGGCCCGGCCGGCCCTCGCGGACCGGCCCGTCGCGGGCGCCGTTGAGGTGCGCGACCTCGTCTTCGCCTACGACGGGCGGCCCGTGCTCGACCACGTGTCGTTCCGCGCGGCGCCGGGCGAGACGGTGGCCATCGTGGGACCGACGGGGTCGGGAAAATCGACGCTGGTCAACCTCCTGCCCCGGCTGTACGACCCCCCGCCGGGGACGGTGTTCGTTGACGGCGTCGACGTCCGCGAGTGGCCCCTCGCGGCGCTCCGGCGCGCGATCGCCGTCGTGCCGCAGGAACCGTTTCTCTTCTCCGACACGATCGCGGAGAACATCGCACTGGGCCTCGACTCGGCGGAACCGGCGTCGCCCACGGGCGCGCCGAGCGCCGCGGCGGCGGGCGCGCGCGCGCGGCGCGATCCTGGCGGACGCGTCCGCTGGGCGGCGTCCGTTGCGCGTCTCGACAAGGATGTCGCCGACCTGCCCCAGGGCTACGACACGGTGGTCGGCGAGCGGGGCATCACGCTCTCCGGCGGGCAGAAGCAGCGCACGGCCATCGCGCGCGCGCTCGTGGCCGACCCGCGGGTTCTCATCCTGGACGACGCCTTCTCGGCGGTGGACACCGACACGGAGGAGGAGATCCTGTCGCGCCTGCGGGAGGCGATGCACGGGCGCACGTGCCTCCTGGTCTCCCACCGCATTTCCACGGTGCGCCGCGCCGACCAGATCCTCGTCCTCGTGGGCGGCCGCATCGTCGAGCGCGGCACCCACGAAACGCTCGTGGCGCGCGGCGGCGTGTACGCCGAGCTGTACCGGAAGCAGTTGCTGGAGGAAGAGCTGGCCGCGTCCTGACCGCAGCGGACGCGCCCCGGATTCGACCCGTATGCCCGTCCCTGACGACGAGGTGCTCGGCAAGGCGTACGACGCGCGGCTGATGCGCCGCCTCCTGGGCTACGTGCGGCCGTACCGGGCCCTCATGGCGGTCGCCTTCGTCGCGATCGTCGCCCAGTCCGGGCTCCAGCTCGTCCTGCCGTACCTGATAAAGGTCGCGATCGACCAGCACATCGCCACGGGCGACCTCGCCGGCCTCGACGGCGTGGCGGCGGCGTTCCTGGCGATCCTCGTGGCGACGTTCACGCTCGAGTTCGTGCAGACCTACGCGCTGCAGATGGTGGGCCAGCGGATCATGTTCGACCTGCGGACCGAGATCTACGGCCGGCTGCAGCAGCTCGACATCCGGTTCTACGACCGCAACCCCGTCGGCCGCCTCATGACCCGGATCACCACCGACGTCGACGCGCTGAACGACCTGTTCACGTCGGGCATCGTGTCTGTGTTCGGCGACCTCGTCACGCTCGTGGGCATCATGGTCGTGCTCGCCAGCATGAACTGGCCCCTCGCGGTCGTCACCTTCTCGGTCGTTCCGCTCATCGTCTTGGTGACGCAGTGGTTCCGCCGGCACGTACGCGAGTCGTACCGCACCGTGCGCGTGTGGGTCGCGCGCATCAACGCCTTCCTGCAGGAGCACATCGGCGGAATGGCCACGGTGCAGCTCTTTCGCCGCGAGGCCGGGACGTTCGCACGCTTCCAGGCGATCAATGCCGGCCACCGCGACGCCAACATCGAGTCGATCTTCTACTACGCCGTCTTCTACCCGGCCATCGAGGTCCTGGGCGCCCTCGCGACGGCGCTCATCATCTGGTTCGGCGGCGCCCGGGTCTTCGCCGGCGCCCTGACGCTCGGCTCGCTCGTCGCCTTCCTGCAGTACGCGCAGCGCTTCTTCCGACCGATCAGCGACCTGTCGGAGAAGTTCAACGTCCTCCAGGCGGCGATGGCCGCTTCCGAGCGCATCTTCAGGCTGCTCGATACCCCAGCGGTCGTGACCTCGCCCGCCGTCCCCAGGCGTCTGCCGCTAGACGGCGGGCGCCGCATCGAGTTCGAGGGCGTCTGGTTCGCCTACGACGGCGACGAGTACGTGCTGCGCGACGTCTCCTTCCGCGTCGAGCCGGGTGAGCGGCTCGGCATCGTCGGGGCAACCGGGGCCGGCAAGTCGACGCTCATCAGCCTGCTGCTCCGCTTCTACGACGTCTCGCGCGGGCGCATCCTCGTCGACGGCGTCGACATCCGCGAACTCGACCTGCACGAGCTGCGCGGGCTGTTCAGCCTCGTACTCCAGGACGTGCACCTCTTCTCGGGCACCATCGCCGACAACGTCCGGCTCGGCCGCTCGGAGCTCGACGACGAGCAGGTATGGCAGGCCGCCAGGGCCGTCCACGCCGACCGCTTCATCGCGGCCTTGCCCCGGGGCCTCGCCAGCCCGGTGGCCGAGCGAGGCGCCACCCTCTCGCTGGGGCAGAAGCAGCTCCTCTCGTTCGCACGGGCGCTCGCCTTCGACCCGCGCATCTTGATCCTGGACGAGGCGACCTCAAGCGTCGACACCGAAACCGAACTCCTCATCCGGGACGCGCTGCGCGTCCTGATGGCGGGCCGCACCACGATCGCCATCGCGCACCGGCTGTCGACCATTCAGGACATGGACCGGATTCTGGTGCTGCACAAGGGCAAGATCCGAGAGTCGGGAACGCACCGGGAGCTGCTTGCCGCCCGCGGCATCTACTACCGGCTGTACCAGCTCCAGTACCGAGACCAGGAAGTCAGCCCGCTGGCGGCCACCACGGTCGGACTGCCGGCGCCTGGACCCGCCGGAGGGTAAGTCGGTCGCCAGGTCCCCGCTCGCCCGGCAGGGCCCTCACGGGAGGCCGATGAGAACCAGCTGCCCCGGGTAGAGGTCGAGGAGTGTGGCCGACGGCGTCTCCGGGCGCCGCGAGGGGGCGGCCGGAGGGCCTACCTGGCGCCGACACCGGGCGACCGAGCCGGCTTTCTGCGAGCCAACTCCCTCCTGAGGAGGATGTTGCCCACGAAATCGGGTGGGCTAGCCCTGGGGCTCCACCCGAGCCGGATCACGGTGACCCGAACGGGCCGGCGGCCGAAGGCGAGCGCCTCATGGCAGCTCCACATGTAGAGGTCGATCGCTCGCCCCTGCACCTTGGGCCCAGTGTCCAGGATCGTATAGACCCCGTTGTACTTGTCCGGCAGGGACTCGACCTGGATCACGGACCCGACCGGAAGGAGCGCCGGGTCGGCCGCCGCGATGCCCGATCTGACGCCGACCCCCGAGGCCGTCGTGGCCCCCTTGCAATAGGCCGTCGCGGTGAACCGTAGCCGAGCTCCGGGCGTTGGCGAGGCCCGGTCCTCCAGGAGTTGGGCCTGGCGGGCGGCATGGCGAGAATCATGGGCTGTGGCCTGGAACAAGAACACGAAGGCCCCCGCCGCGGTCACGGTCGCGAACATCCGCCGCCGGAGAGAGCGCGACAACATGGCTGGGCCGCCCAGCAGGCCTTTCCACTATAACCCGGACCGGGTCCTGAGGTCTGGCGCCGGAGTGCGTCACCGAGGTCGTCAGCCCGCTCGTCTGGTGGGGCTGCCAGCGGCTAGTACTCGGCAACTACTTGATGAGAAAGACGTTATCCATCCTTACCCGGGTGGAAACGCGCTGTCATCCGCGACGCCGGAACGGGTCAGGGCGATGGGCTGGAGCGGACGTGGTCGTGCCGCCGGGAGACGATGAAGGCGTAAGCGGCGAAATATCCAACCGTTGCGGCGACGGTGGCCAGCAGCGTCGACCCGACTGCGAGCGACCACGCCACCTGCTCGAGCAACCGGGCCGGCCCGAGCAGCGAGCGAGGACTCCAGAGCGTCGAGAGCCCCCGCAATTCGTGTGCGATGTCCGCGGGCACGGGGATGCCCAGCAGCGAGGCCCCCAGCATGGTGGCCAAGGCGTAATAGGGCCCCATAAGCCACGGCAGATTGCTGTAGACCCCGAGCAGGACCGCTACGCGATTGAGGTCGAGGACAAAAGCCAGGGTGAGCCCCAGGACGGTGTGGAGGCCGACGACCGGCGAGAACCCGATGAACACCCCGAGCGCGAAGGCGAAGGCCGTCCGCCGGGGCGTGTCATGAGTGTGCAGGAGTTGCTCCAGCCACCGTTCCAGGACCTCCCGAGTCAGGCGAATCATTGGACAAAATGGACGTACCCGGCGGGCAGGGGTTCTTCGCGCCCGTCCCGGTCGAGCAGGACCTCCGTGCCGGACGTCAAGATCCCGATGCGGGTTACCGGGAGGCTCCTCGCCAGCCGGCACGCCGCCGCGAACCGCGACCTGGCCTTCCGGGGTACAGCGAACAGGATTTCGTAATCGTCGCTCGCGACGCAGGCGACCACGGGGTCCCGCCCGCATCGCGCGAACCACCGATGTGCGCCGGGGTCGATGGGAAGCCGGGCCGCTTCGACGACGGCGCCGACGCCCGCGGCGGCGGCCAATTGCCGCACGGCGTCGCCCAGCCCGTCGCTGAGGTCGATCGCGGCGCTCGCTGCCCGGTTTCGCCCGACGACGACGCCGAGCCGCACGCGGGGCTCAGGTCGGCGGTGGCGCTCGGCACACCGTTCGAGGTCGGCGTCTGGCGGTGTGGTCGGCGCGCCGGCTCGCGCCCGGAGCCACTCGAGACCGGCTGCGGCTGCCCCGAGCGTGCCGCTGACGTAGAGCTCGTCGCCCGGCTGCCCGCCCCCGCGCGTCAGGACGCGCCGGCGCCGGACGGTGCCCACGGCCGCGACGTCGACGACGAGCGGGCCGGGCGTGCGGGTGAGGTTGCCGCCGACGAGGGCGACCTGGTGCGGCGCGGCGGCGGCGAGCAGGCCGTCGACGAGCCCGTCGAACACCTCGATGGGGAGGCCGTCGGGCAGGGCCAGCGACAGCAGGGCGGCGCGCGGCGCGGCGCCCATGGCGGCGAGGTCGCTGAGGTTGACGGCGAGCGCGCGGTAGCCCACGTCGGCCGGGGAGGAGAACGCCCAATCGAAGTGGACGCCCTCGACGAGAGCGTCCACGGTCAGCACATCGAGCGTGTTCTTCGCCGGCTCGACGACCGCCGCATCGTCGCCGATCCCGACGGCCGTCCAGGGGGGTGCCGGCGGGAGGCGGGTGCGGAGGCGGTCGAGCAGTGCGCGCTCGCCGAGTGCGGCGACCGTTCCCGGGCCGGAGGGCGCCCCGGCGCTAGCGGGCATAGTCGACGGCCCGGGTCTCGCGGATCACGGTGACTTTGATCTGCCCGGGGTACTCGAGTTCGTGCTCGATGCGCCGCGCGATGTCCTTCGACAGCCAGACCGCCTCTTCGTCGCTCACCTTGTCACTCTCGACCAGAATCCGGATCTCGCGCCCAGCCTGGAGCGCGAAGGACTTGGCGACGCCCTTGAACGAATCGGCGATCCCTTCGAGCTTCTCGAGCCGCTTGACGTACGACTCGAGCAGGTCCCGGCGGGCGCCCGGGCGCGCGGCGGAGATCGCGTCGGCGGCCTGGACGATCATGGCTTCGAGCGAGGGCCAGTCGATGTCCATGTGGTGGGCGGCCATCGCGTTCACGACCGCCTCGCTCTCCCCGTGCTTGCGCAGGAACTCGATGCCGAGTTCGAGGTGGCTGCCGCCGACGTCGCGGTCGAGGGCCTTGCCGATGTCGTGGAGGAACGCGGCGCGAACGGTCACGTGCGCGTCGAGGCCGACCTCGCGCGCCATGATGCCCGCGAGATAGGCGACCTCCTTGGAGTGTGCGAGGACGTTCTGGCCGTAGCTCGTCCGGAACTTGAGTTTGCCCATCATGCGGATGATTTCCGGATGGAGGTCGTAGAGCCCGAGCTCGAACGCCGCGGCCTCGCCCACCTGACGCACGGTCTCCTCGATCTCCCCCTTCACCTTCTCGACGACCTCCTCGATCCGCGCCGGGTGAATGCGGCCGTCGGCCACCAGCCGCTCGATGGCCTGCCTGGCGATCTCGCGGCGGTACGGGTCGAAGCTCGACAGGATGATGGCGCCAGGCGTGTCGTCGACGATGAGCTCGACGCCGGTGGCGAGCTCGAGGGCGCGGATGTTGCGGCCCTCCCGCCCGATGATGCGCCCCTTCATCTCGTCGTTCGGCAGGTCGATCACCGAGACGGTGGTCTCGATGGCGTGCTCCGCGGCGCTGCGCTGGATCGCGTCGGTGATGATCTGCCGGGCGCGAGCCGCCGCGAGTTCCCGCGCCTCGGCCTCCAGGCGCTTGACCAGGTTGGCGGCCTCGCGGCGCGCGTCGGTTTCGATCTGCCGGAGGAGCAGGTCCTTCGCCTCGTCGGCCGTCAGGCCAGCCACTCGCTGCAGCTCGCGCTGGCGCTCGGCCACGAGGGCGTCGGCTTTCGCCTGCGCGTCGGCGACCGCGCGCTCGCGGCCGGCGAGCGCCCGCTCGCGCTCCGACACGGCCCGCTCGCGGCGGGCGAGCTCCTGTTCGGTGCGCTCGGCCGCGGCCTGGCGCTCGGCGATTGCGCGGCTGCGCTCGGCGAGCTCGCGCTCCCGAGCCTCGGCGGCCTGCAGGCGCTCGCGCGCCTGGCGTTCCGCCTCGGCGAGGATGTCGCGCGCTTTCTCCCGGGCCTCGAAGAGCGCCTCTTTGCGACAAGTCTCGGCGTCGCGCTCGGCCTCGCGCAAAAGGCGCCGGGCCTCTGCCTCGGCGCGCCCGACGGTGTCGGCCGCCACGCGCTTGCGCGTGGCCAGCCAGTACAGATAGACGCCCAGCGCGGCGACGGTCGCAATCAGGAACGTGGTGACGTATCCGACGAGTTCCATGGTGTGCCTCCGCCGGCACCACCGAACGCGCGGTCCATGCGATGTGACGACGCCCCGGAGAGGCCCGGCCGTCCCGGGCCGGACGGGGGAGGTGCGGTGGGCGTCCGCGCGTGCCGTGGGGGGAGGTCGGATGAACCTGCACTCAGCAGGTGGAATCGCTGGGATTCCCGCGCTTCAGGCTTCCTCCCGCGGAGGCATGCTCACCGCGCGGGCTCGCAATTCACTTCGGTCTAGCGTTGGCTCAAACGAGCCTCCGGACACCGCACGCACACCGCAGGCGCCCGCTTGATCTTAGACCGATTGTCAGGACCCCGGCAAGCACGGATCCGGCTCGAGGAGCCGCGCCTGGCGGGTTAGGAGGGGTCGCCGGAGGCGGCGGATGCCTCCGGGACTCCGGCGAGCGCCAGGTCGATGAGCCGCTCGATGGCTTCGGCTCGAGCGCGCACCTGGCCGCCGTCGCTGAGCGTGGCCTCGCGGCACTGGAACAGCTCGTCGGCGATGTTGAGGGCAGCGAGCACCACGATGCGAACCCAGTCGGCCGAACGGGCTTCGTCGGCGGCCGCGCGGATGCGCTCGTCGACGTACGCGGCCAGCCTGACCACGTACTCCGGGTCGAGCGTGGTTCTGATGGGATACCGCTGCCCGCCGATCTCCACCGACACCACCCGCGACCGCGTGCGGTCCATCGCGAGCTCGCGACCGCCGGCCGGCACCCGGGCCGGCCGCCTCACAGGTTCAGGCCCTCGATCTGCTCGAGCATTTCCGCGACGCGCGCTCGCACCTGGTCGCGCTCGGCGCGCAGCGCGGCGATCTCGGCCGCGGCGCTCTCGGCCTCGGCGAGCCGGGCCTTGAGCGCGTCGAGGTCGCGCGCGAGCCGGGCGTTGTCGTCGGCGAGCCGCGCCCGCTCCGCCCGCAGGCGGTCGACCGCGCTCACGAGCAGCTTCACCTTCTCCTCCAGCCGGTCGATCGGCTCGAGGTCGATCGTTCGAGACGTCGTCTTGGCCATCGTGCAGTCCCGGTCAGGGTGACGGCATCATAGCAGAGATCGTCACCGGCGGACGGCACCATGCGCCGACGCCAGGGCTGCCACGATGCGGTTCATCGCCTCGTCCACCTCGGCGTCGGTCAAGGTGCGGTCGGGATGGCGGAACGTGAGGCGCAGCGAGAGGCTGACGTGTCCGGGTGGAATCTTGTCGCCCCGGTACCGGTCGAACTCGCGCAGGTCGACGAGGGTGGCGGGCGCCGCCGCCCGGATGGTCCGGCGCACGGCCGCCGCCGGCAGGCGCGCGTCCACCTCGATCGACAGGTCGCGAACGACCGAGGGATGGCGGGGCAGCGCCTGCACGCGGACCTCCTCGACCGAGCCGCCCAGGCGAGCGAGGGCGTCGAGGTCCAGCTCGGCGACGTAGATCTCGTCTGGGCCCGCGAAGCCGCGGGCTGCGGCTAGGCACGGCTCGAGGCGCCCCACCACCCCGAGCATCGCCGTCGGGTCCTCGTCGGCCGGCCGGCTCGCCGCCCGCACGACGGCGGCCCGCCCCGTCACGAGGAACGGCACGTCGGCCGGCGCAAGCTCGACCGGGACGCCGAAGCTGCGGCCGACGAGCTCGACCGTGCCTTTCGCATCGAAAAAGTCGACGGTCCGTCCCCGCCCGCTCCAGTGCTCGCGCTCGGCCGCCCCGGTCCAGATGAAAGCGAGCCGGCGGGATTCCCCGCGCGTCGCGGAGAAGCACGTGCCCGTCTCGAACAGCCGGACGTCCCGGCGCTCTCGTCGCCGGTTGTGCACGACCGCGTCGAGAAGCCCCGGCACGAGCGACGGGCGCAGCACGGCGAACTTTTCCGAGAGCGGGTTAGCGATGGCCACGAGCGTGTCGCCGTCGGCGACGAACGGCTCGGCGGCGGCGCGTTCGATAAACGCGAAGGTCAACGACTCGCTGAAGCCGGCGGCGGTCAACACGCGCTGGGCGCGCCGGTCGGCCGCGATGCGCGGGTCCAGCCCGGCCTCGAGCCGCCCGAGGGTCGGGAACGACTCCGGCACGCGCTCGTAGCCGGCATGCCGGCCGACTTCCTCCACCAGATCGATCTCGCGCGCGACGTCGACCCGGAAGCTCGGCGCGCGCACCGCCCAGCCGTCCGGCGCGGGCGACAGGTCGAACCCCAGCCGACGCAGGATGCGCTCCACCTCGGCGTCCTCTACGGCGAAGCCGAGGATGGCCGCGAGGCGGCGGCGGCGGAGGGTGAGGATGCGCGCCGACGATGACCTGGGGCGGCGGTCGACGACCGGGCCGACGGGCTCGCCCGCGCCCAGACGGGCGAGCAGCACCAGGGCGCGCTCGATCGCGGCCACCTGCGCCTCCGGGTCCGCGCCGCGCTCGAACCGCGCCGACGCCTCGGTCTTCACGCCGAGTCGGCGGCTGGCGCGCCGGACCGAGCGCGGGTCGAAGCAGGCGCTCTCGAACAGCACCAGGCGCGTCGAGTCGCTCACTTCCGAATCGGCGCCGCCCATGACCCCCGCGAGGGCTTGAGGACGCTCCGCGTCGGCGATGACGAGCACGTCCGCGTCGAGCGTGCGCCGCACGCCGTCGAGCGTGCGGATGACCTCGCCGGCCCTGGCCCGGCGCACGCGGATCTCCCGGCCCACCAGCCGCTCGAAGTCGAAGGCGTGCATGGGCTGACCGAGCTCGAGCATGACATAGTTGGTGACGTCGACGATGGCGTTGATGGGGCGCACGCCGGAGGCGACCAGGCGTTCGGCCAACCAGGGCGGCGACGGGCCCACCGTGACCCGTACCACCTGGCCCGCGTAGCGCGGGCAGCCCTCGGGGTCCTCGATGGTGACGCGCACCGTCGTGTCGGGTCCCGCCGCGGCGCGCGGCATCGGGCCGAGGTCGAGCGGGCGCAGGTCCACATCGAACGCCGCCGCCACCTCGCGCGCCAGGCCCAGGTGTCCCAGGCAATCCGGTCGATTGGCTGTCACCTCGAGGTCGAGGACCTCGCGCGCGCGGTCGACCTCGGCGACCTCGAACCCGCGGAGGCCGAGCGTCTCGACGAGCGCGTCGAGGCCCGCCGGCACGTCGACCAGCTCGCGGAGCCACGGGAGGACGATCTTCACGACGGGAACTGCTCCAGAAACCTGAGGTCGCCTTCGTAGAACAGTCGGATGTCGTCGACGCCGTACTTGAGCATCGCCACGCGCTCGACGCCCATGCCGAAGGCAAAACCGGTATAGCGCTCGGCGTCGTAGCCGACCGCTTCGAACACGGCCGGGTGGACCATGCCCGCGCCGCAGACCTCGAGCCAGCCGCTCCGCTTGCAGACGGCGCACCCGGCGCCGCCACAGGCGGTACACCCGATGTCGAGCTCGGCGCTGGGCTCGGTGTACGGGAAGAAGCTCGGCCGGAAGCGGACCGCGGTCGTGGGCCCGAACAGCTCGCGCGCAAAGGCCGCGAGCGTCCCCTTGAGATCGCCGAGCGTCACGCCTTCGCCGACGACGAGCCCCTCGACCTGGGTGAACATCGGGGTGTGCGTCACGTCCAGGTTGTCGCGGCGATAGACCCGCCCCGGCGCGATGATGCGGACAGGCGGGCGGTGGGTCTCCATGTAGCGGATCTGCATCCCCGAGGTGTGCGTGCGCAAGAGCGTCACGACCTGCCCGCCGGATCGGAGGGGGCTCGCCAGATAGAGGGTGTCCTGCATGTCGCGCGCCGGGTGCTCCGGCGGCATGTTGAGCGCCTCGAAGTTGTGATAGTCGTCTTCGAGCTCCGGACCCTCCACGACGGCGTAGCCCATGCGCAGGAAGATCTGCTCGATCCGCTCGCGGAGCAGCGTCAGGGGATGCCGGTGCCCGACGACCGGCTCGCGTCCGGGCAGCGTCACGTCGACCGCCTCGACGGTGGGGCGCTCGGCCTCGACCGCCGCTCGCCGCGCGGCGAGCGTCGTCTCGATGTCGCGCTTGAGCGCGTTGGCGAGCCGGCCGAGCTTCGGCCGCTCGGCGGCGGGCGCCTCCGCCACCGCCCTGAGCAGCGCCGGCACCAGCCCCGACTTGCGGCCGAGATAGCGGTCGCGGATCGCTCGCAGCTCGGCTTCGGAACCGGCACGAGCGATCGCCTCGAGGAACCCGGCGCGCAGGCGGTCGATCGCCTCGGGATCCGTCATGGGAGGTCGGGTCGGCCCTCGGCCGAGGCGTGCGCCGCCGCGCGCCCCGGCCGGGCCGCCATCAGGCGCGCGCGGCCTTCGCCTGCGCGGCCAGGTGGGCGAAGGCCGCCGGCTGGGTCAGCGCCAGGTCGGCGAGATGCTTGCGGTCGAGGGCGATGCCCGCCGCCTTGAGCCCGCTGATGAACTGGCCGTACGTTAGGCCGTGCTCGCGTGCCGCGGCGTTGATCCGCAGCACCCACAGGCGGCGGAAGTCCCGCTTCTTGCGCCGCCGCCCGACGTAGGCGTACTTGAGGGCGGTGTCGACCGCCTCCTTCGCCGCGCGATACAGCTTGCTCTTGGTCTGGTAGTAGCCTTTCGCCCGCGCGAGCACCTTCTTGCGCTTCGCCCGCCGGACGCTCCCCCGCTTCACTCTCGGCATGCTCCAACTCCTCGCGTCCCGGCTCCGCTACCGGTACGGCAGCATCCGCTTCAGCTTGCGGACCTCGACGCCCGTCACGACCGTCGTGCTGCGCAGCTTGCGCTTGCGGGCGCGCCCCTTCGACGTCAGTAGGTGCTGCTTGAACGCCTGGCTGCGCAGGAATTTTCCCGTCGCCGTCCGCTTGAACCGCTTGGCGGCGCCACGGTGGGTCTTCAGTTTCGGCATGGTGTCCCTTTCCGGGTACCTCCCGCGCGCCTCGGGCCCGCGCCCGGCGCGCGCTCAGGACTTGCGCTTCTGCGCCAGGATGGTGTGGAGCTGATTGCCCTCCATCCGCGGCGGAGTCTCGGCGACGGCGAGTTCGCCGAGCTCTTCGATCAACCGGTCCAGGATGCGCCGCCCGATCTCCGGATGCGCCATCTCTCGACCGCGAAAGAACACCGTCGCCTTGACCTTGTCCCCGTCGCTCAAGAAGCGCTCGATGTGCTTCTTCTTGAACTGATAGTCGTGCTCGTCGACCTTCGGCCGGAACTTGATCTCCTTGATCTCGATGACCTTCTGATGCTTGCGGGCCTGCCGCGCCCGCTTCTGCTCGAGATACTGATACCGCCCGTAGTCCATGATGCGGCAGACGGGCGGCACCGCCGTCGGGGAGATCTCCACGAGGTCCAGCCCCTTCTCGCGGGCGATGGCCAGCGCCTGCGCCGGCGGCATGATGCCGAGCTGCTGGCCGTTCTCGTCGATGACGCGGACTTCGCGCACCCGGATCCGTTCGTTCGTCCGGACGCGCTCGTCACGCCGGCCGCGGTTGCGTTCGAATGCGATACCAGCCTCCTTTGCCCCAAGCACGGCCCTGCCGGCCGTGCGCGCGCCCGTCGGCGCGCTCACCGTGCGAGGGACGAGGTCCGACTCTTCCCGCGCACCTCCGCTCGCGCCGCCTCGACGAAGACGTCGAGCGGTCGCGCCCCCAGGTCGCCGGCTGACCGACTCCTCACCGCGACCGTGCCGTCCTGCACCTCGCGGTCTCCGACGACGAGCATGTAGGGGATCTTCTGCACCTGCGCCTCGCGGATCTTATACCCGATCTTCTCCTGCCGGGCATCCACCTCGGCGCGCAGTCCGGCCGCCGCGAGGCGGTCCAGCACCCGCCCCGCATAGGCCAGGTGCCGGTCGGCGATGGGCAGCACCACCGCCTGGACCGGGGCGAGCCAGAGCGGAAACGCGCCGGCGTAGTTCTCGATGAGCATCGCGATGAACCGCTCGAAGCTCCCGAAGATCGCCCGGTGGATGACGACCGGCGTGTGTTCGGCATTGTCCGGCCCGATGTACTTGAGGTCGAACCGCCGCGGCAACTGGTAGTCGAGCTGGACCGTGGCGCACTGCCACTTGCGGCCGAGCGCGTCGGTCACGTCTACATCGATCTTGGGCCCGTAGAAGGCGCCTTCGCCCTCGGCCACCGCGTAGGGCTGCCCGGCCGCGGCGAGCGCAGCCCGGAGCTCGCGCTCGGCGTGATCCCACGTCGCCGCGTCCCCGAGGAACTCCGCGGGCCGCGTCGACAGCTTCACCGAATACTCGAGGCCGAAATCGCCGTAGACGCGCTGGACCAGCTTCATCAGGCGCTCGACCTCCTCGCCGATCTGCGCCTCGGTGACGAAGCAGTGCGCGTCGTCCTGGGCGAACTGCCGGACGCGCGTGAGGCCCGAGAGCACCCCGGAGGTCTCGTTGCGGTGGAGCGGCGTCTGCTCATGGAGCCGCAGCGGCAGGTCCCGATAGGAGCGGACCTCGCTGGCGAAGACGAGCATGTGCCCCGGGCAGTTCATGGCCTTGACCCCCATGGGCTGGCCCTCGGACTCGACCAGGAACATGTTGTCCCGGTAGTGCTGCCAGTGCCCGGAGGTCTCCCACAGCGCCTTGTTGTAAATGAGTGGCGTCTTGACCTCGATGTAGCCCGCCGCCAGCAACACCTCGCGCATGTAGTCGGCGAGCACGTGGTAGAGCGTCGTCCCCTTGGCGAGCCAGAACGGCGCGCCGGGCGCCCAGGGGTGGAACACGAACAGCCCGAGCTCGCGGCCGAGCTTGCGGTGATCGCGCCGCTTGGCTTCCTCCAGCCGGGCGAGGAACGCGTCGAGCTCGCCCTGGCTGAAGAACGCCGTGCCGTAGATCCGCTGCATCGGCTGGTTCCGCGCGTCTCCCTTCCAGTAGGCGTTCGAAGCGCCGAGCAGCTTGAAGGCCTTGAGGCGCCCCGTGGACGGGACGTGCGGGCCCGTGCAGAAATCGATGAACGTCTCCTTGTCCTTGATCGTGTAACAGGAGACCTCGGCTTGCCCTGCCGTCTTCTCCTCGATGAGCTCGACCTTCAGCGGCTCGCCGCGCGCGGCGAAGAACCGCTTCGCCTCGTCGCGCGGCCACATCTGCCGCTCGTACGGAAGGTCCAGGGCGGCGAGCTCTCGCATCTTGCCCTCGATGGCCTCGAGATCCTCCGGCCGGAACGGGCGCTCGACGACGAAGTCGTAGAAGAAGCCGTCGTCGGTCGCGGGCCCGATGCCGCACTGGGCACGCGGGAAGAGCGCCGTGACGGCCGCGGCCATCAGGTGCGCCGCCGAGTGCCGGTACACCCGGAGCGCCTCGGGACTCTCCGGGGTGATCAACCGCACCCGCGCGTCGTGGTCCAGGCGGTACGAGAGGTCGACGAGACGGTCGTCGACCTCGGCGACGAGCGCCGCGTGCGCCTGACCGGGCGCGAGAGCCTCGGCAAGCGCCGCGACCGGCGTGCCAGCAGGCACGCGGCGACGGGCGCCGTCGGGCCACGTGACGGTGATCTCGGCCATCGCTCGATTGGACGCGGGTACAACCCTGCGGGCAGGGGCGCCGGCCGCCGAGCGCTCAGCGGCTCACCAGCGTGGTAGGCGCGGGTGGACTCGAACCACTGACCTCCTGCGTGTCAAGCAGGCGCTCTAACCACTGAGCTACGCGCCTATCTCCTGAGAACACTTGGCGTTACCCGGACGGCCAGTATAGCAACGCGCTCGGCGAGCCGTCAATCACAGTGGCCCGACCGCCCTCGCCCCACGCGCCGCCACGCCGCGAGAGCTGCCGCGTATGACGGGGAGCTCAAGCCGCACGCTTCACGCCGAGCCGCTCGAGGGCACGGTCGAGCATCGGGTCCCCTGGCGGCGGCGCCGCACCGAACTCGACCGCCGGCTCCTCCACCTCGACCGCCGGGGCCAGACCCTGCAGGTGAATGGGCTCGCCCTTGGCCGTCAGGTACCGCGCGACGGTCAGCCACAAGGCCCGATCTTCTGGCAGCCACACCAGGCGCTGCACAGCCGCGCGGCCGGCGGTGCGCTCGCCGACCAACTCGGCGCGACCGCTCGCGGCGAGCGCGGCGGCGAAGAGCTCCGCGGCTCCCGCCGTGCCGTTGGTCGTCAGCAGGACCAGGGGGAGGCTGATCGCGCCGTCGCCCGGGCCCGCGGCGATCGGCTGCTGGCGCCCGTCGCGTTCGGCCCGGATGGCGAGCGTCCCCGTGGCCACGAACAAGCGGGCCGCGTCGAGCCCGGCGTCGAGCGCGCCCTCCGCCGTTCCCCGCAGGTCGATCACGAGCTGGCGCGCGCCGCCCTTCGTCAGCTCCGCGACGCGCCGCGCGATCTCGTCTCGGACTCGGGGCCCGAAGGCCGCGACCCGAAGGTACCCGACGCCGCTCGCGACGACCCGCGCCGTGACGTCCGGGCCCGAGAGCTTCTCGCGCACGAGCTTGACCGCGTGCGGGTCCGCCGGGGTCCCGCGGAGGACGGTGAGCGAGACGGCCGTGCCCGGCGTGCCGCAGAGCAGGCGGGTCGCCTCGAGCACGGACAGGTCGCGAGTCGACCGACCGTCGATCGCCCGAAGGTAATCGCCCGTGCGCAGCCCCGCCCGTGCCGCCGGACTCCCGTCCCGCACGGCCAGCACGCGGATGTAGTACTGCGGCGTGCGCGTGAGCTCGAGCCCGACGCGGCCCTCGGGCAGAGGCATCCCCTCTGCCACCTGACGCGCCAGCTCGGGTGGCAGGTACGCGCTGTCCGGGTCCAGGCCGTCCGCGAGCCCTCGCAGCGCCCCATCCATCACCTTCGGTACGTCGACCTCTTCGACGTACGCGCTCATGATGAGCTGCACGACGTCCTCGAACACCCGCAGGGGCTGATACGTGTTCTGCCCGGCCGCGACCCGGCCGAGCAGCGCCCCGACCAGCACGAACGCCGCAAGGGGCGTGCAGACGAGCAGCACTGCGAGCTTGCCACGCGCGCTCATGGGCGATCCGCCTACCTCTTTCGCAACCATTCTACGGGATCGACCGGGCGGCCGTCGACGCGAATCTCGAAGTAGACACGGGCGGCCGCGCCGGTGGGCGGGCGCCCCACCGTGCCGATCAGGTCGCCGCGCTCGACGCGCGCGCCTCGCTCGACGGCGAGCGACGCCAAGTAGCCATAGAGCGTGTAAGCCTGACGGCCGTGGTCGAGGATCACGAGGTCGCCGTAGCCGGTGAACGGCGCCGCGTAGGCGACCGTGCCGGCATGGACGGCGCGCACGGGGCTGCCGGCCGGGGCGAGGATGTCGACGCCGTTGCGGCGCCGGGCCGGCTCCGAGCGGGAGCGGGTGGCCCCGCTCGGCGCTGCCAGGCGACCATCGACCGGCCAGTCGAGGTCGCCACGGAAGGGGGCGAGCGGCAAGGCGGGCAGGGGACCGCCCGCGGCGGCGAGGGAGCCGAGGGTGGTCTGGAGTCGTTCGTACGCGAGCTGGAGCTCGCCGGTCAGCTCGGCGGCGAGGTCGCGGCGCCTGTCGATCTCGCCGATCCGCTGCTCGTACATCGCGACCGCGCGGTCCAGGGCCGCGCGCGCGCGCGCCGTCTCGGCCTCGAGGCGGCGTATCTCTGCTTGCCTGGCTTGCAGCTCGGCGCGCGAGACCACCAGCTCGGCCAGCGTGCGCCGATGCGCCGCCAGCCGCTCGCGGTCGAGCCGCGCGAGCGCGGCGACCGAGCGGTACGCGCGGCCGATGGCGCGGAGGTCCTCGACGTCGAGCAGGAGCCGCCAATAACCAGCGCGCCCGAGCTTGTACAGCTCGACGAGCCGGGCCGCCACCTCCGGGCGCTGGCGCACCACGAGCACCTCCAGCCGGGTCACCTCCTGTTCGATGCGCGCCAGCTCCTCGGCGGTGGCGGCCTGCTCGGCGCGAAGCCGCGCGAGCTGGGCGGCGCGCAGGTCGCGGTCGACCTCGAGCTGGCGCAGCTCGACGAGCAGGGTGCGCTCCTGCGCGGCGAGGGCCTCGGCCTCCCGCTCGAGCGCGCGGAGGCGCTCGGCGGCGCGCCGGAGCTCGGCCTGCGCCTGGCCGCTCGCCTGTCCGGCCAGGCTCGCCGCGGCGCCTCCCACCGCGACGACGAGCGGCAGCAGGTACCCGGCGGCCCGCGCGAGGGCGCGTATCATGGTCGCGGACTCAGAACAGCGGGCGCCCGTCGATAGACGACGGGATCTCGACCCCGAAGTATCGGAGCACCGTGGGCGCGATGTCGATGATGCGCGCCGGCAGGCGCTCCAGCTTGCGGTTCGAGATGAGCACGCCGGCGGTCGTCCGGTAGTCGAAGCCGCCGTGGTCGCCGCTCCACTTCGTCATGTTGGGGTACACGAGGCCCGGCGGCGCGCCGCCGAGCGTCGTCTGCCAGGAGACCCGATAGCCGTCCTCGAAGCCGACCTGCAGGTCGGCGGCGTTGTGCAGGTACTCGCCGGTATAGATGTCGTCGCGCCGGTACACCGCGCGGACGATCCGCGCGCCGTCGTCCGGGTCCGTCATCGCGAGCAGCTTCGCGCTGAGTTCGTCGGCGAGCACCTGGTACTCGGCGCCCGGGCTCACGACGCCGCGCGCCTCGCGGCCTCGCAGGTTGAAATAGATCTGGCCGAGGCCCATGGCGTAGGCGCGCGTCCGACTCCAGTCGACGTGCTCCCAGAACTCGCCGCCGCCGAACAGATCCCACAGCGTCTTGTCCTTCGAGGTCGGTTCCCGCAGGGCCATGTACCCTTGCTGCACGAGCCACGTGTTGAGGTTGACGGCCTTGCGCCACGAGTGAAACCCGTGGTCGGAGACGATGAGAACAGGAGTGCCCGGGTCGAGGCGATCGAGCAGCTCGCCGACGAACTGGTCCGAGCGGCGATAGACGCGCTCGATCGACGGGCCGAAGTCGGCGGCGAGGGCGGCGTCATACATCGGGTGCGACGGGTCGAGCAGGCGCCACATCATGTGCTGGACCCGGTCGGTCGACTCGATGACGCCGACGAGCAGGTTCCACTCCGGGCGCTCGACCCGGCTGAGGATGACGTTGGCGCGGTCGTCGAAGGCGCGGTAGAGGTCGTCCAGGAAGGTCTTTTCGTCGATCCGGCCTTCGTTGAGCGGCCAGGTCGCCTCGGCCCAGCCGAGCGTGCGATAGGGGCCCAGGCGGCGGTAGAGGTCGGCGGCGAACCGCGCGGGCGAGGAGATGGGGAGCGGCGGGCGCGCGGGGTCCCAGTTGACCGGGGAGACGTAGAGCCGCAGCTCGTTGCCCGCGTCAGCGAGGTACAGCTGGACCAGGCCGTAGAGCCGCACGAGCCAGTTGACGCGGAACTCGAGGTGCAGCCACTTGCTCCACTCGCCCGGCTTGAGCAGCACGCTGTGACCCTGGAGCTCGATCGTCGCGGATCGCTCCGGCGCGCGACGGTTCCAGCGGATCGTGAGGGGGAGGCGGATGTCCGCGTGCGCCTCGAGCGCGGCGAGGCGCCGGCGGTCGGCGTCGGTCAGGCTCCCCTTCGCGCGGAGCGCGCGGATCTGCTGCCGGACGATCGGGTCGGGCGGGCCGACGAGCTCCGTGCGGGCCACGTCGCCGTCGAACACCAGGCGTTTGAGGATGCCGCCCATTTCGGTGTCGCCCTCTTCGTAGCGGCTCAGGTCCGTCGCGAAGTACTGGAACGTGCCCATCGTCCCGCGGATATCCGGAAGGGGGAGGCCGGCGAGCAGCTCGCCGCCCGGGACGTCCTCCGGCGGGAAGGTGACCGGAACCGTGAGCACGCTCGCGCGCACGCCCGCGCGGCCCGCAAGCACCCAGAACGAGGTGCCGCCGCGGATCGAGCGCACCTTGGGCCTGGCGACCGGCACGTAGTTGAAGAGGAAGCGCCCCGGCTCGCGCTCGACCATGCCGAGGTCCGGCAGGTACGTCTGCAAGTCGCGGACGAGGAAATCGAAGATGTTGTGCTTGCCGGCGTTGACGCCGGTGGCGAACGAGGCCCACGCCGTGGGCGACTCGGGCGAGTGCGTGGTTTCGAGCCGATAGAGCCCCCCTGTGGCCGCGAGGCGCTTGAGGTTGGGGAGGCGACCCTCGGCCATCCAGCGCTCGGCGAGCGTCGGGTCCATGCCGTCGAAGCCCAGCACGACCAGGCGGCGCTCGGGCGGCGCGGGCGGTCGCGGCGCGCGGCACGCGCCGGCGGCCGCCGCGATGGTGGTGACGGCAAGTACCAGGCGCGCGCGCGGCGAATGGGGACGCGTCATGCCCGTCGCGCGGCATCGCGAGAGACACCGTGCCAGCGCGACGCCGGATTATAGCATCCGCCTGTGCTACCCTCGGGAGGTGCGGGTGCTCGCGGTCGATTTCGGTACGCGGCGCATCGGGCTGGCCGTTTCGGACCCGACGGGCGTCCTCGCGCGTCCGCTGCGGACGTTGGTGCGCGGCGAGTCGGACGAGGCGGCGGCGGCCGAGGTGGCGCGGGTCGTGGACGAGCTCGCCGCCGAGGAGGGCGGGCTCGACACGATCGTAGTGGGGTTCCCGAAGAGACTCGACGGCGACCCGCACCCGCTCGCGGCACGCGTCGAGCGGTTCGCGCGGGCGCTCGCCGCGCGCGTGGCGCAGGCCGTGGTGTTCCAGGACGAGCGGCTGACGAGCCGCGAGGCGGAGGCGCGTCTAGCCGAGCGGGAGCGCGACTGGCGGTGGCGGAAGCGCGTGCTCGACGCCGCGTCGGCGGCCGTCATCCTCCAGGAGTATCTCGACGCGCGGGCGCGCGCCCCGTCAGCGCCCGCGATCGCGTCCGAGGAGGACGAGGCCGCGGAGGACCGCTAAGGTGCGGCGCCTGAGAGGCTGGGGCCTCGCCGCGCTCGGCGTCGTGGCCAGCGCCGCCGCCGTGATGGTCTGGCTGGATCGGGCGAGCGCGAGGCCGTACGACGGGCACCCGGGCGAGGTGCGGCTCGTGGCCGTCGCGCCGGGCTCGAGCGTGGACGCCATCGGCCGCCAGCTCGTCGCGGCAGGCGTCGTCCGCGACCCGCAGGTGTTCCGATGGGCCCTCTGGCGAAGCGGGGTCGGGCGGCGCCTCCAAGCGGGCGAGTACCGGTTCGAGCGCCCGATGAGCGCGCGCGAGGTCGTCGGGAAGCTGGCGCGCGGCGACGTGGCGCTCTGGCCCGTAACCTTTCCGGAGGGGCTGTCGATCGCCGAGATGGCCGCGCGCTTCGAGCAGGCCGGCCTCGGCTCGCGACGGGACTTCCTCGAGGCCGCGTCGGGCGACGACCTCATCGCCGACCTGGATCCCCACGCACGCGACCTCGAAGGGTACCTGTTTCCCGACACCTACACGCTGCCGCGCGGGGTGACAGCGGCACGCCTGACGGCGCTCATGGTGGCGCGGTTTCGCGAGACGTTCAGCCCCGAGCTGCGCCGGGCGGCAGCCGAAAGGGGGCTGAGCGTGCGGGCCGTCGTGACGCTCGCGTCGCTCATCGAGAAGGAGGCGGCCCGGCCCGAGGAGCGCGCTCTCGTGTCGGCCGTCTACCACAATCGGCTCCGGAAGGGGATGCGGCTGCAGTGCGACCCGACGGTCATCTATGCCCTGGTGCGCGACGGCCGGTACACGGGCAACCTGACGCGCGAGGACCTGGCGTTCGACTCACCGTACAACACGTATCTTTACGCGGGGTTGCCGCCCGGCCCGATCGCCGCGCCGGGGCGCGCCGCGCTCGAGGCTGCGGTGCACCCCGCGCCGGTCGACTACCTCTATTTCGTGAGCCGCAACGACGGCTCGCACGTCTTCGCCTCGACGCTCGCCGAGCACAACCGGAACGTCCGGCGGTATCAGGTGCAGTACTTCCGGGAGAGGCGCCTGCGCGAGCGACGGGCGAGATAGCACCCGTCGAGTGCCGATGGCGAGCGACTGGGCGTGGGGTTGGGGGTCCCAGCGCCGCATTCGGGGGACGGTCCGTCGGAGCAGCGTTGTTCCGGGTTGCGCAACCGGGTTTCGGAGTGAACGGGCCGCCGCGGTGGCGACGCTCACGAATAGTCGTGACAAGGGAGTACTAGCCGCGCGTGATGTGCGGGCTACCGCACCCGCCGAAGACGCTCGAGCGTCTGGGGACCGCCGGGCCGTTCAGCCGCGGGGCGAAGCGCCGCGAGCGCGCGCCTACCGCTCGCCCCACTTGAGCTTCTGCCTGAGCACCTCGAAGTACGTCCGCGTCGAGGGGCGCAGCAGCCGCAGCGCCCGCGGCGCGGGCTGGATGCTGACGATGTCGTCGCGCTCCAGGATGACGCCAGCGTGGCCGTCGAAGTTCACCACCACCTCGCCGTCGCGCGCCGTAGTGGACCAGATCCGCACCTCGGCGGCGGCCGGAATCACGACGGGACGATTCGTCAGGGTGTGCGGCGCAATCGGCGTGAGCACGATCGCTTCGACGCGCGGATGCACGATGGGACCGCCGGCCGCCAGGTTGTACGCCGTCGACCCGGTCGGGCTCGCCACGATGAGCCCGTCGGCGCGCACCGAGGTGACGAACTCGGGCCCGACCGAGACGGCCAGGTCGATGATCGACGAACGCGCGCCGCGACCGACCACGACGTCGTTGAGCACCAGGTGCTGCGCGACGGTCGCGTCGCCGCGAAGAACGCGCGCGTGGAGCATCAGGCGGGAGTCGACGGGCGCGGCGCCGACGAGCGCCGCGTCGAGCGCCGGGCGTAGCTCGTCGAGCGTCACCTCGGTCAGGAAGCCCAGGCTGCCGAAGTTGACGCCGAGAATCGGCACGTCGGCGCCGGCCTCGGCGATGCGGTCGGCCATGCTGAGGAGCGTGCCATCGCCGCCGAGCACCACGATGAGGTCCACGCGGGTCGGCAGCGCAGCCTGCGGCGCCGTCGGCACCCGCCCCTCCGCCGCGGCGAGCCGGGCAGTCTCGGTCTCGAGCACGACCTCGACGCCCCGCGAGGCCAGCCAGTCGAGCAGGTCCGTAACGACCGGCGTGGCCTCGCGCAGGCCCGGGCGCGCGTACACGCCGACGCGATGGAAAAACGGCCGATGGACGTCAGGCATGCGGGGTCCTCGAAGTGGACGCGTCGGCGGCGGGCGACACGGGCCGGAAGTGCAGAAAGTACTCCCGGTTGCCTTCCGCTCCGGGAATCGGCGAGACGGTCTCGCCGACCCGCGCTAATCCTACCCGATCGGCAGCCGCGGTCACCTCGGCGACGACGCGGGCGTGCACCCGCTCGTCGCGCACGACGCCCTTGCGGCCGACTTCCCGCCGGCCGGCTTCGAACTGCGGCTTGACGAGCGCGATGACGTCGGCGCCGGATGCCAGCAGCGGCGGCACGCGCGGCAGGATGCGCGTCAGCGAAATGAACGAGACGTCGATCGTCACGACGTCGAACGCGCGCAGCCCGGGCGGCAACTGCTCAGGGGTCAGGTAGCGGGCGTTCACGCCCTCGAGCAGAACGACCCGGGGGTCGTGCCGCAGCCGCCAGGCGAGTTGACCGTGACCGACGTCGACTGCCGCCACCCGGGCGCAGCCCGCTCGGAGCAGCGCATCGGTGAAGCCGCCGGTCGACGCCCCGATATCGAGCGCGACTCGGCCCTCGACGCGCACGCCGAACGTCGCGAGCGCGTGCGCCAGCTTGACGCCGCCGCGGCTCACGTACGGATGGTCGGGCGCGTCGAGCTCGACCTGGCCCTCCGCGCGCACAAGTGCCCCCGCTTTCGCCACGACGAGGCCGTCGACGCGCACCCGGCCGGCCAGCACGAGGGCCCGTGCGCGCTCCCGGGACGCGGCCAGCCCGCGGGCCACGAGCAGGGTGTCCAGGCGCACGCGCGGCATCGGCCTACGTCGAGCGCTCGACGACCCAGCGCGCCAGCTCCGGCAGCCGGCCCGCGAGGGCCGCCGCCTGGAGGGCGGCGCACGCGCGGTCGACGCACGCGGCGGCGAGCCGCCGTGAAGTGTCGACGCCGTAGAGCGCTGGATAGGTCAGCTTGCCGGCCCTGGCGTCCTTGCCCGTCGTCTTGCCGAGGTCGGCAGCGGCACCCTCGACGTCCAGAATGTCGTCGACGATCTGGAAGGCGAGGCCGAGCTCGGCCGCGAACGCGTCCACGGCCGCCGCCAGCTCGGCCGGTGCGCCGGCCATCAGGGCGCCGGCCACCGCCGCGGCCCGGATGAGCGCCCCGGTCTTCTTCTCGTGCATGGCGCGGAGCCGGGCCGCCGGGCCCTCTGGTTCCGCCGCGTCCCCGAGCGCGCCGGCCTTCTCGTCGCCGAGGGCGCCGGCCGCGGCGAGGTCGAGCGCCTGGCCACCCACCATGCCGGTTGCGCCCGCAGCGGCCGCCACGTGCGCGAGAACGGCCAGCTTGCGTCCGGCCAGGACCTCCGCCGACACCGACGAATGCGCGACGGGCTCCCGCGCCATCAGGGCGAATGCCTCGGTCAGCAGGGCGTCGCCGGCGAGAATCGCCAGCCCCTCACCGAAGACGACGTGCGCCGTCGGCTGGCCGCGCCGCAACGTGTCATCGTCCATGGCGGGCAGGTCGTCGTGGACGAGCGAGTAGGTGTGGATCATCTCGAGGGCGCAGGCCGCGGGCAGGGCGAGCGCGACGGCCTCCGCCTCGGGTGTGCCGAGCCGCGCGGCGACGGCCTCCGCGGACGCGAGCGTGAGCACCGGCCGAAGGCGCTTGCCGCCGGCGAAGAGGCTGTAGCGCATCGCCTCGGCGACGAGCGGCGGGCAGGCGGGCGGCCGGGGGAGCCACTGTTCGAGCGCGCGATCCACCCGCGCCCGCTCGGCGCGCAGGTAGTCGGCGAGCGTCGCGACCGCCATCAGAACGACTGCTCCCGGTCGCGCTCGTCGGGGCCGGCCCCGAGCGTCTCGGTGACGTCGCGCAGCTCGCCGCGCTCGTTCAGCAGCTCGATGCGCCGTTCGGCCGCCTCGAGCCGCGCGTGGCAGAACCGCGAGAGCGCGACGCCGCGCTCGTAGAGCTCGAGCGCCTTCTCGAGCGGCAGGTCTCCGTCCTCGAGCGTCTTGACGATCTGTTCCAGCTCGGCGATCGCCGATTCGAAGTCCTTGATGGAGTCGTTCATGACGTCATCCAGTCTCCTGGCCCGGTCGGGTCTCGCGCACCTCGCACGCCAGCTCGCCCTCGTGGAGCGTGACGCGCACGCGGTCGCCCGGGGCGACGGCCGACGCGCGGCGGAGGATGGCGGTGCGGTCGGCGTTCCAGCAGACCGCGTAACCGCGGGCGAGCACGGCCAGCGGGCTGAGCGAGTCGAGCCGGCCGGTGAGCTCGCGGAGCGCGGCCTCGGCCCGCAGGCGCCGGCGGTCGGCCGCGGAGCGGAGCCGCGCCTGCGCGCTCGCCAGGCGCGCGCGGCCCAGCGTGAAGCGGCGCCGCACGTCGCACGACTCGAGTCGCAG